>Ga0315289_10011884_pt1 | contig 12309 bp, 13 predicted proteins | sample YL17G11_40_MG_FD_203452 | JGI IMG/M metagenome (GOLD analysis project Ga0315289, IMG submission 203452) | Sediment microbial communities from Yellowstone Lake, YNP, Wyoming, USA - YL17G11_40 | ecosystem: Environmental > Aquatic > Freshwater > Lake > Sediment | place: USA: Wyoming | collected...
AACAAATAATCCTTAAGAGCCGGGGCCGGGACGACATCGATGAAAGCCAAATGCCCCAAGGCGATAGCCAGATCGAACGACGGCCCCTCCTTCCGCCGGTCGGCCGGGGCCAGGTTGACCGTGACCTTGCGGGACGGAAAATCGTAGCCGCAGTTCTTGAGGGCCGCTTTGACGCGCTCCTTGCTCTCCCGAACCGAGGCGTCGGGGAGGCCGACCAGGATGTAATCGGGCAGGCCGCCGGCGATGTCGACCTCGACCTCGACCACATAGGCCTCGATGCCGAGGAGAGCCGCGCTGGAGGTGGTGATGAGCATGGCGCCTTAGAAGAAGACGGCGCCAACCCCGGTTTTATATCACTTCGAGGTCGTCTTTTTTTGGGACGGGGGCGGAATCGCTCTCGTCCTCCCGCCCGAAGACCTTCTCCCGGACTTTGGGGACGGTCAAGCGGGCGATCTCGCGGAGCGTTTCGAAGACGCCCTTTCCGGCGACGGCCGAAGCCTCGATGAAGGGCTGGCGCCGGGGATTGAGGAGGTCGTTGAGCGTCTCGACCGGGATGAGGCCGGCGAGATCGCGCTTGTTGTATTGGAAGACGACCGGGACGGTGGCCAGGTCGAGCTTATGCTCCTGGAAGTTGCGGCGGAGGCTCTCCAAGCTCTCCAGGTTGGCGTCGAGGAGGGGGATCTGGGAGTCGGCGACGAAAACAATTCCGTCCGTCCCGATGAGGACGTTCTTTCGGGACGCTTCGTAATAAACCTGGCCGGGCACGGTCATGAGCTGGAAGTTGACCTTGAAATAACCGATGAAGCCCGCTTTGATCGGCAGGAGGTCGAAGAAAAAGGTCCGTTCGGTCTCGGTCTCGAGGCAGACGAACTCGCCGCGCGAGGCCGGGTCGAGCTTGTCGTATATGTAGCGGAGGTTGGTCGTCTTGCCCGAAAGGCCGGGACCATAGTAAACGATTTTGATGGACAGGGCGTTGGCGGTGTAATTGATGAAGGCCATTTATCTCAATGAGCGGAAGAGTATATCATACTTCTCCAGGACGCGCGGCCAAGTGTAGTTTTTTTGGACATAGGCCGCCCCGTTGGCGGCCAATCCGGCCCGCAGCCGTTTGTCCTTGAGGAGGAGCTCGAGCGCCTCCGCAAACTCTTCATAATTCGAGAAATACAGCCCGCTTCGTCCCTCCAGGCAATGTTGCTTGAGAGGCTCGGTCCGCTCCTGAACGAGGATGGGCGTGCGCAGGGCCATCGACTCGAGGGCGGCCATGCAGAGGCTCTCGAAATGGGAGGGATGGACGGTCGCCGCCGCCTGGGCCATGGCCGCGTTTTTTTCCTCGGGCGAGACAAAGCCGAAATAATGGAGCCGGGGATGCTCGGGCAGCTTCATCAGGAGCTTTCCGAGAAGGACAAGGCGCAGTCTCGGAAAACGAGGGGAGGCGCGGAGGAAATAATCGAGGAGCTCCCCACACCCTTTCCCCGCTTCGATCCGGCCGGCGTACAGGATGTATGGCCCCAGGGCTTTGTAGCGCGGAAGAAAGGGAGCATAGGCAGCGGGGACGGGGTCGTCCACGCCCACGCCGACGATGTCCTGGAATTTGCCGGTGAAATCGAAGCGGGCGGCGAGCATCGCCTTCTCCGCCGCCGTGTTGAACACGAAGGCCGCCGGAAGGGCGAAAACCTCATTCATCAGGCCGAGACGGAGAGCCGGTTCGTCATGGGCGGTGGGAACCAGGATTTTTTTCCGCGAGATCGCCTTGAGACCCCAATACGTGTTGTAGTAGAGATACGTGAAGAAGACCCAATGGTCGTGGCGGTCCTCGTCGGCCGCAATCGCCTCGATCAAACCCGGGCTGAACGGCCCCTGCTCCTCCATCCAGCGCCGCTCGTCCTCGGCGGAATGGGCGTTCGCGAAGATCCAGTCCGAATAGGCGTTGAAGGCGGCGAGGTCGCGCGGCCGTTGAACCTTGAAACGCTTGATCACGACCCCGTCGAGGATGAACACGCCTTCGGGATATTCGTTCTTCCAGGTGACGTAATCCTTGGCCGCCGAGGTGTATACGGTGCAGTCGTGGCCGATCCGGGCCAACCGCTCGGCGATCATCCGGCAGTGGAGCTCCGAGCCGCCCATGACCTCCCGGCCGTACCGCTGGATGACGAAGGCGATCTTCATCGCGCCCTCCCCATCTCGGCGATCCGGGCGCGAAGGAACTCCTCCCTCGGGAAGGCCTTCATTTTGGCCAGCTCGCGCCGGCCGCTCTCGATGAGCTTCGCCCGGAGGTCTTTGTCCCGGGCGACGATGTCCGTCAGCTCGGCGACATAGTCGGGCCGGCTGTCCTTGATTAAGATCCCCGCGTCCCCGAGGGTGTAGGGCACGGCCGCCGCGTCCAGGGCGATCACGGGAAGGTCGAAGATCATGCTCTCGACGAGGGGCAGGCAGAAGCCCTCGTGCTCGCTCAACGAGAGGAAGACGTCGGCCGCCTGGTAGAAGGCGAACATCTCGGCGTCGGGGACGTGGCCGATGAACCGGGTCTCCTCAGGCTTGAGATAGAATTCGTCGGCCAGGCGGGCCACGCTGTCGTAGTAAGACGGAAAGGTGTTCGTCTTGCCGACGACGATGAGACGGACAAGCGGCGAGATATATTTCTTGAAATAGAAGGCCGTTTTGACCAGGTTTTCGATCTTCTTGTTGGGCGCGATCCGGCCGACAAAAAGGATGTTCACCCGGTCGTCGCGGGCGAGATCGCGGACGAACCGGCCGGCCGGGCGCTCGTACTTGGCGAAATCGACGAAGAGGGGGAAGACATGAGTGTTGGAGAATCCGAGGGCTTCCAGCTCGATCCGGTTGTACTCCGAATCGGCCAGGCCGAGGTCGACGCGCGGCTGGAGGGCGGCCAGCTCTTCGCGTCCGATCCGGGCGATCCGGGCCATCTCGGGATTCACGCTCTCGAAGAACTCCGCCGGGGTGATGTTGTGGTAGATGACCGCCTTGAGGCAGGGAAGGTCGATGAGGCCTTGGGTCAGGGGCGAGGGCAGGGCGAAGTGGAGGAGGACGAGGTCGTCCGCGGCGGGCTTGGGGAATTCGGCGAAGAACCGGGATTGGCCTTCCAGGCCGCGGTCGCGGGTGAGGCAATAGATCTCGCTTTCATAACCCTCCCCGCGGAAAAAACGGCGAAGCTCGAAGGCTTCGTCGCCGATCGCGTCGCCGCGATGGAAGGCCGGGACGAGCTGGTCGATCCTCATCGCCGGGCCGCCTCCTCCACGAGGTCGAGGAGAATCCGGCTGACGTTGGCCCGGCTGAATGTCTCGAGGGCGCGGAGCTGGCCGTCGACAAGCCGCCGCCGCAGGTCCGCGTCCCGCTGGACGACGTCGATCAGGGCGGCGGTCCGGAGCGGGTCCTTTTCCCGGATAACGATTCCGCCGCCGTTCATCGTCTCGGCCACGGCCCCGGCGTCGAATCCGATGACCGGGATTTTCATGTAGAACGCTTCGAGGAGGGGGACGCCGAATCCCTCGTGCTCGCTCAGGCTGAGATAGATGTCGGCGGCCCGATAGGCGGTTAAAAGATCGGGGAATTCGGTATGGCCGCTGAGATGAACGTCGGGGAGACGGAGTTTAAGAATGAGGTCCTGAAGCCCCGCGAGATACCGGTCCAGGCCGCGGTAATCGCCCGCGAGGATGAGCCGGGAGTCGGGGTTGAAATAGTTCTTGTAGAAATAGAATGTCTTGACGACGTCCTCGAACTTCTTGTTGGGGATGAACCGGCCGACGAAGAGCAGGGTCGTCTTTCCGTTGTCGAGAAGCGCCCCGGTCACGGGATCGGCCGGCCCGTCGAACTTGGCGAAGTTCATCAGGATCGGAAGGACGCCCGTCCGCTTGTAGCCGACGGCGGCTAGTTCCCGGCGGTTGAAGTCCGAATCCCCGACGGCGATATCGGTCTTGTCCACGAAGGCGTTGATCTCGAGGCGGCCTTTGTAGCACTCCCGGGCGAGGATCCGGTGCGCGTCCACGAAGTACTCGTGGGGGGTGATGTTGTGATAAATCATGATCTTCCGGTCGGGAATACGGGTGTAAAGTTTGGAGACCGGCGAGCCGATCGAGAAGTGGAAGATGACGACGTTGTCCGGCGAGCTGTAACGCTCGTATTCGCGATAATCCTTGACGTGGCGGGCCGAGCGGGGGTCGAACTGGCGGACGAAGATCTCCGAGGCGAAGCCTTTCTCCCGAAGAACCTCCCGGATCTCGAGCATCTCGTCCGAGATGGCGTCGCCGTACGAAAGGGCGGTGGCGAATTGATGAACGTCCACTAGGATCGGCCCTCCAGTCGGCCGACGAGGTCGAGATATTTCCGTTCGATGATGTCCCAAGTGTAGTTGGCGGCGAAATAGCGCCGGCCGTTCTCCCCGAGGGCCTCCCTCAGCCGGGGCGAGCCGAGAAGAAGGCGGAGCGCTTCGCGGAATTGAGGGTAGTCGTCGTAGTATAACCCGCCGTTCGAGCGCCGGCATTGGCCTTGGAGGACGTCGCAGCGGGCGTTCGCCAGGACCGGCCGGCCGAGGGCCCAGGCTTCGAGCATAACCATGGACAAGCTCTCGTAGAACGACGGCATGACCAGCAGCTCCGCTCCGGCCAGGCCGTCGAACTTGTCCTGCTCCGGCTGGAATCCGAGGGGGACGATATCGGGATGGGCGGGGATCGGGAGGATGGAGTTGCCGATCAGGACGAGCTTGACGTCCGAGCCCGTGTCCGCCTTGAACCGGAGGAAATAATCGAAAAGCTTATGGCAGCCTTTGTTCCGGTCGATCCGGCCGAGGTAGATGAGGTACGGCCCGCGGAGGCCGTGCTTCTCCCGGAACCGCTCGCCGGACGATTCGGCCGGGACCTCGATCCCCACCCCGACGACGAGGCCGGGGACGCCCTCGTTCCGCGAGAGCGTCTGGATCATGGCCCGTTCTTCCTCCGAGTTGTAGATATAAGCCCGGGGCATCCGGAATAGGTCCTTGAAGATCTTCAGGCCGATCGCTTCGTCGCGCTCGGCCGTCGGGACGAGGATGCTTTTCCTGGGAACGGCCTTGATCCCATGAAACGAATGCCAGTAGCGATAGCTGAAGAAGACGAAATAGTCGTATTCCTTCTCTCGCGCCATGATGTGCCGCAACAGAGCCGGGGACGTCGGGCCCTCCTCTTCGAGCCAGGCCAGCTCATCCTTTTCGCGATGTTCGCGCCCCAGGATCTCGCTCTGGAGGCGTCCGAATTTCTCGGGATTGCGGGGGTGGGAGACGGGGAAGCGGCGTACCCGGACCCCGTTGATCGTCTCCTCTCCGGCCGGATAATGGTTCGCCCAGGTGATGTAATCGTAGGCGCACGAGGTCAGGACCTCGACGGGCCAGTGGCGGGCCATGTGCTCCGCCACCCAGCGGCAATGGAGCTCCGCCCCGCCGTTGATGGCGAGGCCGTAGCGCTGGACGACGAAGGCGACGGTCATTGGAGCAGACGGGTTTCCAAGGCTCGCTCGCGCCGGTCGGCGGACTCCATGTCTTTTTCCAGGATCCGGGCTTTGCTCTTCAGGCCATCCAGCTCGATCCGGAGCTTAGTGACCTCGACGATGAGGCTATGGCTGAGGGTGTGGAGGAGCTTGATGTACTCCATGGCCCGGTCGAGATCCTTGAACCGGTCGTCGGCCGTCATGGCCAGGCCGTCGAAGCGCGTGTCGAGGCGGCGGTTCGTGGTGTCGAGTTCGCGGGTCAGGGCTTTGAGCTCTTCGTGGAGCGGGAGGGCGAAGAGCCGGATGACCGGGAAAAAGGGGGCCATGGCTTTCAAGGCTTTGGCTTTAAGCTTTTGCTTGAAGCCGGGAGGACCGGACGGCGGCGGACCGGCGGGCGGTCCTCCGCCCGCGGGGGGCGGGTATCCGGAGGGGGCGGCCGGCGAATCCGGCTCTTCGCGGTCCGGCTCGGGCGGCCTCGAGGCCGCGACCTTCTTCACCTGGTCCATGATGGACGCGACGTCGATGTTGTCGTAATCGATCTCGACTTCCATGGGCTTCCCCCTATTTTTCGCGGGTGAAAAGATGGTTTTCGTAAACGCTCTGGACGTCCTGGATGTCTGGAAGCGGCCGGAGCTTCATCTCCCGGATCTCGCGGATCTCCCGGTCCGAGAGCAGGCCTTCGGCCTTCTTGGCGGCGATGCGCCGCTCGATTTCGGCGAGGATCCGTTTCTCCTCGTCCTCCCCGAGACTTTTGATCGTCAGAAAATCGGTCATGGCGCCTCCTCCGGCGTCCGCCTTTTTATTTAATATATCCGAGGGCGCGGAGCTGGTCCTCGATCTCCTTGGGAATAGCCCGGCCTTCGCGTGTCTTTACCGTCCGCATCGCCGCGGAGGCCATCTCCGCGAGTTGTCGAGTGAGGGAGGCCTTGGCCGAGTTCCCGGCCAGGTTTGTCCGCTCGGCGAAGTCGGTCTCGAGGTTATAAAGCTCGACGGGGGGAATGTTCGGGGGCGGGGTGATGAGAACGGCGAGGTCTTTCGGGCTGAACGCGCCGCTCAGAATCAGCTTTTCTTTTCCCGAGCTCACGGCAACCCGGGCGGGAAGAGGGTAGCCGATGACTCCTCCGGCCAGCTCGGCGAGGATGGCCCGGTCGCCGCGTTCTTTGCCTCGGAGAACCGGCCGGAGGCTCCGGCCGTCGAGGCGGCCGGGATCGATGTCGATTCCCAGCGCCTCAAGTACGGTCGGGACGACGTCGATCAGCCGGACGACTAGGCCGCTCGTTTGTCCGGCGAACGCGCCGCCGGGAAACTTCACGATCAGCGGAACGCGAAGCGTCTCGTTGTACAACGACCAGGTATGGGTCCAGCCGCCGTGTTCGAAAAACTCCGTTCCGTGGTCGGACGTCACGATGAGAAGGGTTCGGTCGTAAACGCCGAGGCTCTTGAGCTTCTCGACGAGCGGGCCGATCAGGGCGTCGTCCGTATAGCGGATCTCGGCATCATAGAGGCCGATGACGTTTTGGCGGTCGGTCTCGGGGAGAGGCCGGAAGAAACCCGCTCCTCCCCCAAGATCGGCGACAAAATCCCACCTTCGCAACGTCTGATCCGGGGTGAGATAGCGGCGGGCGTAGGCGTCGGGGGGGGCGAAGGGGGGATGCACCTGATAGGTATGGAGAAAGAGAAAGAACGGCTTGCCGCTATTCAAATCGAGCCAGTCGATCGCTTCCCGGGCCTTGTCCGCGGCGAGGGTGGGGCTGTCAAGAAGGCCTTCGGACATGCCGTAGCTTTCGAACCCGCGGTCGAAACCGTAACGGGCGTTGACGAAACCGCCGCCGGTGGCGGCGCCGCAAAAATATCCCCGCTTTCGGAGGAGTTCGGCCAACGTCGCCGTGCCCGGGTCCATCCGATCGTCCTCGTAATACACTTTGTGCTTTTGGCTGGTGAGGCCCGTCAGCATGGCGACGTGGGAGGGCAGGGTCCAGGACGCCGCGGCATAGGCGTTGAGGAAAACGGCGCTTTCGCGGGCGAGGGCGTCGAGGTGAGGAGTCGTATCGCGGCTATAACCGTAGAATCCAAGGTGGTCGGCCCGGAGCGTATCGATCGAGACCAGGACGACATTCGTCGGCGCGGCCCGGCGGCCGAAGAGCGTCGGGCTGATCCAATAGGAGAACGCGCCCTCTTCCCCGCCCGTTAGGAGGGTTAGCCGGGCTTTCCTTCGGGAGCGGGGGATTTCGACGGTGGCGCGGGCGTAGCTGACCGTCCTCGAGGACCGTTCGCGGGGAAGAAGGAGGTGTTTCTGATACAACGTTTTCCGGCGGCCGTTGAACTCGACGAGGACGATGAATTCCACGCCGTCGCTCGTCTGGGCCTTGGGAGACATCGTTTTTTCGGAGTTGTCGTCATGAACGACGGCCATCCCGAAATCCAAGACCGGGTTTTCGGGAAGGTCCACGTCAAACGCGTACTCGCTCTTCGCCGGGGCGAATAGGATCCGCTCGACGACGCTGCCGAGGTCGTGCCGGCGGACGAGCCCAAGAGGGTTGGATCCGGCGTCCGTGAGGGCGGAGGATTCGACCGGATACGCCGATTCGGGCGGGATCGAAGATCCTCGGCCGAGTAAGGGGCTATGGGCGATCTTTTCGGAGGCCAGATGATCGGCGAGGAGATAGGCGCCCTCCTCGGAAGGCCGGACGCGGCGGCAGCCCGAGCCGGAATAAATGACGGAAAGTAAGGCGAAAAATGAGGATGCCGCGGCGAGGGGACGAGAAAATTTATAAAACCTCACTTCTTCATTCTAATCCAACTCCCGGGGTCAGGCAACCGGCGCGGGAGTTTGAAAAAGCGGGGGCACTGTGTTAAATATCTTGACATGGATGACCGGGACATCAGACCTAGAATCCGGATCGGAGTCATCGGCGGCAGCCGCCCGGAACACCGATTCCTCGAACTCGCGTATGAAGTCGGATGCCGGATCGCCAAGGAGGGGGCGATTTTGGTTTGCGGCGGCCTCGGGGGGGTCATGGCCGAGGCGGCCCGGGGCGCCCGCGAAAACGAGGGGTTGACGATCGGCATTCTGCCCGGCGGCGATCCCGAAGCGGCGAACCCCCATATCGACGTGCCGATCGCCACGGGCCTCGGCTACACCCGGAATTCGCTCGTAGCCATGAACGCCGACGCCCTGATTGCGATCGACGGCGAGTACGGAACCTTGAGCGAGATCGCTTTCGGAAAAATCTATGGGAAGCCCGTCATCGGCCTGGGGACATGGGAGGTCAAGGGGGTCGTGGAGGCGAAATCTCCCCGGAAAGCGGTCAAGCTGGCCCTCGACGCGGCGAAGGGCGATGCAAAACTATAAAATCGTCCTGAGCTATGACGGGACGGGTTTTTCCGGTTGGCAGCGACAGCCGGAACGAAGGACGATCCAGGGCGAGCTCGAAAGCGCCTTGACCAAGCTTGCGGGGAAGAACGTCAATGTTATCGGCGCGGGGAGAACGGACGCGGGCGTCCATGCCTTGGGCCAGACGGCGAATTTCAAGGCAGCGCTCCGGCTCGGCGATGCCGAGCTTTTCAAAGCGCTCAACGCCGTATTACCCGAGACCATCCGGATCGGGACCCTGGAGCGCGTCGGGCCGGAGTTCCAGGCCAGACGCGACGCGAAATCCAAGATCTATCGATACCGGATTTGGAACGCGCCTCAGGTCGGCCCCTTCGACGTCCGCTACGTCCTTCCCTGGCCTAATCCGCTGAACGTCCGGCGCATGCGCGAGGCGGCGAAGATTTTCGTGAGGAAGGGCGACTTCTCCGCGTTCTCTTCGAACCGGGAGCGTGATCCGGTCAGGACGGTGTCCCGGTCCGACATCCGAACGAAAGGGCCCGAGATCATCTATACGATCCAAGCCGCCGGCTTCCTGCGCTATATGGTCCGGACGATCGTCGGGACCCTGCTCGAGGTCGGCCGCGGACGCCTCGCCGCCGATGAGATCGAAGAACTCTTCGCCGGCGGGAAACGGACCCTCCGCTCCCCCACCGCCCCCGCCAAAGGGCTCTGCCTTGTCCGCGTCGAATATTAAGGTCTTCTTCCATTTGTTGTGGGTGAAAAACTGGAAGACAGGAGGACGGACCAATATTAATTCAGGGTCAGGCCGAGGACGAGGGCGTCTTCGACCGGATTGGAATAGTACGCCTTCCGGATTCCCATGACCTTGAAACCCAGCTTTTCGTAGAGCCGGCGGGCGGGCGCGTTCGACCTCCGAACCTCAAGGGTGACGAGCCGGACCTCCTCGCGGATAAGCGTCGCGAGGACTTCGCGTAAAATCTCTTCGCCGATTCGGCGGTTACGAAAATCCGGATGGACGGCCACGTTATTGACCTGGGCTTCGTCGGCGATTTTCCAATAAATCAGGTAGCCGATGATCGCGCCGGTGCCGGATTCGACGACGACGAAAGGATGCGAGATTCCGGCATTCTGAAGCTCCCCCCGGAAGGTCGATTCGGGCCAGGGATTGGGAAAAGAGCGGCGTTCGATGGCCAGAACTTCGGGTAGGTCCGGGAGAATCATCGGCCGAAGTCGGAAAGCCTTCTCCGGCGCGGCCGCTTCGCTCACCGGCCTTCCTCGGCCTGAGAACGGCGAAAGTAGAGAGGGGCGAGGTCGTCGGAAGCAACGCCCGCGCCCGCCGCGAGGATCTCGGCGCCGAGAAGGCCCAACTCATGCGCGATAAAAAAGGTTCGGGAGGAGAACCGGGCTTTGTCCTTGAAACGCGCCCGGATCCTGTCCCCAAAAAGGGCCGTGCCGTTTCCGGCGAAGAGGATGACCCGGCTCTTGGGCAAGAGCGAAAAAAATTTCTCCGGTTCGAAATTGCCCTGGGCGATGACTTCGGTCACGGTCCCCCGGCGGAATTCATAAAGAGCGCCGTAGACCTCGGCTTTCTTGGCGTCGAGAATCGGGCAGACAAGAGAGTGCGTTTCATGAAACGGTCTCTCTTTCCAGGCCAAGGCTTTGAGGGACGACACGGGAGCGATGGGCTTTCCGGAAGCGAAGGCGAACGACTGAACCGTGCTCAGGCCGATCCGGATTCCGGTGAACGAGCCGGGGCCGGGCGAAACGGCGAATCCGTCCATGTCGCGGATGGAGAGACGAAGGGAATCGAGGAGAAGGTTAATCGTGGCGAGCAGCCGGGTCGACTGGGTCCCGAAGACATCCACGCCCGCCTCGGCGCGCAGGCGTCCGTCTTCGAGAATCGCCACGGAGGCGCTCCCGGTTGTCGTATCCACCGCCAATATTTTCATGCCGGAAAGATGGGGTCAAACCTACACATCTGACAATATATTTTCATATGTATTCCTCTTTTCAAATTTTGTCAGATGTGTAGGTTTGACCCCGTCCTTTTCCGAATTTAAAGAGGTCGCCGGCACGATAAATGTCCAACTGAACGGCGCTCATGGATTCGGCCGCGAAATCGAAGCCCTGAGTCAGGTTCCGCCCTTTCCCCGTCACGAGGTCGACTTCGATTTCGTCGCCCGTTCGGAGCCGGCCTTCCGCGACCAAGGCCTCAAGGCCGGTCAGCCGGACGATCGGGAATCCCGAATTCACGGCGTTGCGGAAATAGATCGCCGAGAACGACGGGGCCAGGATCGCCCGGACCTTGCGGGCGACGAAGCAGTCCACGGCCTGCTGGCGCGACGAGCCCGCCCCGAAGTTCCGGCCCGCAACGACGATGTCGCCCGCTCGAACTTTATTCGGGAAATCCTTCCAGCCCTCGAGATTTCCTAAAGCGCACGGACCCATCTGGGCGATGTCGGTGATGTGAAGATGGGCATTGTGGAAGATCTGGTCGGTGTCGATGTCCTCGATGACCTTCCCGCCCTTATCGGCGAGGACCCAAATTTTTCCGCGGATGACGGTCTGGCCCATGTCACAACTCCTCGGGGCCGGCGATTTCGCCCTTGAGGCACGAGGCCGCTACGACTTCGGGCGAGGCGAGATAAACCGGGCCTTTCCCCTGTTTGCCGGGAAAGTTGCGGTTTCCGGTACTGACTTGCACCTCGCCCTTGCCGGTCAAACCGGCATGGCCCTCGGCGCAGCCGCCGCAGCCGGCGTTGATGACGATCGCCCCGCTTTGGAAAAGGTCTTGGAGGATGCCCCGGGCAATCAATTCCTCGGTGACCCGCCGGGTCGCCGGGACGACCTTGAGCATGACGCCTTTGCGGACTTTCCGACCCTTGAGGATCGCGGCGGCCGCGGCGAAATCCTCGATCCGGCCGTTGGTGCACGAACCGATGAATCCGGAGTCGATTCGAACGCCCCGGACCTCGGCCAGCGGTTTGACCGTATTGGGAGACGGCGGAACAGCCACGTGCGGAGCCAATCCCTCCACCTCGACCTCGACGATATCGGCGTAAACGGCGTCGGGATCCGCCGCCGGCCACAAATCGTCCCCGCATCCCAGCGCGGCCATGTCCCGATCGAAGGCTTCGCTTCGCTCCGGGATGAAGCCGATGATCCCGGCCATCTCGGTGATCATGCTGCAGAGGGTGATCCGTCCGGCGAGACCGAGCCCGCTCGCCGCCTCCCCGTAAAATTCGGCCGCCCGCAAGGCGATCTTTTTCGTCCCGAGCTCGCGGCATAAAAAGAGGGTCAGGTCTTTCGCCGTCGTCCCGGGCGCGGGCCGCCCCTTCAGCACGACCTTGACGGACGCGGGGACATCGAACCACGTCCTCCCCGTCTTGAAGGCGAAGGCGATGTCCACGTCGCCCATCCCTTGGCCGAAGCTTCCCACGGCCCCCAAAATATTCATATGGCTGTCGGTCCCGACCACCGTCGTATTCGGCCGGGCATGC
>Ga0315289_10011885_pt1 | contig 12308 bp, 9 predicted proteins | sample YL17G11_40_MG_FD_203452 | JGI IMG/M metagenome (GOLD analysis project Ga0315289, IMG submission 203452) | Sediment microbial communities from Yellowstone Lake, YNP, Wyoming, USA - YL17G11_40 | ecosystem: Environmental > Aquatic > Freshwater > Lake > Sediment | place: USA: Wyoming | collected...
ACTGCTGTAATCAAAAGTGGATCCATTGCGAATCCGCTTTCTGTTACTTCTGAAACAACACTTAATTGCTTGACTATCGTATTTCCAGATTTAACTGTTACTGTTGCTATATGTTGTCCCAAAGCAGCATTCTTGTTTGCTGTTACGTAGACTGTTACTGTTGCTGTTGAATCTTTCTGTAAAGTAACAGTTGCAGGGTCTACTGTGCTGGTTGCCCATCCATCAGTGCCTTCAACAGACATTGAGTAGGTAACTGGGTTTCCATCCACATTAAGCAATGTGAATTTATAAGCTGCTGTTTTGCCTTGCTCTACGTTTTGTATTATCTTGTTTGCATAAATCTCTGTTGCTTGACTTACTTTCTGCGAACCGCTTACAAGTAAGCTTTCCTTTTTGGTTGTTTCAGTGTCGTCGTTATATGCTTCAATCTCTAAGCTGTATGTTCCTTGTGTTGCAGTTGATGGAATGTCTAATGAAAGAACTGCAGATTTTGTATCTTTCTCATCCCCGTTATCTTCTGTAACTAAGTCACCAACATATTTCTCGGTGCTTAATCCCAGATCTGGGATGCTCATCTTGACATACACATCTTCCATTCTATCAGAACCTGTATTCTTTACAACAACTGTAACTTGTAGTGTTTTTCCAGCGTCGATTGTTGAAGTCTTAAGCACTTTCTGTATCTCAAGTTGTGCATTTTCACGCTGAACTGTCAAATCAAAAGATTGGAACTCAATCTGGTTGCCGTTTCCATCCTTCATCTCAACACTCAACGCATAGACTTCTCCAGGAGCTGTTGCTTCAATGTCTTGAGGCACTTTGATGTCCAATGTTTTAACATAGACAGTGCCATCAATTACATCAATAGCTTTTGAAGAAACTTCTACTTTCTTGCCATTTTCATATCTAAGCTGAACTTCAATTGTTACGTCCTGATAGTCTGTATCTTCACTGAAAGCAACTTCTATAGGTATAGTGTCTCCGCGTATAACACTGACAGGGCTTGAATACGAATCGCTAACTTTAACATCCATATAAGCCATAACGCCAGGTATCGCTGCCAAAACAAACAATGCAATCAATGCGATTAAAAACTTTTTCATTTTTGTATTTTATTAATATTATTTAGTTTTCATTACAAAGTAACTACCAACTATTTAAACTTTTTGGTAGTTAAAGTAATCTTGTTTTTGTTTTTTAATTTTATTTATGTAAATGATTGTGCATATAATGAGCACTACTAATACTGCTATTAAAATGATGCTTTCTGTTCCTATTTTCTTTTCAACTAGTTCTTCAGCTGCAGTTATGCTGATTTCCGGGGCAGTTACTTTTTCTTTGACAGTAAATGATTTGTAAACAGTATCATCTTCGCATGTCACTGTCAGGGTATATGTGCCCTTTGCAGCACCTGACTGGATTGCCAATTGCAATGTCTTTTTAGTGCTGTCATCTTTGTCAAGGTCAAATTGGCTTGTTGATGCGCTTGTTCCTAATGAAGAGATGGTTGCGTAGGCATAGATATTCTCTTCATCGATATTTCCATTGTTTTCAATTTCTAATTCAACACTTAATATTTCTCCAGGATAAAACTCTTCTTTTGATATGCTTAAGGATTTTATTATAATTTCATGATTTGCCTTTTCTACTTCAACGTCGAAGGTTGAAGAATCTGTTAATAGTCCATCTGAAGCTGTTATTGTGACTGTATATGTATCTGTGTCCGTATCACTATCTGTATCCCATGTGAATGTACTTCCGTCCTGCTCGAAATCTGAGCTGTCTATTGAATATGTTATTGGGTCATTGTCAGAGTCTGTTGCAGATGCAGTGATCTCAAGTGTATTGCCTTTAATGACACTTTTATCACTTATATCTCTTAGAACAGGCGCGCTGTTAGGAATGTTTATTATGAATGATTGTGTTGCTGATGCAGAGCCATCAGTTGCTGTTATAATAACATTAAAATTGCCTATCTGCAGTTGAGTAGGTGTCCAGCTGACAAGGCCAGTTGCAGCATTTATTGTCATTCCGCTTGGCGCAGTTGTTAAGGAATATGTTAATGTCCCGCTTCCGCCTGTTGCATCAACATCATAGCTGTAGGTTTGATATTTTCTGGCAGTTGTTGAAGGAGAAGATGTAAATGTGATTGAACCTGGACCAGGAGCAGCATTTACCTGCAAAGTCAATGGAGCATAAGAGCTGCCTCCTTTTGCATCTGATGCCTGGATTATAACATCATAAGTTCCAGCGCTGCCGTAGATAGCCTGAGTGACAGTTATTGTCTGTTCTGTGCTATAATCATTTATCTGAGAATTGAAAAGAGTTGCTATCTTGTTTCCATATTGATCAAACATGCTTATATCAACATTCATTGGAGGATTCATTGAGAAAACATAGGCATAAAGCTCTGCATTCTGGCCATTGTTAATGCTGATAGAAGTGCCTTCATTAGCAATCCATTCTCCAGATGTAGCAACTGCAGCAGCATTTGCGCTATATAATACACTGAATAGTATAAATGTAAATGCAGTCAATATGATTTTTATTGAATTTTTCATTTTCCCTTGCCTTAAATTAAAATTCGTAACCTATCTTACCACCATATTTTCTTTCTTTTATTTCTTTATCCCTTATTAGATATTTAGCATCAGCTCCTGCTTTGAAATGTTTGCCTAATTTACAGTCAACGCCTAATCCAGCTGCAAAAAATCCATTTGTTTGATTTTTGCTGTATGAATTATTTTGTGAAGCGATTATAGTGCCATATTTTTTAATTTGTTCAGTTACATTTTCAGTTGTGTTATCGTTTTCGCAAGCCATTCCTACCATTAAATCCAAAGAAAGTTTTTTCTTGCTGATTCCATCCAAAATTTTAGTTGGCATGACTACGTATGCATCATAGAAATTTTTAGAAACATCTTTTTGAGTTATTCCGTAGCCTGAGTAGCCTCTGCTTGAAACAGGTGTGTTTATTACAGTCTCAGATGTTTCTTTCTTGTTTCCATATCCTACCTCTAAACCTAAACCTTTTATCAATGGCAATTTAGCTGAAACTGGGAAAACAACTCCAATATTATATGTACATATTTTTTCATTAGTCATATAATCTGCACCCAAATTTATTTGTATGCCGCTTTGACCTCTTTGAGTAGTTTTGGCTGACTGATCTTCTTTCTTCTCTTGCACTGATTCTTTTTGTAAATTTTTAGCTATTGCGCTCAATTTTGATGCATTTATATTCAAATATTCGATTATTTTTTGTGATTCTGTTTTGTATTTTCTATCAAATTCATTTAATTGTTTTTGCGCTTCGTTTTTATTTTGATTTAATTTTTCTAAATAGTCAATTGTACTGCCTATAATTTCGTCAATGCTTTTAGCCCCAAATTTTATGGACTCAGAAGGATTAGCAGCAACAACTTCTTTCTTTTTGCTTGATTTTAGAAGTTCATTAAGCTTTTGATAAGTTTCATTGCCAGCAACGCCGTCAGCCTTCAATCCTGCTTCCTGTTGAAAACTTTTAACAGCATCAATTGTCTGACTGCCATATTTGCCGTCTGTTGTAAGAGTATACTTGATTTTGGAAGGATGCGTATTGTAGAAATCATTTAATTTTTGCTGCAAGTCTTTTACTGTAGATTCACTCATTTCTTGAGTTAATGGCTCTTTTGTTATAATATCATATTTAGCTTCTGCCTTGCCTAAAGGCAAGATCAAAGAACCACCTAAAATATACGGAATTAATTTTTTTGTTATTTTTGTTATGCTCATTTTTTCTCGTATCTTATTTTTTGTTATCATTTTGTAGTTACAACTACTATTTAAATCTTTCGATTTTAATTTTCATCGTTGCTTTCTTTGACTTTTTTGACCTTGATGCCACTAATATACCCATCTTTTTTATTGTCATTCAAATAATCAGGAAGATTATAATTCTTCAGCTTTTTTGAATCAGGTACCGCGAATAATGTCTTTCTTTCAACATCGCTTAGCTTTTTGATATCATAAATAGTGTTCTGCAAGATTTCGTCCTCTTCAGGAATATTAATTTCATCAGATTCTATTAGCTCCCCCTCTTTCTCTTCTCTGTATGAATCCAAAGGAATCCAGTTATTTATTAACTCATAATCAAGATTTTTGACAATCAATTTGTGCTTTGTTAATTTCCCTTTTTCAGGGCAATATGCGGTAATAGTCAAATCATATTTCTGCTGCTCTGCTTCTCCAGAAGCCTTGCTTTCTTCATCCACTTTTTCTTCCAAAGCATTTTCATTTTGAATTTGTCCTAGCGGCATTTGAAATGGTTCTATTTTTTTTGGTTGAGTGGAATTTTTGTAGGTGGAAATTAGGAAATAAAGACCTGCTAGGCAGAAGAGGCCTCCGACGCCTGCAATCAACCCTCTTGGAATTGTTCTGTCTTTTTTTATTTTATATTGGATTGACGGAGTTTGTGAGATTTGTGGCTGTGAACCTGAACTTTCTCGGGCAATCCCAAAAGCTTCTTCGAGTGGCATAACATTGTTTTCTATAAATTCCTCCAGATGCCCCTTGTCAGTTATCAGATTTGGGAAAATAAGAGGTATTCTGTCATATTTTTTTTTCAGTTCCTCATAAGTCTTGCCATGCTGCTGCCATGCATCAATTGCAGACATTGCACTCTTGATTTTTTCTATTCGAGCTTCCACTTCTTTTTTTTCTTTAGAAAGATCTTCAATCATTTTTGTATTCTCTTTGGAGTGACAACTACTATTTAAGCTTTTCGATTTGATGCATCAATTTGAATTAAAGAAAAATAAATGGCAGATTTATCTCGATTTCCTGACAATCTCCTGCATTTTCAATGCATCCTTGTCGAGAAGAGGCGATTCGGAGATTATTGTAAATTTATAATTTTTTTCAGCGATAAGCTTGGCCAAAGGCCTGAATGGCGGTGAATTTGAAGTGCCTATCGGGATATGATAACGCTCCCCCTTCTCAGTATAAACAATTTCTGTGAAATGACAGTGCATCTCTTTTAGATATTCTGAGCCCAGCTCCTTTTTGATCTTATTTATTATTGATTCATAATCCTGCTCATTTTTGATTCCACCATTTGTAATTGCGTGCAGATGCGCGAAATCAATGACTGGCCTTGCCTTCCTTATTTTTTTGCAGAGCTCTATTATCTCATCGAGAGTTCCGAATCCTGCCTTTTTACCTGAAGTTTCGAGGCCGATAAAGCATTGAAGTTTTTCTTCTTTCATTTTATTCTCGATTCCTTTCAGCAGATTTAAGGCATTTTCAAATGCCTTTTCTTTCGGCTGCTTCTGGTAATAGCCCGGATGAAAAACCATTATTTTTGCGCCTAAAATTTGAGCTGCTCTTGCTGTTTGCATTATATTTCTTATTGTAATCTGCTGTTTGATTTTAAGAGGCGAGCAGCAGTTAACCCAGTATGGGCCATGGCATGACAATCGAATATTTTTCTGCCTTGCAATTTTCGCTGCCTCGACCGCATCCTCTTCCCTTATCCTTACACCCCTTACAAATTCAACTTCGAATGCTCTCAGCCCCTCATTGAAAACATAAAGAATTCCATCTGGCAATCTTTTGCCTTTGCAATCTAAAGGCATTCCAGCGGGCCCGAATCTTAACATGGCAGACATTCTTTAATTTCTTATAATATAGTATTATATTATAGTCTTGTTAAACTGTCCTATATTCTGCATGATATAGATATGCATTTTTTCTATAATCAAATCCTGTAGTGCTTCTTTCAGCATGCCATGGCAGTATTCAATTTTGGCTTCAGGCATAAAAGAACCAGCTATCTTTTTCGGAATGTAGCAGTCCATCTCCTTATCTTCAAGTTTTTTTGATGTTTCGCTGTCAAGATTAACATCTAAACTTTTAACATTTATCAGACAGTCCGAATCCACAGATCCTTTTATTATATATTGCCAGGTTATATTCTGCTGTGCCGAAACAAAAGACGCCTTCTTGCATTCAAACATTGCCTTGATAAAACAGTCGCGTGTTTTGCATTCCTGTTTATAAAAAAATCCGATAAATATGCTTGCAAATAGCAATATTAACAATAAGAGAATTATCAGCCAATCCCTTTTTTTTATTTTATCACCCATTTTGAATATTAACTAGATTAAATGAAAGACGATTTAAATATTTTGCATTCTCTAGTCTTTTAATTCTTTAAAGGCCTATCAAATTAACACTGGTTTCTGCAGTTATTGCAAAATTTTTCGCAGCCAGATGCTTGCAATCGATTCTTTCAGCAGTTTTAATAATATTAGATGTTGCAACTCCATCAATTATCAATGCGTATACCCTTCTTTTATTGCGGAGAAGCGCGTGCACAATATCCGATGCTGAAGAGGACTGGACAAGGGCTATTTTCCTGAAATCCCTGTCAGCAAGAAAAGCCTTTCTTGTTCCGTTTATTTCTTTGAATACTTCCTTTATTTTTTCCAGGTACTCAGTTGAATCTTGTTCTGGCTCCACATTTTTTTCCTTTTTCTCTTCAACTTTTTCTTCTGCCATTCTTCTTCCTCTGCCTCTTCTTTCTTTTCTAGGTTCAAGCAGGTCCAAAAATTCCTGGGAAGGGATTCTTGCCCTTAAGCATGCAAGAATCTCTTTTCCAGCAAGCTCTTCTACTTCTTTTCCATCAGGAGCTTTTGCAATATAAGCAATATTTGCAGTTTTGATTGCATCTTTTGCATTCAGCATCCCGCCTCTGTCTCCATCAATAAACATTGTTACTTTCTTTGACTTGCTTAATTCTTTTATTGTTTGAGGCATAGAAGCTCCATTCATCGCTATACTGTTCTTAATTCCATAATTAAGAAGATTTAGAACATCAGCACGGCCTTCAACGACTATTACCTCTTCACTTGAATCAATCTCTGGGCCAGCTGGCAGTTTTTCCTCGCCATATTCAATGATTCTTGCGGTTCTGACAGCGCTTGAAACAGCCGTCTCTATCTCTCTGAAATCAGGAGACTGTGAGGACATTTCCTCAAGAAGTTTTTTAGCGCGTTCCACTACATATTCACGTTTGCTTCCCCTGACATCCTCGATTTTCAATATCTCTACTTTTGCATCGCAAGGCCCGATCCTGTCTATGGTTTCAATCGCAGCCGCAATAATAGTGGTTTCTGACTTGTCCAAAGAGGTAGGAATAGATATAATACCCTCGGTCTTGCTGTCAGTTACACTTAGGGATACATCTATCCTTCCTATTTTTCCGTTTCTCTGCAATTCTCTAAGCTCAAACTCTTCTCCTAGCAGACCTTCAGTCTGGCCAAAAACGGCGCCGATGACATCTGGTTTTTCAACTAGGCCCTGAGCAAAAAACTTTGCTTGAATTGTGTACTTTATTGAAATTGGGCTTATTTTTCCCATTTTAACTCCTCAAGAAAAAGCAATTAATTGCTATCTAAAATCTATCTTAGCTTGAACATAAGCTTGAATTGTGCTTGAAAATGTTATACATTTTCAGCATGATAGTGATATAATTTAATGCTTTTCTTGTAATTTAATTTATATTAGCTATCTTAGCCTATTTCATATTTTGTAAAGTAGATATATAAAGTTTGCTATTCCGATTTCTTTTCAAAATCAATATCATGGAAATTACAAAAATAATGGCATAAACAAGCTGTTCTATCGAAAAGCCAAATTTTAAAATCTCTGTCGGTGGATGCCATCTCAAAAAGTCAATTAAAAATCTTTCAGCTGAATAAAGAATAAGAAGCAGCAAGAAAATATTCCCGGCCGGTTTTCTGATGAAGTGCATTTGCTTTTCCTTTTTTCTGCTTATCAAAATCAGAATTAAAAATATGATTAAATCTGCGATTGCGTGATAAATCTGGGTTGGATGAACCGGCTGTGTAAAGTATGCTGAGGCTAAGCTTCCTTGGCTGTACAGAATTCCCCATGGCAGACTGGTCGGAATGCCGAAACAGCATCCTCTTAGGAAACAGCCAATTCTTCCTATGGCATAGCCAAGCGCAAACCATGGAGCTGCAATGTCCATGAAACGCCAGAAATCAAATTTTTTAATTTTTGAATAGATAAATGCCCCGGCCATTACTCCGAGCATGACTCCAAATCCCTCCAAACCGCCTTTCCAGATTAAAAAATAATCCAGGATGCTGGAAAATTCGCTGGGATGAATCAAAACATAAAAAATTCTTGCAAATAAAATCCCGCCTAAAAGCATAACAAAGAAAATTTTTAGAATTTCTTCTTTCTTAAAATACTTTTTCGCATTTTTATATATAAAAAAACCAGCAATCAATATTGCAAGCGCATTAAGCAGGCCCCAGCTGTATATAGTGAAACTGCCGACTGAAAAAAGAACTGGATGCGGAGTGTAGTATATGGCCATCTTTCTAATTCTAACCTTTTTATTATTTATTAATTTATCCAAAATCTAATATCTTATTATTTATTTTTCATTATCTAAATATATTTATATGCTGAAACCAGAAAGTAGGTTCATGGAAAAAGATGTGAATTATAACGATGGAAATGTTCCGGTTATTTATGTTTCTGAGAGAACTTTGCCAGAAGCATGGCAAAAAGCCATGTTTGAATTATGGGAAAAAGGAGTGGATGTCCCTACATCATTTGACAGGCCTGGAGACCCTAAAAGCAAAGATGCAACTGTTATAATCGAGGTAAAAGAACCTTTTGCTGAGACGAGAATACACAGAGTTTTTCCTGGAAGCATCGAAGCATTAGAGCATTATAGATTGGAAGTGACGCATGGTGTTCATGATCATTGGGTTAATCGTTTCGGTGAACAATGGAACTATACTTATCATGAAAGGTTAAGAGCTTATGATTCTGGAAATGACAAAAAGATAGACCAGCTTGAAAACATGATAGAAATTATAGCTGACAAAATTAAAAAAGGCCAAGACATCACAAACAGAAGATTTCAGATTATAACCTGGATTCCGGATATTGACCCTTTTATTAAAGACCCGCCATGCCTGCAGAGACTGCATTTCAGAATACTTCCTGACGGAAAAGACAATTACAAACTCAATCTGAACAGTGATTGGAGAAGCCGTGATGGTTTTAAAGCATGGTTCATGAATGTTTACGGAATAACCGAATTGCAAAGATTGGTTGCAAAGGAATTATCTGAAAAAGGTGGAATAAATATAGGTGTCGGAAGATACTGCGATAAATCAGATTCTCTGCATATTTATGGAAAGGATTTCAAGGGAACAGGCGGATTTGAAGGATTTTTAGAAAGAGCAAAAAACTCTTCTCTTGAGGAGATTACATACACAACTGATGATATTAAGGTTAAAGAGAATATAATTGAAGCAAGACATTTGCTTTCAGCCCAGCTTGATTATGAAAAGAAAACAGGAGAAAAAGCGCTTATAAATCCTGATTTGAAAGAAATTGAAGTAAGAAAATCATATCCTTATCCTAAAGAATGGGATGACTGATCCGCTTAAATTTTTCTGAGAAAATTTACTTGACAAAATCTCCAAGATATCTGCCGACCATTTCCTTCAGATATTCTTCTCTCACAGCGCCTTTTGCTCCCGTTGTAGATATCCTTGCTCCCGGCAAGATTCCGAGAACCTTGTCTTTGTTAACAACGGCTATCTGCGAAGAGGCCCTGATGCCGTATTTTCTCGCTATTTCCGAATTTATAATCCTGTCGCATTTCATCCAGTTTGCTTTTCCATCATAGTAATTGGAAACTTTTTCAAAGATAGGGGTAAGAAGTTTGCATGCCTCGCAGTCAGTGCCATAAAATTCAATTACTGCTGGGAGATTTGATTTCAAAACAACCTCCTCATAATTTTGCTGTGTTAGTTCAATCAGACTCATTTTATTATTCACTCATTATCCCCCGCCGCATCCGCCAGTGGAAGTCTTGCATTGCGGGCATTTCCAGCAGCTTCCATCATTAATCATCATGTTTCCGCATTTATCGCATGTCTTTCCGCTTATTCTTCCCGCATGCTGGACTGCATTCACATCATCAGTCCCCCATATTCTGGTTTTCTTAATTTTTTCAATTGTTTTTCTAGTGTCCAATCCTTCATCCATCCAGTAATTTATTCCGGATATCTTTTCTATAACTTCTTCCAGACTTGGAGTTCCTGGATACATTTTTTCCCCGCAAACAGTAGGAATCAAGTGCAATTTAGGGACCTGCTGATAAATCCTGAGCTCCCACGGCAAAGGCCTTAGCTCATAATCTCCTTTTTTGACAAAAGATATGTCCCCAAGATAATGCGTCCTGAGCCAGTCATAAACAAAACCCTCTATCCCTCTTGCTTCCTTGATAAAAGAATGGTCAGTCATCCCTGAAATCTGGGACTGCCCTGCCTTGCCGAACACCTGTATCGCCTCTTCTAAAGGCACACCATACTGAAGTTTTTCAGAAAATTGTATGGCATTTTCATTTAACAATTTATTGACCTCGCTTCCCCTCTGCAGAGACTCTATGAAAATTTCTCCCAGTCTTCCATCATCATATTCTCCTGTTGTGAGAAATAACGAAATATCCCCTTCGCCGACTTTTACTTTCTGGATTATTCCTTTTCTTATTTTTGGTAAAGGCTCTCTTTCCCCTCTTTTTAAAATGGTTATTTCAGAAGCCTTTTTAGTTTTCAATGGCTGTGCTGCCTTGCTTCCGTCCCTGTAAATTGCAACTGCCTTCACACCTGCCTTCCATCCCTCATAGAACATGTTTTCAATTTCCTCAACTGACGTATTCGAAGGACAGTTGATTGTTTTTGAAATTGCCCCTGAAACATGGGGCTGAATTGCACCAAGCATTCTTATATGGCCCATCGGAGGAATTACTCGTGTCCCTTTCGAGTTCACAGCGCAGTCAAAAACAGGCAAATGCTGCTCTTTCAAAATATCACAGCCTTCAATAGTGTCATTCTTGTCAATATAATCAACTATCTTTGAAATCTCGTCTTTGGAGTAACCTAATTTTTCCAAAGCGAAAGGAACAGTCTGATTTACAATTATCATTGAGCCGCCTCCGGCAAGCTCTTTGTATTTTTTCAACGCAAATTCCGGTTCGCATCCTGTGGTATCGCAGTCCATCATGAATCCTATTGTCCCTGTCGGAGCAAGCAGGGTGACTTGTGCGTTTCTGAAACCGTATTTCTGACCTCTCTCGATGACCTCATCCCATTTTAAAATTGCAGAATTGACCAATTTTTCAAGGCCATTTTTTGCACTGATCTGTTTTGCAGCTTTCCTGTGCATTTCCATTACTCCGAGCATTGAATCCTTGTTTTTTTCAAATTCTTTGAAGGCGCCTAGTTTTTCCGCAAGTCTTGTTGATTGCAGATAAGCTTCTGCAGTCATGTCTGAGGTTATCGCAGCCGCCAGGTTTCTTGCTTCATTAGAATCATATGGCCTTCCTAGAGACATTATATAGGCGCCGAGATTTGCATATCCTAATCCAAGAGGCCTGAATATATGGCTGTTCCATGCAATCTCCTCTGTTGGATATGAAACTTGCGAAACCAAAATGTCCTGGCATGTTATGTAGAGGTCAACGGCTTTTGAAAAAGAATCCAGGTCAAAAGCGCCATCAGTTTTTCTAAATCTCATCAGATTCAAGGACGCCAGATTGCAGGCCGAATTATTTAAAAACATATACTCTGAGCATGGGTTTGATGCCCATATTTCACCTGAATTTTTGCATGTATTCCATCTGTTTATGACAGAATGATTTTGTATTCCCGGATCACCGCACTGATGCGCCGCAAATGCTATCAGTTCAGCAAGTTTTCGCGCTGGCTCTTCTTTTATCATTTTTCCATCAATCACTCTTTTTACAGCATAATTTTCATTTTTTTCATAGGCTTTCCAAAAGGCGTCGTCCGCCCTTATTGAAATATTTACATTTTGCGCTCTCAGATCCTGGATAGTGTGGCTTTCCCAGTTCCCCGGAGAGCCATTTTCTATCAAAATTCTTGCTTTTATCTCTTCCTTGTATTTGTGCTTTAATATTTCTGGCATGTCCGGATGCCAGATACCTATGCTTTGCATTGTTGCGGCTCTTCTTGTTTTTCCTCCGGATTTGATGACTCTTCCGCAGGAATCCTGAACATCCATAAATCTTACTGCACCAGAAGCATATCCTCCTCCTGATACAGGCTCCCCTGATGACCTGACATGACTCCAGTCTCCGCCGATGCCTGAGCCGCCTTTGAATATCTTAGCAGCAACAACTGCCCCGACATTAATCATGCTTTCAATAGAATCCTCCGGAGAAACTATAAAGCATGCAGAACCTTGAGGAT
>Ga0315289_10011889_pt1 | contig 12305 bp, 10 predicted proteins | sample YL17G11_40_MG_FD_203452 | JGI IMG/M metagenome (GOLD analysis project Ga0315289, IMG submission 203452) | Sediment microbial communities from Yellowstone Lake, YNP, Wyoming, USA - YL17G11_40 | ecosystem: Environmental > Aquatic > Freshwater > Lake > Sediment | place: USA: Wyoming | collected...
ATTCGGATTATCATTCCTATCTTGTTCAACTTCGCAGGAACCAGTAACTTCCTCAGACATAGCAACGGATACTAACAGTTCCCGAGTTATTCCTTTCTATAGTTACAAAGTTGTTCATATTTATCCTCATGACCGAAATGCCTTAACACAGGGATTGGTGTATGAAAATGGATTTTTATATGAGGGAACTGGACTCTATGGGCACTCTACATTGCGTAAAGTGGAATTATCCACTGGAGATGTTATACAAATTCGTGAGATATCAGCCCAATTCTTCGGTGAAGGTGTGACTATCTGTGAGAACAGGCTCATCCAATTAACATGGCAATCCAACATAGGTCTTGTCTACGACAAAAATACTTTGGAGTTATTGCAAACGTTTAGCTATCCAACCGAAGGTTGGGGAATTACGTATGATGGAGAGCACCTAATCATGAGCGATGGAACATCAACATTGCATTTTCTTGACCCCTACACTTTTAAGAAAACAGGTCAGATAGAAGTGTTTGACAATAAGGGCCCCGTGAATGGAATTAATGAATTGGAGTATGTGAAAGGGGAAATATATGCTAATATCTGGCAAACAGATTACATAGCCAGAATTTCGCCTGAAACGGGCAGAGTGATTGCGTGGATAGATTTGAAAGGGCTCTTGACTTCTGAAGATCTGAGTAAGCCAGTTGACGTTCTTAACGGTATTGCGTATGATAAAAAGGACGACCGTTTGTTCGTTACTGGAAAGTTTTGGCCAAAGATCTTTGAAATAGTTTTAATTCCGATGGTATTTAACGAGGATTAAATCTTTCAAATTGGGCACTTTCATGGTACGAAGAATTATTGTAATATCTTTACTCTAGAGTGACATGGATTGCTCAGAAGGTACTCTCTTATTATGAATTAACATACATGCCGATGTTCGTCCAGTGGTAGCTTAGCCTAGAAGCATTTAAAGGGGGTGGAAAATGTACGTTCGTGATATCATGACAACTAATGTGGTCACTATTCCCAGTAGTACCAGCATTGCTGAGGCTAAAAGGATAATGACGGCACATCGCTTCCGCCGTCTGCCGGTGGTGGATAAAGGGAAGCTTGCTGGTATCGTGACTGAGCGCCGACTGGAAAGTGTCTCTCCATCTAAAGCTACTTCGCTTACTGTTTGGGAGTTGAGCTATCTTCTGGATAAGACCCCGGTAAAGGAAATTATGGAAAAGAATGTAGTCACTGTTCCACCTGATATGACGGTTGAGGAGTCGTTAAGTATTGCTCAGACCAATAAGGTTGGTTCTCTGGTGGTGGTTGATGATGGCAGAGTGGTAGGTATAGTTACCACCAATGACTTTTTCTACAGAATTGTGAATCCTGTTCTTGGTATAGGTCAACCGGGCACCCGCATTGAGATTACTGGCGGTGGCGAGAGTAAGGCATTAGAAGAAATTCTTTCCACCTCAAATAGGCTTGGCTTGGAAGTTACTGGGATTCATGTTTACCAGTTACCAGAGGCGACCAAGAGAGGTGTTTGTGTTCATGTCAATAGCGAAGATGCAAGCCAGCTTATTACTGAGCTGGAGGGTAAGGGGTATAAGGTAAACGTGAGACCACGCTAGGTCTATCTAGGCTAGAGAGTATTTAGTTGGTTACCAAGCAGTAAATTGCTCGTTTATTCTTGAATGCTTCTAAATTAGCTATTGAGGTTGACATAATACTTAGCAGAAGTGTCATTCTGGAAGTAGATGGCTTAAAGATTGCTGGCAAGCTTTGCCTGCCCGCTGGTCAGACTGCGTATCCTACAGTTTGTGTTTGTCACGGTATCCCGGCTAAGAGAATTGACCCTAGTGAGAAAGGCTATTCAGCGTTGGCAGAGAGGATTTGCCGTGAAGGATTTGCTGTATTCATCTTTAACTTCAGGGGAACCGGGGCTAGTGGTGGCAACCTTGACATTTTGGGCTGGACCAGGGACCTGAAGGCTGTCATTGATTATTTGTGCTCTTTGCCTGAGGTAGATAGGTCCCATTTATCACTGCTTGGCTTTAGCGGTGGGGCTGCGGTCTCAATATATGTAGCATCACGGGACAAGAGAGTATCATCTGTTGCTGCCTGTGCCTCTCCGACAGAGTTTACCTTCTTTACTGAGGTTGATGACCCCTCATCTCTTATTGACCGCTATCGTAGCATTGGCGTGATTAGGGATAATGACTTTCCGCATTCTGCTGAAGAGTGGCTTAGTGGCTTCAGGTTGGTTAGTCCTATTAAATATGTAGCTGGAATTGCCCCCAGACCATTACTACTCGTACACGGTAGCCAGGATGAGACTGTGGAGGTGAGTGATGCCCATAGGCTGTATGATAGGGCAGGAGAGCCTAAGCAGATAATCATAGTTGATGGAGCAAGGCACCGGCTACGGCAGAATGATAGGGCGATGGCTGTTGTGATTAATTGGCTGAAATCTCATGCCTAGATTGAGGTAGTTAGATAAGGTACGGAGTTGTTTATTGACCTCACCCCCTTAATCCCCCTCTCATGATAGGAAGATATATTCTTCGCATGAGGGGGAGGGTTTTTAGAAGAGGGGCTAGCACCCCTCTTAGACACCTCGTTAGTTTAATCTCCTTGAAAAGGAGAGTGGTTTTAGAGAGGGGACTTGCTCCTCTCTTATCTGCATCCCCCTTCCCTTAGCAAGGGAAGGGGGTCAGGGGGATAGGTTACAGAATAATCTCGGTTACTGTAAATTGACCTGCAGATAGAGAATGGTCTATAATTTAAATAGAGATAGCTAGCGTGAGTTGAGAGGCTGGTAAGCTTGCACGAGAGTTGCGGCGTATTTGGTGTTTATGCCCCTGGTGAGGATGTAGCTCGTCTCACTTTTTTTGCTCTATTTGCTCTTCAACATCGTGGTCAGGAAAGTGCTGGTATTGCCACTACCGATGGCAAGAAGCTTCAGGTTTACGCCAATATGGGGTTGGTATCCCAGGTGTTTAACGAGAACTCTTTGAGCCAACTCAGCGGGGATATTGCCATCGGTCATAATCGCTATTCCACCAGAGGTTCCAGTCGGGTAACTAATGCACAGCCTATTGTGGTAAGCAAGGGCTCAAATTCCATTGCTATAGCCCATAATGGGAATATTGTTAATGCTGAGCATTTGTATCAAGAACTCTCTGACCAGGGCTATACTTTCCGCACCACCACTGACACCGAGGTTATCGCTAATCTTATCCTTTCTTCCCCGGAGAAAAACTGGGTGGACAGGATAAGGTACGCTATGCATCGGCTGCAGGGAGCATATTCTCTGACGCTGATGACCAATCACACTTTATTTGGAGTTCGTGGTTCGCTTGGTGTGCGCCCTCTATGTCTAGGGACTATTGATGGTGGCTGGGTTATAGCCTCGGAAAGTTGTGCTCTCGACCATATTGGCGCTAACTTTGTCCGGGAGATTGAACCAGGCGAGATAGTTGCTATTAGTGAGAATGGTCTTGAGAGTTACCAAGAAAAGGGGGATAGGAAAGCGCTGTGTATCTTTGAGTATATTTACTTTGCTCGCCCTGATAGTGTGATTAATGGTCGGCTACTTTACCCGGCACGGCAGGCTATGGGAGCGGGGTTAGCTCAGGAACACTCGGTGGATGCTGATTTAGTTATGGGTGTGCCTGACTCAGCCACCGCCGCTGGTATTGGTTATTCCCGCTATTCAGGCATATCCCTGGCTGAAGGTTTACTCAAAAATCGCTATGTGGGGCGTACTTTTATCGAGCCTGACCAGCGAATCAGAGACCTCGGTGTTAAATTGAAATTTAACCCTTTGCCCCAGATGCTGGATGGCAAGCGGTTAGTGGTGGTAGATGATAGCATTGTCCGTGGTACTACTACCCCTCAGGTAGTAAGGCTGTTGAGGCGGGCGGGGGCTAAAGAGGTGCATATGCGTATCTGCGCTCCGCCTATCCGTTACCCCTGTTTTTTTGGTGTGGATATGGCTACCCGCTGGGAACTAATCGCAGCTCAAAAAACCATCCCTGAAATTAGGGATTTTATCGGTGCTGATTCCCTCGGTTATCTGAGCATTGATGGGTTGGTTAAAGCGGTGGCGTTACCTAAAGATATTTTCTGCCTGGCTTGTTTCACTGGTGATTATCCCATACCGGTGCAGCTTGAAATGGACAAACTTGCACTGGAGACTAGGGCAGCTAGCCGGCAAGACCCATCTGACGCAAAGAAGCAGTGAGCTAGAATACCTTTTAAGGAGGTATAACCGATTAAAGAAACCTATGTTGCGGCTGGCGTTAATATTGAGGTTGCGGCTAGAGCTAAAGAACTGATTAGAAAGCATGCCCGTTTTACCCTCCGCCCTGAGGTCTTAAGTGGCGTCGGGTTTTTTGGCGGGCTTTTTGAATTTAAGGGGTATCAACATCCGGTTCTGGTGTCCAGTGTTGATGGGGTTGGCACCAAGCTAAAGATTGCTTCTGCTCTGGATAAGCATGATACCATTGGTATTGACCTCGTTAACCACTGCGTTAACGATATCTTTACCTGTGGCGCTGAGCCCCTCTTCTTTCTGGACTACATTGCTATGGGCAGGCTGGTGCCAGAACGGGTGGAAGTTATTGTTCAGGGGCTAGTTCAGGCTTGCCGTGAAGTTGGCTGTGCTCTTATTGGCGGTGAAACGGCGGAGATGCCCGGAGTATATACCGGGGAGGATTACGACCTGGTAGGTTTTATCATCGGGGTGGTGGAGAAGGAAAAGATTATCATGGGGAAGACGATTAAAGTTGGTGATACCATTATCGGCTTGCCTTCCAGCGGACTTCATACCAATGGTTACTCTCTGGTGCGCCGGATTTTTGGCGAGACTAAGTCAGCTTTGAATACCCACTATCCTGAGCTGGGTCGGGCTTTAGGTGAGGCACTGCTGGAGCCACACCGTTGCTACTATCATCAGTTGAAGCCGCTACTGCCGATTATTAAGGGTTTGGCACATATTACTGGCGGTGGCTTAATTGGTAATGTGCCCCGGGTCTTACCCCAGGATTTAACTGCAAAATTTGATAGCAAGGCATGGACAGTCCCCCCTATTTTCCAGCTTATTCAGGCGCGGGGTAATGTTGCCCGAAGCGAAATGTTTCGTGTATTTAATATGGGTATTGGCATGGTGGTTATTTGCTCACCCAAAGATGCTGACCGGTTTACCAAAGCTCTGCCAGAGTCTAAGGTTATCGGTGAGGTGATAAAGCAGGGGGGGAAGGCGCGGGGGATACAGGGGGTGAGGTAGAAGGTGAAGAGCCGGCTATGGTTGGCAACAGTCTTATTCGTGTTAATAGCTCTCGTTGCCGGCTGTGCGAAAGTACCCAGGACGGTGAGGATTGATAATATTGGTGCTGAAGGGTACGACAGCCCTCAGAAATTGACTGATAGCCAACAACAAAGAGTTGTGGAAATAATCCTAAATACGCCCGAGGCCAAGGAGAAACCGCCAGTAAAATCCATACTCCGGGTTAGTCCGACGTGGACAGCCATAGTCTGGGACAATTCACAATATTCCTATCTCAATTGTTTCTTCGGGCTTGAGGGAGTAGAGGCTGACCCGGAATACCAAACTGTCCCGGAGGTGGCAGCCTGGTATCCTGGTGCAACAATCTACTTTGGAGACCCCCAGGTCTCCCACGATGGATGGCTAATCCAGGCTGCGGTTGACCTAGGGGCAGGCAAGGCAGTACACATTATTAGCTGCCCTTACAGAGTCGAGCCAGTTTCACCCCCACCCCCACCGGGGAAGTCACCTTAACCTTAAGTCTGTTAACGGAGGTTTATATGAGAGCTATTATTAGTGTGTCTGATAAAGCCGGCGTAACTGACTTTGCTAGGGGCTTGAGCCAGCTTGGGTTTGAGGTCTTTTCTACCGGCGGCACCAAAAAGGCACTGGCAGAGGCTAAAGTTCCGGTAAAAAGCATCTCTGAGATTACCGGCTTTCCGGAGATTCTTGATGGCAGGGTAAAGACCCTGCACCCGGCGGTTCATGGGGGCATTCTGGCGAGGCGTGACCTGCCCGGCCATATGGCAGAACTGGCTAAGAATAAGATTGAAACTATTGACCTGGTGGCGGTTAATCTTTATCCCTTTGTTCAGACGGTATCCAGGGAAGGGGTTACCCTTGAGGAGGCGCTGGAAAATATTGATATCGGTGGGCCAACCATGATTCGAGCGGCGGCCAAGAATTTTCCCAGCGTTATCGTGGTGGTTGACCCGGCTGACTACCCTCTAGTTTTAGAGAAATTGGGGGGTGGGGGCTTGGACTTAGCTGAGCGCAAACGGCTGGCACAGAAGGCTTTTCAGCATGTGGCTATCTATGATACGGCTATCGCCCAGTACCTGAGGCAGGATATGGAGGGTTTTCCTGAGGAGATGACCATGGCCATGAAAAAGCGCTATAGCCTTCGCTATGGTGAGAATCCTCACCAGCAGGCTGCCTTCTATGCCGAGCTATCAGTTGGCGAGAAGAAGGCGACCGGTATTACCTGGGCGGAGCAGTTAGGGGGCAAGGAGCTTTCGTTCAATAATATTCTGGATGCTGATGCTGCCTGGGGAGCGGTAACTGACTTTGCTGCACCCACGGTATCCATCATCAAGCACACTAATCCCTGCGGTCTGGCAAGTCACCGTGATATTGCTGAAGCCTATCGGCGGGCTTTTAGCGGCGACCCGGTGGCTGCCTTCGGTGGCATCGTTGCTTCAAACCGGGCGGTTACCCTGGCTATGGCTCAGGAAATAAAGCCTATCTTCTATGAGATAGTTATTGCCCCGGAATATGAGGCTGAGGCGCTGAAGTTGCTAAAGCGCAAGAAGGATTTACGTATTCTCGTTGCTGAGCTTCCACCGGGCTATGGCAAAGCTGAGCTAGCTTATCTTGATTTCCGCAGGGTCAAGGGCGGATTTCTTGTACAGACTTCTGATTCTGTGCCTGAGAACAGTATCAGTTTAAAAGTGGTTACCAAGCGTAAGCCAACCAAGGCTGAAATAGACGACCTGCTTTTTGCCTGGCGGGCGGTTAAGCATATAAAGTCAAACGCTATTGTGCTGGCTAAGGATAAAACACTTCTAGGAATGGGTGCCGGACAGCCCAGTCGGATTGTCAGTGCTCAGATAGCTAAAGAAAGGGCTGGGGACAAGGCTAGAGGCAGTGTTCTGGCTTCAGATGCCATGTTTCCCTTCCATGATGTGGTGGAGCTGGCGGGGGCTATTGGGGTAACTACTATTATTCAGCCAGGCGGCTCAATAAGGGACGAAGATTCAATTAAGGCGGCTGATAAGCACAACATAGCTATGGTTTTTACTGGTGAGAGGCACTTCAGGCATTAGGCCCAGAACGGAGGCAGGCTATGGCTAACGTAGTTATAGTTATAGATATGACCAGAGGCTTTTTTGAGAAGGGCTATCCTCTCTATTGCGGGGATAAGGTCCGCCGGATAATTCCGAATGTACAGCGTCTTCTCAAGGAGGAGCTTGCCCGAGGTTCCAAGATATTATTCCTATGTGACCAACATGACCCTGATGACCTTGAATTTAAAATGTTCCCCCCACACTGCATTGAGGACACTGTTGAAACAGAGATTATTCCAGAGATAGCTCAGTTCCCGGGAGAGGTAATACCGAAAAAGCGCTTTAGCGCCTTTTATGGCACAACTCTTGGCGAGAGGTTGAGACAACTGAAGCCAGAGAAGGTGGTTGTTTGTGGTGTCTGTACCGATATTTGCGTATGTCATACGGTGTGTGATGCCAGAGACCGGGACTATCTGGTAGAGGTACCGGTTGACTGTGTTGCTACCTTTGACGAAAAAGCGCATCGCTTTGCTCTGGAGCACATGGAGAAGGTACTTGGAGCAAAGCTGACCAGTATTACGCATAGACAGGTGAGGTTAGCTAAATTTGAACCATCTGAGGCTGTCCTCTCCGGGGAGACAGCCGATATTTACTTTGCCCGCACTATTGAGGTATTGCGTAAGGAAGCACTTAACCCAGTGGCTACTATGGAGGTATTCGCACATCGGGCAGGGGTATTCTGCGGCATAGAAGAGGTCAATGCGCTACTAGCCAAGGCCTTGCCTGAAGATAACCGCGAGGTATGGGCTCTTGCTGAGGGCGACACAATGGATAGGAAAGAGGTGGTATTGCGCATAACTGCTCCTTACCAGAGCTACGGGCTATATGAAACGGCAATAATTGGCATTCTGGCTCACTGCAGTGGTTGGGCAACGGCAGCTAAGGAGTGTGTGGAAGCTGCCCGGGGAATACCTGTCATCAGCTTTGGTGCTCGTCATGTTCACCCTTTGGTAGCGGGAATAATGGACTATTCAGCCATTGTTGGTGGTTGCGCTGGTTGTTCCAGCATAGCTGGCGGCAAACTTGCTGGCATTGAAGCAGCAGGGACGATGCCTCATGCTCTAATTTTAATTATGGGTGATACGGTAAAGGCAACTATTGCCTTTGATAAACATATGCCACCTGAAGTACCGCGTGTTTCTCTGGTTGATACCTTCAAGGACGAGGCTGAGGAGAGTCTGCGGGTGGCTCAGGCATTGGGGGAGAAGCTGCAAAGTGTGCGGCTGGACACCCCCGAGGAGAGGGGAAGGGTTACTGCCGACCTGGTCAAGGAGGTCAGAGCCAGACTGGATTTAGCTGGCTTTAAGCACGTCAAGATTTTTGTCAGTGGTGGTGTTACGCCGGAACGCATTATCTATTTTCTTGAGAACGGGGCTCCGATTGATGCTTTTGGTGTTGGCAGCCACATCAGTGGGGCTAAGCCAATTGACTTTAAAGCTGACCTGCATGAGATAGAAGGCAAGCCAATTGCCAAGCGGGGCAGAATCCCTGGCATCACCCCTAACCCCAGGCTCAAGCGCATAATGTGAATCTATTTATAGTAAAGGATTACCCACAAAATGAAAGACGAGGAAATAAAGAAAGTAGTGAGAGAAGGCTATGCCCAAATAGCTAAGAAGGAGAGTTCTTGCTGTGGAAGTGCTGGTTTGGCTGAGGATATCAGCAAGAAGATAGGGTATTGGGATGAGGAGCTCAAATCTGTTCCCGAAGGTGCCAATCTCGGTCTTGGCTGTGGGAATCCTATAGCACTCGCATCTATAAAGGAGGGAGAAACGGTTCTTGACCTTGGCTCCGGTGCTGGTTTTGATTGTTTCCTGGCGGCAAGTAAAGTTGGGAAGAAGGGGAAAGTCATTGGCGTTGATATGACGCCAGAGATGATTGCGAAAGCCAGAGAAAATGCCCGAAAAGGCAACTACGAAAATGTAGAATTCAGGCTGGGGGAGATTGAAAATTTACCTGTTGCTGATAATTCCGTTGATGCAGTTATTTCTAACTGCGTTATTAATCTCTCGCCTGATAAAAAGAGGGTTTTCAAAGAGGCGTTCAGGGTGCTAAAACCCGGTGGCAGACTGATGGTATCCGATATTGTCCTGTTGACAGAGCTTCCCGATTTCATAAAAAACTCTGTTACCGCATATGTCGGCTGCATTTCTGGTGCGTTGAAGAAAGATGAGTACCTGCGGGTGATAACCGGGGCTGGCTTCCGCAAAGTCAAGATAATAGGTGAGACAGTTTTTCCTATTGAATGTGTGGTTAATGACCCCACAGCAAAAACGATTGTTAACGAGATAGGTCTACCAACGGAAAAGATAAAAGATATCACAAATTCGGTTGTCAGTATAATGGTTCAGGGGATAAAACCAAGATAAAGAGAAATGATGAGCTAGTCTATGGGGTGGTGGAAGGGCTAAGGACTGGCCCGCTCAAATTCCAGACACAAAATCTGCTTGGTGCTTTCGGTGACCTTTACCCTCTCATCTATTCGCCAGCCGACAACCCACAGGATGTGCTCAGGTGAGCAGACAATGGGGATTTGCTGACGCCAGGCATGGGGGATTCTGGCATCAATCATAAACTCACCCAGTTTCTTGGGCTGGCTTAAACCCAGTGGTTGAAACTGGTCGCCTCTCTGGCGGCTCCGCACCATTAAATCACTGCCTGTCTTATCAAAGTCAAAATAGGCTTTATAACCACTGGCGTCTTTAATAGCCTCTGGTGGCATGATTATTGCCTTTAGGTGCCAGCCGGGAAGTAAAGTTTCACCGGGTATCTTTAGGGGAAACTCACCGCTTAGAGTGGGGAAGGGAGATAAGCTAGCCAGGTCTTGACCTAAGAGGTATTTATCATAATCTATGGAAAAGATTAGGCCTTCAGGCAAGCTCAGCCTCTTTCCCGCCGGCTTATTTGAGGCTGCCATTATTTGTTCAATATGGCGTGTCTCAATATCCCTGATATTACCTAACAACTTTTCTATGGATGTTCGGAGCAGGTGTCGTTTTAGGGCAGGAGGCAGTTGCCTGAACTTTTCTTTATCTAGAATAATTGTGTTTACTTGGTCCTGAGCAATCTCATCCCATACTCGAGCAATCTCTTTATCCAGAAAAGAAAGTTCATCACCGGCGATACGTGCAGTCCGCAGCAGAGCTTCATCAACCCGCGGGTTATAGCTCCTCAGCAGTGGCAGAAGTTGATGACGAATTCTGTTTCTTAATGGTGATAATGAGAGATTGGAGGTATCTATCCGGGGTCTAAGGTCGTGGCGGTGGCAATAGCCTGCTGTCTCTTCTCGGCTTACCTCTAGCAATGGTCTTATAATAATCAGGCTATCCGTTTTTGATTTCCACTCGGTATAGGGCTGTAGTCCACGAAGCCCCCTGGTTCCAGTTCCTCTTACTAGATGCATTAATATGGTCTCGATATTGTCATCAGTAGTGTGTCCTACCGCTGTTCGGTCAGCCCCGATGGACCTTGCTACCTGAGCCAGGAAGGTATATCGCACCTCTCTGGCTGCCTCTTCTAGTGAAGTATGTGCTTGGGCTTTATAGCCCTTTACATCACGCTGTTCTATAGTAGCTGGAATATCCAGGCGGCGGGCTAAGTCAGCAACATATTGAGCATCAGCCTTAGACTCGGCACCTCGCAGTTGGTGGTTCAGGTGAGCCACGTGTAATCTTACGCTTAGCTCGTTCTTGAGGTTAGCCAAGATATGGAGCAGGCAGACTGAGTCTGGTCCGCCGGATACTGCTACCAGCAATGAGCGCTGGCTTGATACGAGGCGATGTTCCTGGATGAAGTGCAGCACTCGCTGCTCTAGTTGCTGCTTAACCTTCATTGATATTATTATCTCCCGTTGCCAGGTGGCAGCTATCATTGAATAATGCTAATCTTGTGCCTCGCTCAGTAAATACAATAGCGCTGATACCGACTAATTCCAGTCGGTCTCACCATGCCTTACTAATATAATTGTACCACTATTCTCTCTTTTAACTTGTCTTCAGGATAAGTTTGTTGCGGTGGATGGAACGAGGATAGTTGCTAAAACCCATTGCAGTGATAACCTGCTCTGGTCTGCCAGCACCTCCGCTATCGCAGCGTAGCCTCATACCTATATTAACCGTACCACTATGCCAATCAATAAGCCATAGGTCATCAATTAGAGCCCTCAGGTCATAATTCCGGGGGCCAGTATCCCTCTGATGCTGCCATGGGAGTTGTTTTACCAAGAGCAGATTGGTAAGTGCTGTTTCCGCATCCTGCCTTCCCTTTTCGGTTGTGACTTCAACCTTGTATTCGGCATATCTAATCTGTGATTGTAGTGAGGGCATGGTTGGTGCTATTGGATAAACCTGTAGTATTTCGATACCAGTGGGTAGCTGCTGACCTACCGCAGTGGTAAATAGATGCGGGGAGCTCCATCTTGTGCAGAAAACATCCATTAGCTCAGTTTCGCTGGTTACTCCTACGGGGAGTGGTGCGGCTAGTGATATTCTGGGGTGGGGGCTAAATCCTTCAGAATAAGCTAATGGTATTCCAGCTCGGTGAAACGCTCTTTGCCACAGACGCATTATATCTAAGTGGGAGATAAACTTTAGTTCTTGTCCGCGGCTGAATCTAACCCGCAGGCGGTGCATGTTTCCCCTTCTCTTCTTTGGTCACCAGAATTTTTTCGATTTTTAGCCCCTTCATTTCGGTTATCACTAGCTTCAAGTCCTTATACTTTAGCCTTTGACCGGGTTTGGGTATGTGTCCCAGAAGGTCTAAGACAAAGCCAGCTACAGTTTCGTACTCTCCTTCGGGTAGCCCCAGGCCCATCTCTTGGTTAGCCTCCTCAATGCGCATACCACCATCAATCTGGAAGGTATATTCATTGATTGCTTCATAGTCCTTTCCTATTGCGGCTAGCTCGTCACCTACCGGTCCGACGATTTCTTCTATCA
>Ga0315289_10011890_pt1 | contig 12304 bp, 12 predicted proteins | sample YL17G11_40_MG_FD_203452 | JGI IMG/M metagenome (GOLD analysis project Ga0315289, IMG submission 203452) | Sediment microbial communities from Yellowstone Lake, YNP, Wyoming, USA - YL17G11_40 | ecosystem: Environmental > Aquatic > Freshwater > Lake > Sediment | place: USA: Wyoming | collected...
CTAAGCTAAGTCTTATAAATTAAAAACTGATTACTGGTCATACAGGATGGGATATGTATGGCTAGGAAAGCAGGCATTGTTTTATCAGATAGGCAGCGGAAAGAACTCACGAAATTTATGCATTCAACAAAGGAAGCACATGAGTATCGTGCTGCTCTTGGTATCGTGATGCGAGGGGCTGGTACATCAGCGGATAAGGTTGGAAGACAGTTAGGTGTGACTGCGAATAGGGTTTTCGTATGGTGCTCGCTCTATAAGAGGAAAGGTATAGATGGGCTTCGCATGAAGCATCCAACCGGTCGTCCTGCCTGTAAAGGGAATCAGGCGAAGCAGATCATCCCTGAACTGCTTCAGGAGGATCCGCAGTTATTTGGCTTCTTGAAAGGTAGATGGGTGGTACGTGATATCGCAAAAGCCCTCAAGGAAGAAGGTGTTGATTTGAGTTTTCAGCAGGTTAATCGCATACTTCAGGACATGGAGATCACGTTGAAAAGTCCGAAACTTCGAGCACCTGGATCAATAAAGAAGAACTACAGAAAACGAGCAGAAATCCGCCGGTACAAAAAGGTGGCACCCGCTCTTTTTAAAAAAGGATAGCAGTCTGTTTCCAAGATGAAAAATGGGTTGAACTTCTCCCCAGCACCGAACGATGCTGGCTTGGCAAAAACCAACAACTCCTGATACCAACTCTAGGATATACCAAACGACGTAACTTCTTCATCACCATGTTCTGGCCACAGAAAAACATCATCTGGAACTGCTACAAACGTCGAAGAAACATCGAATTCCGCAAACACCTCAGCAACCTGATCACCTACGCTAAAAGACACAAGCTCAAAAAAATCATCCTTTTCATCGACCAAGCAACCGCCCATGATACACCTGAAGTCAAAAAATTCCTTAAAAACCATCCTATCATCCATGTGAAGTTCCTCGGTAAAAAAGATCCCAATAGCAATCCTGTTGAATGCCTGGTCAACAAACGTCTTCATTCTGCAGTAAGTGTGAATCGTTCCTACGAAAATATCAACGGCCTAGAACATTCATCCAAATTCTTCCTAAGAAAATATAATGTGATTTATGCGACTTAGCTTAGATTCTTCGCAAGACCTCGAAGCAAAGCAGAATTATCTGAAGACCAGGGTGAAACCCAAACAAAAAGAAAATAATGATTGTTTGATAATCATCGACAAAGGTAGCAGCTATGGATTACCAATTAAAACCGACAGATCTGATTTTATCTGGAGACACGAAGGTAATGGCGGTCAAAGCGGGAATAAAGCGCAGCGTTTACCCATATCTTATAAAACCTAGTGCAATCACGGATGGATTTAACAGACTGGTGAATCCACGGATCCTACAACGACAAGCACGACATAAGAACATCGAGACAACACTGAGATATGACCACACAAGTGATAAGATGACGAAGGATTATTTCAACAAGGTTCAATCAAAAAACATCGATACTCTCTCAGCTGAGGATAAAGCAAGGGTGTGGCTCGATAAACTCCTCTCCAATGAAATCGACCTTAAAACATTTAAAACAGGAATGGATGTCATTTTACCACCGAGGCGAAAAGATGAAGACATTGGCTACTTTTAAGCCAGTGGTCATATCTCAAGCCAGTGGTAATACGATATGGGCCAGTGGTCTAGTGGTTATGACCACAGAAAAAGCGTCCATTAAATCATCGGTATTCTCGGCGAATTTCTTTCCCCTCTTTTTTTCCTTTTTTATTATTTTGAATGAGGTTTATATTATAATTATAAGAAATTAATTCAGTGTCGCAAGACAAAACGACCGAGCATCTTCATCATTTATTAAATCTAGAGAAGGATGACTGAAAATCATAAGACCTTGACGTTTAAATAATGTACATTGATACCCAATTTCTTCTAAATATTTTTTTGCATATTTCATTCTATTGGAGATTTCATTTGTAGGTACTTTTGGTTCTAACTTCTCAGCAGCTGTCCCTGGTCGACAGGAAAAAGAATAAATGTATCCCAAATGAAAATTAATATCTTTAATAGAATGTAAAGTTTCTTCAAATTCTTCTTTTAATTCTGTTGGAAAACCGTTGATACATTCCGTTGCCAATAAGAGATTTGGGTATGATTCTCGTAATGTAGAATATGCGTTTTTTATTCTTTCCATATCAGGATATCGATGCATGAGTGTCAGGATTCGTTTATTTCCTGATTGGATTGATGAACTAATACCCCGGATTTTTCCTTTTTGTAACACATTGTTTAGCCGATCTTGATAAATCACAACCCATGCCGGGTGGATATTTCGTATATGAATCGTATACTCCCCAGGGATATCGGTTATCGTGTTTAATAATTCAGGTAGATTAGTTCCAATATCCGTTCCATATGCACCTATATCATCCGCATCAAAAATGAAGTGTTTATAATGTTGGCTCAAACCATTTTTAAACTCATTTACGATGGTATCCACTGGTTTACTTTTTAGAGGTCCAATTGCTTTTTTAATAATACAATATGAACAATTCCCTAAACACCCCCAGGCAGGTCGTATAAAGAACGAATTTTTATGTAGTTTTAAATTAGGATTCCATCTCTCCCGGATATACATCATCGAGATATAACTCCGTGTACTCCGGAGACAATTTGATGATTCCTTTTCAAAAATACGACCAAGAACATGCGAACCAATCTTTTTCTGTATTCTGCCAATCAAAGGGACCAATACAAGTATCTCTCTCATCGCACGTAGAGAAGAGTACTCATTTGCATTTTCCCAAGGAGCATTTCCATCTTTAATATCTGCGAATTTTACAGCGTTTTCTGGAAACAATCTATCAAATTGATCTAGTTCTTCGGTGCTAATCATTTTTCCTGAAAAGATGTTTTTGAGTTCTTTCGTTTCTATTTTCGGTAAACAACCTGTTACAATCAACTCTGCATTGTAGTTTAAAAATCTCTTTGTCATTTCTAAGGCGCGTTCTGCATGTCTTGTCGTATAGGCACAAGTAATAAGAATAATTAATTGAGCATCCTTCGGATTAGTCACAATTTGATAACCATTTTTTATAAAATAGTCACGAAATCGATTTGCGTCGAGTCTTCTTCTATTGCATGTCCAACTTTCGTAAATGAAAACTCTTTGTTTTTGCATATATCAACCGATTTTTTTCCAATCTTTCTTAATCTTCTTTATTTTCTGTCTTATTTATTTCACTTTGTTCTGTTAAATGATATTTGTATGGTTAAAGAGATATAAGATTCTTATTCGTGGATTATTTGTTTATTTCTGGGGGAAATATTTGAAGTCAATCGGTATTTTTTGTATTAAAAATTGACATTTCCCACTGATTGTGCGAGGAATATTATCGACATAATCAAGTGAGATTGATATATCGTTTCTAAATCTTTTTTGAAAACCGTCTTGTATACAATCATCATCTTTTATTGTATATCCTTCATCCTTTTTTATTCGAACAATAATCTCTCCAGGAATTTCTTGGTAAAGCTGACATTCTTTCACCTGATTGGAACAATGAGCAACTAAACCATAAACTCCTGTAAGTGGAATGAACCGTCCCGTTTTTGATACTATAAACTCTTGGAGTCTCCCTTCAATATTCCTTAACAATTGATAGTGTCTCCCACAGCTACAGGTCTCCGAGGTATATATACCAATATCACCAGTGCGATATCGGATAAAAGGGAAATTAAAATTCGTAAAACCTGTTCCGACAATTTCACCTAACTCTCCTTCTTTTTTCACTGGTTTTCCATCTGTTCCAATCAGTTCAGTGATCCCGTATTCAGGAAAAATATGATAATAATGGCTTTTTTCACATGTTGTGGCAAATACAGTTTGCTCCCTATGATTGTAATAGGAATACACATTACAATGGAATATATCTTCTAAAAGGTCTCTCTGCCAATCGTAAAGTGTTTCTCCAGAACAAATAATTGCCTTCATTTTTGGAAATGAGGGAATATTGTTTTTTTTCATGAAGAGAGCAAGAAGTGTAATTGCTGAGGGATATGCTACTATAAACTTTGGTTTGTGTTTATTGATTTTCTTGACGTAAAATGATAGGTTTTCATCAGTTAATGTAAAGGAGGATAATAAAAGGATCCGTCCGAATAATTGATATTTCCAAGGAATGTCATTACCAACCAGAAAAACATATCGGTCGGTAAAATGACAATCAGCTCGATCAAGAAATGCTCTATAAAACGCGAGATATATAACAAGAGAAACGCCTTTCTCAATATAAAACGTTAACGGGAATCCGGTAGATCCTCCAGTTGTTATTGTTTCAAAAGTATGTTTGGAGCAATTCTTTGCTTTTAATTCATTTATTTGTTTTTTTACTATGTCCCGGGTTAGAAATGGTAATTGTTGTAACTCATCTAAAGAACGAATGTTTTTAGGGTGGATGCCTATTGTATCGAAAACCGTTCGATAATATGGAACATTGTCGTAGGCATGATGTAGTAATTTGTTCAATTGTGCTAGTTGATATTGCTCTAATTGCTCTTGACTCCACCATTGTGATTTTTGAAGGAGCGAGTAGGTTCTTCGATAGTATTTATGATACAAGATGGTTGTGAGGGCGCTGCCAATCACTGTGTCTTTATTGAAAAAACGCTCCCACATTCCTTTCATATTATACCGCCTTTAAATATTACTATTATTCTTCAATACTTCACTTATAGATAATATTTTCTCTAGCAGAACTTATAAAAAGAAATAATACGATGTTTTTCTAGTTCATTAAATTTAATAACTAGTCATTATCTATAATCTATGATATGCGTGGGTCCATAGAGGACAATAAATATAAAACAACTTTCTCTGAAGAATGCCGTTCCAAGGCAGAACGATTTTTAATCATTTTACTTATATTCCGAAACTACTTATTTGAAGTCGTACAGATAATAAAAAATTTACAGAAAGATACCAAGAAATACAAGCTCTCTTCATTTTCCATCCTTTATAATACGTTGATAAAATATCCACTACTTGGCTTTCAGCCCTCTGCTTTTTTCATGTATCGTCTCTATAAGAATTCTTTTACCGAATATCTTACACTTTTTGAAGAAGTAAATTGTGTGGCAAAAAAAAATAAACATAAACCGAATCTTTTAGATAATAAACTCGATTTTAAACTACATCTTTGTGACATGATACGAACCCCGAAACTGATTGCTTTTTTTGATATTGGTACTAAAAAAATTTCGTATGTGGCTGAACCAAATTCTATAAAAGTTGTCATAAAACCAATTGCAGGTATGGGTGGAATTGGAATTCGCATCGTCCCTTCGAAAAACTATAAGGAAGCATTGCAACAGAACCACAAGAAGTGTATCGTAGAAGAATTTATTGAACAACATAACCTTATGAACGCTATTTTCAATGGATCGGTAAATACCCTTCGCGTTTTAACACTTAAAGAAAACAATGAGATTACTATACCATCGGTGATCCTACGAGTAGGGAGAATAACAACGCATCATGTTGATAATATAGCTCAGGGCGGTATATGTATCGGAATCGACAAAGATTCAGGAACACTTGGAAAAGGATATACCTTTTATGAATACGACCATTGTGAATATACATCTCATCCTGACACCAACTACAAATTTTATAGAAAAAAAATCCCCTATTTTCAGGAAGCGAAAGACCTTGCGGTTACTGCACACAAATGTTTTCCAATGTTTATTATCGTTGGATGGGATATCGCAATTACAGAGACAGGTCCTATCCTCATCGAGGGGAATCGTGTACCGGATTTGAGCTTGCATCAAATCTTCGCACCTCTAAAAGAGAGACTTATTACAATATTGCAGTTAAATATGAAGAAACAGTATAAAAAAAGCTAGACTATCATAAGGATAGTTTATTAAAGGAAATCACATTTAATTTATAAGATACCTTTTATGAGTATCTTATCGAAACAGATAATAGGAGAGTTAGTGATATTTCCTTGGTCGTCTTAACAATGTGTTTGCGGAGGGAGGAATTATAAAAATCCTATTGGTATCGCCAGTAGAATCCTCATTTATCGGGAATTTCAATATAGCGTATGGTATAGCACCACCACTTGGTCTATTATATCTAGGTAGAATTCTTGAAGATGATGGGGAGAAAGTTGATGTTCTTGATTTTTCCGCTGAAGAATATTCAGCACAGAAATTGCGAAGAGCCCTCTCCTCAGTCGATGTTGTTGGAATGAGCGTTGTTAGTCCTTCATTGGAAAAGGCACATGAAATAATTCAGATTGTGAAGGAGAAAGACCCGGAAATACCGACGATTATTGGTGGTCCTCATTGTATGATTTTTCCAGAAAAAGCACTCAAAGAAACAGGAGCAGATATTAGTGTTCAAGGAGATGGTGAACTCGTTATCACGGAACTTAAAAAAGTATTTACTGGGAAAAAATTACTATCTGAAATTCCTGGGGTGTTTTACCAAAAAGATAATATAATTAAAAAAGGTGCCCCAGTAAAATTTATTAAAGAATTAGATTCCGTTCCCTTCCCAGCACGGCACCTTGTGAAAAAATATTTATATGGTAAACCTTGGAAACCTAGTATTAAAAAAGGGGAGTTCACCTCAATTGTCACAGGAAGAGGATGTCCGTTTAACTGTAGCTTTTGTTCTCGTGGAGCAGTAACGTTCTATCAACATCGTGGAAGATCAACATCCGGTATTCTTGATGAACTCCGTGACATCCATGTAAAAGGGTACAAATATATTGCTTTTATGGATGATTCATTCCTGTCAAATAAAAAGCAAGCACATGTGATCTTTGATACTATTATAAGCGAACAGTTGGACATGAAGATCTATATCACTGCATCGCGATGTGATTCAGCAGACAAAGACCTATATCAAAAAATGAAACGTGCGGGTGTTATTAGAATTCAATTTGGTTTGGAATCGGGAAATCAAGATGTCCTTGATTTCTACAATAAAAAAACGACAGTTGAAAAAATCAGGGAGGCGGTTAATCTTAGTCAAAAAAGTGGTTTTATCACCTGTGGGACTTTCATTTTAGGAGCTCCGTTCGAAACGTATCAACATTTTGATAAAACCATTGAATTCGCAAAATCAATCCCTTTAGATGCCATTTCTTTCTTACCATTACGATATATGGCTGGTGCTGATCTTTGGACAGACGCAGTCAACAATGGAAAAATCACCAGTGATGAGTATATTGTAATTGCTGATTCTAAAAGAAACTTAGGGAAATATACACAAAAAGAACTCTTAAAATATTGTAAAAAAGCTAATCGGGCATTCTATTATAGACCTAATTTTGTTTTCAATCTTCTGAAATATTCTTTACGAAAAAATGATTTTTCGTTACCACAAATCTACATCTCCATCATTGCATCCTCAATAAAAAGAAGTCTCTCGTCCTTACGATCTAAATCTCTAGATAATATACATACCCAACAAGAATCTGATACTGTGCTATAAATTAGTTAGAAATCGTTATGGGCTGCTGAAATCAATGAAAAACTATTACACAGGAGAAAATCATATATGTTCGTATAAAATTTTGATTGATAGTGGATTGTGGTCTTGCGAAGCTAACTTAGTAAGTTGTTCACGGATCTATCGCTATCTCATCGAAAATGGACATGAAATAACCTATGATGCTTCCCAAGCAGATTTTATAATAATTAATTCTTGTGGTGTAGTAAAAGGAGTTGTAGATCGATGCCTTCACCTCTTCCATACCTATACCTCTTTAAAAAAGAAAGAAGCAATCATTATCATGTTTGGATGTCTTGTAAAAATTGATAGAGAACTACTAGCCCCTTTAGACCTCTTACTTATCGGGCCTGACGAAAGTAATAAATTAGATGAATATTTCTTCACAAAATTTAAATTTGAAACAATTGCCCCCTATTGTGATGATGAAACAAAATTAACATTAATTTCAGAAAAATCACAATTTGATTTCTATGAAACTATCCCTTTTGGTGTTTCTAAATTGCTTTCTCGTTTATCTACAAGGTTTAGATTAAACTATAATCAAATAATAAAAAGTGTGACATACCAAAATAGAATATTTATTTCAATAGCACAAGGGTGTTTAGGAAATTGTAGCTATTGCGTGATTAAAAAAGCAAAAGGAAAAATCAAATCTAGAAAAATTATTGATATTTTATCAGATATTAAACAGGATAATAATACATCAAAAACTGTTCATTTAGTTGCAGATGATTGTGGATGTTATGGTTATGATATTGGTACAAACTTATTTGAATTATTATATAAGATTCAAAAGGAATTTCCGGAATTATCAATTGATTTAAATAATCTTAATCCTAATTGGTTGGAAGATTCTCCAAAAGAATATGTTAAACTTTTCAGGGATATAAATATTAATTTTGTAAAAATCCCTTTTCAAAGTGGTTCAGATAAAATTATAAAGAATATGAATCGGAATTATAATATTAAAAAAGTTCAAAGTATTATTTCTCGAATAAAAAAAGTATCACCAAAAACCTTAATAATGACACATTTTATTATTGGATATCCTGGAGAAAATACCATTGATTTTATAAAATCTATTTCCGCTAGTAAATATTTTGATTACCCCCTTCCATTTAAATATTCAAAAAATAAAGGAACAATTAGTTCAACTTTACCAAATCAAAAATCTGAACTTATAATATCGATTCGATATACTATTTTTCTTTTATATCTTAATATTTATTTGTTAATCAAACTATTTACGTCTTCAAACCCAAAGAACAATTAATGATTTAGTTAAAGAAGATATGTTTTTCTTTTTGATAATCATTTGTATGGATTTATTCGATTTTTTAAGGTCAAAAAATCTTTTCCGGGTTTATGCATTTACATACATTATCTTCTTGGATTTCCTACCGAAACCAAAGAAGAAGTTGAACACTCGTTGTCTTTTATTAAAGAGGGTAAAATCAATGGAGGATATATTTTTCCATTTTCGTGTAAATCTAGAATCCAAGCAGAAAAAATAAAACTAGCAATTCCTAAGGATGAAATATCAAGAAGATTGATATATGTTAAAAATCCCTGAAAAAAGCAGGATATAACGTAGATTATTTTCCAGGTATGGATTGCTATATGTTTAATAAAAAAAATATCTAATTTAAATCTCTTTTTAAGAAGCGCACCTGTATATTTTTGCATATCAATATTAAGATATATTTAACTTTATGTCAAAAAAATATTAGAATGATATCAACCATATCAATTTAGATGAATATATTATTTTTAATCCCAGCTATACCGGGATCAAAAAATAATAAAATTACTTTTTCAAATTTATTATGGAAAGTAATTTTTACACCGCCTCTCACCTTTGAAATGCTTGCTGCAGTTACTCCCCTCGAGCATACAATTACATTACTCGATGAACGAATAGAAAATATTGATTTCAGTAAACACTACGATGTGGTAGGTATTACTACAATAACACCTGTAGCACATAAAGCATATGAAATTGCCGATGAATTCCGACGACGAGGTATGAAAGTCGTACTTGGAGGATGGCACCCTTCTATTTTTCCTAATGAAGCAAAACAACATGCGGATGCCGTTGTTATCGGTGAAGGTGAAAACAGTTGGTCGCAGCTGTTACAAGATCTTAAAAAAGGTACATTGCGGTCTTTTTATAATCATGATCGACCAATTGATTTACAATCACTCCCACCCCCAAGAAGAAATTTCTCACATAAGGGGGGATTTATCATCGGTGAAATTCAAGCTACGCGAGGATGCACTATAGGTTGTCAGTATTGCGCGATTACAAATCGTCCATTCGGTCGTGTCTGGCGTTTTAGGTCAATAAATGATATTGTTAAAGAAATAGAAACAATCCCACAAAAATTCTTGTATTTTTGTGATCCATCTCTTACAGTGAATCCGCAATACACCAAACAACTCTTTAGAGCATTAAAACATTTAAATAAAAAAATATTTTGCAATGGCAATACTGATATTTTACATCGTGATGAAGAACTCATAAAACTATCAAGTGAGGCAGGTTGTGTAGAATGGTCTATAGGATTCGAATCAATATCCCAAATGAATCTTGATAGTATCGGAAAAATAACCAATAAAGTACATGACTTTCCTGCAACTGTAAAAAAAATTCATGATTATGGAATTGCTGTGAATGGAAATTTTATCTTTGGAATGGATGAAGATCATCCAGATGTGTTCGATAAAACCATCGATGCCGTGAATGATTGGGAATTAGATTTATCGGCCTTCAGTATCTTAACACCGTTCCCTGGGACGCCTCTCTTTGAACGCATGGAAAAAGAAAAGAGAATATTAACGAGAGATTGGTCACAATATGATCTACGACATGTCGTCTTTCAACCGAAACACCTATCAATAGAGGAACTATCTGAAGGGACCAAGAGAGTTCACGACGAAGTATATACTTTCCTTAAGAAGGTGAAACGATCTGTGAAATGCTTACGTTTCGGTCCGTATACATTTTTTACGAACGGCCTTCAAAATTTCGTTATTTAAAAACTAGAACATTGTCCGATATTCCTGCTGAAGATATTCGTATCGAACGGAAGGCTGGACTAGGACTTACTTAATCATACCTTAATCAAAAATTTAATGGAAAATAGTTAAAATTACCTTAAATAATCAGAGAAATGGCAAAAATTTATTATATAAGCTCATTCAATTGCATTCTATCAATTACAATGGAAGAAGCCTAATATTGGTCTATATATAGAATGGAAGGAGGACGCTCGGAATTGAAGGAGAATTAAATTGAATTCGGCTCTTAGAACAACTATCGTATAAGATCTTCAAATGATGTTCAATAAAAAAATGATTTGAAATTATACGAAGGAGTTAGAAAGGGGAAGAGGTGTAACGTGAACAATGTTCTTGTAGTCGATGCACATTTAAAAGCATCCCTTGCCGTTATTCGTTCATTAGGAAAGAGGAACATAAACGTAACAGCAGGAAGTGAAATGAAATCTGCAATCGGACTTTACTCAAAATATTGTTCTAAAAAGTGTCTTTATCCAAACCCAAGACTTTATCCACATGCATTTATCGATTATCTACTCAGCCTTGTTAAAAACAAAACCTATGATTGCATAATCTCCACTGATACGTACACAACATTTTTACTTGTAAGACATAAAAATCTCTTCGGGGAATATACTCGAATAACACCCCCAGATTTCCAGGTGTTTATGAATGCTTTTGATAAAAAATTACTCCTAAAAACCGCAATAAAAAACGGTGTCAATTGCCCAATCACATATTTTGACGATAATGCAGATGAATTGGCAGCATCCATTCAAAAATACCCTGTGGTAATAAAACCCGCTCGGAGACACGGTATAAAAATTGCTATATGCCATACACCTTTAGAACTAAAAACAACACATAGAGAAATGAGTAAGAAATATGGTCCATGTCTTGTACAAGAGTATATACCAAATGGTGGTGAATTTGGCGTTTATACGTTATTCGATGGCGACTCAGAACCTCTTGCGTTAGCCGTACAAAAACGTATCCGAAGTCTCAATTCATATGGAGGAATCAGTACACTTCGAAAAACTGTAAAAAACGATGAACTTGTTAATATCGCCTTTTATCTCTTAAAAACAATCCGCTGGTCAGGGGTTGCAATGGTGGAGTTTCGAGTAGATGAACAAGATGGAATTCCAAAATTAATGGAGATTAACCCTCGTTTTTGGGGTTCGTTACAACTCTCTATTCTTTCAGGTGTAGATTTTCCATACCTGTTATATAAATTAATAATGAACGAGGAACAAACATCAACACTGAGCTTTAAAGAAGGAATTCAATGTCGCTGGCTTCTTGGAGATGTTACCCGTTTAATACGCTGCCCTAATAAACTTAAGACCATGCTAAATCTTTTCCAGCCTACATTTCATGACGATGTGATTTCTATAAAAGATCCAAAACCAATGATTGCATCTATTTTCTCCCCCTGGTTCTATCCTGAGGAAGGACCACGAGACGATAATATAGTTATCAGAAATAAAATTGAGGCCATACAACAGTTAATTCCAGATGGAGAAGACTATGAAAATTCTACTCATCTTTCCTAAAGCAAAATATGCTCCTGCAAATGTAAAAAAAGAGCGAGAGGTGATTCAGAAACTTTTCGGTGAAGCCGTAAGTCTTACCCTCCCTCAAGTAGCCGCAGCAACACCAGAAGGACATGATATAGAGATTGTTGATGAAAATTATGAGACCATTGATTTTAACAGCGATGTTGATCTTGTGGGAATCACGTGT
>Ga0315289_10011891_pt1 | contig 12303 bp, 9 predicted proteins | sample YL17G11_40_MG_FD_203452 | JGI IMG/M metagenome (GOLD analysis project Ga0315289, IMG submission 203452) | Sediment microbial communities from Yellowstone Lake, YNP, Wyoming, USA - YL17G11_40 | ecosystem: Environmental > Aquatic > Freshwater > Lake > Sediment | place: USA: Wyoming | collected...
TGGACTCTCTCCGGCCATGCACGCTTTCCTGCGTGTGCCCATGCGAGAGCTCCACTTCTCCATCCCGGTCCAGATGGACGATGGGAGCTTTCAGACGTTCGAGGGTTTCCGGGTGCAGTATAACGACGCCCGCGGCCCTGCCAAAGGCGGCATCCGCTTCCATCCCGACGAGACCATCGATACCGTCCGGGCCCTGTCGGCCTGGATGACCTGGAAGACCTCGGTCGTGGACATACCGTTGGGGGGTGGCAAGGGCGGCGTGATTTGCGATCCCAAGAGCATGACCATGGGGGAACTGGAGCGCCTCAGCCGCGGCTATATGCGAAGGGTGGCCCACTTTATCGGCCCCGACAAGGACGTGCCCGCGCCCGACGTCTACACAACCCCGCAGATCATGGCCTGGATGATGGATGAATACGAGGTAATCACGGGCCAGCACTTCCCCGGCGTCATCACCGGCAAGCCCGTGCTGCTGTTCGGCTCGCTCGGGCGCGGCGACGCTACGGCTCGCGGCGGCGTTTACGTGGTCCGGGAAGCGGCTAAGGCCCTGGGCCTCGACCTGAAGGGGGCGCCGGCAGCGATTCAAGGCTACGGCAACGCGGGCCAGTTCGCACACCAACTGGGGCGTGACATACTGGGGCTGAAGGTAGTGGCGATCAGCGACTCCAAGGGCGGCATCCATAACGAAAAGGGCATCGAATACGAAAAGGCGATGGCGCACAAGGCCCTTTCCGGCAGCGTGATCGGCTTCCCTGGCGCCGATACCATCACCAATGAGGAGTTGCTGGAACTGCCCGTCTTGGTGCTCTTCCCGTCCGCCCTGGAAAACGTCATCACCGCCAGCAACGCCGAGCGCATCTCGGCCAAGATCGTGGCCGAGCTCGCCAATGGGCCCACCACGCCGGAAGCCGACCAGATTCTATACAAGAACGGGGCCTACGTCTTGCCCGACTTTCTTTGCAACGCGGGCGGGGTCACCGTGAGCTACTTTGAGCAGGTGCAAAACGCCTACAACTTCTACTGGCCGCTCGAGGAGGTACAAACACGCCTGGATGCCAAGATGACCAAGGCGTTCCATGCGGTCCACGAGATGGCACAGACGCAGAAGGTGCACAACCGCCTGGCAGCCTACCTGGTCGCTGTCAAGCGTGTTGCAGAGGCCGTCGCCACGCGTGGCTGGGTGCGCTGATCGCGTTTTAGGGCAGCCCACGCTGCTTGCACAGAGAGCAAACACCACGAAGTAGAGCTCGCCGAAGCACCATCCGGCGAGCTCTACTGATTCATTCGCTGGCGCGCGCGTCGCCGCGAACGCCCGGGGCGGGATCGCCTACAGGCTGGCGATCACCTTGTCCAGTTCCTCCCGACTAGGGCGGAGCTTTTCCTCGGGCAGTCTTGCGAGCGGGGTATCGACGATCTGCAGGAGCTCGTGCAGGTCCGGCCGTTCCTTCTCGTTCACGTAGATCAACCCCGTGACGAACTCCTGCCTAGAACGCGTTTCCTCCAGCACGCGGAACGCCCCCAGCTTGTTGGTGGGGTCGTAGTCAGGATCCAGCTTCTTGAGCATGATCCTGGACCCGTCGTGCATCGCCACCTCTATCTCGCCTTCATAGTAGCCGATGGTGATCTCGTCGTAGTAGGGGATGAAGTTCAGCTCGTTTAGGGGGGTTTCCTTAGACTTGCCCCACCCATAGCTCTTGGTCGAGTCATCGTGGTTATTGAAGGTGACGCACGGGCTGATGATATCCAGCACGGCTATGCCGCGATGGCTGAAGGCCGCCTTCAACAGCGTTTCCACCTGCCTGGGATCGCCGGCGAAACTGCGGGCCACGAAGGTCGCGTTGGCGGCGAGCGCCTCCAAGCAGATGTCCAGTGGCGGCAGATTATTCACGCCGGCGTATTTCAAACGCTGGCCCAGGTCGGCAGTGGCGCTGAATTGGCCCTTGGTGAGCCCATAGACGCCGTTGTTCTCGACGATGTAGACCATGGGCACATTCCGGCGCACGGCGTGCTTAAACTGGCCGGTGCCGATGGACGCTGTATCGCCATCGCCGCTGACGCCGATTATCGTCACCTCGCGGTTTGCTACTGCGGCGCCGGTTGCCACCGCGGGCATCCGGCCGTGAACGCCATTGAACGCGTGGCTCCAGCCCAGGAAATAAGTGGGTGATTTGCTGCTGCAGCCGATGCCACTCATCTTCACGATCTGAGTCTGGTCCAGTCCCAGCTCCCAAGCCACGTTCATGATCCTCTGGCTGATCGTGTCGTGACCACAACCCTTGCACAGGGTGGAAGGGAGGCCCCGATAGGCACTCTTCTCCAAACCCAGGCTATTAAGCTTGGCGCCCTTCACAGGCGTCTCTGTTCCCACCGTCATCCTGCGCTCTCCTCTCCCAAGTGACATAGCCCCTACACAGGCTGGCTTGCCATCTAGATCCCCTTTGTGATCGCCTCGGCGATCCAAGCAGCCGTCAGCGGCAATCCATTGCAGCGGGCAATGGAGACCAGGTCACCGCCACAGATCGGTTCTTCCGACAGGAGGATTTGCTGCAACTGTCCCGTATGGTTGTTCTCAACGACAAAAACCCGGGGGTAACTGTGCAAAAACTCGCGCACCTCCTGGTTGATCGGCAATGCGCGCAGTCTCATGTAGCTGCTGCTGATGCCGGCCTGCTTCAGCAGATCGCGGGCCTCGGCAACCGCTGGATCGTTGGACCCGATACTGACGATGCCAATAGAGGCGCCTTCCACGATATCCGTCACGGGGCCCGGCACAAGCTGCCGCGCCGTCTCGAACTTGCGGGCCAGGCGATCCATGTTGTGTTCCCAGTCATCGGGTTGCTCGCTATAGACGGCGTTTTCAGTGTGGCCCGTGCCGCGGGTGAAGTAGCCGGCCATCGGATGCCGGGTGCCGGGCAGGGTGCGGTAGCCTATACCATCGCCATCAAGATCCCTGTAGCGTGCCCATGCGCCGCCCAGGCGAGCCAGGTCTTCTGCCGTCAATACCTTCCCACGGTCCATGGGATGATCGGGGTAGCGAAAGGAATCGCTGATCCATAAGTTCATGCCGATATCGAGGTCGCTCAGCACCATCACCAGCGTCTGCAGCCGCTCAGCAAGGTCGAACGCGAGGCCGGCGAAGTCAAAACACTCCGCGGGGCTCGCCGGGAAGAGCAGCACATGCCTGGTATCGCCGTGTCCCAGGTAGTAGGCATCCTGAATATCACCCTGGCTGGTGCGGGTGGGTAAGCCTGTGCTGGGGCCAATCCGTTGGACATCCCAGATCACCGCAGGGACCTCGGCGAAGTACGCCAGGCCGCCGAACTCCGACATCAGATCTAGCCCGGGCCCGCTGGTGCTGGTCATCGCCCGAGCCCCTGCCCAGCCGGCGCCGATCACCATGCCCAGCGCGGCGAGCTCATCCTCCGCCTGAACGATGGCGAACGTCGCTTTGCCGGTTTCGGAGTCCGTCCGCAGCGAGGGCAGGTACTTGTTCAGCGAGTCTGCGAGGCTGGAGGCTGGTGTAATAGGATACCACGCGACAAAGCTGACGCCTCCCCAGATGGCCCCCAGCGCGGCGGCCGTGTTCCCATCCACCAGCAGCTTGCCCTCGTTGAAGCCAGTCATCCGCCTGACGGAGTAAGGGTCTTGTTTGACCAGGTTCTGCTGGGCCCAGGCATAAGCGCGACGCACCATGTCCATGTTCAGGTCAATGGGCTTACGCTTGCCGCTGAAGTGCCACTCCACCGCTGCCTCGATCTCGCTCATCTCGATGCCCAAGAGGTGAACGAGCACGCCCACAAAAACCATGTTCGCGATGTAATCGCGCAGCTCGAAAGGCAGGTCGGCCTCCTTCACCAGCTTGCTGACGGGCATCGGATAGTAGGTGACGTCATCTCGCCGGGTCGGGATGGGCAGCGTGTCGTCGTAGAGCACCACACCCCCCGGCGCCACCTTCTCCATGTCCTCGGCAAAGCTGCGACCGTTCATGCAGACGGCGATCTCATACGGGTCCCGGTGGCCGAGATAGCCGTCTTTGCTCAGCCGGATGATGTACCAGGTGGGCAGCCCCTGGATGTTGCTCGGAAACAGGTTCTTCCCTGCCACCGGCACACCCATCTTGAAGAGCGCACGCATCAATACGCCGTTGCTCGTCTGGCTGCCGGAACCGTTGACGGTGGCGATGTTCAACGAGAAGTCGTTGATCACACCCGTTTGCTCCACCACGAGCTCAGGCGCTTCTTGAACTTGAACGCTCATACCGCTTCTCCTTGGAATTGCTCCACACTCACCGGAAACTCATGCGACACGCCCAATCTATCGAGCAGTTGCATGTGTTGGGTCAACAGTGCTTTCCCGCTCGCCACATCCCCCGCGCAAATCGCTTCAGCGATCCGCTCGTGGTAGCCCCATACTTCCTGCAGATATCCGTAGTCTGCGTAGGTGTTATACTCCACGGCCTCATAGGCATCCCAGTAGGCCTCCAGAAGGCCCAATACGAATGGATTGCTCAACCGCCGGTAGATGGCTAGGTGAAACTGCTTGTGCTCCGCGTGCGGGATCTGGATGCGGCCATGGTTCAGCTTGCGGTATGCCTGCGCCACCAGGTCACGCAGCCTGGCCTTGTCATCATCGGTGAGCAAGGTGACCGCCTCATCCCAGAAAGCCGTCTCCAGGTGGATACGCAGAGCACTGAAGGCGTCAAATGCACTCCGGTCCAGGGCCAGGCCCACCAGCAGGCCCATACGCACAGCGGGGAGGAACTCATAGCCCAGATAACGGATACCCCGCTTCGGGCTCGCCTCCACCAACCCCAGCATGCGCGCCACCTCGAACTGCTCGCGCAGCTTGCCAACACCGATGCCGATCTCGGCGCTAATCGCCTCCAGCGAGGGCAACCGGTCGCCAGGGCGCCAACCCTGGGTCACCAGGTATCTCAGGAATTCGGAATCCAATCTAGATGTAACCATGGGTCATCACACCGGACTGTGAGTAATACTCCCATTCATCATATTATTACTATTGCTCCTATTATAGCGAAACCGTTCGAAATGTCAACACTTGACAGTGGCTTCTCGCGGGTGTTATGCTCGCGCGTGCTCTTGGGCTACCGCTTGCAGGCTTCAGCGACGCTACCCAGAAAGGATCCGATGCATACGCTTGATCACCCCGACCGGGCCGCCCCGCCTGCAGGTCCTCCGCCGCCCGAAGGTCTGAAGGCCGGCCACGGCACGGATCAGCAGCTTTCCACCCTCTTCGAGATCGCACGCATCCTCGCCACCGAGAATGACCTGGATGCGATCGTCTCCCGGGTGCTGACCTGTTTGACCGACTCCATGGGCGGGCCCGATGCGGGCATCCTGATGCTTCACGACGCCAAGGAGGGGTGCCTGAGGGCCAAGGCCGCCCAGGGCTATGATATGGCCGTCTTGGCGGAAATGCGGATCGCCCCGGGCGAATCGACCGTTGGGCGCGCGTATGCAAGCGGTCGCGCGGAGCTGTACCCCACCCCCGAAGCAGTGGCCGCGGCCAGGGCCAGCCTGACCCAGGCCAACGCAGCGCTCCTGCTGGCTGCGGCGCGCGAGCCCAGGGAGCCGCTCAGCATCATCTGCCTGCCCCTGGTCACCAACACCTCTCGGATCGGCGCCCTGTTGTTGGAAAACATGAACCCGCAGGCGCGGTTCACGATGGAGGATCTCGAGTTTCTGCGCCCCGTCGCCGATCTGGTTGCCCTTTCCATTGAGAACACGCGGCTGGCCAGCGAGCTCGAAGCCGCCAGGTCGCTAAACGAGGCCAACCGCCTCAAGGCCGAGGTCATCTCGACCCTCGCCCACGAGATGCGGACGCCGCTGACTTCCATCAAGGGCTACGCGACCACATTGTTGCTGGAAGAAGCCGGTTTCAGCCTGGCGACCCAGCGGGAGTTCCTGCAGATCATCGATGAGGAGTGCGACGTGCTGCAGGACCTCATCCACGATCTCCTTGAGTCCTCCATCATCGATGCCGGCTTTCTCAAGCTCGAGCCTCAGCCCGTGATGCTGCCGCGACTCGCCAGGGCGGCTATCGACGAACTGGCCCACCTGAGCCAAAAGCATCACTTCATGGTGGACTTCCCTTCCCCCTTCCCCATCGTGGATGCCGATCCGCAGCGGATTACACAGGTGCTACGCAACCTGCTGGATAACGCGGTGAAATACTCACCGGGTGGAGGGCTGATCGTGGTGCGGGGCGAGGCGCGCGAAGACGAGGTGATGCTCAGCGTGGCCGATCAGGGAGAGGGGATCGCGCCCGAGCACATCAATAGGCTTTTCGAGAAGTTCTTTCGCATCCGATCGGGGCTGGGCCGTCATGTGGTTGGCACAGGGCTGGGGCTGCCCATCGCCCACACGATCATCGAGAGCCATGGCGGGCGAATCTGGGCGGAAAGCCAGGTTGGGCAGGGCACTACCTTCCACTTCACGCTCCCCCGCCGCGGCGCCGATGAGTCCGCAGCGCCAGGAGAGGAAACACATGGATAGCCGGCAATTGGCCCAGCGACAGAAGGTCCTTATCGTGGATGACGAACCGCGCGTGGTGCGGCTCGTCAGCGAGATCTTGAGGGTCGCCAGTTACGAGGTGTTGGCCGCAACCAGCGCAGAATCGGCGCTGGAAATGCTGACCATGGAACAGCCCGACCTGCTCCTCCTCGACGTGCTGCTCGGGCCGGGGCCCAACGGGTATGACATATGCCGGCGCGTGCGCGAGTTTTCCGATGTGGCGGTGATCATGCTCACCGCGAAAGCGACCGAGGGCGATATCCTGACGGGCTTCGAGGCCGGTGCCGATGATTACCTCACCAAGCCCTTCAGTGCCAAGGAGCTCATCGCCCGGGTGCAGGCCGTCTTGCGGCGCACCCAACGGCCCGAGGAGACGGTGACGAGCAGTTTCCAATGTGGCGACCTGGAGATCAGCTTCGCGCGCCGGTCGGTCACGATGCGTGGCGTGCCGGTGCCACTCACCCGTACCGAATACGCGCTGTTGCAGCAACTGGCCCTCAACGCCAACTGCGTGATGCACCATGCGGACCTGCTGGTGAAGGTGTGGGGGCCGGAATACCGCAACGACGTGGATTACCTGCGGGCCTACGTCCGCTATCTGCGCCGTAAACTGGAAGCCGACCCCGCCGACCCGCGCTACATCCTCACCTCACAAGGGACGGGTTACATGCTGGCCTGCCCTGCCGAGTAGCCCCAGGAAACCGCTGCGCAGGAACAGGAACAGGAAAGTGCACTGTGTATAAGTGCACTGTGTATAAGTACACGGTGTATAACAGCAGGCCTCCAGCGTTGCAAGCGGCGCCGGAGGCCTTTTTCTATGCTTTTTTCAGCAAGCCGGCCTGGTTTTTTATGAGATTCTCATGCCCGCCGGAGTAGTATGACAGCATGCAGACATCGCAGGGTTCCTGACGATGACCGCAACAGCCCCCAATAAGGAGCAGACTCGATGATCAGCGAAACCCCCCACCGTCCTGCCGGAGTGCTGGATGTGGAGCTTACCTACCCCGATGCGGCGAACGCGGCCAGTGGTGCACTCGCCGCTGCTTTGGAGTTCTGCGCGGGCAGGATGGGCCTGAGCGGCCCCGACGCTGCCCTCGGCCTCCTGAAGGCTGGCGACTCGCGCGCCCGCGCCTACTTTGAATACGACCTTGGCAAGCAGATTGCCGAGTACATCAGCGCCTTGGATGCCGAGGTCCAGTCCGCCTACCTGTATGAAGACGAGGCGACCCCGGATGACAGCGCGTTCGCCGGGCCCAGGCCCACAATGGTGCACATGATCCTCTGGGCGAAGCGCAAGACCAAGGCCCTTTTCTCCGTTGTCGAAGGCATGGAAGGGGCACTCGGCCGGGGCTGGGCTGATCTCATCGGCGTCTCAGGGCCTGTTCACCTGTTGGACGCGCAGATCGTGGACGATAATGAGGTTCGAGCCGGCACAGGCGTCGCTGCTCTCCTCAAGGGGATCCACCAACCACCCCTGCCGATCTGGAGGCGATGACGCTTTCCCCTATACACAGTGTACTTTCCTGTATACACAGTGTACTTTCCTGTGGAGGCACCTTGACAGAGCAAATGATGCAATCGCTTACCGCTGCGACCCTGGCAGCGCCCGAGACCCAGACCGCCGTCGCCACCCCACCCGGGCAGGATCTTTGGGATACCGTAGTGGCTGCCCTCGATGATGTCGCCGCGAGGCTCAACCTGGATCCGGGCATCCATGCGATCCTTCGCCAGCCGGAGCGCGAGCTCACGGTGGCGGTTCCCGTCGTGATGGACGACGGCAAGATCACTATCTATACCGGTTACCGGGTTCAGCACTCGAGTGCACGAGGTCCCTGCAAGGGCGGCATCCGCTATCACGTGGACGTCGACCTGAATGAGGTCAGGGCGCTCTCGGCCATGATGACATGGAAGTGCGCCGTGATCGGCATCCCCTACGGGGGGGCCAAAGGCGGCATTCGCTGCGACCCAACGCAGATGTCTCGGCACGAGCTGGAGCGCATGACCCGCCGCTTCACGGCGATGATCCTCCCGATCCTCGGCCCGAAGCGCGACATCCCGGCTCCCGACGTGAACACGAACGCACAGGTAATGGCCTGGATCGCGGACACGGTCAGCATGCTTCAAGGCTCGACGAACCTTGAGATCGTCACCGGCAAACCGCTGAACCTGGGCGGCTCTTTAGGCCGGATGGAGGCCACGGGGCGAGGCGTCGCTATCGTCACCTCCGAGCTCCAGAAGCGCCGGGGATGCCAGCTTTCCGAGACCACCGTCGCCGTACAAGGCTACGGCAACGTGGGCTCCAACGCCGTCAGGATCCTGCACGGTATGGGCTGCAAAATCCTGGCCATCAGCGACATCAGCGGCGGCCTGTACAACCCGCATGGGTTGGACATCGCCACGGTGGACGCTCACATCGCCAGTCATCCAAAGCACCTTCTGGAAGGCTTCTCCGGCCAGGGTATCGACCGTGTGACCAACGAAGAGCTCCTGGAGTTGGACGTGGATGTGCTCATCCCGGCAGCGCTTGAACATCAGATCCGTCGCGAGAACGCGCATCGCGTCAAGGCCCGATGCATCGTCGAAGGCGCCAACGGACCCACCACGCGCGACGCAGACGAGATCCTTAACGACAACAACATCATCGTGGTGCCCGACATCCTGGCTAACGCAGGCGGGGTGGCGGTCAGCTACCTTGAGTGGGTGCAGGACTTGCAGCGTTTCTTCTGGGACGAGGATGAGGTGAACCGGCAACTGAAAGCCATCATGGTGAAGAGCTTCCGGGAGATCTGGGACTTTTCCGAGGCCCAGGGCGTGCGCCTCCGGCTGGGGGCGTTGATGGTGGCCGTGGATAAAGTCGCGGAGGCCGTGCAGGCCCGAGGCATCTGGCCCTGAGGCGGGCTGGTGCGAAGGCGCGGCGGCCGCTCGAGGCGCCACAGGAAAGTACACTGTGTGTAATTGTACGCTTCCATCCTGTGACGCGAGCGGGAAGGGTCCACAATGTGCTTGGTTGTCTAACCTTTGTGAAGTAAGACCAAGGAGAAACCCATGGCCAAGAAAGAAGCCCTTCCCGCAAATGTACCTGCCGTTGGAGGCAATGCGCCTGACTTCGAGTTACGTGCTGACGATGGCGCGACCGTAAGGTTGAGCGACTATCGGGGCCAGCGCGTGGTGCTCTACTTCTATCCGAAGGACATGACCAGCGGCTGCACCACGCAGGCATGTGGTTTTCGCGACAGTTACCCGGAAATCACCGAGCGGAACGCGGTGGTGCTGGGCATCAGTCCCGACGGGGTAGAGAGTCACGTGCAATTCAAGTCGAAGTACCATCTTCCCTTCCGCCTTCTGGCCGACGAAGAGCACAAGGTCGCGGAGATGTATGGGGTCTGGGGCGAGAAGAGTAGCTACGGCAAGACGTACTTCGGCATCATCCGCTCGCATTTCGTGGTTGACGAGCAGGGCAAGATCGCCGATGTGCAGTACAAGGTGAGCCCGGAAGACAGTGTTGAGAACGCACTGGTGACGCTTCGCCTGACAGGAAAGTACACTGTGTATAAGTGACGCCCGCCAGCAGTGGCGAGCATCGGAAATGCCCGGTTGTTTTTCCCACAAGCAAGCCGAGGCATCCCGAAATCTAAAAGCCGCCCAAGTAACATACCTTGGGCGGCTCTTCGTTGGCAGGTACAGTCACTGGCCGGCCGAGCGCAGGCTGTCATCCGCGAGCAGACGCAGCAGGTAGTCTCCGTACTGGTTGTGGCGCAGGGCGCCGGCCAGGGCGCGGAGCTGGGGCGCGGTGATGTAGCCCATGCGGTAGGCGATCTCTTCAGGGCACGAAATCATCAACCCCTGCCGCTCCTCGACCGCCTGCACGAAGAGGGCCGCCTGGAGCAACGATTCGTGCGTGCCTGCATCGAGCCAGGCGGTTCCCCGCCCCATGGGCTCGACCTTCAACTGGCCGCGCTCGAGGTACACGCGATTGACATCCGTGATCTCCAACTCGCCCCGAGCCGAGGGCTTCAGCCGTGACGTGATCTCCGCCACCTGGCCGTCATAGAAGTAGAGGCCAGGCACGGCGTAGTGAGAGCGCGGCTGTTGCGGCTTCTCCTCGATGCTGATCGCCCGTCCCTGATCATCGAACTCGATCACGCCGTAGCGCTCGGGGTCCCTCACCGCATAGGCGAAGACCAGGGCCCCTTCCCGGAGCTCGGCCGCTTCCCTGAGTTTCTCAGGCAGGCCATGCCCATAGAAGATGTTATCGCCCAAAATCAGGCACACCGGCTCGCCGCCCACGAAGTCCTGCCCCAGGAGAAACGCATCCGCAATGCCCCGCGCCACTGCCTGCTCGACATAAGTGAAGGAGAGCCCCCACTGGGTGCCATCTCGCAGGAGCCGGCGAAACGCGGGCAAGGCCTCGGGCGTGCTGATGACGAGGATGTCGCGGATGCCTGCGAACATCAGCATGGAAAGGGGATAGTAGATCATCGGCTTGTCGTAGACCGGCAGCATTTGCTTGCTCGCGCCGATCGTCAAGGGATAGAGGCGCGTCCCGTACCCGCCTGCCAGGATGATTCCCTTCATGGTCGATCCAGGGCTCCTTGCCCGTTGCGCAAGAACCCTTGCGCGGCCAGGTGATCCACGATGATGCGCGCGTTCTCCTCCGGGGAGTGCGCCACGGTGTCCAGGCGGATCTCGGGGTGCAGCGGAGGCTCGTATGGATCGTCGATCCCCGTGAAACCCGTGATCTCCCCGCGCCGCGCTTTTGCATACAGCCCCTTGAAGTCGCGCGACTCACATACCTCCAGCGGGGTGTCCACAAACACCTCGACGAAGTGGTCTGTGCCCACCATGTTGCGCACATCATTGCGGGTAGCGCGATAGGGGCTCACGGCCGCGCCGATCACGGTGCCGCCATGTCGGACGATCTCAGAGGCCACGAACCCGATCCGCCGGATGTTCGTGTCGCGGTCTTCCTTGCTGAAGCCAAGCCCCTTGGAGAGATGGGTGCGCACCACATCGCCATCGAGGACGGTTACCTGGCGCCCATACTCCAGCAGCAATTGGGTCAGCACTTCCGCCGTGGTCGATTTGCCCGCGCCGCTCAACCCGGTGAACCAGATACATACCCCTTGCTTGTGCCGCGGCGGATAGCTCTCGGCAAGGATCTCGGCCACCTCCGGACGCGTAAACCAATCCGGCAGGGGCCGGCCGCTGTTGAGGTAGTCGTCTCGCACCTGGGTGCCAGAGATGTCTGCCGTGCGCGTTTCCGCCGGCACCCTGGAGATCTCCTCGTAGCGGCTCTCATCAGGCAGGTAGACGAGCTGGCGGAACGGCACCATCCGAACTCCCAGCTCATCCTCATAGCGGCTGACCAGCTCCTGTGCATCGTAGGGGCCGTAGAAGGGCTTCCCGGTTGAATCCAGGCCGGGGCCAGCGTGATCGCGGCCCACAATCAAGCAGTTGGCCCCATGGTTACGGCGGATCACTGCGTGCCACAAGGCCTCACGCGGGCCCGCCAGCCGCATCGCCAGAGGCAGCAGGGCCAGAAGGATCCGGTCCGGGTCGTAATACCGGTCAGCCAGGGCCTTGTAGGTTCGCACGCGCGTGAAGTGGTCCACATCGCCCGGCTTGGTCATCCCGACCACGGGATGCAGCAACAGTACGCCATCCACCTCTTGGACAGCGCGCTTGGTCAACTCCTCGTGCACGCGATGCAGGGGGTTGCGGGTCTGGAAGGCCACCACATTGCGATGGCCAAAGCGCTCCAACCGGGCGC
>Ga0315289_10011892_pt1 | contig 12303 bp, 10 predicted proteins | sample YL17G11_40_MG_FD_203452 | JGI IMG/M metagenome (GOLD analysis project Ga0315289, IMG submission 203452) | Sediment microbial communities from Yellowstone Lake, YNP, Wyoming, USA - YL17G11_40 | ecosystem: Environmental > Aquatic > Freshwater > Lake > Sediment | place: USA: Wyoming | collected...
TTCATTATTATACCCATATAAGCTCCTGCGCTTAATCCTGGAGAAGCATCAACAACCTTTTTTACCTCTTGTTCAAGATTTTCAACAGATTCAGTCTTATATCTGTCTATTTTTATGAATTTTCCATGAGCATGGTCTATAAGGATATCCATGACAACTGCCTTGTTTATTATTCCCGCATTTAATGCTTTGAAAATCTCTTCAAATTCCTTTTCTCCTATTCTTTCTACATCAACCTCAAACTTTCTTTTTATCTCCCTTATTGAGGAAATCAATGTTTCTGCTATAAATGAAGGCTTTACTTTGTCAAATTCTTTAACAAAATTATCAAACATCCCTGCTTTGTCTGATTTTGCAAGAACTTTTGCCAGATCAGGATTAACTCCTAGATTTATGTATCTCTTTGCCTTGTCTTCTATTAATTCTGATACCTTTATCTCTTTAATATCGACTTTGAATGGAATTACGTCTGTCTCAGGATACATCCTTTCTGCGCCAGGCATTGGCCTTAAGAAAGAGGTTGTTCCGTCTGACTCTGCTTTTCTTACTTCTGCTTTCAGCTTATTTCCTTTCTTTATCTCCTGTTCTTGCCTTTTCACCTCATTTTCAATAACTGTTGGAATTGACTTTAAATCCTGGAATCCTTTTATTTCTGTCCTTGCTCCTCCTTTTATAGAGATGTTAACATCCTGTCTTATTGTCCCTATGCCTCGTTTGCATCTTCCTGTGCTTCTTAGGATCAAGCCAATTTTTTCAGCTGTCTCTTTTGCATGCTCTGGAGAGATTATATCTGTGTCTGTCCCTATCTCTATCAATGGAATCCCTAGCCTGTCTAGCCTGTATTTGACATACTCTTCTGTTGCTTTTATCTTTTGAGCTGCCTCTTCTTCTAAGCAGATTATTGGAATCCTTACTTTTCCTTTTGAAGTTTCAAGATAACCATCATAAGCAATTAATGCTGTCCTTTGAAATCCTGAGACATTAGAGCCGTCTATGACTGTTTTTCTCATGACCTGGATTTCATCTACAATCTTTGCATTGAGCATCTTTGCTACCTGCAGCGCAGTCTCGACAGCATATTTGTTAATAGAATGAGGTGGCTCTTCGTCCATCTCAACTAAGCAGACATCTTTTGAGTCTCCTTCATAGACAAATCTCATGCCTTTTTCCATCTCATGCATCGCTGCTTTGTCTATCTCTCCTGTTTCCCCTGCTACTGCCCTCAGTCTTCTTTCAAAATGAATGTCAGCAGGAGCTCCAGAATTTATTGTAGGGCAATTGCAGAACAGCTTTTTGCCTTCTAACTGCTGATGAATCTCTAAACCGCATCTAAAACCCAGCTCTTTATAGTCCATAAGTTGTATAATAAAAAAGACTATTTAAATATATTGCGGAAGGAATAAAATAAAAAGCTAGAAACCTATAATACTTCCTTCTGTAACTAAACAACTAGTATGCTTTGCAGGATCATAATCTTTTCCATGTTGGTTTTGCTCTAGTTTTATAATTGGTTCTTTTTGCTCTAGTTTTATAGTTGGTTCTTGATCCAAATAGATCCCTGATACTCCAGACTCATGAGGGAAAGGCATGCTTACCCCAGGTATGTGGTCTGGATAAATTGGTTTATCCGCCATTCTTGATTCTATCGATGCAGCTAATGTTACCTCCTCTAAACTTTCCTGATCCATATCTCTCATATTGATTAACCTCCACATTGAACATACAATAGAAAACCTTATAAAGTATAATAACTTAATGTTATTATTTTAACAAAATAGAATTAATTTGTTATGGTAACAATAGCACACCTTGTAGAAAAGATGATTGAAAGAAAACCTTTCTTAGAAGAGGCTCTAAGCAAAGGAATAATCAATTATGGCGCATTAGCAGATTTAGTAAAACCTGAAGTTGAACAAGAACTAAAACAAGAAGTAAAGCATTCTGCTGTGATGATGGCTTTAAGGAGATATTCTGAGAAAGCTAAGCATAAACTATTTAGAAAAATAAAATTCAGGGATGAGACAGATATAAATTTGAGATCTGACCTTGTTGAGATCACGGTTGTTAAAACACCTGATGCTGGAGATTTGATAAAAAAGCTTTATGAATTTATTGACTATAAGAAGGGAGATTTTATTTCAATTGTGCAAGGAATACATGAAATAAGCATCATAACCAACAAGAAGCACGAGAGCAATTTTGTAAAATGCTTGCAGAAAAAAGAGATAAAATCCATAATCAAAGAGCTATCCAGCCTGACAATAAATATTCCTGAAGATTCTACAAAAATAATTGGTTTGTTTTATGTAATAACAAGAGCATTGAGCTGGGAGAATATAAGCATAATTGAAATAGTTTCGACATGGAGCGAAATGACTTATATCCTTAAGACAGAAGATGCCCCATTTGCGTTTAAGGTGATAAAGCAAGTTATTGAAGAGAATAAGGAGGTATAGAAACAAATTTTTATCTTTCCCATACAATATTCCCTTTTTTCTTTACTTTTCTTACCCTATGCAGTGGAACTTCTACTTCTTCTCCTTTATCATTGAATAAAGTCATCCAATTGCCTTCAATCTTTTGGATATCTTTGTAAAGTATCTCTTTTTCTTTTCCTAAGTCAATGAAAACAATAGAATAATCTTCAGGATTTTCCCTATTATCCCACTTAATCTTGTTCAAAAATTCCCTTATTGTAATCATATAGAAGATATACAATTTTAGATATAAATAATTTTGTAAATAGAATCAAGTCTTAAGCAGCGATAAGATAATTTGGATTATACCTTATAAAATTATAGCTTGATTTATGCTTATTAAAAGAGGCATTGATACCTTTAACTACATACTTTGCATCATCCCTCAAATTAGAAGTAACAATATGATTATATAGCATATATAGGGTATAAGCATAACCTTTATATAAACCTTATTTCTTTAAAATGGAAAATTTTGCAAAAAAACACAACATTTTTATACTTAAATGGAATAATATTCCATTATGGACCAAAAGGATGAACAAATTCTAGAAATCATGACGAAAAATGCAAAATTAACCACTCAGCAAATCTCAAATAAAACAGGGGTTCCTATAACAACAGTCCACAATAGGATAAAAAGGCTTGAGAAAGAAGGGATAATAAAAAGATATACAATCGAGATTGATTTTGAAAAAATAGGCATACCAATCAATGCGATGATACTGATATCTTTAGACCTTAAGTCACTCAAAGGAACAGGGCAGGATGTCAAGGAGATGATGAAAAAGATAAAATCAATGCCTGGAGTTCACAGAGTATTTATGGTGACAGGAACAAAAGACATAATTGTAAGGATAAGGGCAAAGGATATCAAAGAGCTTGATGATATATTGACAAATCATATCTGGAAATTAGAAAATGTCAACCAGACAGAGACTATGATTATAACACATGAGATTCAATAGAGAAAACTTTCGTCTGTGTTTCTTTCAGAGATCTCTCCTGCTATATTTTTCTGCATCAATTCCCTTACTTCATCCAATTTCTTTGTTTTTGACAAAACCCATCCTAGCTTTACATAAGCTGTTTCAGGAAGCATGTCCTGGACAAAAATGCAGTCCATTTTTATAGACAGCATCCTCAGATTCTGATAAACCAAAGGATGGGTTGAGCCATAGATTGTCTGTGTTGTTATAACAACAGCAACACCATCTTTTATCAAGTCTTCAACTTTTTTGAACATAGACTGAGGAATATTACCTAATCCTGTTCCTGCAATAACAATTCCCTTGTAATCTTTAAAAGAATCCAATAATTTAGGGTCTATTCCTGGATAAGTGTATAATATCCCTACTTTTTTCTCGAATTTTGTTTCTAATTCTATTTTTCCTTCTTTTCTCTTGTTATAATAAGGATCTGTAATATCTATCTTGCCGTTCTCGTAGACTTTTGCAATCGGAACAGAGTTTATAGGCCTGAAAGCATCTCTTCTTGAAGAATGCATCTTCCTAACTTTTGCTCCTTTGAGCAATAAGCAGAAATCATCGTTTGTTGAGTTATGTAAGCATGTCATCACTTCTGCGATATCTGATTTTGCTGCTGCCCTTATTGCGCATGAGAGATTCATGAAAGCATCTGAAGAGCCCCTGTCTATGCTTCTCTGCGAAGCTGTGATTATTATCGGCTTAGTAATATTCTTTAACATGAATGACAATGCAGCTGCTGTGAAATGCAATGTATCTGTTCCTTGAGTGACTATAACTCCGTCAACTTTTTCATCATTAATCTCTTTTTCTACAGCTTCTGCAATCATTCTCCAATCATCAGAAGTCATGTCTTCTGACATCAATGAAGCGATATTTTTTGCCCTGATATTCGCTATATCCTTTAATTCTGGAAGCATCTCTAGGAAATCTTCTGCAGTATAATCTGCTATCACTCCTCCTGTCTTGTAATCAACTTTAGAAGAGATAGTACCTCCTGCTGAAAGAATCGAGACTGTTGGCAGGGATTTATTTGTTTTCGATTCTTTTTTTGTTTCTGCTTTCTTTTTATACTGCTCAATGACTTTTATCTCTTTGATTTTCTTTGAGTCAATCCCTATATTATAGCCGTTATCAAGCTTAAGCACAGTTATATCCTTGTCTAGGATTTCAGGCCTAGGCATAAGAATTCCCTCGAATTCCTCTTTTTCTGTTTTTATAGATACTTTATCTCCTGGTTTTGGCTCTGGCATGATGTTTTTGTTAATAGCTTATTATTTAAGTATTTTGGTTATTTACTGAATATCAATTATCTTTATTATATGATAACCAAACTGTGTCTTTATAGGGCCTATGATATCCCCTTTTTTCAGTTTTGGGTCAAAGCAAGCCTGCTCAAACTCCTTAACCATCTGTCCTCTGGCAAACCAACCTAGATTCCCTCCATTCTTTTTTGAAGGGCACAGTGATTTCTCTTTTGCAATCTCTTCAAAGCTTTTTCCATGATTCACATCATAAGATATAACTCTTGCGTCCTGCTCTGTCTTTACCAAGATATGAGATGCATTTATTTTTTTTGCCATAATATCACCTTTATTTGTTTGTTGGATTGTCTATAAATATTATTTTAACTTTGAATTTTTCTTTTATTAAATTCATTAATGCTTTTACACCAACAGTTTCTGTCGCATAATGGCCTGCGATTATCATGTTTATCTTTAAATCTTTAGCTTCATTATAATTATGATGCTGGGCTTCTCCTGTAAGGAAACAATCTAGTCTTTTTTGATAAGCCTGATATAAGTCACTGCCTCCTCCGCCGCTGATAATCCCTATTGTTCTTATATTTTTATTTCCAAAATTAAGAATAACACATCTAGTTTTTATTTTTCTATTAAGCTCTGCTGCTATCTTCTTTACTGTCGTATTCTTTTTAAAAGAACCTTTGTATCCTATCGTCTCTTTTTGATATACTCCGAATTTTTTTATATTTTTTAGGTTTAGCAATCTAGCTAATTGAATATTATTTCCATATTCCTTATGCATATCTAAAGGAAGATGACAGCCATACAGACTGATTTTATTTTTCTTTAAAAAATTAATTCTCCCTTTTTTTAATCCTGCATCATCTTTGTGTTCTTTCCATAACAGACCATGATGAACTATCAGAAGATTGACGTTTTCTTTTTTTGCTTTTTCAAAAGTTGTTAAGCAAGCATCTACAGCAAAACCTACTTTTTTAATATCTTTTGATGCTTTTATCTGCAAGCCATTTTTAGAACTGTCTTTAATTTTTTTTACATTAAGCTCTTTATTGAGGAATTTTGCGATATCTTCTGCTTTAGCCATTTTACACCTCTTTTAAGACTTCCCTTAAATCTGAGATTTTATAATCAGCATTCGCTTTTGGAAAATTTCCTGTCCTTGAGAACAGGTATGTTGTTGCACTAATGTTTTTCCCCATCTCTATCCCAGCAGGAAAATCATCTATAACAATAATCTTATCAAATTTATTCTCTTTTAAAAAATTTCTCAGCCAGACTTCTTTAGAATTATTTTCATGGGCATTTTTCCTATGGCCATCTGCTCCAAATTTATGATTGAATGAATTTGACATGTTAACTGATATCAAGAACATATCCAATGATTCTGGAGAGGAGTTTGATATGATTATATTCATGTGACCTCTTTTTGCTATACTTTTTAGGACTTCATGCGCATAATCCATCGGCTTTATGTATTTAAATGGGATTTTTTCTTTAAGACCAATCTCAACTGCCCTGTCAACCATCTTGTGGACATCTTCTTTGCCTAAATGCGGAGCAAAATGCCTGAAATAGTCAGCCCATTTCTTGCCGTATAGATTAAGGCATTCTCTCACAGTTACTTTCCTTTTTACCCCAAATTCTTCCAATGCCTTATTGCAGACTTCCTGCACTGCAAATTCATTGCCTTTCTCAAGAACTCCGTGAAAATCCCATACAAAAAGTTTCATCTTATCCAAAATAGCTAGGGGAATCTTCCCTCATCTGCTTTGCTGTAGCTGCCTTGAACTGGTCTTTCAGGACATCATAATCTTTTTCTATATCTTTTGTCACAGAAGGCCTTACATCTTCCAATGCTTTTTCAAAGTGTTTCATAGAAACAGACCTAGCAGTTATATCTTCCCTTAGTGCATGGATTGCAGCTTCCCTGCAGACAGCTTCTATGTCTGCTCCTACATATCCTTCTGTCTTTTCTGCAAGTTTTTCCATGTTCACATTCTTCAGATGCATATTTTTTGTGTGTATCTGGAAAATATGCTTTCTTTCTTTCTTGTCAGGAATAGGAATAAGCACAATCCTGTCAAACCTTCCTGGCCTTAATAATCCAGGGTCGACTATATCTGGCCTGTTAGTTGCTCCGATTATTATGACATCCTGAAGCTCTTCCAATCCGTCCATCTCTGTCAATAACTGGTTTACTACAGATTCTATGACATGCGAGTCTGAGCTTACCCCTCTTCTTGGAGCCAGGCTGTCAATCTCATCAAAGAATATTATTGTAGGAGATGTCTGCCTTGCTTTTTTAAATATCTCCCTCACTGCTTTTTCTGATTCTCCAACCCATTTTGACAATAATTCAGGGCCTTTTATAGAGATGAAATTAGCTTTTGTCTCATGTGCAACTGCTTTTGCAAGCATAGTCTTTCCTGTTCCAGGAGCTCCGTATAACAATACTCCTTTCGGAGGCTTTATTCCCATGTTCCTGAATACTTTTGGATTCTTCAATGGCCATTCGACTGCCTCTTTAAGCTCCTGCTTAACTTTTTCCAAGCCGCCAATATTTTCCCATTTGACATTCGGGATCTCTACTGAGATTTCCCTTAATGCTGAAGGCCTTACTGTCTTCAATGCTTTTAAGAAATCATCTTTTGTTATCCATAATCTTTCCAATAATTCTTTAGGAATGTCTTTCTGCTCATCATTCAATTTCATCTCAGGCAATATCTTTCTTAAGACTTCCATAGCAGCTTCTTTTGCCAATGCTGACAAGTCTGCTCCTACAAAACCATATGTTATTGATGCTAAGCTTTTCAACTCTTTTGAAACTCCTTTGTTCCTTACTTGATTATAGAAATCTGATTTTATGACTCCTAAATCCATAAGCTCTTCAATATACCTTAATGCTTCAGAAACATTTTTGCCTTTTGTCAATTCTATTAATTTTGATTTTGGATCCTTATCATTCCATATTTCAGTTGAGTTTTCAAGAGCTTTTAATTCTGCAATTATTTTTTCTAATTTGTCTTTTGAATCTAATTCTTTTTTCAGCTCTTCAAGCCTTTTGATATCTTGTTTTGACAATCTTGGCTCAGGTTTTTCCTCTTTTTGCGTCTCTTCTATCTTATTTTTTGAAATCTTTTCGTCTATCATACCAATTATGACATTTTCTGCCAGTTTGTCGTAGAATGCCCCTCTTATTGGCATGTTTCTTGTGTGGATTTTCAAAATCCTATATCTTCCTTTTTTAGAAGGGACTCCTATCTCTAATTCCCTGTCAAATCTTCCAGGTCGCCTTAGAGCAGGATCGATTGAATTAGGAACATTTGTTGCTGCAATTACTACAACTTTACCTCTTGATTTCAAGCCATCCATTAATGTCAATAACTGGGCAACAACCCTTTTTTCAACCTCTCCTTTTACTTCCTCTCTTTTTGGAGCTATTGCATCTATCTCATCAATGAAAATTATTGCAGGAGCGTTTTTTTCTGCATCTTCGAATTTATTCCTTAGATTTTCTTCTGACTGGCCGTAGAATTTAGACATTATCTCTGGGCCATTTATCAACAAGAAATGGGAGTTTGTCTCGTTTGCAACTGCTTTTGCCAGTAAAGTCTTTCCTGTTCCAGGAGGGCCATATAACAATACTCCTTTCGGAGGCTCTATTCCTAATCTTTCAAAAACCTGCGGATATTTTAATGGAAGCTCTACCATTTCCCTGATTTTCTTGACTTCTGAGCTTAAACCACCTATATCTTCATATGTCACATCTGGAGCAGGAGCTTCTTGCTCAACTTCCTCTACTGCTTCTGGATTTATTGTTATCTCTGTCTGGTCTGTTATGACAACAGCGCCTTTAGGGTTTGTCTCTAGAACTATGAACTTTAATTCTCCAAAGCTGAATCCAGGAGTCAGCTCTTCTGCAGACTCCATAATCCTGAATATATCCTCAAAAAAAGGAGAGCCAACCATAGTATTCCTTCTTCTTCTTGCTCCTCCTAATGAAACAATATCTCCTTTTAGAACAGGCCTTCCTAATAATCCCTGCTTGAAAATATCAGCAGAAGCCCTTATTACAATACTTTTTTTTGCAGGAGCAATGACAATACTTTTTGCCTCTTTGACATCTGCTTTTCTTACTGTGACAGTCTCTCCTATACCTGTTTTTGCATTCCTTCTTATAAGGCCGTCCATCCTTATAATATTCAAGCCAATGTCTCCAGGATAAGCCCTGTCAACTATACCTAATCCTGCCCTTCCTCCAATTATCTCTATTATATCTCCAGGCCTTACTCCTATCTGCCTCATTGCAGCAGAGTCTATCCTAGTGATTCCTTTATTGACATCATCCTGTATAGATTCATTGACTTTTAATTTGATTTCTTTTTGGTTTTCCATACTGATATTTAGGGATATTATTCAGTTATTATATATTCCCCCTTCTTTAAAAAAGAATTAATCCTTTAATAAGTTTTCTAATTAAAAGGCTGTTTATTTTTCAGTTTAATACACATAATTCCCCAAATCAACTACCCTCTCAGGAGTGTAATAATCGATGTTGAATTTGCCTTTGCCGATTGAAGTTATTACAATACCATTACCAGTGAATACGCTTGAAAGCGAATCAGCGAAACTAGGGCCAGCATATTTCGAATCATCAATATTAGTAGCATGCAAATGAAATGAAAAAGATGTTGCTCTCTCAGAAAAAGGGATTTTAGGTGCATTAAATGCACCGTTGTTTTCCATATTATTCGGCTCGTAAGAAACAAATTTTATTGTTTTTGTTTCAGGATCATAAAAAGCCAGCCCTCCAAGCTCTGTCTTATCAGCAATTAATTTAAAATCACCTTTTGTTCCATCCTTTCTCACTCCAAAAATAGTTGTCTCTCCTGTTTTTAAATCCTCTTGTATTAATCTTCCAATCTGGCTTATTGTCTCTGGAGTTAAAGAATTTTGGATAGTCTTGATTGCGTTTAATTCCATCAAAGTCAATCTATCTTTTTCTGCATCAAAATCTTCTGAATAAGGAGCATAATCATCGGATCTTTTAGTATGCTCCTCTTTTTTTAATCGATCAGAAATTTGGTTTTTCAAATCATCCCTAGTTTTTTTTATATCCTCCGTATTTAAAGAGATTAACAGGGGCAGATCTCGAATAGATAGCTTTTCTCCACGCTTTGTCAACTCATTAATATTGCCTTCTAAGTTAGAAGAATCCAGTCCCTGTTTTTTTGCGATGAATTGGCCGATTGTTAGAAATGCTTTTGGGTCGTGTGTTCCTCCTAAGGATTTTAATGCAGCGTTTCTTACATCTTCGTCTTGATCTTCAAGCACTTTGATTAATGGCTCTACTGCTCTTGTGCCTCCTGTTCCTCCTAATGCACGTACCGCACAGAGTCTTGCAAATCCATATTCATCTTCAAGAAGAGGAATTAATGCATCTGTTGCTTTTGGATCTCCAATTCTTCCTAAAGCTTCTGCTGTATAGGCTCTTACCTCTCCACTTTCATCTTTAAGTAATGGGATTAATGGTTCTACTGCTCTTTTGTCTCTTGTTTTTCCTAAGGATATTGCTGCAATTCTTCTTACTAGATCATCTGTATCTTTAAGCAACAGAATTAAGGGTTCTACTGCCCTTTTGTCTTCTATTCCCAAGGATATTTCTCCTAAAGCTCGTGCTGCATACCTTATTACATCTTTATCTTTATCTTCAAGCGCTTTGATTAAGGCGCTTATTGCTTTTTGGTCTCTTATACTTCCTAAAGCTTCTGCTGCATGCATTCTTACATCTTTATCTTTATCTTCAAGCGCTTTGATTAATGGCTCTATTGCTTTTGAATTTCCTGTGCGTCCTAAGGCAGATGCTGCTTGTCTACGTTCTTCACTGTCTTTTGAATTTAATTGCTTGATAACGTCATCAATATTAATTTCCTTACTTTTTACTAACTCGACCAACCTAGACACTTTTGATTCAGACATAGTATTAATAATTTTTTTACAACCATCATAATCACATTTACCAACACCTTGCTCAGAAACATAATCAATTGAGCCATCATTTGTTTTTGACCTGTAAACTGTTTTTTTAAATCCTTTTAAGCTGTTTGATTTCAATTTTCCCTCTTCATCACTGATAACTGTTACCTCTCCTTCCAGCACTGTAACTTTACTGCATACATTGTCCAAATCAATCATTGTGTAAGGGTTTCTGTTTCTCAAATCAACTTCAATATCATTATTATTCTTAGAATGTACTGTCAAAACTTTGATGCCTGCTTTTTCATCGATATCTGATTGGATATAACTATCTTCAGCATCATTAGGGATATTGAAATCAGCTATATAGCTTGTTTTTTTAGCAACTGTAAAAATATTACCTATATCATCCATAAATTTGGAGTTATCTCCGTAAACAAGATGTTTATCACTTTTTTTAGTTACAGCACCCCTTAACAATTCTTTTATAGGGCTTTTCTCATCTTCAAACAAGATATTCTTTCCAATGATGGTTGTGCCTTCTGAGAATGAAGCAAAGGTTACTGGATAATCATCTGGTTTTACTAATGAAAGCGCTTTTGTTTTTGGATCATATACAACCAAAACCTTATTTTTAATCTTGTTTCCAGATATTTCTGAATTCTCAAGAGCAACGCCAACTAATCTTCCATTTTCAAACCTCAAATTTTCAAATTTATCAACTTTGAATGCATTTTCTCCTTCTCCGATTGTTGCTGTTGTCAAAACATCAACAGTCCCTTCATTTTTAATCTTAAAAGAACCGCTTATTTTTTCAGCAGCTTGCCCTGTCTCTCCTTTCGTAAATGTGCATCCTGTATTGTCACAAGTTCCTGTTCCTGCCACTTTTCTATTAGAAGGGGGAGGCAGTGTTATAGTTGCTTCTTCAACAGCTACTTCTCCTGCCATATCTGAAGACAAGGAGACTGATGCTCCTTTTTGTATAGTTACTTTTTTTCCGCTTAAATCTCCTTTTATTGTCCCTGAATTGATATAATATGTGTCTCCTGATTTTGTTCCTTTTATATCTGTTCCAATCTTAGCTGATTCTTCTGCTGTTATCTCTTGAGCTTCTTGCTCAGCTTGATTTTCTTGTGCAATAGCCACATGCGACAGAACCAAGAAAACAGCAATAAACAACAGCAGCCAGGCATATTTCATTTTTTATACCTTGCAGCAAATAAAAACTCATAATGTTTTTCTTCTGGCTCTAATTCTGGGAATTCTGAGATACTCGGCTCTCTGTCAACCAGATGATAGATTACATTTCCTTCGTCATCTTCCTCTGTATCAAACGTAATATTGTATTTATCTCCAATGTCAATTATTTCACTTATCAGGATAAAATCTGGGTCTTGCTGTTGTTTTTCTATAAGTTCAGCTGCTGCATCATACATCTTTTTCAAGCTTGAACCAGATTCTAAGCTGAATTTATCCATCTCTGCTATTGAATCTCTTTTTTTAATTATAATTGGATAGTCTATATTGAAAAGCACATCTTTTTCTCCTATAATAGCTGCTGCATGCAGGCTTTCTGCAGTTATATCAAAGCCCTGCTCT
>Ga0315289_10011893_pt1 | contig 12303 bp, 11 predicted proteins | sample YL17G11_40_MG_FD_203452 | JGI IMG/M metagenome (GOLD analysis project Ga0315289, IMG submission 203452) | Sediment microbial communities from Yellowstone Lake, YNP, Wyoming, USA - YL17G11_40 | ecosystem: Environmental > Aquatic > Freshwater > Lake > Sediment | place: USA: Wyoming | collected...
ACGGGGGACCCCGAGACATTCAAGACCTTTGACGAGTTCAAGTATGCTGTGAAGAGGCAGCTAGCATACTCCGTGAGACACATTGCAGTAGCCAGCCACCTGGCCGAGAGATTGCATGCCGAATTGAGTCCCTACCCGTATGTTTCTTCCATGATAGAAGACTGCACAGAAAGAGGAAAGGACATAACCGCAGGCGGAGCACGCTACAGCATCGGACCGGCATTCATAGGAACCGGGTTGGCTGATCTGGTCAATTCCATGGCGGCGGTGAAGAAGTTCGTTTACGAGGATCGAGCCGTCACGATGCGTGAATTATGCAGCGCCATAATGACAAATTTCGAGGGGCGCGAGGATCTTCGAATGATGCTGTGGAACAGAGGACCGAAATGGGGGAATGATGATGACTATGTCGATTGCTTTGCAAAGGAAATGACAGATCATGCCTACACAGAGATTTCAAAGTACAAGAGCTACAGGGGAGGACGGTTCATCTCAGGTCTATATCCGTTGTCATCAAACGTACCTCACGGACTAGTTGTTGGAGCCCTTCCATACGGAAGAAAAGCCGGGAAAGCCTTAGCTGATGGATGTTCACCTAACGGCGGGACGGATCGAAAAGGACCCACTGCAGTGCTACAATCGGTGTCAAAAATCAACCATGAAGTCCACGTAGCCGGCACATTACTAAACATGAAGCTAGATCCCCAATCGGTGCAAGGCGAAGAAGGCCTGAGAAGGATTACAGCACTGCTAAGAACTTTCGTCGACCTTGGCATATACCATGTGCAGTTCAATGTTGTGACTACGGCTACCCTGAAGGCCGCTCAAGCCAATCCTGAAGAATACAAGCACCTAATAGTGAGAGTGGCGGGCTACAGCGCCTACTTCACAGAACTATGTAGGGAAATACAAGACGACATCATACAGAGAACAGTGCACACGCTGGCGTGAAATGGATATTCCGCAAGCGGAGGGGTCCAAACAACTGCGAAAAAGCATGAATGCCGGCGTAATATTCGACTTGCAGCGATACTCCATACATGACGGACCTGGCATTAGAACGCTCGTATTCATGAAGGGGTGTCCGCTCAGATGCCTATGGTGCGACAATCCTGAGTCGCAAAATCCCGATAATGAGATCATCTACATCGAGACCAATTGCATCAGGTGTAGGAGATGTGTAGTGGCGTGCAGGACAGGCGCGATTTCGCCGGCAACATTGAGAATCGCCAGCAAGATGTGCACGAATTGCTGGGCCTGCTCGCAGATATGCCCGGCGGACGCAAGGAGAGTAGCCGGACGACAAGTGACCGTGCACCAGGTCCTCGGAGAAATCGAGAAGGACAGATTGTTCTACAGGGCGTCAGGTGGCGGGGTCACAGTAGGCGGAGGCGAGCCAACGATGCAGTGCGAATTCGTTACGAGTTTACTTACAGAGTGTCAACGACGAAACATACACACTGCCATTGAGACATGTGGGTACGCCAGGTGGAGTCGTTTGGAAAGGATCTTGCAGCATCTGGATCTGGTGCTCTTTGACATCAAAAGCATGGACCCCGAAGAGCATGTCAGGCTGACGGGTGTCTCAAATGAACCGGTTTTGCGGAACGCACGGAGAATCGCGAGCTATGCGATACCCGTGATAATACGCGTCCCAATCATACCTGGCTACACTGATTCACAAAGCAATATCGAGTCCATAGCGAAATTCGCAACAGGGCTAAGAACGGTGACCCAGATAGAGCTTCTGCCATATCATCAACTCGGCGAACGCAAATATGAATGGTTAGGAAGGGAATATCCACTGAGGCGCGTTGAGCCACCTACACAGGAACACATGGAGAGTCTAGGAGAAATCATTATGCAACATGGCTTGAGCGTTCGTATACGCAATTGACCAATGGTGATCAGCTGCATTCTCAGATGGGCAAACCGCCAATCGATTCCCATCGCATGTTCATTAGAGGTAAGGAATTCAACGGTCTGCAGAACTAGTGATAGCGCATTCTCTTGGGGCGGGGTGAATAGATCAGGGCTTGATTTGTTCGGCGTAGGCGAGGCGCATAGACGCTTCGTCAGATATCTCTCTCCAAGGCGGCCCACTCTTTTCGCCTACAGTCTTGAGGAATTTCTGCCAGGCTTGCAGGTTGTCAACTTCAATGTCTTCAATGATGTCGTAGGGCGGCTTCGGGTCGCCTCCCTTGACTTCGTAGACTGTGTAGCTTCTGATCCCAAGTATCTTGCCAAGTACCTCTTCTTTCCAGATCTTCTGGTCGACTTCACGAGAATATTTCCTATACTCTTCAGTCGTCCTACCCGCTCTTAGTTTGTACATCATGAATAGGTGCATACGAATCACCGCTTCGTAGGATCTCAGACTGTTCGTTTATTAGTGTTGGCGTCTGCCGTGCGGGCCATGACTCGTGCGGGATTTGGTTCGGGGATCTACACACTCGTTACCCTCAGAAGCTGACTGCCTCTCGCTATACTACACCGTATCCATTCAGGCGATTTCTCGTAGACCAAGGGTTTGAGAATCTCCGATCAGACACACTCAGTTTGAAGCCACGATTTCGTTCTTTCGCGGTTTCAAAGGTAGTAGGTTCCCGTCCCGACCGAACTCAAGCTCTTCCGGCTCGCTTAGCTGGAGCAGGTCGTTTCGTTTCTTGAGCGATGGCACGCACGCATCGGACACCTCGACTTCGCTCAGGTCCAGGGTGTTCTTGATTCGAACCAGTTTCGGGGCGCCGGCTTCGATCATACCGACAGTGCTCAGAGCGGCATCGATGGCTTCCCTATCCGTGTCAAAGTACGGGGGTATCTTTGCGGATCCCGGGTCAAGAAAGGTCAATGCGTTCACATAGGTCGCATGTCGATCGATCTTCTCAACAAGTCTCTTCGTGGTGAAATCAGCTCTTCCGATCCCTACAGCATTCCCTCGGCTCTCTTCTGTCAGATCGAGGGCAACGATCTTGTCAATCTTGGGACCGGAAGCTGCGTCTGAGGCTTGGATGAAGCGGCCAATGACATTGGTATCCATCCCGTCGCCACTGATGTTCTTCCCCATTTCGTCCACGATCAGGACATCGATCTGGTCGAATGGAAGCTTCATCATCCAACGCTTGGCCTGACTGAGCAGATGCTTGTCCTTCTGCTCCATTTCGCTGGGAAGAACCGCCTCGACTATCGCTGTCTGCTCGTATGCGTTCTCCACGACTCCCACCCCGAAGGCGACCTTGCCCGTCTTCAACACCTCCCGTCCGACGTTTTCTAGGACTTTCTGATAGCCATGTCGAACGAACGCATGGTGGCATGCGGCGGCGCCTTTGTGCTTTCCGAGGCCGACTGCCATCATCTTGCAGAAGCCGCTCTCTATCTCGGCCTTGAAGTCCGTGTGGGGTTTGATTCTAACCACGAGCGCGATATGGTCTGCCTCCCAGGCGATCTTGTCGAGGTAGGCCGGAAATCCCAGCGTCTCCCCAATCTGTACCACTTCCATCGAAGACCTTATCGGGACACCCACATTCTCTTCGGTGATCCCGTGCTGTCTCAGGATTTCTAGCTGCCCCTCAGATGTTGCTCCACCGTGGCTTCCCATCGCAGGGATAATGAAGGGTACGGCTCCTATCGCCTTGAGCTCCTCGACGACCGTCCTCATGATAACCGTGATGTTGGCTATTCCCCGACTTCCGGCTGTGATGGCGACTGTTTCGCCTCGCTTGATCTCGGAGGAAAGTCTGAGCCTTTCCAAAGTCTGTCGCACCGTCATCGGAATATCAATCATAGGAGGGGCTGTTTCGAAGAGCTGCTTGATACGCCGCATTCTTGGATACGGCATTACAGTCCCCTCTCCTAATCCGGATGTTCTTGGACTTCCGCTAGCATCGAAGACAGTAGGTTCTCTGCAGTTCTCACCTATTCTCGAGGAATGCTTTCTTCCCTCTTTCATGAGGAGGTCTCTGACATGCTAACGTCAGTGGAACTTCCTTTCAGCGTCGCTCATTACTGAATCCGTTATTTCCATGGCGCGATCTATTTCTTCCTCAGTGATCATTAGTGTTGGATAATTGTTGAAGCGGTTCCCGTAGTATCCTGCTCTCTGAATGAGGAATCCTCGCTTGTAGCATTCGTTCTGAATCCACGCAGTCTCTTCAGCAGCTGGCTCCTTTGTCTCTCGATTCTTGACCAACTCTACTCCAATGAATAGCCCTCTGCCTGCTACGTCTCCTATCAGTCGATGACGATCTTGGAGATCCAACCACTTTTCCACGAGGTACTTGCCAGTTCTGGCAGCTCGCTCCGGTATCTTCTCTTCAAGAAGTACGCGCACCAATGCGAGACCGGCCGCGCAGGCGATATGATTTCCAGCAAATGTTCCCATGTGCCCGCCAGGTCCCATGCAGTCTAGGATTTCTTGCCTCCCAACGACGGCAGAAAGTGGAATTCCGCCTCCAATGGCTTTACCTATGCACATCAGATCCGGGGCCACATTCGAGTGTTCGCACGCCCAAAGCTTGCCCGTTCGACCGAACCCGCACATTATCTCGTCCGCGATCAATAGCAACTCGTACTTGTCGCATATCTTCCTAAGTTCAGACAAGAACTCGACGGGTGGAACTATGTACCCGGCGTGACCCTGACATGGTTCGACAAAAATCCCGGCGACGTTAGTAATTCCCCTATCCGGATCTCTTAGCCCGTATTGTATTGAGGAAAAGAAGTTGTCTAGGTACCTCGTGCACGCCATATTACAATCTGGATACTTCTCTCCTAGCGCACAGCGGTAACAGTATGCGTACGGAAACCTCAGCACCGCTGTATCCACCGGGAGCTGATGGAAGTTCTTGAAATACGCGTTTGCCGTGAGCGCCATCGCGCCGGTTGTCCTTCCATGATAGGCTCCTGTGAAGGCAATTAGGTTCGTCCTACCAGTGTAGTATCTAGCTAGCTTGGCGGCTGCCTCGATTGCTTCTGCGCCTGTGACTGCCCAGAGGATCTTCTTTTCGAAATCTCCCGGCGTTATCTCAAGCATTTTCTTGCCCAACTCGATTCTGGGCTCGCTCGGCATTTCGCAGTATTGCAGAACGCGCTGAGCTTGCTCTTCAATCGCTGCCACTACCTTTGGATGCGAGAAACCTATGGCATGCACGCCAAAGCCTCCCGTGAAGTCAATGTATTCATTGCCATCAACATCTGTCATCGTCGATCCTTTACATCCAGCTACGACTGGAGGAGCCACGCAAACGTTCCAGTACAGATGCGAGAGTGATTCGGTCTGTATGATTTCTTTGAGTAGTTTCTTTGACTTCTCTCCTCTTGCTTCTTTCTCTATTCGATTGAGAAGCTCATCTCTCTTAGCTTTCATTCTCACTCTTTCATTCATTATTCTCTCTTCAATCGGCCTAACCATGATTGCTCACTGCTCGTAACGAGCCGATCGGTTGAGACCCAGAGAAATAAGTCTTTACTCGCGGCAAAATCGCAGAACTGAGATTCTCATTGGTTTGCAACTGGCTGGTTGTGTGGTTCGATCAAACGGAGTCTGCCTGCCACTGTGGTGTGTCAAGTCAAGCTAGATGACTCGTCGATCGAGTGGGTTCGAAAGTCTTAACTAGGTTATCTACGGCGTAGGTCAAACTGACCCGACAGATAACTTGAGGTTCGGGAGATACATGTCACAAGCAACGGCGGATCGGATCGTCGAGACTGATGTTCTCGTAATCGGAGGAGGGATCGCTGGGCCGCGAGCAGCGATCGATGCAAAGAGACATGGCGCCAGAGTATTCATGATCGTAAAAGGAATCTACGGTTCCAGCGGATGCTCCCTTAGCCCCTCGACGGCGAACTCAACCGGGCCGTGGACCGACCTAAAGAAAGATTCCGTGGACCGACAATTCAGGAACATTGTAATCGACAGTCGGCAGTTCATGTGTGATCAGGAACTGGCAAAAATCCAAGCTCAGGAAGGGGGAGAAAGGCTAGTTGAGCTCGAAAGGTGGGGCATGGTGTGGGACCGAGACGCGCAGGGCAAAATCAGCATATTTCCAAGCGGGAAGCTCTTCCCTGGAATGGCTGTCATCGACCGCTGGATCACGTTTGGCCGGAACGGAACACACGCGGTTGGCCCTTTCTGGACAGGCCATGGAACTGTTGATATCCTCCGCGACCAGGTCAATCGAGAGGAAATCCCGTTCATTGACGAAACGATTGTTTCAGACGTGTTCGTGACCGACAACGCTGTAACGGGAGCTCTTGCGTATGATTACTTCAATTGCAAGACATTGCTGATCAAGTGTTCGGCAGTAGTTATCGCCTCTGGTGACTATGCTCAGGTGTACTACCCGCATACTATGGTTAGCGGGGAGAACAGCGGGGACGGCTTCGCGCTGGCATACGAAGCAGGGACACAACTTGCTAACATGGAGATGTTTGAGTATATCCATCTGCATTTCGCCTATCCTGACTCCGCCAGGGGTAAGGCTGTGCTGGAGACGCCCTCTGAATCCGGAGGAATGGCATATATTCGGAACAGCGTCGGCGACAGATTCATGGAACGATACAACCCGAAGGCGAAAGAGCTGAGTCCAATGGCAGATGTGGCGTTGGCGATACTGCAAGAAGCCAAAGAAGGACGTGGAGGCCCGCATGGAGGGGCTTTCCTAGATTTCCGACATATTCCGCCTTCCGTTGTCAAGAGGAGCGTGCCAGGGAGATTTGAGGTCATCGAAAAACTAGGGTTCGACATTCGAAAGGACTTGATCGAAGTGTATCCGGCCGTTCACACTACTTCCGGAGGCATCAGGATCAATCCGGAATGCCACACGAGGGTGCGCGGGCTATTTGCTGCCGGTCAAGTCGCATTCGCGATAGGTGACTCCATGGTCGAAGGGGCAACAGGCATCGTGGATGCGTTAATCTGGGGAAAGCGGGCGGGAGAATTCGCCGCCGCCTACTCACGCTCCAACAAGCGACTTGAATCAAACCTGGCGGACGTACAGGAAAAAGTCCGCCTCATGAAGGTGCCACTTGAGGCCAAATCAGGGATTCCGCCGATCAAGGTTATGCGTAGGCTTCAACGCGCGATGTGGGATGGAGCAGGGATCGTCAAGAGCGAGCAAAGCCTGCGGAAAACGCTGGAAGTATTAGAAGACATACGAAAGTCCATGGTCGATCAAATGTCCACGAAGACCAAAACAGGAATCTTCAACCATGAGATGCGTGAGGCGATCGAGGTCAGACACATGCTGACTACCTCCGAAGCGATCGTTCGATCCTCGCTAACCAGAAAAGAAAGTCGAAACAGGTTCCATCGATCAGACTACCCTAGGCAGGACGACGAACACTGGCTGAGGTTCGTCATCGCCGAGAAGACGCGTGAAGGCATGAAGATTACGACTGAACCTATTGAGTTTCCGTATATCAAGCCGGGGGTATCCCCATGACAACGCGACGTGAGATAAAGGTCACGATCATCAGAACGAATCCGGAAACAGACATGAAACCTAGGAAGGTCGTCTATACTGTTCCTTATGCAGAGAAGATGCGGGTCATGGATGCTTTGAACTACATTCGCGAATACATCGACAGCTCGTTAGCATACAGATGGTCGTGTCGCTACTACGCAAAATGCGGGCTTTGCGCAGCGATGCTAAACGGAAAGCCTGGATTAACGTGCTACGAGGCTGCAACAGATGGAATGGTCATCGCGCCTCTACCGAACTTCCCTGTCATCCGAGACCTCGTCATCGACAGACGAGAATGGGACAGACGCGTCAACACGCAGCTCAAAGGGCTAATCGCACCCGAGCCAGAGTCAAGCTCGACCAAGTAGTGGAGGTAGAAACAGTCATGTTGAGTTTCCCCGATTACGTCTCCGTCGACCTAATCCATAGTTTCGGCATCGGGATGGGCATCATCATCCTGCTCATCGTCCTGTACGAGTTCATTCGGTGGCGCGCCATCCTTAGCCCGATCGGCAGGGCCATCAAACTTGGACCAGCCAAGTGGTGGACCATCTTCTTCAAAACGCTTGCAGACGAGATCGTCTATCAGCAGATCTCAGTCCAATGTGGGCGCATCAAATGGATCTCGCATAGCTTGGTGTTCTGGGGTTTTCTGGCTTTGGTGGCGTCGACGACGACCAACTATATCAACAACCCGTCGGGCGGATGGTTGCCGCTTACGAACATCGTGCGTCTGCTCGGTAACCTTGGAGGAGTCATGATCTTGTTGGGGCTGGCGATTGTGATCTACCGTGCACGCATGGATGAGAATAAACGCACTTACACGTTCGCCGCCGATTACTTTTTCCTCACCCTTCTTCTGCTCGCAACGCTTACGGGCTTCCTGACAGAGTTTGCGAGTGAGTTGAACGCGGTTGAATTGATCTACGGTGTCTATGTAATCCACCTGCTCGCGTCGGCTGCACTCCTACTGTTAGCGCCTTTCACGAGGTTCATACACGCCTTCGGTAGGCCCGTGATCAAACTGTCAGAGCGCTACCTGGAAGCTCTAGGCCATGAAGGACTGCTGAAACCGCTGGAGATCACAACCATACCTCTGCTAGGTGCAGAATGAAACGAGAAGTGAATGAGATGAACGCGAAAGTAGAAACTGACTCGAAGAAAAAGCCACCGAGGCCGGATTGGGCACTTGAACGCTGCATCACGTGCTACATGTGCCTCGCTACCTGTTCTGTCTACACGGACCACCCGGACCTGTTCCTCGGTCCTGCTGGTTTCGTGAAGCTAGGGAACATGCTCTTCAACCCAGTCGATATAGCCGACCGCGTGAAGGCGTCCGCGTTGTTTGGTGCACACTACTGCGACCTCTGCGGCAAATGCCAGGAAGTCTGCCCACAACACATCAAGATAGTTCCCCTGATCCGACTTCTCAAGACCAAGACATCGGCCAGAGACCTGCGTGACAGATATGGGTTAGCCGCGAAGGCAGCTCGCGAGAGTACCGAAGGATTTCTCTAGGCACGACTTCACGCTCTGACTCTCTTGCTGTCATGGAAACGTCTAGTCCGACTCCAATGATATGAAATCTGTTTCGAGATACCAGCGCCGCGAGCGATATCAAGCGAACCAGCTCACTGACTGCTAAACGGTTCGATTGCACTGCAGGCCCAGCTTTTTCCACCCCTCATCAAGGATTTCGCGACCAAAAGGCTTAAGCCGAACTTGAGGCGACGTCACCTTCCATGCACCCGAATTGTAAGAGGCTTGTTGGAAAGGTTGCGATAATCACGGGCGCTGCCCAGGGTCAGGGCAAAGCCGCGGCGCTAAGGTTTGCGCAGGAAGGCGCTCGGGTCGTCTGTTTTGACATCCAAGCGCTAGAGAAGATACAGCACGTCGTTGACGAAATTCGGAAACTGGGATCCGATGGAATCGCCATACAGGGTGACGTATCAGAAGGCTCAGACCTCGACAAATGCGTTGATTCGACGATTAAGAAATTCGGCAGAATCGACATCCTTGTGAACTGTGCGGGCATCAACATATTGAAGCCATTCCTGGAGCAAACTGAAGAGGATTACGACCGAGTCATGAATGTGAATCTGAAGGGTCCGTTTCTATTCACCCAGAAAGTGATACCGCAGATGCTCAAACAAGGCAAGGGAAGGATAATCAACTACGCCTCTATAGACTCATTTGTGGGAGAAGAGAACTGCTCAGCATATGTCGCATCGAAAGGAGCAATTAAGAGTCTGACGAACACGCTTGCGCTCGAATTCGCGGCAAAGGGCATCAATATCAATGCTATTGCTCCCGGACAGATCGACACACCCATGCTCAGACAATTCACGGACGGGCATCCCGAGGTGGAGGATTGGATGATCAAGAACACCCCGGCGAGACGGATCGGAAGACCTGAAGATACGGCTGCAGCTGCTGTTTGGCTGGCGCTGGACGAGACCGATTTCATACACGGATCGACGCTTATTGTTGACGGAGGATGGCTGTGCCTCTAGGCTTTCTGAAGATGTTCATGACGACCGAAAACGCTTTCAGCGGTTCGAATGGTATATGGGCCTGAGGGTAGTGACGTGGAGAAACGATTTCAATCGAAGGTCGCTCTAGTTACCGGCGCGACATCCGGAATAGGCGAAGCAACGGCAGTCCGCCTCGCAGCCGAAGGAGCCAAAGTAGTCTGTGTAGGTCGCAACTCAGAACGGGGGCAAGCTGTTATCGATCGAATCAAGAGAAGCGGGGGAGAAGCGCTGTTTGTTGCGGCCGACGTAGGACAAAGATCCCTAGTTGAATCGGCGGTCAAGAAATCCGTGGAAACATACGGCGGGATCGACGTTCTCTTCAACAATGCGGGAAATGTGGGACCGCTCAAAGAAATAGTGGAGATGACGGAAGAAGAGTGGGATGAAGTCCTCGATGTCAACTTGAAGTCAATGTTTCTCTTTTCAAAGTGCGCACTACCTTATTTGAGAAAGAGCAAGGGCACGATTGTGAACACTGCGTCGGAACTTGGACTGATTGGCGCTCCGAAATACACAGCCTATTGCGCGTCCAAAGGCGGGGTTGTACTTTTCACGAGAGCGTTGGCTTTGGAATGCGCCCCCTGGCAGGTTAGGGTGAACTGTGTGAGTCCCGGATTCACAGTTACCAGGATGAGCGAATGGGAGTTGTCTCATTCTCCCGACAAGGAAGCGGCTAGAAAGTCAGCTATGGAGAATGTCCCGCTTGGACGATTTGCAGCGCCTGACGAGATCGCCAATGCAGTGGCCTTTCTTGCATCAGATGAGGCAAAATACATCACAGGAGCTATCGTGTCAATAGACGGCGGCACAACCATAAAGTGATCCATTTCACCGTTGGCCAACGAGTAAACAAGTGTCCGCTGCCGACTCTGTTTTCTCGCCAAGCCCTGCTATCCAAGGGATATGATGGCCCCCGAAAGATGATAAGTAGACCGGAAGATGACTTAGTGCCCCACCCCCCATTCGCCAGGAAGCCTCGTCTGCTAGGAATCAAACGGCGACCGTCTGTGTGCAATCTCACGTGGGCTGTTCGAGTTCTTGTGCGAGCGCAGGCGCTGAATGGGCGATTCAGGGAGGACATTCTGTAGATATCAGTTCCCTCAGACCAGCGGCGAGTTCCTTTGTTACCGGGCCGGGTCGTTGGGTACCTATTTGCCTTCCGTCGATCTCCGAAACCGGAGTTATCCCTGGTGTGGTCGACGTAAGAAACACTTCATCGGCCGTGTAGAGATCGTAGCGTGTCATGTTCGTTCTCTCCGTTAGGTATCCTTTCTTCTTAGCGAGGTTCAGCACGACTCTGAGCGTTATTCCGTCCAGTTGGTTGTTCAGTTCTGGGCTATGTATCGTCTTTTTCCTGACAATGCAGACATTCGCGCCGGGAGCTTCAGCCACGAAATTGTTGCAGTCCAGAAGAATCGCTTCGTGTGCGCCTGCATTTGTCGCCTCGAGTCTTGCCATGATGTTGTTGAGGTAGTTCAGAGACTTGATGCGACTATCCAGTGACACAGAGGGGGTCTTCCTCGTCGACACAACTACTGCTCGAATTCCGGCTTCTCGACTGTGGTATGTCTTGGCGACGACTGGTGGGAGCTCTTGCTTGTACGTCAGCACAACAACGGTGGGCCGCTCTGGTATGCGCGGGTCGAGGACGGGATAGCCCTTCCCACGCGTGACAACCACTCTGACATAAGCGTCTTTGAGCTGGTTCTTTCTAACGGTGCTCAGGATGGCTTCCTTCATCTTCTCGTTTGACAGAGGGATCCTGAGCGCGATAGCTTGTGCTGAGGCAAAAAGCCTGTCGACATGGTTGTCCAGCCTGAAGATCTTTGAGTTGAATGTTACCATGCTCTCGAAGATTCCGTCCCCGTACAGGAAACCATGATCAAACACTGAAACCTTAGCATCTTCCGCTCGGAGGAACTCGTTATTGATGAGTATCCATTCTTGGTCGCTAGCTGTCACAGAGTCTCGTTTCATCTGAGGAACGCCCTTTTTGGTGTACTTCGTACCTGGTGTCTTTGATCTAAGGTTTGCCCTTGAGTCTGCTTTCTGTTCTAACTACCCACATCTGTCCCGGAAGTATACGTGAGCCGGATAGAGATAACCGATCCCCTGATGCGGACGCTCATAGTTCCAGTAACTCACAAAGCTCCCGTGGGTGGGAAACATCCATGACTCACAGACGTACGCCTTATGGAAAGCCTCAATCTTACCGATCGTAGACGGCCTCCTCACACTCGCGACAATATGCTCAATCCCGCTTCCACTGCAGAACTCCGTGAACTCCGACACGCCTCCTCGTGCCG
>Ga0315289_10011894_pt1 | contig 12302 bp, 19 predicted proteins | sample YL17G11_40_MG_FD_203452 | JGI IMG/M metagenome (GOLD analysis project Ga0315289, IMG submission 203452) | Sediment microbial communities from Yellowstone Lake, YNP, Wyoming, USA - YL17G11_40 | ecosystem: Environmental > Aquatic > Freshwater > Lake > Sediment | place: USA: Wyoming | collected...
CGCGTTTTGGGAGGCTTAGGGATAGCCATTATTTCAACCCCTCAAGGTTTGCTGACCGATGGTGAAGCCCGAAAAGCCGGTCTAGGAGGGGAAGTAATTTGTAAAATTTGGTAAATTATATGTCACGAGTTGGTCGTCAACCAATTAAAATACCAGAAACGGTTAAAGTAGCTATTGAAGACAAAAAAGTGTCTTTATCCGGGGCGAAGGGAAGTCTTCAAGTTTCATTTGATAAGGAAAAGCTCTTTTTAGAGATGAAAGATAACAGTATCTTCGTCAAAGCTAGGAGCGAAGATAGAAAAACAAGGGCTCTTCACGGAACGATAAGAACTTTGATTTGTAACGCAATAAAAGGAGTCGATGAAGGATTTTCAAAAACGTTAGAGTTAGTTGGGGTGGGTTTTCGGGCGCAGGTTGAAGAAGGAGAGCTTTTTCTATCGGTTGGTTTTTCCCATCCGGTCAAATTTAAACCCCCGCCGGGGATTACTTTTTCGGTAGTAGAAAATAAAATTACCGTTTTCGGAGCAGATAAACAACTAGTAGGCATAGTAGCCGATAAGATAAAAAAAATTAGACCCCCCGAGCCGTACAAAGGGAAGGGAATAAAATACCAGGGGGAAAAGATAAGAAAAAAAGCGGGCAAGGCCGCTAAAGCAGTGGGTGTAGCCGTTGGGGGTAAATAAATTATGCCTCATTCTACTAAGAATAAAAAAGAAAGAAGACGAGATAGAACCCGGTCTAAGATCATGGGGACAAAAACACGCCCTCGGTTTTCGGTGTTTCGATCGAATAAATATATTTATGGACAGCTTATCGATGATAAGAAGGGAGAAACACTAGTGGCTTTAAGCGAGAAAGGTATTATACCAGAAGAGAAGGGATTTCTAAAGAAAGTCAAAAGAGAAAAAGGAGAAAAACAAATTGTATCTTCGGTAATTAAAAGGGTCTCTAAGATAGAGAGGGCACGTGAGGTCGGAAAAGTATTAGCCCAAAGAGCATTGGAAAAAGGGATTACGACGATTATCTTTGACCGCGGAAAATACAAATATCATGGACGGGTAGAAGTCCTAGCTCAAGGTGCAAGAGAAGGAGGATTAAAATTTTAACTAGCCTTTTTTACTTAGGAATTATCTTATGGAAGAACAACCAGAGTTTGAAGAAATAGTCGTTCAGGTTAACAGGGTTGCCAAAAAAACCAAGGGCGGTAACAAAATTGGTTTCTCTGTTCTGATGGTTGCTGGGGACAAAAAAGGAAGAGTGGGGGTTGGATTGGGGAGGTCTCCTGAAGTGGCCGAAGCGATTAAAAAAGGGGCGACATACGCAAAAAAACATCTTATTAACGTCCCACTTAAGGGGACGACCATCCCTCATGAGATTTTGGTTAAGTTAGGGGCGGCTAAAGTGCTCCTAAAGCCGGCACCAAGAGGAAGTGGAGTTATTGCCGGCGGAGCGGTTAGGGCCGTGGTTAAGGCAGCAGGAATTAAAGATGTGGTTTCTAAAGTCTTAGGGACAGAAAATCAGGCCTCAAATGTTTATGCCACTTTGGAAGCTTTGAGAAGACTGAAACCTGTTAAAATAAAAGAAGAAATAATTAAAAAATTTCAAATTTCAAATGACAAATGACAAGTCAAATCCCAATCCGCCAGCTGGCGGACAAAGCTCAAAAGATTTTTGGATTTTGACCCGTTCGACTTTGCTCAGGGTCAATCCTGAGCTTGTCGAAGGATTGAGTTTTGAGCTTACTTTGAATCTTTGGATTTTGACATTTGGATTTTATTATGGATCTTAATAAGTTACCTAAAATAGTTACTAAATCAAAACGCCGGTTGGGAAGAGGTCACGGAAGCGGCCGGGGAAAGACTGCCGGGCGAGGGACAAAAGGGCAGAAAGCTAGGGAGAAGGTGAAGATTAGTTTTGAAGGAGGACAGACAGCCCTTATAAGAAGATTACCACTTAAGCGAGGCAAGGCCAGGAATAAGTCATTAAGACCTGAGCCGATTATTGTTAACCTTAAATATTTAAACTTTTTGGCCCCCGAGACGGTCGTTGATCTAAGGACATTAATTGACGCCCATATAGTTGAAGAAGATGAGGCTAAAAATTTGGGAGTGAAAATTTTAGGGGATGGTGAATTGAAATTACCATTAATTGTTAAATTGCCATGTTCCCATAAAGCAGAAGAGAAAATAAAAAAAGCTGGAGGTAAAGTAGAAGTAGTAGTTTAAGAAATTTTTAAATTTAAATAGCAAATTATGGAGAAAATTCTTGGTCCTATCTTAAATGCTTTTAAGATTCCCGATTTACGAAAGAAGATTTTATTTACCGGGTTTATTTTCACTGTTTTTAGAATCTTTGCTCATGTGCCCATTCCCGGCGTTAACCTTGTCCATCTTCGTCAACTTTTTGCCGCCAATCAACTTTTGGGCCTTTTGGATATCTTCTCGGGTGGCACTCTGGCTAATTTTTCTGTTATGGCTTTAGGCCTTAATCCCTATATTAATGCCTCAATAATCTTGCAGCTTCTAACCATGGTTTTCCCTAAACTTGAAGAATTGTCAAAAGAGGGAGAATACGGCCGACAGAAAATAAATCAATATACAAGGTTTTTAACCGTTCCTTTGGCAGCTTTACAGGCCTTGGGAATGTATGCATTACTTCGTAACCAACAAATACTTGGTGATCTAAACCCTCTGACTTTAGCGTCGATGATTATAACCATGACGACAGGAACAGTTTTTCTTATGTGGCTAGGAGAATTGATAACGGAAAGGGGGATTGGAAACGGTATCTCGATGCTTATTTTTGCTGGCATTGTCGGTCGCTGGCCAGTAGCCGCCGGCCAGTCGATCGCCGTTGTGACAGGAGAACAATTGGTGAACACAACCATTTTTCTTGGAATGGCCCTTTTAGTTATTGGGGCAATTGTAGTGGTGAATGAAGGAGCAAGACAAATTTCCGTTCAATATGCCAAGAGAGTTAGGGGGGGCAAACTTTATGGCGGAGCCTCAACCCATCTTCCCTTAAGAGTTAATCAAGCAGGAGTCATCCCGATTATCTTCGCTGTTTCTTTAATTTTACTTCCTTCGATGTTTGGCCGTTTTCTAGAGCAGGTTAAAGACCCTTTCTTTGCCAATTTCGGCCGGGGGATAGCCACAATTTTTGACCCAAACGGAATTGTCTATAATTTGACTTATTTTCTTTTAATTATAGGCTTTACCTATTTCTACACGGCGGTAACTTTTAACCCAACAAAGATTGCCCAAGAGATTCAGAAATATGGCGGATTTATCCCAGGAATTCGCCCCGGGATGCCGACTGCTAATTATTTAAATTACATCTTAACAAGGATAACATTGGCCGGGGCAATTTTCCTTGGAATGATTGCTATTTTGCCTTCTATCGCCAGAGGGGCAACTGGGGTAACGACAATGATGCTAGGAGGAACGGGTATTCTAATTGTTGTTTCTGTGGTCTTAGAGACGGTAAAACAACTCGAGGCTCAACTTTTAATGCGTAGTTATGAAGGTTTCTTGAAAGAATGATAAATAAAAATTTTCACATCGTTTTTTATGGCCCCGAAGGTTCAGGCAAGGGGACACAGGCAAACTTATTAAGTCAGAGATTAAAATTGCCGGTTTTAACCTCCGGGGACTTAGTCAGAGAAGCAGCCGTTAATGATAAAGGCATGATAGGCGAGACTTGTCGAAAGGCACTTAAGGAAGGTAAATATGTTCCGGACTCTGAAATGTATGTTCTTTGGAAAAAGAAGTTAAAAGAAACAACAAGTGAGAAAGGCTGGATAATGGATGGTTTCCCCCGGAACGTAAAGCAAGCAAAATTTTTGGTTAGAAAGACCGACAAATACGGTTATAAAATCGATAAGGTCTTTTACCTAAAAATTTCTGAAGATGAATCATACTGCAGGTTACTAAAAAGAGGTAGGCGTCTTCACGAGGGTAATGGTGAACTTCATGATTCGCCAAGGCGAATAAAAGAAAGATTATCAATCTATAAAGAGGGAGAAAAAGGGGTATTAACCTATTCTAAAAACTTGGGAATTTTAGAGGAGATTGATGGCGAGCAGTCAATAGAAAAGGTTTATCAAGATATCTTGTCCCGCCTAAATGAGAAGTAAGCATTTTCAACTTGCCATCGACGGTCCGGTAGCCGCAGGAAAAGGGACGGTGGCGGCGATTTTAGCCCAAAAACTGAAATGTCTTTATGTCGATACCGGCGCTATGTATCGGGCAGTCGCTCTTCTTGCAAAGCGGAAGAATATTGATTGGTTAGATGAAGAAAAATTGGTTGCCCTTTTAAAAAAGACGAAACTGACCTTAAGAAGGCCTAAGAAAAATGACAAAGATAAATGCTTGATTTTTCTAGATGGAGAAGAGGTAATGCAGTATCTTAGAACCCCAGACATAAGCTGGGGTTCCTCGATGGTAGCTACCCTGCCGCAAGTTAGAAAGATTTTGGTAGAGATCCAGAAAAAGATAGCCCAAAAAGAAAGCGTCGTTATGGAAGGAAGGGATATAACAACTAAAGTTATACCCGAAGCTAATTTAAAAATATATTTAACCGCGACTCAGGAAGAACGGGCAAGACGCCGCCAAAAACAGCTTGAGGAGCAGGGAATAAAAAAACCCCTGGAGGAGGTATTAGAAGAAACAAAAAAAAGGGACTATCAAGATACCCATCGGAAAGCCGATCCTTTACGAATCGCTCCCGGTGCTTTGGTTTTAGACACCACTAATTTGACAATAGAGGAAGTGGTAGAGGCAATTTTGAAGAAGAAAAAGAAAGCGCTATATATTTCTTCATTAGAAATATAATAGACTACCACCTTAATCCGCCCTGGGCGGATAAGGAATACTTGGACTTATTTTTAGGTAAATTCTAAATGTTGCAGTCTATATAAATGGACACAAGAAAAATTACCTTAAAGACCGACGAGGAAATAAAAATAATGGTCGAAGGAGGAAGAAAACTTAGATTGGTCCTTCGGGAGATTATAAAAAGAGCAAAACCCGGGATAACTACCCTAGAATTAGACCACTATGGGGAAGAATTAATCCGGAAGGCGGGAGGAAGACCATCTTTTAAGATGGTGCCAAAATATAATTGGGCTACCTGTATGTGTGTTAATAAAGTTGTTGTCCATGGAATTCCCAATAATTACCCTTTAAAAGAAGGTAATGTTTTAGGAATAGATGTAGGGATGTATTACAAAAAGTTTCATACAGATACGGCGTGGACTATAGAAATATCAAAAAGCAAATATCAAAAAGCAAAAAGTATGAAAGATAATTTTTTAGAAACGGGAGTAAAAGCTCTTGAGGGGGCGATTGAGACCGCTAGGGTTGGCAATCATATTGGTCATATTTCCCGAGCCATTCAGGAGACGATCGAGAAACAAGGTTATTCCGTCGTTCGGACGTTGGTTGGTCATGGGATAGGGAAGGTACTTCATGAGCCGCCGGAAATTCCGTGTTTCTTAAGGGGAGAAATTGAAAAGACGCCCAAGATCCTTTCAGGGATGACTTTGGCCATTGAAGTAATTTATAACCAGGGCAAGTCGGAGGTTAGCTATGAAAATGATGATGGTTGGACAATTGTTACCGCCGACGGAGAGCTTTCAGGGCTCTTTGAAAGAACCATCGCCGTAACGAAGACCGGGCCGATAATATTGACCTAAAAGGGTTAATTTAGTAAAATATAGATTGCAACATTTAGAATTTACCTAAGATTTTAAGCGACAGTCTATTGTAAGATATCTCAAGAAAACTCCGCCATCTCATGTAGGGCGGAGATGATATCTGAGTTAGATTGGTAGTCTTCCCTTAAGGGGTCTGTCAAATGGCGGACCGCGGGATCAAAGGGAGCAAAAGACGTCATATTTTCTTGAAGAAATATATAATTAATTTTTATGCATCAGGGGACCTTTGAAGTAGAAGGAGTAGTTACCGAAGCTCTACCAAACACCCTATTTCGGGTAAAACTGACCGACGGGAAAATTATTCTTTGCCATCTTTGTGGGAAGATGCGCATGAATTATATTAAGGTTTTACCCGGAGACAAGGTGAGGCTTGAAATGACTTCCTACGACCCAAATAAAGGGAGGATAGTATTTAGGTACAAATGATCCATTCGACCCATTCGGTCATCTCAGGGTCGCCCTGAGGAATTCGAAGGGCGATATACTCAGGGTCATTCTGAGCAAGGTCGAAGAATGAGCAAAGTCGAAAAATGAAAGTTAACTCATCGGTTAAAAAACGCTGTAACAAATGTAAAATTGTCCGGCGGCGTGGCCGGGTTCATGTTGTCTGTGATAATCCGAAACACAAACAAAGACAAGGATGATAAACAAATCAAATATCAAAAATCAAATATCAAAAATAAAAACGAAGAAATATGGTTAGAATTGCGGGTGTTGATTTACTAAGTGATAAACGAGTAGATATAGCCTTGAGCCGAATATATGGCGTAGGCGCCTCGAACGTGCGGAAAATTCTTAAAACGGCCAAGGTAGAGGAGGGGAAAAGAGTAAAAGATTTAAAAGAAGATGAAGTAGCCAGGATTCAAAAAATTATTGATACTTCCTATAGAGTTGAGGGAGACCTCCGTCAAGAGGTGGCGGAAAATATCAAAAGGCTAAAGGTGATTGGTTGTTACAGGGGGATAAGACATTCTAAGAATTTGCCGGTTAAGGGTCAACGAACAAGGTCGAATGCCAGAACTAAAAGAGGGAAAAGGGTAACAATCGGAGCTCTGAAAAAAGAGGTTAGGGCTCAGATGGGAACGATAACGACGGATAAAAAAGCCCAAGCTCAAACTGAGGTTAAAGAAGTCCGAAAAAAGTAGATACAGCAATTTCTGACTAAATTCTATGGATTTTGCTGCTCAGGAAAAGTATAAAAAGCACTATGGTAGTAAGAAAGAAAAAATCTACTCCACAGAAGGGCCGAGTGTACATTTTGGCCACTTTTAATAATACCTTAGTGACCATAACCGATACATCCGGCAACGCCCTTTTTTGGGGATCCTCCGGAGCGGCTGGATTTAAAGGGGCCCGAAAGTCTACTCCTTTTGCCGCTGCGACCGCGGTTGAGGCCGTTGCCAGAAAGGCAGTAGCGACTGGTCTTTCTGAGGTTGAGGTTTACATTAAAGGGCCAGGTGGAGGCAGAGACGCGGCGCTTAGGGCTCTAAAAAATGTGGGACTTCGGATGACTTTGATAGCCGATGTGACGCCGATACCCCATAATGGTCCTCGGCCCAAGAAAAAGAGGCGGATGTAAAAATATGTCTAGATATCTTGGTCCAAAAAACAAGCTTGCTCGGCGAGAAGGAATTGACTTAGGTCTTAAAACTCCGGGAACGGCGGCCCATGCCTCGCTTCTTCGGAGGCTGAATATCACTCCCGGTTATCATGGGAGAAAAAGACGAAAAAAGACTTCCGACTATGGTATCCAACTCCGAGAAAAACAGAAGGTCAAAAGAACCTATGGGATTCTAGAGAAACAGTTTAGCCGGTATTTTAAAGAAGCAAGCAAAAAACGAGGGAATACAGGAGAGTACTTTTTGATTTTTTTGGAGACGAGGCTTGATAATGTGGTATATCGCTTAGGATTCGCCCCAACAAGAGCCTCTGCTAGACAATTAGTTGCTCATGGCCATATTCTAGTCAATGAAAGAAAGGTTAATATTCCTTCATATAGAGTGAAAAATGGTGAAGTGGTTAGCTTAAAAACTCGTTCTTTTAAGATCCCCGTAGTTAAAAAAATGCTTGAGGATAAAAAACCAGTTATCCCGGCCTGGCTTGCGCGAAAAGGTCCGATGGGCAAAGTTTTAAGGTTGCCAGAACGTAGTGAAATGGGTGAAAATATTAATGAACAGTTAATAATAGAATTTTATTCGCGATAGCGAAGAAAGTTCTTCACGAAGTCAGGACTTACGCACAATTTCCGGAATTGAACGGAAAAAATTCTGGGAATTAGCTCTCGCAAAGCGAGAGTGCGTAAATCCTGGAAGCGAAGGTTCTTATTCGTATCGCGAAGGAGGAATTTTATATGTTAGAGCCAAATTTTAAAATTAAAACCGTCGAGGAAAACGAAACTTTTGGGAAATTTACCATAGAGCCTTTAGAACAAGGATACGGCCATACACTGGGGAATGCCCTACGTCGTGTTCTCTTAAAGTCAATGGCGGGAGCAGCGGTAACGACTGTCAAAATTGCGGGTGTAAGACACCCCTTTTCCACACCTTATGGCATGGCAGAGGACGTCATTGAGCTTATTCTAAATATCAAGAAAATAAGAATCAAGCTTGAAGGAGGGAAACCAACAAAAATGATCCTGGAAGAAACTGGGCCAAAAGAAGTTTTGGCCAAAGACATTAAAGCCCCTCCCGAAGTAACGATTGTCAATCCCGACCTACACCTGGCTAATCTATCCGACAAGAAATCAAAACTGGAGATAGAAATGATGGCTGAACAGGGCTATGGCTATTCTTTAAGCGACGAACGAAAAACTGGGGAGATAGGTCTTATTCCTATCGATGCCATTTTTACACCCGTATTACAAGTGACCTACAAAGTAGAAGCTACCCGAGTAGGAAGAATGATAAATCTTGACAAGCTTATTTTAGAAATCAAAACCGATGAGACGGTTAGACCTAAAGAGGCGCTTAAAGAAGCGGCTAAAATCTTGGTCGATTATTTTTTGCAGATCTATGAGCCAAAGGCGGTCGTTGAAGAGGGAGTAGCGGTAACGCCAGCAATTTCTGAGGAAATTTTAAAAATGACGATTGAAGAACTCGATTTAGCAACAAGAGTTGTCAATGCCCTCAAGAACGGCGGGGTTGAAACAGTAGGTCAATTATTGGGCACTCCCCGCAAAGACCTGACAAAAATTAAAAATTTAGGAGCCAAATCCCTATCCGCCATCGAGGAAAAATTAAGAGAGAAAGGGGTGGCCCTCTCGGTTTAATTATGCGGCATCAGGTTTCCAAGATTAAATTATCTCGGCCAAAGAAAGAAAGCCTGGCAATTTTACGAAATCTCGTCAGGTCGCTTATTCTTAAGGGTAAGATAAAAACAACCAACAATAGAGCCAAGGCGGTTAAAAGAATCGTTGACCCTTTGGTTATTAAGGCTAAAAAAGGGACTGTTGCGTGCCATCGCCAGATTTTGAAATTCCTGCCGGATAAAAAACTGGTTGAGAAATTCTCTAAAGAAGTCATCCCTAAATTTGGAGAAAGAAAAAGCGGGTTTACAAGAATTATTAAACTTGGTCAAAGAAAGGGAGACGGAGCGGAAATGGCGCAAGTTGAATGGGTTAATCAAGCTTCAGAAGAGAAAAATCCGAAATCCGAAACAAAAATTAAAATCTCAAATCGCAAAACTCAAATGTCAAACCCAAATGTTAAATCCTCAAATCTTTAAAAGTTTTTAGATTTAAGTTTAGGATTTGAGTTTTGACATTTAACATTTGAGATTAAATTACTTTATGTTGACCAAACCAACAAAAATCGCTGATATTAAGCGCTCTTGGCATCTTGTTGACCTGAAAGATAAGATTTTAGGGAGAATTGCAGTCCAAATTGCCCATCTTTTACTTGGGAAGGGTAAGCCTTATTTTGTCAAAAACCTTGATTGCGGTGATCATGTAGTCGTCATAAATGCGCAAGATATCTTGGTAACCGGAAAAAAAGAAAAACAAAAAATTTACACCAGATTCTCGGGTTATCCTGGGGGGCTAAAAAAGATAACTTTTGCTAAATTAAGAGTTGATCACCCAACCGAGATCATTCGTCGGGCGGTTTCCGGAATGTTGCCCAAAAATAAACTGCGAGATAAAATGCTGAAAAGATTATATTTATTTCCGGGAGAAGAACACCCATACGAAGAAAAATTCAAAATTCATCCTTCGGCAAGCTCAGGATGATGCGAAGCTGTGTCGAAGCATCAAAAATCATGCCTAAAAAGAAAAGCACAGAAAAAATTGAAAAAGCGATAAAACCGTCTTTTTACCAGGCAGTGGGTCGTCGGAAAGAAGCCACGGCTAGGGTTAGGCTTTATGTTGGGGAAGACGAAGAAATAGAAGTTTTGGGTAAGAAAATAAAAAAAGGCGAAATAATAGTTAACAACCGCCCAATAGAGAGTTATTTTCCGGGCGAGACTTATAAAAAGTTATATCTTGAGCCGTTTAGAATGACAAACACTCTTAACCGCTTTGTCACCTCCATAAAAGTGCAGGGAGGGGGATTAGTTGGTCAACTGGGAGCAGTTATTCATGGGGTCTCTCGGGTTCTTAATAAAATTGACAAGGAGAAATTTAGACCGGTACTTAAAAAACGTGGTTTCTTGACTCGTGATCCGAGGGCTAAGGAACGGCGCAAAGCCGGCTATGCCCAAAAGGCACGGGCGAAGAAACAATCTCCCAAAAGATGATTCTTTCTTTATGGATGGAATAATTTTAACCGACAAAAATTTCGATAAGGAAGTCCTGAAAAGTAATAAACCTGTCTTGGTGGATTTTTGGGCTCCCTGGTGTAATCCATGTCTCATATTAGCCCCGACTATAGAAGAGCTCGCCAAGGAATTTAAGGGAAAAATAAAAGTTGGAACATTAAATGTTGATGAGAACCAAGAAATGGCGAACCGTTTTCAAATTATGAGTATTCCTACTTTGATAATCTTTAAGAACGGAGAAATAATGACTCAAATGGTTGGGCCGCAATCAAAAGGAACTTTAGTTAACAGGTTGAATATTCTATAGCAAAAGAGGATTCATTAATTTAGGCCAAAAAACTCTTTTTTTCCTTAATTTACCTAATTACTTTTAAGCTACTTTCCTATTTTGGTTAGCCTCTATTTTTTTAAAATCCTACTTCTCTAACAATGGATAAGTAAATCCGAAAAATTTGTTTACCAAGATTTGGTATTGATTAAGGATTAAAATTAATCCGAAAGCAATCAGAATCACTCCGGCGAAAATAGAAAGAAAATGAAGGAAACTCCGGTAGTTCTTAATCAGATTAAAAATCGTGGGGAAACAAAGTCCCAAGATTAAAAAGGGCGAGGCAAGCCCAAAAGAAAAAGTAAAAAGTAAAGTTATTCCCTGACCGACCGTTTCTTTTTGACTGGCTAAAAATAAAATTGGGGCTAAGATTTGGCCGATACAAGGGATCCAAACTAATCCGGAAATAATCCCAACAAGAAAAGCCGTTAGATAACCTAAGCTCGCCAGTCTTTTTTGTACCCGCCAGGCAAAATCAAACCTTAAAAATTCAAACTTTACTACTCCAAGTTGAACTAAGCCTAAAAAGATCAAGAAAAATCCTCCCAATCGGGTAAAAAACAAAAACTGTTCGCGCAAAAGATGGCCAAAAAGTGTCGCCGTTGCTCCCATAAGGGAAAAAAAGCTGACAAAGCCGGCCACAAAAAAAAGACTTGAGATAAAGACCCGTCCCCTAATTTTTTCAAAATTTAACCCATAAAGGTCTTTAAAGGTAAAACCCGAGATGACGGAAAGATAAGAAGGGATAAGAGGTAAAAGACAGGGGGCAAAGAAAGAAACCAGACCGCTACCAAAGGCAATAAAAAGGGTCAGATGCTCGTTCCCCATATTAGATTATCTTAAATAGGCGTAAAAAGATAAAACTAAACAATATATAGAGAATAACTATTGATAAAGGAAAAAAATTCAAAAGGATAAGGCTGCTTAAAAAAACAATAAAGATCAAGCTTTCATAGGTTCGCAGCAAAAATGTCCTGGCAATAAGAAAAAGTACCATGAGAACTATTAAGTTAGGATAAGAAATGAAAGGCAGGGGAATATTATTTACCCACCCATAACCCAAAAGACCGGTGGCTGCAAGAATAAAGATGTCTTTCTCTTCAAAATAGAATGGTCCTAAGTAAAAACTCATAATTTTTTAATTTGGCGCCGGGCAGCCTGACATTTGGCTTAAAGAGGGAAAACTTTGCCCTCCCGGATGCAAATTTCCCGAGCCATCTTCCCATGTTGGGTAATAGCCTATTCCTCGGCTTTGACAAACCTGGGCCTGGGTACCACAGTTAATATAAGTTATATAAGAAAAAGCCGCACCAAAAAAGTTCTTCTGGGTTCGACAAGCACCGCAGGTATCGGTTCCATACATTTTCATTCCCCTCTCCGTAAGACACCTAGCAAAAGTTTCCACACTAACAGAAGAGATAGTAGGAGTAGGGACGATAGGAGTGGCGGTGGGAACTGGAGTCGATGTCGGATTTGGCGTTTGTCCACCAGTTGGCAGGGGAGTAG
>Ga0315289_10011901_pt1 | contig 12300 bp, 9 predicted proteins | sample YL17G11_40_MG_FD_203452 | JGI IMG/M metagenome (GOLD analysis project Ga0315289, IMG submission 203452) | Sediment microbial communities from Yellowstone Lake, YNP, Wyoming, USA - YL17G11_40 | ecosystem: Environmental > Aquatic > Freshwater > Lake > Sediment | place: USA: Wyoming | collected...
GCCTGTTCCAGAAACGCATAAGGAGAGGATATCAAAGAACGAAGATAAAAAAATTTCTGAATTAAGCAGCGAGCTTAAAAAATATGAAAATGAAAGAAGTTCTATTTCAGGCAACATTAAATCCTTGAAAGAAGAATTATTGAAAATTATCTCAAAAGAGAGCAAAGCAGCAGTTATTGATATGGAAATAAAAAACTTAAATAATAAAATGGATGAGATTCAATCAAAAAAGAACCTGTTGAGCATTGTAAAAGAAAAACAAAAAGAGGCTGTGCTTAAATTAAGGAGCACAGGAGATATAAACAAAAATCAGCTGATAAACGAAGTGAAAGAGAAAAAGCTGCTTCTGAAAAAAGTCCAAGAAGGGTATTATAAAAAAAGGGAGAAGGAGAATATTATAAAAATCCTTGAAGAAAAGGAAAAATCAGAAAAAAGGCTAAAAGAACAGCTAATAATCCTGGAAAAAGATATTGAAGAAATAAAATCAATGAATTCTGGCTTATCAGACAGCATAAGCTCTTTTTCTGATTCAGAAAAATTGTATGATGAGATAAAAAATGAGATAAGATCATGCATCGAAGAGGAAAAGAAATTAGAGATAAGAAAAGCATATGCTGAAAAAGATATAGAAAGCCTTGAAAGATCAATAAAAGACACAATAAAATTATTGAAAGAAATGTCTAAGATGCATGAAAAGCTCCAATATCTCAAGCAAACTCATAACTGGATTGAAAATTATTTCATAATGCTGATGTCAACTATTGAAAAGCATGTTATGCTGAATATTTATTCTGAATTCAACGAATTCTTCCAGCAATGGTTCAGCATGCTTATAGAAGATGAGACAATGGCTGCAAGGTTAAGCGAGGAGTTTGCTCCAATAATCTCTCAAAATGGCTATGAATCATCTATAACTAACCTTTCAGGAGGAGAAAGGACAGCAGCAGCTCTGGCATACAGGCTAGCATTAAACAAATCAGTTAATGATATAGTAGGAAAGATAAAGACAAAAGACATCATAATACTTGATGAGCCTACAGAAGGCTTTAGCTCAGAGCAGCTTGACAGGGTAAGGACAGTCCTTAATGAGCTAGGAATAAAGCAGACTATTATAGTAAGCCATGAGAGCAAGATAGAGAGCTTTGTAGAGAATGTCATAAAGATAAGCAAGAATGAAGGCATAAGCAGAGTTTCTTCTTAAAAACCCTTATCAAAACGTTAGATTTAAATATAAGATAATCTAAATTTTAACTATTAGAGAGGTGTTTATATTGAAGAAATATCTGCTTTTCGCATTAATGTTGGTTTTATTGGTATGCTCTTCTATAATTGCTTTTGCAGCTGAAGATTTAGATGAAAGCCTTATAGATATAAAGCCTATAAACAATGTAATAAAATTCAACGAAACTGCAAAATTCCTTGTAACAATAACCAATAATCTATCTGACAATATTCAATTTTATATAGACACCCCGCCTGTAGGATGGAGCGTTCCAACAGATAACAGTATAAAAGTATACCAGGGTAAAAAGAATGAATTCTATCTCTACTTAGAGCCTGATGGAACTGTAGGGCCTGGGCTAAAGAAAGTAATTGTTAACTTTAAAAATATAAATACTGGAAAAATAATAAAGAAATATGTTGAAGTTGAAATAAAAGGAAACGGCTATCTTTTTGGCCAGTATTCGCTTTCAGTAATCATGGATGCTTCAGTGCCTTCTGAGCCAATAGACCCGAGGGAAAAATTATTGATAATATCTGTTCTTGAAAATAAAAACCCCCTGAATTTGTCAGGCCTTACTTTAAGGGTATCCAGCGATTTAAGCACCTTAAATACAGAGCAGAATTTTGATTTGCCTCCGTTAACAAAAAAGGCAGTGGAGTTCAATTATGATTTGAATCCATTAGAGCCTCCGGCAGATTATTCTGTTACTTTAGAATTGTTGAAAGATGGAAAGGTAGTAGACAAGATACAAAAAGCGATTGCAATAAAGCAGATTACACCTCCTTTTAAGGAAGAGCTTCAAAAAAAATATTCTTTTTATAAAGAGGAGATTGCAGGAACATACACAAGTTTGTCTAATGTCAGAGATAGGCAGGCTATAAAGATTCCAACAACAACTTTCAAAAGTTTGTTTACTAAAGTGTCTCCTGCTGCAGCTGTAGTTATAGAAGATAATCAAAAAATCTATAAATTATATTTTGAGATGGATCCAGGGGAAAATGCAAGTATAAAAATTGTCACAAATTATAGAATACTGATTTATCTCCTTATAGCAGCGCTGCTGCTCCTTTTAGTATATCTCTATTACAGAAGCCCGGTAAAAATAAAGAAGAGCGTCTCAGATGTTAAAATAAGTGATGTAGGAGGAATCTCAGAACTTAAAGTTATGCTTGGAGTTTCTAATGCAGGAAAAAAACAGGCTAAGGAAATAGTAGTAACAGATTATGTGCCAAAAATAGCGCAGGTTGGAAAGCAGTTTGTAGAAGGAACCCTGAAGCCTACCCAAATATTGAGCCATAGGACCAAAGGTACAATAATCAAGTGGGAAATTGAAGAAATCCTTCCTGGAGAAGAAAGGATATTAAGCTACAGTATAAAACCTACACTTAGCATAACAGGAGATTTCAAACTTCCAAGAGCCAAAGTCGAATTTAAGCAAAAGAACAGGTTATTTTATTCCTATTCTGATGGTGTAGGAGCTAATTCCAAATCTGGCTAATTTTTTTAATGCATGATTCAGCAGAGTCAATAAGTAGTGCAGAAATCTTTGATTAGCGCAAAGTCGCCTATAATGTTCTAGAAATGAATACTCCTAGTAAATAACAAAGTTTATAAATAATATATTCCCTTTTTCTTACAACCCCGCGTAGTTTAGTGGCTAGAACACTCGGCTGTAGATGTTGTTTTGAGTTGCACAGAGTGCTGATATGAAAAACAACCAGCCGTGCCCGAGAAATCGCTGGTTCGATTCCGGCCGCGGGGATTTTTTAATCTTAAATCAGCTTAAAAATATAGGCTATATAGTTTAAAGCCGTTAAAATAGAAAGCTTTATAAATAAACCTAAAATTCTAACCACATCATGTCAGATAAATCTTTCTATAGCTGAAAATAAGATAAATAGACCGAGCTATGGAAAGTTATGTTTATTATGCCCTGGTAGTCTAGTGGCCTAGGATGGAGCCCTGTCGAAGATGACTCTTCCAGAGCTCTCTGCATAAAGGCTCCGACCCGGGTTCAAATGATTCAACTGAAAATCCCGGCCAGGGCGTTCCTGGGCCGTTAGCTCAGCCTGGCTAGAGCACTGCACTTTTAAGACATTGTTTTATAAGACAAAACAGCGTCGATGGGATGCAGGGGTCGCGAGTTCAAATCTCGTACGGCTCATCATATTCAATAAAATCACACTCAAAATTAAGGGGAATTATTTTAAAATGGCTAAAAAGAAATTACTTATAAAAAAACACATCTTAATGCCTGTTCATACAAAACTTTCTGAAAGTGATAAGAAAAAATTGCTTGAGCAATACAATATCACTACAAAAGAGCTTCCAAAAATAAGAAAGGATGATGCAGCAATCGCTGATTTTAATGTTAAAGAAGGGGATGTTATAAAAATAGTAAGAAAAAGCAACACTTCGGGAGAGTCTGAATTCTATAGGGTGGTAGTAAGTGGTTAAAGGATACGAAGTAATCATAAAAAAGTTTTTTGAAGAGAACAGTTTTGTAGATTCTACAATAACATCCTTCAATAATTTTATAGAAAGGGAGCTGAATGATATAGTAGAGGAGAACAAAGACATTGTTCCCACAATAATCCCTCCAGACGTTGATGACTTCAAAATAAGATTTGATAAGATATGGGTGACAAAGCCAGAGATAACAGAAGCAGATGGAAGCAAAAGGGCATTATACCCTTCAGAAGCCAGAATAAGAAAATTAAGTTATTCTGCTCCTATGTTTATAGAAGTAAGTTCTCATATTAATGGGGTTCAAAGGGAAAGCTTCACAACTCATATCGGGAATATCCCAATAATGCTCAAAAGTAAATTCTGTCATCTCAATGGATTAAATAAGGAAGAATTGATAGAAAGAGGCGAAGATCCAGACGATCCAGGAGGATATTTTATCATAAATGGAACAGAAAAAGTTCTGATCAATATAGAAGATTTGGCTGCAAATAAACTTTTAGTTGAAAAAGAATCAGCATCAGAAAAATATACTGGAAAGATATTCTCTGAAAGAGGCTCCTTTAAGATCCCACATACTATTGAAAAGACAAAAGAAGGGTTATTCAAGTTGACATTTACCCGTGTTAAGAATGTCCCGGTTATTATGATATTAAAGGCTCTTGGCGTTCTGAAGGATGAAGACATCGTAAATTTTATATCAAAAGATAAGCATTATGATGAAATTCTCATAAACCTTTACGAATTTAAAGACTTAAAATCGTCTGAAGAAGCCCTTGATAGAATTGCTAAACTTATTGGGATTACCCAGTCAAAAGAGATAAGGCTGGAAAGAATGCAGGAGGTATTAGATAAATACCTCTTGCCCCATCTCGGAACTTCTCCTGAAGACAGGATAACAAAGGCGATAAATATCTGCAAAATATTGAAAAAATATATAGAAGTTTCTAACCGCAGGCTTCCTGTAGACGACAAGGATCATTATATGAATAAAAGGTTAAAATTAAGCGGAGACCTTCTTGCTGATCTCATAAGAGTTAACTTAAAATTATTGATAGGAGATTTGTTATACAATTACCAAAGGATTGTAAAAAGAGGCAAATTCCCCTCTATTAAAATCATAATCAGGGAAAAACTTTTGACATCGAGGATTTATAGTGCGATGGCAACAGGAAGTTGGGTTGGAGGAAGAAAGGGAATCAGCCAAAGAATGGACAGGCTGAATGATATTGCTACAATGAGCCATCTGCAAAGGGTAATAAGCCCGTTGTCAGCTTCGCAGGAAAATTTTGCAGCTAGAGAGCTTCATCCAACTCAATTAGGAAAATTATGCCCTATAGAAACTCCAGAAGGTACAAATATTGGCTTGAGAAAAAACCTTGCATTGCTTTGCAAGACAACGCCAGTAACTAATGAACAGGATGTAATAAAAATTATTAAGGGATTTGGTTTGAAAGGTGCGATATAAATGACTGAAGTATACTTAAATGGAAAATTTGCAGGCTATGTTGAAGACAGGCAGCTTTTCATTGAGCAGTTCAAGAGCGAAAGAAGAAAAGGGAATATAAAATGGACTGTAAACATTCGTTATGATGATTTATCTGATTCTATCGAAATTGAAAGTTCAAAAGGCAGAGCTATAAGGCCTCTGATAGTAGTAAAGGACGGCATTCCTTTATTGACTGAGAAGCATATAGCCCAGATGGAAAAAGGAGACTTGACCTGGAGTGACCTGATACAGCAGGGAGTAATAGAGTGGTTAGATGTTTCTGAGGAAGATAACGCATTAGTCTCTTTTTCAGAGAAAGACCTTACCACATATCATACTCATCTTGAAATAAGCCCGTCATGCATGATTGGCTTGTGCACTTCTTTAGTTCCTTTTGCAAACCATTGTCCGCCTGCAAGAGTAAACATGGGAAGCAAGAATCAGAAGCAAGCATTAGGAATCTATGCTTCAAATTATCCTTTGAGAATTGACATGGATGTAAGCATACTTCATAATCCTCAAATTCCCGTAGTAACTACGCTTATGAGCGAGATTTATGATATTAGAAAACATCCTGCAGGCCAGAATATAGTGGTTGCCATAATGTGCTATGAAGGATACAATATGGAAGACGCCATAATATTGAACAAAGGGTCTATCGAAAGAGGAATGGGAAGAAGCAGTTATTACAGGCCTTCTATTGCTGAAGAATTAAGATATTCCGGAGGCTTAGTTGATGAAATAAGTATCCCAGAAAAAGACGTCAAAGGATATAAGTCAGAGCATGACTACAGGCTTCTAGAAAAAGATGGAATAATCTATCCGGAAGCAAAAGTAAAGGAAGGAGATGTATTGATAGGAAAAACATCTCCGCCAAGATTCTTATCTTCAATGGATGAATATAATCTCGTAGCTGCAACAAGAAGGGAAAGTTCTATTTCAGTCGAGCATGGCGAGCAGGGAGTCATCGATTTCGTATTCATAACCGAAAATGAAGAAGGAAATAAGATGATTGAAGTTAGGTTAAGGGATGAAAGGATACCTGAGATTGGAGATAAATTTACATCAAGGCATGGGCAAAAGGGGGTAGTTGGTTTAATAGTTCCAGAAGCAGACATGCCATTTACTGCATCAGGAGTTACTCCTGACTTAATATTCTCGCCTCACGGAATTCCTTCGCGTATGACGATATCTCATTTGATAGAGCTTGTAGGAGGAAAAGTAGGAGCATTAAATGGAAGATACATAGATGGGACAATTTTTGAATCAGAAGATGAGGATGATCTAAGAAAAGAATTGTCAAGCTTGGGATTCAGAGAAAACGGCGTAGAAACAATGTACGACGGAAAAACTGGAAAGCAGTATAGGGTTAAAATATTTGTAGGAAGCATGTTCTACTTAAAATTAAAGCACATGGTTTCAAATAAGATTCACGCTAGAGCCAGAGGCCCTGTTCAGTTGCTGACAAGGCAGCCTACAGAAGGAAGGGCAAAAGAAGGGGGATTAAGATTAGGGGAGATGGAAAAAGATACATTTGTAGCGCACGGAGCTTCATTATTGTTAAAGGAGAGGTTTGATTCAGACAGAACAGTAATTCCAGTCTGCGAACAATGCGGTTTAATTGCGATTTATGATGAACATAAAAATAAAAGTTATTGTCCTCTTTGCGGGGAGAGCAACATCACCAATATTGAAATAAGTTATGCTTTCAAATTAATGATTGATGAGCTAAGGTCATTATGCTTATCACCTAAATTAAAGCTTAAAAATAAATATTAAAAAAGGTTAAAATGGTAGAAGAAAAATTCACACAACAGTATACATACAAAAAAGTTGAGAGTATAATCTTCAATGTTGCAAGCCCCCAGGTAATTAAAAAGATGGCTGCAGCAAAAATAGTAACTCCTGAACTATATGATAAAGAGGGTTATCCTGTAGATGGCGGGTTGATGGATATACGATTAGGAGTTATAGATCCAGGATTAAAATGTAAAACCTGCGGTTCAAAATTGAAGGAATGCCTTGGGCATTTTGGTTATATCGAGCTGGCAAGGCCAGTTATACATATCTCATTTGTAAGTGTTATCTTAGATCTTCTTAGATGTACATGCAGGGATTGCGGCAGAGTTTTGATTCCGCAGAATAAGATAGACAAGCACAAGGAAAAGCTTGATCTGATTCAGGCAGAAATGGGTCTTGAAGAAAGAAGAGACGAAATAAAATCAATAATCAAAACTATGAAGACAGTCAATAAATGCCCTTATTGCAATGCAAGGCAGTATAAGGTAGACCTAGAAAAGCCGACTACTTTTATGGAGAATAATAAAAGGATAAGTCCTATAGAAGTTCGCGCAAGGCTTGAAAAAATTCCAGATGAGGATCTTACAGTCTTCGGATTAAATCCTCAATCAGTAAGGCCTGAATGGACGGTATTGACTGTAATGCCTATCCCTTCTGTAACAATGAGGCCTTCTATCACTCTTGAATCAGGCGAAAGAAGCGAGGATGATTTGACTCATAAATTAGGGGATATAGTAAGGATCAATCAAAGATTATTTGAAAATATAAATGCAGGAGCTCCTGAGATTATTATTGAGGACTTATGGGACTTATTGCAGTATCACATCACAACCTTCTTTGATAATGATGTTGCTCAGCTTCCTCCTGCAAGGCACAGGTCAGGACAGCCGTTAAAAACAATAAGCGAGAGATTGAAAAGCAAAGAGGGAAGAATCAGGCATAACTTAGCAGGAAAGAGAACAAACTTCTCTTCAAGAACAGTTATATCTCCTGACCCAATGATAGAGATTGATGAAGTAGGGATTCCTTTAATAATTGCCAGAAAGCTTACTATTCCTGAAATGGTAACAAAGTGGAACATGGATTACCTTAAGAAATTTGTTGAAAAAGGCCCGTCCATTTATCCGGGAGCTAATTATATTGTAAGGCCTGATGGAAAAAAGAAAAAGATAACTGAAGAGACAAAAGAACAGTTGCTGGAAGAAGTCCAGCCAGGCTATTCTGTCGAAAGGCATCTTATGGACGGCGACATTGCTGTATTTAATAGGCAGCCTTCCCTGCACAGGATGAGCATGATGTGCCACAAAATAAGGGTATTGCCTTATAAAACATTCAGGCTGAATCCTGCAGTTTGCCATCCTTATAATGCAGACTTTGATGGAGATGAAATGAACGTTCATATTCCTCAGACAGAAGAAGCAAGAGCAGAAACTGAAGTCTTAATGAGCGTCCAAACACAGCTTATTTCTCCAAGATATGGATTAAATGTTATAGGGTGCATCCAAGACGCTATAGGCGGAAATTATCTTCTCACAAAAGGCTATGAGACTACAAGGGAAGAGGCAGTTGATTTGCTTTGCAGCATCGGTGTCTATGATTTCTCAAGGCTGCCTAGCAGGCAGAAGGTGACAGGAAGAGAAATATTCTCTGCATTGCTTCCTGAAGATTTTAGTTTCAAAGGAAAAAGCAAAGCAACTGATGAAAATGGAAACAAAGAGGTTATAATCAAAAAAGGGGAGTTAGTTAAAGGGGTAATGGACAGGGCTAATCTCGGAGAAGGAGCAGGCCTTCTATTCAGGAATATCCATAACAAATATGGGGAAAAAACAACAATCGATGTTCTTGGAAAAATCTTTAAGTTGGGGATAAAATTCCTGACTAAAAAAGGGTTTACTGCAGGCCTCTTTGATACAGACCTTCCAGAGCAGGCTAAACAAAATATAAATTTGATAGTAAACAATGCTGAAGAAGAAGTTAATACAATAATCAGCTTATATCATCAAGGAAAGCTCGAAACATTCCCTGGAAGAACAAAGGAAGAAACAGTAGAATTAAAGATATTAGAGACATTAAATAAAGCAAGAAACAACATAGGGGAAGTTGTTGCAGAGTATCTTAGAAAAGACACAGGAAGCTCTATAATGGCGCAGAGCGGAGCTAGGGGAAATCCTCTTAATTTAGCGCAGATGGCAGCTTGCGTAGGCCAGCAGGCTTTAAGGGGAAAAAGAATCAGCAAAGGATATTTTGGCAGGACCATATCTCATTTCAGGAGAAATGACTTAAGCTCCTCTGCTCATGGATTTATAAGGGACGGCTTTAAAAAAGGATTAAAGCCCCATGAATTTTTCTTTGGAGCAATAACAGGAAGAGACTCTCTCATGGATACTGCTTTAAGAACGCCTAAATCCGGTTATCTTTATAGGAGATTAGCGAATGCAATGCAGGATATAAAAGTAGAATATGATGGAACAGTAAGGGAAGCAAGCAACAAGATCATACAATTTAAATATGGTGAAGATGGCATAGATGTTTCAAAATCAGAAAAAGGAATAATCAATATTCAAAGAATAATTGACAGCTTATAGGAGGAAAAAATAAAATGGGGGTATATAAGGAATATGAAGACAAACTTCCTCCCCGTATAATCGAAGAGATTAAGGAAAAGGGAAGAGATATCGGAGCTGATAAAGTCAAAAAAGTTATTGAAAAAGCTTATGAACAGTATACGAATGCATTAGTTGCTCCTGGAGAGTGTGTGGGATTAGTTGCAGCAGAATCTATTGGCGAGCCGGGAACACAGATGACATTGAATACATTCCACTTCGCAGGAGTTTCTGAAATGAATGTTACTGTAGGTCTTCCAAGAATCATAGAAATTCTTGACGGAAGAGAGACCCCATCCACACCGATGATGGAAATCCATCTTAAGTCTCCTTATAGCAAAGGAAAGGACATCAGGCAGCTTGCTCTTTCTATAAAAGGAACTTCATTGAAGGATGTTGCAAAAGAGATTTCTGTTAATCTTGCAGAAGCTGAAATAGATGTTGTATTGGATGAGGAGACAATGGGGGAATTGGAGTTAACTCCTTCTCAACTAATCAATGTCTTGTCTAAGTTAACTAAAGGATTGACTATAAGCAAAACAAAAGAAGGCATAAACATAAAAACGAAGAAAAAAGAAGAGGGTATTAATGAAGTGTACAAGCTGAAAGAAACTATAAAAGATATTTTTATTAAAGGTATAAAGAACATAAAGCAAGTTCTGCCTGTAAAAAGGGGCGAGGAGCATATTATAATTACCGCAGGCTCAAATCTGCATGAAATTATGCAGTTGCCTGAAGTAGATCAAACAAGAACAATCACGAACAGCATAACTGAGGTTGAAGATGTATTGGGGATAGAAGCTGCAAGGCAGGCTATAATAAATGAAGTATTCAAAGTTATAGAATCTCAGGGCTTAAATGTCGATATAAGGCACGTTATGCTGGTTTCAGACACAATGTGCGCTTCAGGAACAATAAAAGGGATAACCAGATATGGTGTAGTTTCAGAAAAAGCGTCTGTTTTAGCAAGAGCTTCTTTCGAAACTCCGATAAAGCACATAATCAATGCTTCTCTTGTAGGAGAAGAGGACAGGCTTAACTCTGTAATCGAGAATGTAATGCTTAACCAGCCAGTTCCTGTAGGAACAGGCCTTCCGGGTTTGATGGTAAAGGTGAAAAAATGAGCGACATAGACAACATCAAAAAATCTCTCGAAAAAAAGGAAGCAATTATAGGCACAGAAAGGGTAATAAAAGGCTTAAAAATAGGAAAACTCAGATTAGTCTATCTTACCTCCAATATTCCGGATTCTGTTAAAAAGGATATAGAATATTACAGCAAGCTGTCTAATGCACAAATTGTATATTTGGATTGCCCTAATGATGAATTCGGGACATTGTGCAAAAAACCTTTTTCAATTTCAGTTTTAGGTATTTCTAAATGATAGATTGTTTATTTTTTATAAAACTGCCCAGGGATTAGGAAATTCTTATGATAAAGATAAAATTTGATGTGAATATAATGAAGTCAATATCAATATTTGAATCCTTGACTCATGCTTCTGTAAAAGATTGTATTGAAAAGGACAATAAGCTTTTGTTTATAGTTAAAAAAGGGGACATAGGAAAAGCAATAGGCAAGCAGGGAATAAATATTAAGAAGCTTGAGGGGATGTTCAAAAAAGGAGTCAGGGTAATAGAGCACGAAGATGATATCCTTTCTTTTGTAAGGAATGTCTTTTATCCAAACAAAGCTGAAAATATAACAGAAGAAGAGGGGGTTGTAACTATAACTCCAGTTGATTCTACAACAAGGGGATACATGATTGGAAGAGGAGCAACAAATTTACGCGCTGCAGAGGATATAGTTAAACGATATTTTGATATCAAGGAGATAAGGGTTATCTGAAGGATTGGGGTCTAAAAACCTTTTTAAAAGGATAAAAACATAACCTTTATAAATATCCATAAATCCTAACTTTCATTCAAAATGGGAAAAAAATCACGTGGATTGAATTCAGCGAAAAAACTTATTGCAAGAAGAAAAACAAGTAGGTGGCTTGATAGCCAATACAAGAAACGAGTGCTTAATCTTAAGGTTAAGGCTGACCCTCTAGAAGGCTCTTCGCAGGGAAAAGGAATAATCCTTGAAAAAGTGCAGATAGAGGCAAAACAGCCGAATTCTGCTATGAGGAAGTGTGTCAGAGTTCAATTGACAAAGAACGGAAGGCAGATAACAGCATTTGCTCCAGGAGATGGGGCAATAAAAATGATGGACGAGCATGATGAAGTTATAGTTGAGTGCATGGGCGGAAAGAATCATGGAAGAAACAAGGGAGACCTTTCTGGAATCAGATGGCAGGTTATAAAAGTTAATGATCAAAGCTTAGACGCATTATTAAAAGGAAAGATAGAAAAAGCTAGAAAATAAAATGAAAATATTTTATATTTTCAATGTTAAAAAGGGTTTTAACAAATGATTAAAGTATTTAATAAGTGGGGAGTAGAAGGAATACGGGTCAATGATCCTGGATTAGTTAATTACATTAATTTAGAGCCTAAAATTGTTCCCAAGACTGGAGCAAGGTACGCTGGAAACAGATTCCACAAATCTAGGGTTTTTATTGTTGAAAGATTAATCAACAAGATAATGGTTCCAGGCCATAAAGGAAGAAAGCATTCCAAGACAAGCTATCATATCACTGGGAAAAGCCAGACTGCTTTCAACGCAGTAGAAAAAGTCTTTACAAAGATTGAAATGCAGACAAAGGAGAATCC
>Ga0315289_10011902_pt1 | contig 12299 bp, 10 predicted proteins | sample YL17G11_40_MG_FD_203452 | JGI IMG/M metagenome (GOLD analysis project Ga0315289, IMG submission 203452) | Sediment microbial communities from Yellowstone Lake, YNP, Wyoming, USA - YL17G11_40 | ecosystem: Environmental > Aquatic > Freshwater > Lake > Sediment | place: USA: Wyoming | collected...
TCCGCCCTGCTCGTCCCGTCCTCCTGGGCGTCCACCCTTATCACGTAGTTCATGAGGTCCTTGATGTCCTCTATGTGGGTTATCAGGAAGACCTGCCTGAACTGCGATGAGAGGCCCGCGAGCGCAGTCATCAGGCTTCTCTTCCTGGTCGGGTCCTGTGACCCGAATATCTCGTCGAGTATCAGGAAGTTCATGGGAGTGGCACCTGTCCTCTCGGCTATTATCCTGGATATTGCGAGCCTCAGCCCCAAGTTGGCCAGGTCCGATTCCCCGCCTGAGAACCTGTCAACTGGGTAGAGAGTCCCCTGGTCGTCGATCTGGATCTCATAATCCTCGCCGAGTTCAACACGGCCGTATCTACCGTCAGTCATGGTCCCGATCATCTTTGAGGTGATCTCAGAGAGGGTGGGCGCCACCCTGCCTATGAGGTGGTCTCTGAACGAGACGAGGACATCCTCGAGCAAAGCCAGGTTCTCAGACCCCTTGATGTCTCCCTCTATGTTCTTCTTCGTTCTCCCTATCCTCTCGAGTTCTTTGCCCGCATTCGTCAGTTCACCTTTGGCCCTGTCCTTCTGGATCGAAAGCTCCCTGACCTCGTCCTTCACGGAGTTCATGTCGCTCGTTTTTTGGTCCAAATCCTTGATGGTTGATTCGTATAAATCCTTCTTTGGTTCAAGCACTCTGATGAGAGACTTCAGGCCTTCCTCCTCGAGCGCATGTCTGTCGACGGACGCGCGGATTTCGCGCTTCTCATCTGTCAGCCTTTTGAGCTCCTCCTGCGTCCCCTTGATCCTGATATACTCGTCATGCTGAGCCCGGAGGCGTTCGTAGTCAGCCTTCACCTTACGGTGCTCTTCCTCCGAATACTTCGGCTCGCCTGTTTTCGCAAGCTCCTCCCGCTTCTTGATTAACCTGTCCCTGAGCCTGGCAAGTTCCTCCTCACCGCTCTTGATCTCAGAATCTGCCCGCTGGAGCTTCTCGAGTGCCTGGTCGAGGGCCGCTCTCTTGCGTTTCAGCGCCTCGGCCTTGTTGGCGGTCCCCGACAGCTCCAGCTTCAGTCTGCCCATCTCTGAATCGACATTGGAGATCGCCACCTCCGCTTCTGAGAGCCCGTCCCTCAGCTTCTTGATGAGCAGCTCGTACCTGTCCTCCAGGGTTCGTTCGCATGTGGGGCACACGCCGTCCTTTCCAGCCTTGCCTATCTCGTCGAGCTTCTTACGGTCCTTCGCAGAGGAGTCCGCCTTCTCCGACCTCTGCGCTTGGAGCTCACCGATCCTTATCGAGATTCGGCCTCTCTCAGCCTCGCACTCACTCCGCTGATTGTCCACACTGCTGATTTGCGCTGCAGTCTGGACAGGGTCGCCTGCAGCGGCTTTCTTGATCTTGAGTTGCTTGAGAAGCTCAGTCTCCTCTCCCAGCAGTGATTCGATGTCCTTTGAAATCGCATGCGTTTTCTCGCTTCGGCTCTTTTCCGCGTCCAGCTCCTCTTTCTTCCGGGCGATGTCGTTCCATGCTTTCTCAGCAGCGACCAATGTCGGGAGCATCTCCAGCTGCTTGCTTGCCTCGTCGGCCCTTTTGTCTATCCTCTTCTCTCTCTCTGCTAGGCTGCTTATGGCCATCTTCTTTGCTGCGAGGTCCTTCGATGTGGAATTATAGGCATCAACATCCTTCCGGAGTTCGTCCCTCTTCTTCTTGACGAGTTCGACAGCTTCCATCGCCTGCTTCTCGCGTTTCTCTGCTTCAAGGAGCTGCTCGCTGGCCTCGGTTTGAGCGCGTTCAAGTTCTTTAAGGCTCTTCCTGAGAGCGGGCTCCCTGTCCCTCCCCTGCTCATCCAGCAGAGTGCTCTGAGCTCCGGCTACCCTCTCTCCGATCGCCCTTCGATCGTCCCTCACGCTTTGGAGTATCGAATCGACGCCGTCGATCCTGAGCAGTCGAAGCACGACCTTCCTTCGCTCGCCCGCTGCTACAGTTTGCAGTGCGTTCAGTTCCTTCTGCCTGGCAAAGACCGAAACGAAGAACGATTTGTGGTCCATGCCTATGAGCTTCTCCACCATCTTCTTGACAGTCTTGTCCCCTTCTGCGAGAATCTTGTCCTTAGTTCTGAGCATGGCCTTCATCGTTAGGCTCTTCCCGCCCATCTCGCGCTCGATCCTGTACTCCACGTCTCCGAGCTCGAACTCCAGGATTGCCGAGCAAGTGTCCGCTGGGCCTGCACCGGTTCTTTTGACGCTCTCTCTTGAAGTTCGCACGACCTCGTCCACGTTTCCGAACAGCGCCCATGCAAGCCCCTCGATAATCGTGCTCTTGCCTGAGCCGTTGAGGCCGAGTATACCAATGATTCCATCCGGGAACTGGAGCTTCAGCTCCTTGAAGCGCCTGTAGTTCCTGAGCTCCAAGTACGAGACCCTCACTCTTCCTCCTCCTTGACGAAGTAGGGCGTTCCGACATCCAGCAGCATCTTCTTCTTCTCCTCACCTCTGTCTAGCGCAGCAACATACTTCTGGAACTCGTAGGCGAGGGAGCCGAACTGCGCTTCCTGCAACTCCTTGCGAGCAGCCTCCTCGGCCCGCTCGATCTTGAGCTCGAAATGCATGGCCCTGCTTGCCAGCCTCCTGATTGCGTGAACATCGAGCGACCGGTAGGCCTCACCCCCGACGTTGGACACGCTCATCCGCGCGATTCTGTCGTCGACCCTGGCCCCGCTTAGCCTCTCCTTTGCCTCGCGGAGTATCTCAGATGAAGCAAGCTTCAATGCGTCAATGGGCTCTAGGTCGACCATGTCTCTAATCTTCAGCTCGTGAAACACGGCGCTCCCTTTGAGGAGATCAACCTCAACGATGCCCTTCTGTTGCCCTGCCTCCCCAAAACCGAGCCTTTCGGTCGATCCGGAATAACAGATATGCTTGCCGATCTCCGTGAACCTGTGGAAGTGCCCAAGGGCGATGTAGTCAAATCCTTCTGGGAGCGAGCTGGCCGGCACGGACTGCTCGTTGAACTCATCCATCTTGTATGTGTTTGGTCCCATGATGCCCGCGTGCAGCAACAACAGGTTGAACCTCGTATCCTTCGACGGCCTTGACTCCTGGACCAGCTGGGTGAGCGGCGGAGTCGAGGAGTGAGGGATTGCGGTCACTGTCATATCCCCGCTCACGACCTGCTTTATTGCAGGATCGTGAATCGAGTGCACGTGGTCAAGGTGCTCGAATATCCGGAAGATGTTCCCCGTCTCCTTCAGTCTCGGGGTCGAGTGGTTTCCTGATATCAGAACGGTCTCGATGCCCTCCTCAGAGAGCCTGATGAGCTGTCTCAGAGCGAAGTCTATGGCCCTGTTCTGCGGCCTAACTGTGTCGAACAGGTCGCCGGCATGGACGACTAGGTCGGGCTTGAGCTTGATAGTGATGTCGACAGCCTGCTGGAACGCCCTGTAGAAATCGATCTCCCGCTGGTTCACTCCTTCGTCCTGATTCAGTCTCGAGTATGCGCTGAACCCTAGGTGAGTGTCGGCTAGGTGGACTACCCTCAACGCCTCTCACGCTCCATCGCGGCGATGATTTCCTCTATCTCGGCGAGGTCCCTGGAGGTGTCGGCGACAGAGATGCTCCCCCTGTGCTCGAACACCTCAGATAGTTTGGAGTTGATAGCCTGGATGGAGCTCCACAGCGCCAGCACTACGACGGCAATCACGACAATCGCAATTATCGCGAACATCAGGTTCTGCTGGATCATCGAGTGCATCACGGGCGCGACAATCATGAAACCTATGAATATGTAGAGCCCGAGAAGGGACCATCTCAGGGCCTTCGCTGTCGCGTTGTAGCCCATGGTCTCTGCTGATTTGGTGTTCAGCATCGCCTCGCTCGTTGAAACCTCCACAAGCCTGATAGACCGCACCCAAATGCTCTTCATAGCCGGTATTATGAGAAGGACCGAGGCTGTGACAATGATCAGAAGAAGAAGATATTCGCTTCCTCCCACGATATATGCATAGTCTGGAACCCTCGGGACCAAGCTAAGCACTAGCACAAGGACAGAGATCACGACCACAATGTTGACGAACAGGGTTGATATGTTGTTCCTCATCTCGTTTGAGATATGGACAGACGATATTGATCTTCTCCTCACGTTCGTCACGACAAGGTTCAGGTAGGATGCCATTATGAGTAGCGATTTCGGCACCCGGCCCTCGAATGCCCTCGTCACCCTGCCTGTGTACTTTATGCTGTATGGTACCATCAGGGCGGTGACTGTTGTGACGAGCACAACCATTGGATATATCGTCGCCCGCACCTGATCCGAAGTTGCTGCTACGGTTGCTATCATGAGAGAGAACTCGCCAATGGCTATCATACCGAGGCCAGCGCCAAGTGCGTTTCTCGCTCCGAATCCGCATACGAAGGTCGAGAGCGTGCAAGAGAACATCTTGGCCAGGATAAAGACTGCACTGATCGCGATGACTGGAATGATGAAATTCTGCAGATCAGTGAAGTAGCTTATGTCCACCAACATACCAACTGTTATGAAAAATATGGCTCCGAACAAGTCCCTAACTGGTTCGACTCTCCGTATGACATCTCCGATGAACCTGGACTCGGATACGATCACTCCCATCACGAACGCCCCGATCGCCTCGGAAAAACCCACGAACTTTGCGAAGTACGCCATCGAGAAACACAGAGCGAGGACGGTGATTATCAGAATCTCTCCGGATCTCTGTCGGCCCACATAGTCGACCAGCTTTGGCACCGCGGCCAGCCCAAATACGATTGACGCCGCAAGGAAGATCGCCATCTTGAGTATCAGAAGTCCGAGATCTCCAGGGCTGACACCCCCTGTCGAGACAAGGCCAGACACGGCCGCAAGTATGAGAACGGCAGCGAAGTCCTCCACAATCAGAAGTCCGACTATGAGCCGCGCCTTCTCGTTGTCGAGCCCTCCGCTCTCCCTCAAGGACCGAACGATTATCATCGTCGACGCGACCGAGAGGACGGCTCCCAGGAGCGTCGATTCCAATGTGGTCCAACCGAGTGCTAGACCGAGCTGGAATCCGAAACCGATCATGAGGACTATCTCGATTGCAGCCGCGGTTATTACAGTGATACCGATTCCACGGAGTCTCTTCAGGTTGAACTCGAGTCCAATCGAGAATGTCAGGAGGATGATTCCCAACTTGGCCAGGAGCTCCACAGCGTCCCTTGAAGAGGTGACGAACGGTCCTACAAGCATGCCCGCAACGAGATAGCCAAGTATGAGGGGCTGCCGGAATCTATGGAAGAGGATGATGATGATGGCAGCCACGGCTATGACGATTGCCATGCTCGGTATGAAGGCCGTTTGCAGGTCTGCCATTCTCACTGCACCGATGTCAAGTGTTGATCCCATGGATGCTGCGGCTTCCCAACACTTATGCCAGCATCCTGGGATAGAGCGCGTCTGATTCCTCTCTGGCATGTGTGATGACACTGGGATTACTTAAGTTTGGTTGCCTCCCCGCTACGACCGAAGTCCCTTCAAAAGGCACTCCCATGAAAGGTTCAAATGCGCGCAGGTTCATCTTTGCCGTGGGATGGCGAACATTAGGGCTAGATTCTCTCAGGCTCCTGACGACCAGCGCGCTAGGGTGAAGCTGATCGGACTTGGCAGCGCAGGCTGTAACATGATAGCGGGATCACAGCTCCCCACTGTTGCTTTTTCAACCTCAGCATCGGACTTGGACAGATCTCAATCGGATAGGAAGATACTTATGGGCCAGGACCGGCTCATAGGCCTCGCCCAGACGAGCCATTCAGTTCTGAAGCATCTGCCATCAGTCATCGGGCATGATGTTATCGATGTTCTCAACAACACGGACCTCGCATTTCTGATGTGCGGTCTGGGAGGAATAAGCGGGAGCCTCGGCCTGAGGCTCTTCTCGTCGATCGCGCGATCGAAAGGCTCGCTGGACATAGTCTTGGCAGCTACGCCGTTCTCTGTTGAGAGCGTTCACAGGCGAGAGTTCTCTGCCAAGATCCTAACCGAGGTCCTGGGATCGAGTGCGCTCTGCATCGAGTTCGACAACGACAAGCTATCGGTGCTCGCGCCGAACCTACCGATGTCCCGTGCCTTCACCCTGATGAATGGCATCATGATGCGCCCCGTACTCGACATGTGTGCCGTGGTTTCGCAAACCGATCTGGGCATCCTGCGACGGGTGATTGGCAAATCGACATATGGTCGGTTCGGGCTTGGCCTTGCGCGGGGGGATGATCGGATCGAGAAGGTCGTGAACGAGTCTCTCAGTTCGCCCTGGTTCGACTACGATCTTGCTGAGGCGACGGGCGTTATCGCGGTCTACTCCTCGGCGGACCCTTGGGAAAAGGAGATGAGCAGAATCATCGCAGAGATCGAGGCGAGACTAGTCCGGGCCAGCATCGTCTTCGGTTCGTATTCGGATCAGACTTTGGGAGATAGGATCCGTCTGAGCGTTGTCCTGTGTAAAACGAGATGATATCACCGTGTTAGAGTGCTAGGCTTACTGGAACCAGATTGGCCCCTGGACCGGTGTGCTGATCTCGCTACCTGCCTGCGGTAACCAGATTCCTCGGCATTCTCCCGATAAGCTCTAGGGCTTCTGCCTCCATGAAATGAAGCTTCCCTGGAACAACGATCGAGTGGAGTGGTGGACCAAAGCTCAATTTCTCCAGATCTGAGATCCTGCCAGCTCGGACCATGCAGTCTGGAGCTCCGGCCCTCGCGACAACGCCTAGCAGCAGATCGTCCTTGACTATCTTCCTCCCGACCCTTCTCTCCATGTCCCTCAACAAATGCATGCCCTCGTTCGCGGTCATATACCTCTCATTCTCCTCGTCGATATCTAGCAGAACGAGAGTGTGAAGGCCTCTCGACAGGTTCTCTTCGATGACCTCATACGGGCTTGTCGGAGAATACCCCTCCGTCGGGAAGGGAAGAGTGGTCGTGCGTCCGAACTTGTAGTGTTGAAGTCCGAGCAGGCCAGGGACTGCCACCAATGCCGAGCAGCCATGGATCACAGCCGTCGGGATGCCTTTCTTGATTGTCCTCAATCTGAGATCGATGTGAGTGGTTGCAGTCATAGGATCACCTGCAACCAGCAGAGCCACCCTACTGTTCATGCAAGAGTCCAAGATTGCAGTGCCGTCCTCGACTTCGCTCCTGGTGAGAATCCTTATCCTCTTGCCTGTTCTCTCGGTGATGTTTTCGACCGAGCCTTTGGCAAGAGCGGATGTGTACTCCTCCGCATAGATGATGTCAGAGTCCAAGATCTCGTCCAACGCCCTCAACGTCATGCCCTTGTCATCGTGCAATCCAAGGCCGACGAATGTGAGTCTCCCAGTCGGCTTGTCCATGTCGGCCAATAATGCGGGACGGGATAATGTAGTCTTCTGCTATCAGCCGATTGGGTTATCTATCTCGCATGTCGATTTGGCATGGACATGAAGTCTCTCTGCCTCGTCGTTCCGAGAAAGAAGGCTGAGCCTGTACGCAAAAGGCTCCTCGAGAAGGGCATCCTGAAAAGGGATCTGCAGATCCGCTCCGACGCAAAGAACGTCTACCTCCCAGTCACTCAGCGGATCGACCTTGGATACCCGATCGAGTCTGCAGAGTTCGAGGAGGCCGATGAGCAAGTGAAGGACTACCGTGTACTTGTGGACCTTCCCGATGAACTAAGGCCGATTCTTCCCTCCTCATACGACACGCTCGGCTCAATTGCCATTGTCAAGATGGCCGATGAGGTCGTTCCCTACGCGTCGGCCATAGGAGATGCGATCATCGCGTCTCAGAAGTCCATTAGGACCGTGTGCCTAGACGCAGGTGTCGTGGACCAGTTCAGGACTCGGAACGTCAGGGTCGTCGCTGGCGAGAACACGACGGAGACAGTCCACAAGGAGTACGGCCTCGTTTTCAAGATGGACATTGCAAAGGTCTTCTTCTCTCCAAGGCTTGCGACCGAGCGGGAGATGGTGGCGAAACAGGTTAAGCCGGGCGAGGTCGTTATCGACATGTTCGCTGGGATAGGGCCATTCTCCATCATGATCGGGAAGACACGTATGCCCAAGGTCATTTACGCCATAGACGCGAACCCCGAGGCCATTCGATACATGGAAGAGAATCTGAGGCTCAACAAGGTCGATGTCGTTAGACCTATTCTCGGAGACGCCAGGGAGGAGGTAGCAAAGCTCGAGGAAGCAGACAGGATCATAATGAACCTCCCGCACAGCGCACGAGTTTTCATCAAGGATGCCCTAGCAGCGCTCAAGCCCGGAGGATATGTCCATTTCTACGAGATTGTGGAGGAGAGCATGCTCCAGGAAAGCTACGACCAGCTAGCGGACACCGCCGCCAGGAGCGGAAGGGTGATGAAAGAGGTGGCCAGGAGGAAGGTGAAGTCCTACTCCCCCACGATGAACCTTTACGGCTTCGACCTATCGTTCTTCTGAGAGCTTACCGGTGTCAATGTGATGCCCCTTTGCCCTTGATAGTTGCCTGACCTCTCCTTGTATGACTTGCCAGGTCTGGACTTGAGCTCTTCGAACACAACTTGAGCAAACCTATCGCCTATCGGAACCTGAACGGTTTCCTTGGAGGCGTTTATTGCTGAAAAGGTCAGGTTACCGTGGAATCCCGCGTCTATTCTTCCAAAAGAGGACAATATCCCTTTCCTGGCCCACGAGGTCCTGATCCATATCTGTCCGACCAGGTCCTCGGGAAACTCCAAGTACTCCTTTGTCCCGATGATGAACATCTCCCCTCCAGGAACTTTCGCAACGCCCGTCTTGGTCCGGACGTTCAGTCCCGGGATCCATACCTCCTCAATTGTGACATCGTACCCATTTGGGGTTAGGTTGCCCTCGACGAACGAGCCGATCTTGAGAGAGCTGTCTTTGAGCCTTTCCATGATATCGTCGTCCGAGAGCACCGCCATCGTCTGTCAACCCCTTGCTTTCTTGGCTCTCTTGGGCGCGGGGCCTTCTCTCGCCTCCTCTGATTCCATCTCCTGGAGGACTTTCACCGCCTTCTCGGCTAGACCCTTAAATCGCTCGAATGCCAGGGGCCACTTCTGCCCAAGCTCCACGGCGAAGTTCTCGGAAACAATCTCGGGTCCAGACATCGAAATGTCCCGAAAGCCCTTTTCCGCGAGAACCTTGTTGATTGGGTCAACCGCACTGACAACCCGATCCCACTTGAAGAGCTGATTCATTCCTTCGAGTTCCTTGACGAGATCGGACAACTGGTCTGTCCCCAAGACTGACAGGAGCCTCGTGTAGAGCTTGCTGAGCTCGTTGGCGGATTTCATAGCCTCCTCCCTTATTTCGTTAGAGAGCTCGTCCAGTTCCTTGTCCTTCATCCTGGAGAGCCTTCCAGGGCTCGATGCCATCGAATTCCTCGCCCCGGACACTATCGCAGGTCCCAGCTCAGTCTCGACGGACCTTATGATCACAATTCCGTGCCTGGCGAGATCTGCCTTCGCCTCGGTGAGGTCCTTGACCAGCATCGGATCGAGCAAAGATGGCATTTCCTCACAGCTCTGTGAAGCTGTCAGCCCTCTTCTTGTCAAGCCTCTTCAGGACCTGCACGATGAGCTCTATGCAGTTCTCAGTGTCTGTGAGGCTCAATATGCCAGCATGCGAATGTATGTGCCTGGTGGCCACGCCGAACACCAGGCTGGGGCACCCAGCGTTCGCGATGTGCACGGCGCCAGCATCCGTGCCTCCTTTCACTTGCGAGAGTTGGTAGGGCAGCTTCGCCTTGTCCGCTGTCTCGAGAACGAACTCGAGAAGCTCCTGGTTAGGGATCATCGAGGTATCGTATGTTGTGATAGTCGGGCCTGACCCGAGCTTCGCTTGAGCCTCGCTAGCCTCTATGCCAGGCACATCCCCGGCTATATCCACCTCGAGCGTCAGGCACACGTCCGGCTTCACGACGAACGCAGAGGTCTTGGCTCCTCTCTCGCCCACTTCCTCCATGGTCGTTGCGGCACCGACGACCGTGTTGGGGTGCTTCACCTTCTTCTCTGCCAGAGTCCTCACAACCTCCGCTGCCACGAATGTGCCAATCCTGTCATCCAAAGCTTTGCCCACAGCAAGAATGTCCGTTCCCATCTTCTTGCCATCCTTGAATACTTTCTTCGTCATCGTCGAGAAACGGGAGTCCGGTATTACTGGATTCCCCACCCGGATGCCCATTTCCTTTGCCTCATCTTCGTTCGACGCACCCACGTCTATGAACATCTTATCCTTGACAACGACCTTCGATCGCTCCTCAGCTGGGAGCAGATGTGGCGGCTTTGCAGCGATTACGCCCGGCAGCGTGCCCTTGGAGGTCCTGATCCAGACCCTCTGCCCGAGGAGCACTTGGTCGAACCAGCTGCCAAGCGGGTTGAAAGTCAGGAAGCCGAGTTTGTTGATCGACGAGATGATGAACCCCACTTCGTCGATGTGTCCAGGCATGAGCACCAATGGGCTGTCTGCGGTCCCCTTCTTGGTGAACAGCAATGATCCGAGTTTATCGCTCGAGATCTTGTCCGCGTACTTCGAGACATATGCTTTCGTTATCCTCGCCGGCTCCCTCTCGAACCCCGAGGGACCGAAGCTGTTTGTCAGCTCCTCGAGGAATTTGAGCGCTTGCTGGTCTATCAGAACATTCACCTTGGCGCTTGCATTAGGTTTACCGTAGATAATCCTTGCTGTCCGCGAAATCGATGATAGATAGTCGAGCAAGTCTTCGTGCTCTTCCCCCGTCCCCCAAACCCTTTCCTTTTCCTCCCCTATGGGCCTTTCCCAGGATCAGTCGCTTTCCAGTTCTGCATACCTTCGTTTCTTGTATTGAGTGTCCAGATTAGTCTAATCATGGGTGAGAGTGAGAAGTTATAAATTCGAATAATGTCATCCCTCGCCAATACCGGAGGCCAGACATGTCAACTGTGCAGCCAGACCTCAAGTACACCAAGGATCATGAGTGGGTGAAAGTCGAGGGAAAGCTCGCTCGCATTGGCATAACGGATCATGCGCAGAACGAGCTCACTGAGATTGTTTTCGTCGAGATCCCAGGAGCTGACAAGGAGGTCGGCAAGGGAGAAGTCGTGGCCAATGTTGAATCTGTAAAGACAGTCTCGGAGATCTTCGCTCCCGTCAGCGGGGTTGTTGTTGAGTCTAATGGCAAGCTTGTCGATTCACCGGAGCTGCTCAACAAAGATCCTTACAACCAGGGATGGATTGCGGTTCTTGAGATGAAGGACCCGTCTGAACTCTCGGAACTGATGTCCGCGGATGACTACAAGAAACTGCTGGGCGAGTAGGGCTTCGTCCCGCAGCGATGCTATCCCATTGGTCCTCTAGCATGGTGATCATCATGAAACGGAGTATTTCAGGAGAAGAAGCGCAGGACTGCTTCTCGGGATTTCCGGTGGTTCTGTGCACGGTATCAGGCGAGAAGGACAACATAATCACCTTGGCCATGTGCCATATGTTCTCTTTCCGGCCTCCGCTTGTCGGGATCGGCGTGAATCCAAAGCGATACAGCCACGAATTGCTGAAGGCGAGCAAGGATTTCGCGTTGAACATTCCAGACAGAAACCTCTTGAAGGCGACGGAGATCTGCGGATTGAAGTCCGGCAGGCGGGTGGACAAATTCCAGGCCGCCGGATTGACGAAAGAGAAGGCTGAGAAGATATCCGCTCCCCTCCTGGCGGAGTGCCCCGTGAACATCGAATGTGTCAAGGTGAATGAAGTAGATGCTGGCGATCACACATGGTTCATTGGCGAAATCGTAGCCGCGAGAAAGAACGAGCACTACGATCCGAAGGACAGCATTCTCTATTGGGGAAAGTATCGGGTCATTGGGGAACTCTTGGGGTAGGCGTCCGTCATGAACGTCATAGACGCAATAAGGACTCGCAGGAGCATCAGGAAGTACAAGAGCAAACCAATTCCAAAGGATGTCCTTGAGGAACTTCTGGACGCGGCGAGGCTGGCTCCGTCCGCCAACAATCTTCAGAGATGGAAGATCATCGTGGTCACCGACGAGAAACTCAAGGACAGTCTCGTGCCTGTCTCTGGCGGACAGAAGTTCGTTGGAGAGTGCTCTGCATACCTGCTCGGAGTTGCGGAACCGGGCGCATATTATTCGGGAGTGGACATGACAATCGCATTCGATCATCTCTCTCTGCGTGCCGTCGAACTGGGGCTTGGCACATGCTGGATAGGCGATTTCGAGCCTGAGAAGGTCAAAGAGATACTCGGGATTCCGGGGGAGAGGGAAGTCATCGTTTGTATGGCCCTCGGCTA
>Ga0315289_10011905_pt1 | contig 12296 bp, 14 predicted proteins | sample YL17G11_40_MG_FD_203452 | JGI IMG/M metagenome (GOLD analysis project Ga0315289, IMG submission 203452) | Sediment microbial communities from Yellowstone Lake, YNP, Wyoming, USA - YL17G11_40 | ecosystem: Environmental > Aquatic > Freshwater > Lake > Sediment | place: USA: Wyoming | collected...
AGATCTGCAGCATACCGGAATGGTGGACATAAGGAGATTTATCTTTTCGTTTCTGAATGCAACAAGAAAAAAGACACAGGCATAATGGGCATATCAGGTATGTTTATCAACGGTATCTTCATGGTCCACATTTTTGATCATGACACCGATGCCTTCTTCCCCCATCTGCCAGAGGGTAAGTGCAGCACATGATTTGAGGATCTCGTTGCTGCTTTCAAGGCGCTGTGTGAGAGGTCCGATTGCCGGTTTTCCTATCCTGCAGAGGGCAAGCGAGAGAAAACCCCGCAGTTGGCGGTCATCAACCGCCATCGCTCCAATGATCGGTTCTACTGCACAAGCTCCCATCTCACCCAGCGCTGCAGCCGCGTATCTCCTGAAACCGGGGTTTATCTCCCTGTTCATCGCTGCAAGGAGGGGGTTGATGGCAGGTTCGCCAATCCGTGCCAGTGCAGCGGCGGCATACCATCGCACATCAGAATCCGTCGCCTCGTGGAGCACCGTGATCAGGGGTGCAACGGCACGTTCGCCATATGTTGCCAGTGTTATCACCGCATCGTGTCGTACATCAACCGAGGGGTTTTTGAATGCGGAAATCAGCGTTGCGATACCCTCATCTGCCGTCATGGTATGCTCACACCTCTTTGTGTTTCTGCAGTGATTTTTTGATATCGGTTTCGGTCATGGTATGATCGTCGCCGTTCCATAACCGTTTTGCCAGTTGTACGACAGACGGGGTGAGGATCGCATCCAGAGTCGCAGCGATAGCATGGCGCTCATGCTCGTTAGCCCGTTCCAGCATCTGGACCAGCGGTTCAATCGCATCGTTCGCATGGAGTTCCCCCAGCGCATTCATCACCTCGATGCGACCCGTCCCTTCCGAGTATTTCAGGAACCGGATTAGGGGTGCAATTGCCGGCTTCCCGATTGAAGCGAGAGCTGCTGCTGCCTCAGCGCGGACATTTTCATATTTATCGGCAAGTGCCACAATCAGTGGCTCGATTGCCTTTGGATCCTTTATGCCGCCAAGTGCGATTGCCGCCCCCCACCGCTGGTTGCCATCGCCCCCGCGAAGCGTGTGGATGAGGGGACCGACCGCGGGCGATCCGATCATGCCAAGGGCCTGCGCTGCCCTGCTTTTGACGAAACGATCGGTATCTGACAGCTGCGCAATAAGGGGTTCAATGGCACGCGGATCCCCGATTTCTCCAAGGGCAATCGCGGCCTTCCACCGCACATCACCATCGGGGTGCTGGAGCACTCTGATCAGTGGTTCGACAGATGGTTTGCCGATCTTTACCAGTGATTCTGCGGCTTTCCACCGCAACCCGCTCATCTCCTCATGGTTCAATACTGCGATTAGGGGCTCCACAGCACCGGCATCACCGATCTCTCCGAGCGCCTCCACAGCGTGATACTGAATATCGGGATCGCTGTGGTTCAACAGGCGGACAAGGCCACCGATATCATGTGCATCCTTCATTTTCGCGATACTTTTACCGGATGAGAATACATTTTTCACAGAATCGATAAACGAGATTCCGGATACAAGAGAGAACAGAAGAACCGCGCTGCTCATGCCATGGAGAACAGAGACAGGTGTGGGGTTCATTCAATGTATTTAGCGCGGGAAACAGGATAAAAAGATCGGCAACGCAGGAATTCTATCGCACATACTGAAGGGGGGCCAAAAAATTACTATTCGGTCAGTCCTCAGACTGTCGGAAAGTATATCTATTACCTGATGGATTACACACATTGATAATTTTTTGGATGTCCGGCAAATGACAGGAGATATCGATAAAAAAATCGTGAAATTGAAAGACTTAGCGATAGACAGATGCAGGGGGCGGATAGAACAGGCGAAATTAAAGGCAAAGGAATTGATCAACGGAGAGATTCTTAAAAGACAAAGAGAAGATAACACCAATCACACTCAGTCTTATGGTGCGACCTCTTTTTTAAAAAAACGGCATGGATTGTAATATTTGTGGAATATTAAGCAGGATTCATCTCTATTGCAGAAGATAAATGGCCCAGAGTGAAAACTGAATGTCAAACCGGATATGGTAGTGAGAGAAACTGATACAATCCTTACTAGGTTCAGCTTGGCAATCCATTTGGCGAGGATGCACTTTGGAAAGTTCCTTTCCAAGTTTTACTAAGGGGGGCGAGATGTACAGAGTATGCTATATCGCATCGCGGCATAGATAGCTGATAAAAAAAAGTTGATGGACTTTTTCATACCACCCCCAAAAAAAGATGTGAAAAGAGGTGTGGGACTGCAGTAGTGTGGGTCATTCCACCAAATTCCCGGCGTCTGGTCTGTCCGCCGTCTGCTTTCATACTGCCTTTTTCTTGCGTTCGATAATCTTTTTCACCTTTTTTAAACGGAAGAGGTCTTCCCGCTCCCGTTCGTCAATGGCGTTTTTGATATACTTTGCCTGTTTTTTTAATTCGGGGATCATTATCTGCTCAAGGGCGTTCACCCTTCTCCGGGTTATCTGGATCTCCCCCCCAAGCCTTTTTAGGGAAGTCTCAGTCTCTGAAAGCTCGATAATCAGATCCAGTTCCATCTCAAACTTTTCAGCTACCTCATCGATCCTCCCACTCACCCCTATGATGCTATATCCCCTCTCAAGGACGCTCTTTGAGACCCTCTTTTTTTCGATCACCGGAACCGCAATCCCCATGACGTTCTTCCCCTTTATGTCGAGTGATAGTCCCCTTCTTGTTGCAAAGGAGGCGGACTTTAATGTGACCGGGTCGTCAACAGCAAGGGCTGTCAGGAGCGAGCGCTGTGCCGTGGCGGCAACGATCTCTAGCTCATCTCGCGATTTCGAGACCGACTCCATGATATGGAAGAATTCCCGGATGAGTACATCCATCTTCTCTCGCAGCAGATCCTTCCCCTGCTCTGCGAGCTTAATCTGTGCGTTTTTCTTGATGAGCTCCATCCTGGTGGGGTTTACCTGCTCCATACTTCATCCCTTTCTGTACGCAGGATGATACTTCCTGATATAATCCACCTTTATCCTCTTCAGTTCTTCCTCTGGAAGCATGGACATGAGATCCCAGCCTATCTCCATCGTCCGCTCAATGCTCCTGTTCTCTTCCCCTTGCGTGATGAATTTCTTCTCGAATTCATCTGCAAATTTCAGATACTTCTTGTCAAGTTCCGTCAGCGCCTCCTCACCAACGATCGCAACCAGCCTCCGCAGATCCCTTCCGTAGGCATACGAGGCATAGAGCTGGTCGGCCACGTTCCTGTGGTCTTCCCTTGTTTTTCCCGGTCCGATGCCGAGATTCATGAGCCTTGAGAGGCAGGGGAGAACATCTATTGGCGGGTCAGCGCCCCTCCTGTAGAGGTCCCGCGAGAGCACGATCTGCCCCTCGGTAATATAACCGGTGAGATCCGGCACCGGGTGGGTGATATCATCGTCCGGCATGGTCAGGATGGGGATCTGGGTGATCGATCCCTTCTTCCCCTTGATCCTACCGGCACGTTCGTAGATTGAAGCAAGGTCAGTGTACATGTATCCGGGATACCCCCTCCTCCCGGGAACCTCTTCCCGGGCTGTGGAGATTTCCCGCAATGCCTCGCAGTAGTTGGTCATGTCTGTTAAAATGACAAGGACTTGCAGGTTGTGGGTGAATGCAAGGTATTCGGCAACAGTAAGGGCGCACCTCGGCGTTGCGAGCCTCTCAATCGTCGGGTCATCGGCAAGGTTCATGAAAAAGACGACGCGTTCAAGGGCACCGGTCTTTTCAAAGTCCCTCATGAAGAACGATGCTTCCTTGTAAGTAATTCCCATCGCGACAAAGACTACCGCGAAGTTCTCCCCTTCCCCGAGCACCTTTGCCTGGCGGGCGATCTGGGCGGCAAGCTTGTTTGCAGGCAGACCTGCCCCTGAGAATATCGGGAGCTTCTGACCCCTGACAAGCGTATTCAGGGCATCAATGGTGGACATGCCTGTCTGGATGAAGTCTGCGGGTTTGTCCCTCGCGTACGGGTTAATCGGCATCCCGTTGATATCCAGGCTAGCTTCCTGGATGACCTCCGGGCCACCATCCCTGGTCTTTCCCACTCCATTGAAGATCCTTCCAAGCATGTCAATGGAGACATCGATCATCGGGGGCTGTCCTGTGAACTGGACCCTCGTCTCCTTACTGTCGATCCCGCTTGTACCCTCAAAGACCTGTAGGACCGCAAGGTCCTTCGAGATATCAAGGACCTGTCCTGTCCTCTCATCCCCGTTTGGAAGGACGATTCTTGCGATCTCTCCGAACGAGACCCCCTTGACATACTGGACAAAGATCAGGGGTCCGGAGACGTAGGAGACCGCCTTGCACTCTTTTGTGAGCAGGCTCACATGACTCATAGCTCCACCGCCAGGGTTGCCACGCTCTTATTTATCTCGTCGATGATACTCTTGATGCTTTCTACCTCGGCACGCTCCTTCATCCTCCCGATCTCCGCTTTCAGCGGCAGTTTCATGATCTTATTCAGGGATACCCCCTTGCCCATCGCTTCGCTGGTCCGGTCATAGAACGTGAGGATGACCTTGAGCATCCAGTACTGCTTTTCAAGGGGACAGAAGGAGTCGATCTTGTCATAGGCGCTCTGCTGGAGGAAGTCCTCCCTGATCATTCTGGTCACCTCAAGGATCGCCTTCTCGCTCTCCGGCAGGGCATCGGGACCCACCAGCTGCACGATCTCCTGCAGTTCGATCTCCTTCTGCAGCAGGTACATTGTCCTGTCCCTCATCTCCTTCCAGTCAACAAACCCGCTCTTTACAAACCAGTCTTGGATGCTGTCCAGATAGAGCGAGTAACTCTTTATCCAGTTCACTGACGGGAAATGCCGCCTGTACGCAAGGCTCGTGTCCAGCGCCCAGAAGGTTCCTGCGATCCTCAGGGTGTTCTGGGTGATCGGTTCCGAGAAGTCCCCTCCGGGCGGGGAGACGGCACCGACGACCGTGATGGATCCTATCCGCCCATCGGATCCAAGGCTGACCACCCTTCCGGCACGCTCATAGAACGCCGCCAGCCTTGTCGCAAGGTAGGCAGGATACCCTTCCTCTCCGGGCATCTCCTCCAGCCTCCCGGAGACTTCCCTCAAAGCCTCCCCCCACCGCGACGTGGAATCTGCCATCAGGGCAACGTCATACCCCATGTCACGGTAGAACTCTGCCATGGTGATTCCTGTATAGATTGAGGCTTCCCTTGCCGCCACAGGCATGTTTGAGGTGTTCGCGATGAGAATCGTCCTCTGGATCAGGGGCCTGTTTGTCCGGGGATCCACGAGTTCGGGAAATTCCGAGAGGACGTCGGTCATCTCATTTCCCCTCTCCCCGCACCCGATATACACGACAATCTGCGTATCTGACCATTTTGCAAGGGTCTGTTCCGCCACAGTCTTTCCGGTGCCGAAACCGCCGGGGATCATGGCCGTTCCACCCTTTGCCACAGGGAATATGCTGTCAAAGACTCTCTGCCCGGTGACGAGGAGGAGCTTCGGGTCCTGCTTTGTCCTGTAGGGTCTCCCTCTCCTTACAGGCCATCTCTGCATCATCGTTACGGGTGTGCCATCTTCCAGAATGCAGATGGGTTCTTCGACCGTGAACGCCCCGCTCCTGATCTCTTTTATGGTTCCGGATACATTGGGGGAGACCATGACCCTGTGCTCGATGTGGAACTCCTTCACTGTCCCGATTATGTCCCCGCCGGAGACCCGATCTCCCTTTTTGGCGGTTGCGACAAAATCCCATTTCTTTTCCTTGTCCAGCCCGGGAACGGAAATGCCCCGGGAGATAAAACTCCCGCTCTTTTTCATCAGTACCGGCAGAGGTCTCTGTATGCCGTCATAAATTGAGGAGAGCAAGCCGGGACCCAGCTCAACGGAGAGCGGTCTTTCTGTGTTCACCACCGCCTCACCGATCTTCAGCCCGGAGGTGTCTTCATAGACCTGGACAACCGCAAGATCCCCGTCCAGCCGTATGATCTCCCCGTTCAGCTCTTCAGGACCCACCTTCACGACGTCATACATCTTCGATCCTTTCATATGATGAGCATGGACAACAGGACCCGATATTCTTGATAAAAACCCAGCAATCATAACCCCTATCTCCTTATCACGATGTTGTATCCAATCGCCCTTCGCAGCAACCGCTCGATGTAACTTGCTCTGTCGACGCCCTTTGCTCTGGAGGGAATTGGAATGATAATCGGTCGGTACGTCTTCGCGATCTTGTCCAGCAGCTTTTCATCAAGCACGGCCATGAAGTCCTCATTTATCGCAACGATCCCCGTGTCGTCCTTATAGATCAGGGGAGAAATGATCTTTTTTGCCTCATCCAGACTTGAAGCCTCGAGTACATCCACACCAGCAAGCCTGAACCCCGGTGCCGTATCCGGATCGGTAACCACGACGAATTTATACATAGATCAGTTCCTCCCTGAGTTCCTTTTCCGTAAAATCCGCAGTCTTGCACCTTGCAATGATCCTGATGTTGGTGGACTCGTTGTATTTTGCCGCCAAGTATCCGACAATAACGGCGATACTCAGGGGATCGCCAAAGAACTTGCTGATCCCTTTTTTTACCAGATATTTTTCCAGTTCTTTCTCAAATACCGAAATTTTTCCTACCTTGAACGCTTCTTGGGGAAGTTTTAAGAGGAAATTGTATGGTGTGGTGCCAAGGTGCTTGATTGCTCCCTCAATCGTCCCTGTTCGGATCATGGCAAGCAGCTTTTTGATATCCAGTTTGCTCCCGCCATTTACCAGGAATGTCTGTGCCTCCTCGATATCAATTTTATCCCTTATCACTTTCAGCACAGTTTTTATATTGGTCACATCAACCTCTATTGCGATCATCTCCCGTATGATGCGATCATCATACGAGTCCCCCTTCACCGCATCTATGGCATTTTCATAGCGAAACTTGTCTATGGCAATCTCAAGAACGGCAAGATCCCTCTTTTCCGTGTATTCCTTGAAATTCCGGGTCAGTGGCACTGCATATTCGATCCCCCACGTTGCAAGGAGATCAATCACAGCTTTGACGTCTGGCTGCTTTATCAGTTCTATCAGCGTGGTGTCATCAAGCCCCCCTGCCGGGACCAGGCACTCCAGAATCTCCGCCGGTATCATATGGACATTCTTTCCCCGCAGGATCGTCTTGATGTTCTGGACATCCCACCGGTTCAGCAAAACTTTTACATACTTCTCGGTATTCTCTCCCTCTACCATATTGAAAATTTTCCTGAATGCGTTGGTAAAATTCTGCCTTAAGGCAACTTCGATGCACATTAATCCGGAATACTGGACACTTGCCCTTTCTATCTCCTCTTTGTAAGCTGTATTTTCCAGCACGGCGATGATCGATTCGACATCCGGCTTGAGGATCAGGGACTCGAGTACTGAAGTGCTGAGGAGTCGACTCTTCATACCTCTAACCCGGGCATTTACATATTCAAAGTCCACCCTGATCACCATAGAGTGTAGCAAAAACTTCTGATCTCAGGAGCGCTTTTGCTCTCTCAAACCTCGACTCGATCGTGTTGAATACAATGAATCTTTCATCCTTCGTGCTCGCATTCAACCCCCCCGCGCAGGTCAAATCGGTGGTGATCTCGCAGTTCAGATGGAGTTCTGGCAACAGCTTTTTACAGAGGTTCTCATCGCGTTTATCTATGTGCAGCCGTATTTCCTCCCCCACCAGCTCGGCAGCTGCCTCTTTTAGCATTTTTCTGAAACTGTTCTCGTAATTTGCATTCTCCCTTGCCGATGAGAGAATCGCTTTGGCTTCAGAAAAGGCCTTCTGATACATTTCATCCTTGACGCGGATCAACTTCATCTTGGTTTCTTCTTTGATCTTGACAATAGCCTCGTTTCTCTCAATTTCCACAGCTTTATTGACCGCTTCAAGATATCTCATCCGGATACTTTCGTCCTTTGATTCCGCCTCCTTTGTTATCTCAGTCGCTTCTCTGTATGTTTTTTCCTTGAGTTCACTGACCTTTTCTTTGGCGCTTACCTCCACCGATTCTATCAACTGCTCATACGGCATAGTGCCACCTGCTTCTGTTGTGGACTTCCCGAATCAATCCCACCACATCCGTTATCAAAGTCCCTTCAAATGCCTCCGTCGTCGGGGAATACCTGGTCCGTCATTTCCCGTGCATCGCGGTAAATTCCCCGGTTGCGGCCGTGATATAGGTTCACTCCACCATAATTATGATCATTGCCGCAACGACAAAGCCCAGGATGACCAGAGTCTCGGGAATCGCCTCCAGAATAACCATGAAACCAAAAGTCTCCGGCCGTTCGGCAATGGTCCCGGCCCCTGCTGTCCCGATTTTTGATTGCGCCCATGCCGTTCCGATTGCACCTATTCCAAATGCAATGGCTGCCCCAATAGGAATACTCCAGTCTGCCATTTTTATCAATACCCTTTTTTTATATCCGTTAAATTCATTTACCCTTTAATTAATCTTTTCAAATCTCATACAGAACGCTTGCCAAGCCTGTACCATGCTCCACGTTCATTTCATCGGCTTATCACCCTTTTTTTTCTTTTCTAAAGGGGGTATACATCCTCCCCCCGCCCTCATAGAATTTGGAATTGAATTCCACCACATGTAACCTGAAGGAGTGCAGGAAGGGGCTGAACATCGCAAGGATGATATTCATTACATGTAGCAGGGCGGCAATTAGAACGCCTACAATAACGACGTCCATCATACCTCCGAGCTCGTTTGCGACCAGCGCGAGGATCACCGAAGCCATCCCGATTGCCATAAGCCTGGCATAGGAGAGAATGTTACCTACGGTGCTCATAATCTCGAATACCCCGAAGAATCCTCCCCCATAAATGATCAGTGGCACAGCGATGACGAGCAGCAGCACACCAAGCTGAAGGAGGAACTCCGGAACTATCTTTGCCACCCCGCCGATGACCAGGATCAGTCCCGTGATTGCGATAATCATTCCAGCCTTTTCCATCGCATGTTTCTTGCTTTTTTTGGTAATGGCATTGAGGATTCCCAGACTGAGACCGAGGAAAATATGAAAGACACCAATCGCAATAGCGAGGATCAGCATGGGAACTATCGCTTCAGCCCTGTTCATTTCGACACCAGCGATTGTCATGGGATGGATCCAACCCATTGTTTCACCGAAATCCCCGAAGAACTCCCCATAGATAAAACCAAAAAAGATAGTCCAGATAGATGATATAATGAAGATGTTCATCATGTGCTGGAGCCAGATGAACTGCTTGTAGATTTTCTTCATGACAAGGGCAAATACAAGGATAATTGCGCCATACGCGATATCCCCGACCATGAGACCGAAGAAGATCGGGAAGAAGAGAGCCATGAGGGGGCTCGGATCAACCTCACAGTATTTTGGCGGACTGACGACTTGCATGAGGAACTCGAAGGGTTTTACAAACGCCGGATTGTCATAGAAGGTGGGCGCATCGTCCATACTCTCGGGACCCACCTCAAGCTCATTGACGATAACCCTGCTCCCGAAGGTATCTTTCAGTGCTTCTTTTGTGCGTTGCAGGAACTTTTTGGGGATCCAGCCCATGATTACAAAGGTATACTCAGTCTGACCGAATTTGCTGTAGACACTTGCTTCTTCGTTCCTGTCCTCAAGGACTTTTTTAAGCACCGCAAGTTCCTGGTACCATTCTCCGGAGAGTTTTAACAGCTTTTCATCGGTTCCACGCATCTCCTCAAGCGAACCCTTTCTTTTCCCCGCTGTCAGCCGGAGAATTTCGCTAAATGGCTTTCCCAAATATTCCGGGGGCAACCGGACCTCGTTTACGTTCTGGGCGAATATGAACGAGTGCACCGGTTCAGAATACTTTTTGTTAAAAATAATGACCGTCGCAATTGTCACCTCGTCCACATCGGCAGAGATGATCTCGAACTGTTTCTTCGTGATCTCCGCAAGGGCTTTCCTGATGATCTCCAGCACATCCCTGAACTCCTTCTGTATCAGGAGGACGGTGACTTCGAATCCTTCAAGAACCGGGAGTTGCCTCTCAAGTGGCTGGATCTTTTCGATAATTTTTTCATACCTGTCCAGTGCGGTTAGGGTGAACTCAAGATCGCTCTTCTTTGCCGCAAGATCCCGCGTGGTCGATTCCAGTTCTTCGATCACGTGGTTTGCTCTTGCAACCAGATCCTCATAGCTTTTCTTCCACAGCTCCTCAAATATCTGCGCCTGCTTCTGGGGTTCATCCTTTATTTTGGGGAGCGCAAGGAATATGCCCCCTATCTTCACGATAATATTTGAGATATCCCCCCATTTTTCGGCTTCCATCTTCCTGATGATGGTATCCCCAGGCTGGATCGTCTTTGTTATATCCTCCAATTGAACAGTCCCGGTATGGTACAGGACGTCGACTACGCTCTGAAGATCTTTTTTCGGTCCGATCACTTGGACTTTTTTCATTTTCTGAAGCATATCGACCTACTCTATGGTAACTGTTCTCACGATCTTTTCCGCCGCCAGAGATACATTCCGTTCTCCCCTTTCCAGTACCGACTTCGCCTCCTCATCACCGCGTTTTTTGAGCTGATCGGTCTCTGCGTTGATCCTTTCCATCTCCTTTCTGTAGTGTTCTTCGGCTGTCTTTTTCCCCTCCCTTTCCGAATTCTCGATCATTCCCGAGGCTTCCTTTCTTGCATCGAGGAGTATCTGCTCGGCTTCCTTCCTCGTTTCATCAATTTTTATTGAGAGCTCAAGCTCTTTTTCCCTTATCCTCTGCAATAACGATTTTTCTGCCACCATACAGAACCCCTATTATAATCCCCGCATTTTTTTCAAACTTGATGTAAAACCATGGTTATTGCGGGTATTTTCCCCCATGGCAGCCATATCTTTCGGTTTCTCCCGTGCTTCGATAACCCGCTCGCGGCAACGGTCGACTGCCCCCTTTTTTAACTTTTCAATCAATCCGGTCATGGGATCCAGCACAGGCAAATATATAAATATAATCGTTCTCCATTCTCCTGTTCAAAACGATAAATGTATCTATTCTAAAATCCTGGTCTGCTACGGAAGCAATCCTTGCATAGTATTATAATAATCTTTCATACATCTGAGATTGCGGGTGATGCGGCACAACGTGGCGGGGGATGCGATCACGTTTCACCAGCCGGTTATGACCCCGACACTCAGAATGTATCGGCCTGTGCCGGTGTCCCGTGCATACGATGCATGGAGGATATCAAACCAGCAATATCAGACGGCCCAAAAAAATGTTCCTGACTGCTGCAAATGGGTGAGACACCATACAATATCGTGCTGCCTGAATTGTATCGTTCAGGATGCCATTGAGCAGCATACTACGCCCAATGTTGGTATTTTCGACAGGTAACGGGTAGTGTATCTCCGTTGCGGGACCTGGACAGGGCGTATACGTCCATGAGGATTCCAGATATCATTAAATATTGTAAATACTATCTTTCAAAAGACTATCAGTTCGATTCCGTCAGATGCCGGATCGTGCAGGCTGGACACGTGGGTGATCCATGTTTGAAAAAGTGCTGTTCCCGACAGATTTCTCGGCGTATGCAAAGAAAACGCTTGAGTGCGTAGCCGGATTTCCCGGAGCCCGTGATGTCATCCTGTTCCATGTTGTCCAAGAGGCCAGATCTCCAAGAGGCGGTGGAGAGATAGGTGATACATTCTACCGGGCCGGCGAAAATTTCCTACAGGAAGAGAAACGCTACCTTGAAAACCTCAGCCAAAACCTCAGGGTGACAACAGCGGTAAAGGCATCATCCGACACCGCAGGAGCAATCATCGAAACGGCCGAGGAAAAAGGCGTTTCCCTGATCGTTATCGGTGCACGGGGAAACAGCCTCGTGGAAGGGATCCTCCTTGGCAGTGTATCGATGGCGGTCCTCCGCCGCAGCAGGACCAATGTGCTGATCATGCGCCATAAGATTATCGAGGATATGAAGGCGAAGACCTATGCGATGTTCTGCCCGATGATACTCCTGCGGGTCCTCTGTCCGATTGATTTTTCAAAATACTCAGACACTGCGATAGACCTGATCAGCACGATAAAGGGAGTAGGCGAGGTTATCCTCCTCCATGTCGTGTCCAAGGGAGAGACAGAAACTGAGATTGAGGAGGCTGCCCGGATAGCGAATACCCAGATCGGGGCAATCCGGGACAGTCTTACGGCAAAGGGCATCAAAGCAAGGACAATTGTACGGAGAGGGAACCCTTCCCACGAGATCACGGGGATTGCCGATGAGGAGGACGTATC
>Ga0315289_10011906_pt1 | contig 12296 bp, 13 predicted proteins | sample YL17G11_40_MG_FD_203452 | JGI IMG/M metagenome (GOLD analysis project Ga0315289, IMG submission 203452) | Sediment microbial communities from Yellowstone Lake, YNP, Wyoming, USA - YL17G11_40 | ecosystem: Environmental > Aquatic > Freshwater > Lake > Sediment | place: USA: Wyoming | collected...
AGTTCTTGGCGCCATTTACGAGGAACTGAGTTGCTAGGATTGTCTTTCCCGCTCCGGGGCCTCCCACAAGAAGAACAACTCGTCCTTGAGGTATCCCGCCGCCCAGTATCTCGTCCAAACCCGGTATCCCAGTTAGCGTCCGAGCAATCGTCGACAAGCGCTTCACACCGAATGTGGGTAGACTTCAGATGCTTATCAAATAACCCTTTTGCGTTCACTCTGGTTTAGTGGCATTTCCCTCAGGCGAGCTCTGCGGCGACCGGAATGGGATGTGAACTGATCCTTATGTGCCACAACCAGCCAATGCTCCGGACAGTCAGGAGCGACGGCTCACGCTCGGCAGATCGGCTCCGAAGATTTCCATCTCGTCAAATTTCCTAACAACAACCCGGCGATATTCGTTCTCGAAGCGCGCAGCACTTGCATCTGTAGCGTTCATTTTCCTACTTGACTCTCTAATGCGCCTTATCTCTCGTAGCACCTCATTCGTCGCAGAAAGCAAATGGGTTTCACGTCTGAGGATTTCGCCCAGTGTCCGTTCAGTGAAGAATGGCAACTGGGACGCGATGTCCACTACGTCCTGGCTGATTTCCTCCAGCAGACGATTGTACAATTCTGTCTCTGCTTCAGAGAAATCTCTGGCTGCGTCTTGACGAGAATTCTTGAGGAACTTGACCAACTCAGTCGGATCCAAGTCTCGCTTCACAAGTAGGCTGGAATCAATTGGTGACTTGTTCAGTGTTTCAGAGACAGCCAGTGCGACCGCGGTTCTACTATTCTCATTCAAGTCAACCTCAAACAGCGGAATGAGCGACTGAGCAGCTCTTTCTCCGATCTCTTCGAATTGACGTTTTGTTTGCTGCCGAGCCATCACATTGTCTGTCTTCGCCTTGATTATGTCGACCATGCTAGATGTGACGTCGAGGACAATGGCTGAATCCTTTAGCCAGAGCTTGAGGACCGTTTAGGCGATGGCTGCGCCAAGCTGCAGCGCCAATGTCTCGAGAAAGGTCATCTAAGGATCTTGCTTCTGTTCCCGAAATTGTTTTCGTCTGCACAGACTATCGACCGATCTTCGGGTCTTGGATCAGAAAGGGGAGCTTGTGGGCGCTCGAGGAGCTGCTTGATTTCGTCCAAAGTCTTGGCTATTCTTGGTGACCCCATGGTGCTGCGCACATCGCAGATTGAACTCTCGCCGGCGCCTCTCTTGGCGCGCACACAGTGGGAGACCACACATAGAATGACTCCTAGCGCCTAGATGTTCTCTGTCGAGAGACCGTGACTGGCCATGGTCGATCCTTGCAGGGCATAGGATAGCCGCGCACTCCTAATACCCTTGGCCCTCGATTCCTAAGTATCTGCTACCCAGAGGACTACTCTCTCAGGATGGCAACGAGTTACCATCACGCGTCTGGAATCTCCACATGATTTTAAAACATCTCAGAGGAAAGTTCAATCTGCATTCGCCGGGATTCCGGAGAGAGTCACACGAGGAGGAAAAGAGGTAAGGTCGAAGCTTCAGCTGAGTAGATCTTATTACGTCAAAAAGTAGAATGAGCTCTCTTTTATACTGGGACAGACTAGTCTCACAGACCGGAATTTCGTATGGCCATTTGGACTTGTGACAAATGGTAATAGCGAACATGGTCCTTTCTGACGGCACTAAGGTTACGATTGAAGGATCTTCGCGTGAAGTCGCGACCCTTATGAAAGCCATTTCCGGGACTGCCGGGGTGCAGTTTCTGCACGCAAACTAACCAAGATGCGTGGAGAAGCGAAGAAAACTTCCAAACCAAGGGGTCCAGTCGGTTACATTCAGAGCCTGAGGGAAGAGGGCTTTTTCAAGAAAAAGCGAGACATTACTGAAGTGCAGAACGCACTTGAGGAGATGGGACACATATACGCTCAGGCCAGTCTCTCTCCCGCGCTACTGCACCTAGTCAAGAACAAGCGTGTTTTGAGACGCTTCAAAGAGGGCGGGGTTTGGAAGTACGTGAACCGATGATGTGGACTGTTCTATGGCCAAGGTCTCTAGTCGACCTGTGAGCCTTCTCGGCTCATTTCGGGCACTAGGCGATCCAACGAAGAACATGCTCGCGGACATCGACTCTCCACTGCTGCTTGGACTTCTCACATTGACTTTAGCGGCGGACCGCGCGATGAGGGAGTATCTATCTCTTGAGCATATGGTGGCGGCGCTAGAGGCAGCCGGCATTGGCCTAAAGCGAGTACAGCTTGGTAGGGCCCTGGCAAGGGCTGGTAACCGGGTTTCTAGGAAAATGATTGATGGCGAGCCACACTACAAGATAATGATTAGGGGCCGACGCGATGCTGAACAATTCCTGCAAGCAGGAAATCTTAGCCTGCTCTATGTGGAGGGGCGCAAACCACGCACTGACCGTCGTAGGTTAGGTGATATACTGAGTGATTTGTCTGGCACAGTTAGAATATGCGACCCCTTTTATGGGGTACGAACCCTCGACACACTCGAACTGATTCCTGATCCTTGCAGTGTTCGTTTCTTGACAGCGAAGACCAATGAGAACATCACCCGTCTTTCTGGCCCTATTCGGGATTTCAGAATCGAACGACCGCGGACGGAGCTCAGACTCTATCCCAAATCGAGGGAACTTCATGATCGATACATCCTCGGTGATGACAGGATGCTTATAGTCGGTCACGGTCTCAAGGATATTGGGAGCAAGGAGTCGTTTGTCATTGCCATCAAGCGAGCCCTGGTTCCCGATCTGCATGCACAAGTCACGTCCGCTTTTAATGACAAATGGTCGAAGGCAAGACCACTCTGACATGGATTGCAGCATCCGTTCTGCCTCTGGAGAAAACGTACACGCTCGCTAAATTAGCCAACAAACCCCAAACGGACTACAAGGACACCTTCCAGATTTCGGGGGATGGAGCGCCTCATTCGTACTGTCAGTTGCGCAGCTTCAGACATGCATTGAACAGGGCGAACAGAACCGCAAGTTCCACTGAGGATAGTTCAGCTAGCAAAATGAGACACAGTGATCGCTCTTTGTCTGTGCGAGTCGGAAGTCAGATTCGTGCACGAGTGTAGGCGGATAAGCACTTCGTCTGAACATTGTGAGGGTTTGTACCCGCTGGGAAATCTCGCAGACCCTAAAGGATCCCGATCTCAAATCCGAACGATTCGGGCCAGAAACGGTCAGAAATCGGGAAACGCAAGCGCTAATAGCCTGTCGGAAAATTCTCGACCTCATGTAAGCAGTTAGGTCCTAATGATGTAGGTGTTTAGGACCTAAAATGGAGCTCGAAATCTGGGAAATGGCACCCGTGACCTCGCGAACACGCTGTGGCGTGATCTCAAACAGGCTGCAACTTGTTTCAGGTAGGTAGCCGCTCTCGCCCTGCAATAGCAGCCTGCCGGGAATAGCCATTTCAGGCAAGAGCAATCGGTGATGACACTCTCAGATTCGTAGACTTGGATGGCAACGCATTTTGCACCAACTTCTCGGGCCGTGCATGCTTTCGATGAACTTGGGCGCGTCGGATAGCAATAGATGGCTGGCGCGACAAAAACCTCGAACTGGACTCAGCTAGTTTGACTTGTGCGCATGCTTCCCTAGGCAGTCAGTCAATTCAGTGATGTCAGATTTGGGAACGGCGCACCGGCACATCTTAAGCCCTTGTCTTTGAATGAGGACCTGGCCGAGTTCATTGATACCTGAGTAACATTCTCCTTCAGCAACGTAGGCAATCGCTGGCGAACCACTCTTGTCAGCTTCCTTTCGCACGTCGCCTAGCTGCTGCTTTGTATGGTCAGTTCGCAGATCGTGAAAGGTCTTGACCTCGATGTATGCGGAACCACATTTCAGATCAGGCCTTCTGGAGCCTAGCTTCTGGTTCGTGGCGCAAGGCCGTAGGCCTGCCTGCTGTGCCTCGGATTTCGCCCGCTCAACAGCGTCATCGTGGAGCTTTGCCAATGCTCATCATGAGAAGATAGTCTGACTGTGCGATTTAAACGGAGAGGCCAATGGCTGAAGTCGTTAGCTCCTCAATCAATCATTATGCTTCGGTTCTGGTAGGTTAACGCCTTGGGGGATCTGGGGGTGTCTGTCAGATTGACATGAGGATACCTCTAGGGCTTATAGTCTTCCAAGTTGCTACTATGAGTGGGTTTGTTTGATGTCTGTTAGGGCATTGTTTCCCATGACTAAGGCTACTATTCGCCTAACTGCGATGGGAAGCATGGGGGGAGCAGTAACCAACTTCCTGCTTGGGATGCTGGTGCTCAAGGGTGGCAACCCGATGAGTCAAGAGGCCAAGGAACACTTCAAACACATCTCCGAGAAAACAATCGACGGCGTGATGGAGATAGTCGGCGAAAAAGGCTGCCAGTTGACAAAGGCAGAGTTGGCGTCTCTGATGGAATTGGCCAACTCTTACAAAGAGACCTTCAAACTAACCGACTAAGGGTGCCACCACTGAATTGACTGCAACGAAGCTATCCGTTGAGACTGAGTCCGGGGTTTTGTACGCGCCCGTGTTGACCGAGGCTGATGAATACTTCAATCGCCCATGTGGTGCCGTCCGTTGTCTGGCGCATAAGCCCTACTGTACATGATAACGCACCTCCGGCGCAAGCTTGACGAATTGAACCCCCGCAAGTTAAATACGTCTTTAACTTAGATATTCAGTCCAATTCTGGGCGGTCTGAAAAATGTACTCCGTGAATCGGAGTCTTGTGCAAGATCAACTCGAAGACAAGCAAATCCGCAAGATTGAGGAAGATCTGAGATCTCGGAAGATGCCCGACGACGTGGTCGCGGGAATCCTCTCTTTTCTGACAGTCGAAAAGATCCCGCTCGATACGAAAAGGATCCATACGGCAATGCATGAGGTCAAGCAGGAACACCCCGACATGCTAGAGAGTTTTAGGTTTTCGCGTGGGGACTTGTACCCCTTCTCTAGGCTGTTGGAGAAGACGCTCTTCAGATTGCAGAACTCAAGCTTGATTAGCACGACCAATCCTGATTTCAAGAATTGCATAGTATCCCGAGAATCCAAGGAGTTCATTCGTCGGAACATCTTACCGTTGTTCTCCCGCAACGAGCAGCAACAGTTGCAGGAGATGGGCCGATCGTTCGAGCGGCTGATGACATCTCCGTAGTACGGGTTGCTCACCATGCCGACACTGAGGGAATCCGTCGGCAGTGTCGTTGACAAGCTACTCTCCGGCGTGACTGTGGAACGTGTTAGGGCAAGTAAGCTGATACGGGACGCGTTGACGGCAACGACCATATATGAGAAGCATGAGATCAGCCTCCTTGACTTGCCCATCATACAGAGACTGAGGCGAGTCCACCAGACGGCTTTGGCTTTTCTGACCTATCCATGTGCTACGCACAACAGATTCCAACATACTCTCGGAGTAATGAACATCGTCGACAAGCTTGCGAAAGCATTCCAACAAAGGTACCCAAAATTAATGGGCTTGGAGACTCTTCAAGAATTGAGAATTGCCGCAATGCTGCATGATGTTGGACAGGGACCGTTTTCGCATGCCTCTGAAGAGATAATGGAACACATGGGCGATGTCAAGTCTGCGCTGGCTGATCCAAAGTTCAGCAAGATCCAAGGCAAACCGCATGAAATGCTTTCCTACCTCATTATCACGTCAGACGGATTCAAGAGGATCATTAGAGATATCAACAGACTCCACAACGTGAACATCGATGTCGACAGAGTAGCTGACATGATAGTCGGAGATATGTCAAATCCCAATGAACAGGGGTACATCTCCGATTTCATCAACGGACCATTCGATGCCGACAAGTTGGATTACATGCCGAGGGACGCCTACTTCTCGGGACTGAAGATGGACATAGACCTCGACAGAATCGCGTATACTTGCCATGTTGATGAAAGAGGATTCGCATATCCTCGCAGACTTTGCGCTGACATCAGCGGTGCCCACAATCTCGAACAGATACTATTCAACAAGGTGCTTCTCTACGCCTCGATATACCATCACCATAAGACGCGGGCTGCGGTATGTATGCTGAGAAGCATTTTCGAGATTGTGCAGGACCGCAAACTGGTCATTGATGGTCTCACTTTCCAGGATGCCGCTGACTTTCTGCTGGTTGATGATTACGACGTACTCTCCTCGTTCCGGAGGCACCCAGAACTCGCAGATGCCATCGAGAACCTGAAGAACAGGCGAATGCTCAAACGCGCATTGGTGATTTCGAGGAAAACTGTCACTGATCCGATGAAGCTAGAGAGACTGATTGGGAAAATGGAAGACCCAGACCAGTTGAAGAAACTCCGCATCCTGATCACGAATGAAATCAACAAGAATGGAGGGAAATGCGGTGTCTATGACATTTGGGTTGACTTTCCTGACCCACCATCACTGCGAGAGCCTTCGCAGTGCTACGTGAGGATGGCAAAAGATGAGTACGTTCTGCTGAAAGACGTATTCCCAGCCGACTGGTGGCTCACGGCATACGGGGAAACCAAATGGAAGGGTCACGTATTCTGCCCACCTCAAACCCAGCTGCGTACACTGGCAAATGAAGCTGCCATCAAGGTTCTGAAGAATCAGTTTGGGGTAGAGGTTCTTCCAAGTGCGACGAAGTTAGCCAAGATTTCGGATGAATAAGGCTGCCTCATTGTTTGACCCAACCGTTCGTCTTGACGAGTTAGGCTCGGCATGAGGTCTGCCCAATCTTGGAGAAGCCTTGGGGCACGCCCATTCGGATGAATGATAGGACCAGATGTTGAATGCGCATTCTGGATCAAGGTTGGCCATTTGTCCTCTCACTCGACCTTGATTCCGCAGGCCTCCGCCGGAGTCTTGCCGTTTAGTCCTTCATGCCTTTTTGCGTATGGGAGTCCTTACTCTTGTGGAGCCAGAAAATCTGAAAATCCGCCGATACGCATATATGCAATTCCACCTTTCAGATAGTAAGATACCCTTGACCAAGGTTCTCGGAGAAGCCAAGATGACGAGAAGAGGGCAGATCACGGTCCCGGTTCAAGTACGCGAATACTTCGAGCTCAAAGACGGTGACTATGTCATCTTCAAAGAAGAGGGGGGAAAGCTTCTCCTCGCGAGAGCGGTCCTCAGGGAGTCTTAAGTTACGTGCCGCCGAACAACACTTACAGTTGCCTCAGAAGCTCGAAGCGGCTCTTTGATACCCATAAGAGTGGTACTGGATTAGAGGACCTACCTTAAATACCCCTATGTTGGTATACAAAATGTCGGAGCTTTTGACGATGACAGTGCCACAGGTTGTGAGCGAGGAAGCCCTCCAGAAGGTTCCCAGACGGGAAAGGGAGGAATATCTCAAGCGGGTCATTTTGGAGACCGTCAAGAAGAATCCTGATGGCGTCACCCTTCAGATGCTGAGGGAACGTCTAGGTCTGATAGGTACGCGCACTCTAGCTAAGTATCTTCAGATTCTGAGGTACACGAATCAGATATACGCTAGGAACATCGGGCCGACGATTGTTTACCTGCCCAACAGTCAACTTATGCACCCCGCCTTCGAGCGAGCCTTCCCGTTGACCGATAAGGAACTCAAAGTTTCTCTGTTGAAGAACAGGCTTGGGGAGCAGGTGTTCATTCAAGAGGAGCGGAAGGATAAGTACAATCGCCGCATGGGCGCAGGTATACTGATTCCTAAAGATGCGTTTCCGGCATTTGTGAAGTTCCTCCGCGACTCATCCAACGCGATGGAAGCGAAATGAATGCCGGAATGGCCCTACCTTCTTCGAAGCCGCAAACGGCTTGTTCTTCCTTCGCTTTTCATACGTCCATCCACTCTGGGCGAAGCGGAAATAGTATACAAGACATTTTCAGAGCACCCTGACGAAACAAATGAGATCGCTGGTTATGTTTGCTCGATGAAAGACTGGCCCACCTTGGCACCGGTGCTGTCGGACATAGCGCCAAGAATAACGCCTGACACCGATCACTTCAAGCGCAAGATTCGGATGATCGATCCTGACATACACATCTTGTTCACTGGAACCCGAGCAGCAAAACAGGCACTCATGGAAGTTCCATTGGATAAGGGAACCCTAGGAGATCTAACCATCCCAGGTGTTATGGGGCCTGTCCCCTTCAGGAGAGTGCTGAAGGCTGCCATGGGAGAAGTGTTGTCCAACAAGGCACAGAACTATGCTGACAGATTCTATTCACACATCAATCGCATAACTCACCCTCTGGAAAAATTCCAGATAGATGAGAACATGGACATAATCATCGGTAGCTACGTACCGATAACGTCTCTCAGTGTAGCTTCCAGACAGATCGAAGAGGAACGACATCTCATCCGTGACTCTGTTCGGATGTTCAGAGACGTTTTCACGACTGCAAGCAGGACAAGGGAGTTCATGGCAATGATAGCCGTGAACGCAAACATCCTCAGCTCCGAATATTCCGACATGATTCTGGAACTGGCTGTAGAGAGCGGAGCGGATCACATAGGGTTGAAGCTGCTGAATTTCGACGACAAGGACCCGGCCCGAGCCTCGGCTGTATTACGTTTCGTTGGCGAGGTAAGATCTCGCCTAGATGAACAAAACAAGTCAGCACCCATTCACCTGTTCAATGTGATGAGTGAGTTCGGCTATGCCGCGTTCTGTCATGGTGCCGCATCCGCTGTCGCGCCGCTGGCGACGATTCCTGAACTTCATTTCGACCCGAACAATCCGGTTAGCCCGGAACTCAAGGGAAGATATTATCACCCAATTGATTTGACTTACGACACGTATGAGGAACTGTGCGTCAAGACGCAAATCAACAGCTTCGCTCTGCCGTGCAGTTGTCCAGCTTGCAGAGATTCCGAGACAGTGATCAAGGCTCTAGCTAGGTGGCCGAGCCTCCGAAAGGAACACTGGATATTCGACAAGAGTGAAGAGATGGGCGAAATCCGCGAGGTTCCAGCTTCGACCTTGAACATCCACCTGAGGGACAAGTTCGCCAGATCCCAAGCGACATCATACTTGCCATATTTGGACTACATGTACATGTACCCCTATTCCTCTTGATCGGATCGTCGGTGCCACACCTCGTAGGGGCACTAGGAGCCGCTCCTGCGTCTGTAGTAGGCCCTTGGATTTCATGTCCACTTCACCAAGCAGAGCAAGGGGCAGAAAGACGATGGTTGAATATTCCAGCCGGGTGCTCAAGTGCTTTTGGGTGGGCTGGCCCGATGCGTTTATATCCATATGATGACCATGTGGCTACCACGTGACAAGATTCGGGGCGGGACAGGTTTCGAGCCCGAGTCCCGCCCCGGAGGACGATCCCAATGGAAGGAACCGAACCCTCAGAGGAAAAATCCCCGGCGCAACGGATAGGACTTTCGGAGCCCTCGATTGTAGCCCTCTTCCAAGGCCTTGATCTGAGATCTGTCGAGCCTGTACTCCTAGAAGCGTACTCCGGACGCAGAGGGAGACCTCCGTATTCCCCTGTCGCCATGCTTAGAGCTTTGATATTCCAGAAGATCAGGCAGATCTCTTCTTGGCGGAAGCTATCAAGCATCCTACGACATGAACAAACTTGGCTCCCGGTTCTCGGGTTCCAAAACGCCCCATGCCATGACAGCTTCTCCGAGTTTACAAGAAGGGTGGGGCCAGAGCGATTCCGCCGAGTATTCCTCATTCTTCAGTCACAGCTGCGGACAACCTATCCGGCTTTGGGGGAGCGAATCGCGGTCGACTCGACAATCGTGAGAGGCTACTCAAACCCGAACAGGCGGAAGGGGTCAGTTTCAGATCCAAACGCGCGGTGGGGAGTCACTGGCCAGAAACTCAACAGGCCAATGCACGTGTTTGGCTACAAGCTGCAAATCTCGTGTGATGCCGATTTCGGACTGCCGCTCAACTACTTGGTTGTTCCGGCAAACAGAAGTGACTCGCGCCTCTATCCTGAGATCCTTCTTAGAACAAAGTCTTCAGGGAATCATGTTGATGTCGTGATTGCTGATGCTGGCTACGACTCTAAGCGGAACATTCTGCTGACCATCAAGCATCGTGCCATACCCATAATCAAGCTCAACCCAAGGAGATCCAAGGACAAGCGAAAGAGAAGAGCTGACTACATACTCCCAGTCAAGCGAAATTCCGCAGAGTGGAATCGATACTACGACATGCGAGTCTCGGTGGAGCGAATCTTCTCTAGGCTGAAAGAGGAGCTCACGCTCAACCATCTCAAGCTTCGTCATCTTGACAGAGTCGAAGTCCACTTCGCGCTGTGCTTGATGGCAATGATTGCCATAGCGTCAACCGCAACAGCCACTGGCTTCGGCCAACTCGCCCTCTGCATCGAACCCTGGAGGTACTACGGTTAGAATGAGACTCCAGAGATCGATCAGCCGCCGAATCAACGGAAAGGAATACGTCAAGCACCAGCTCGTTATTCCAAATGACTTCACGTCACAACTTGGCTGGAGTGGAGGAGACCACATTCAAGGGGAAATTACCCGAAGAGGCTTCCTACTTTGCAAAGTTGAGCCTAGAGAGCAACCGAAGAGACTCAGTTACCAAGAGTTCAAGTGTACAGTAACTGACTTTCTGTCGACACGACCCGAGGGAACCACCTGGCAAGAGATCAGAACCGAGACGGGTCTACCTCAGCTGACCCCAAGCCCCATCTGGGTCAATAGGATGAAGGAAGAGAATGGCCTAGAAAGGCACACAGATCCCGAGACCTCCAAGACCATTTGGAAGCTACCCAAGGAATACCGTGGATCGGCTTCGAAGACAACACTCAACGGCTGGGTTGCTACTACCGGGGAGGATTGATCTTCTTGACCCGCTGTCTCGTGGGCAAAGCAACCAGTAGCTGCAACCCCAACTCATGTATGACTCTGAGCGAGCACAAGATTACACATCTGAACCACATCGGTTCTGAAAGCCGTTCAATTTGCTGCAAACCCGTAAGTCATAAAGCCTCTCAACTCACGATGATAGCTCACGCGCTTGACTCGTTCTCAGGTTCACTGACAAAAGCAGACGTGTAGTGGATGAGTGGACGGAATGGAAATCAAATTCTTTGGCGGAGTGAATGAGATAGGCGGCAACCGCATCCTTGTTCAGGATGGTTCCACGAGCCTCTTTTTGGACTACGGAATGAGTTTTGCCCGACATCAAAGGTTCTTTGAGGAGTACTTGAAACCCCGATATGCGTCAACCGGCATCAAAGACCTCCTGCGATTGAACCTGATCCACTACATACCGGGCTTGTATCGCAGCGATCTGCTGAACTTAATCGGGAAGGCTCCGCACACCACACCATCAGTTGATGGGGTTGCTCTTTCTCACATACATCTCGATCATTCGGCACTCATCTCACTGCTCGATGAACGCATTCCCATCATATGCTCAGAGATCACCAAGACCTACGCGGAAGCAATACTCGAAGTTGGAACAAGGAGCCTCGAAACCGAGATCTGCAATTTCAAGCGCAGACCATTGATCGATAGAAATGAGGACCCTATCGAGAGGGACTTCAACGTCTTCGAATCTGGCGTTGAGAAGGAAGTCGGCGGGATCTCAATCGTGCCATACTATGTCGATCATTCAGTCCTTGGAGCGGCGAGTTACATAGTCAGGACGAGTGGTTCTACAATCCTTTACACTGGTGACCTCCGGTGCAACAGTGGTCCAGACTCACAGACTGAGAGATTCATTGAGGGTGCTGCCAAGGCTGATGTGGACGTGATGCTTTGCGAAGGCACGCGTATCGATGAGACTGAGTCTGCGTCTGAGGACTCCGTAAGGGAAAGGGCTTCCAAGACAATCAGAGAATCAAGAGGTCTTGTCATTGCGGATTTTGCATTTCGTGACCTCACTAGAATGGCCACTTTCTACTCTGTAGCCAAAGAGACTGGCCGGAAGCTTGTCGTTAGTAAGAGAGATGCTTACCTGCTGGGGGCGATGGGGAGATGTTCAGATCTTCCATTTGCTCTGCCTTCACATAAGGACAAGGATATCTTAGTGTATATTGATCGTAGGAGCACCGGCACATATCGTGAAAGAGATTATGACACTTGGGAGAGACAGTACCTCCAAGCGTCAAATGCAATTCGTGCAGATGAGGTTCATTCACAACAGGAGGATCTCTTGATACACTTGACATTCTTCGACATCAATGAACTCGTGGACATCGATCCGTCTCCAAACACCGTCTACATCCATTCTGCTTCAGAGCCTCACAATGAAGAACAGGTGATAGATCAGAGGCGCCTAGACAATTGGCTGGACCATTTCAAGATCAAGAAATTTCATTACCACTGTTC
>Ga0315289_10011907_pt1 | contig 12296 bp, 13 predicted proteins | sample YL17G11_40_MG_FD_203452 | JGI IMG/M metagenome (GOLD analysis project Ga0315289, IMG submission 203452) | Sediment microbial communities from Yellowstone Lake, YNP, Wyoming, USA - YL17G11_40 | ecosystem: Environmental > Aquatic > Freshwater > Lake > Sediment | place: USA: Wyoming | collected...
AGCGAATCGCTGCTGTCCATGCCGCAGCACTTCTGCACCACGGCATACGCCGTTCCCAAGACATAATGTCCTTCGACCTGAATCGCCGACCACTGGAAAGGGGTCCAAGGAATAACACGATGCTGGGCGGGTCTTTCAATGGTTGAGCTGCTACGGCCGACGAACGGCGGTTTTCAGCGACTCATCAGAACCACCCCATTCATTCTCGGGTATCTCAAGGGAGAAGGCCCCGAAGGCTCAAGAAGGATAGACCCCAAGGTTGGGGCGCCGATGACCGATATCCATGCCGAGTACAAGAACGCCCTTCATCGGATTTTCGCGCGAGAAACGGTTGAAAAGGAAGAAGAGCGACGCATCAGGAGAGGTTTGCCGGCTTACTCTGAAGAGGAATTCCAGGAACGAGAGCGGCACTATCTCAGCCGGATCCCTTACAAGCTGTTCAAGATGCGTTACGCAAGCTTCACCTGGTATTTCGGTCACCTGAAACGGCTTGGCTGGGTCGAGGAGACAGGCAGGACCGAGCCATCGGCCGTCCAGGACAGCTATCCCCCGGCTCCTTCCCGGGTTTACTACCGGATCACCCCAAAAGGACGGAAAGCTTCTGCTAAAGAGATCGCTGACCCCATCCAGACCCTTTACCATTATTCCAGGGAACAGCGTAGCGCCAAGCGACACTCCTATTACCGGGCATAAGTGTCAGCCAGCTCCGAATGATGCCCTAGTTTTGGATTCTAGAGCCTCACTTTTCCCGCTCTTACCGAATCCGTTTTCATTCCCGCTATAACCCCCGCAGGCGGCTTTTCGTTTGTTTTTCGGCGTTGTCTGCCTATTCCCTATCCCTCGGAGGGGGTGAGGATGCAATTGCTTCCTCTCCTATAACTTTTGTTCCTTTTATTGGATGATGGTATTAGGAAATTTTGCTTTAGCACCTTAACAACTGAATACGGATAAAGCCCGACCTGAACGCTTGCCCACTTTCAGGGCAAATCAAAGCGAAAGGGGGTAAGCGATGCTAACAGCGATAACAGGGCACTGTAGCCGATGCGGTAAGGTCTGGACACTGGAAACGAGGCAAGGCTTATGTCAGTGGTGCGGTAAGCTCTCCACTTGCCAAAGCTCCACGACACAGCCTCGCCATATCAAGTCTAGCCGAAGGCGAAAGCAAAGGCAAGCTGACGGTAACGGTAACGGCTATGACCACCTAGACGGCGAATGGCTAACCTATTATAAGGTAGCCTCACGGTTTAGCCACAAGGCAAAGGTAGAGGATAGAGGGGACTTGCTCCACGATATAATCATCACCCTTGCCGATGCGGAGCGGAATAACGGACACAAGCCTTTGACGGAAGCCGTGATGTATCGCCTTGCCAGCTTTACCGTGGCGCATTATTGGTATGAGCACTACGCTATCACCAATGGTTTAGACTGTGGGCATTGTAGCAAGGCGCAAAGGCAAAAATGCCGGGCGGAGTGGCTATATCCTGAGTGTTCAAAGGCTATCACAATTGAGAGCCTATCAAAGCCCATAATTGACAGCGAGGGTAACATAACCGAATTAGGTGAGCTAATAGCTGATGATAAGGCGATAGACCTTGACGCTTGGCTAGACGCCAAAACTTGGCTAGCGGGTTGCCGAAAGCGGTTACTGGGCATAGCTCATAAGAGGCTTAACGGCATATCACTAACACCTAGCGAGGATAAATACCTTGACCGCTTCCGTAAAAAAGAACGCCAGCAAATGTCCCTATTTTAGCCAATTTCGGACACTTTATTAGTGGGAGCACCGTTTAGGCTAGAGTATCTCAGCTAAACGGAAGCTCACTAATAGGCGAAGCCGATAGCCTTGCCCAGCTATTGGATAGCCAAAAGGGGGTGTTCAAATTGCACAAAACTTAATATCGTGGGCAAGCGTTCAGGGGACTGCTTAATGCAATTGCACTCCCGCCCTTCTCAGTCGGTATGGCGAACTCAATCTCTACCGAACCGCTTGTAGTTACGATGATTTTCGTCCCCAGAGCCTCTAGAATGAAGCGTCTGTCGGCAAATTGTGTGGATGCCAACCTTCGTTCCAACTGTCCCCTGAGTTGCTCAAGGCTTACTAGAGAGGTAGCTCTCACCCTCAACTTCGCAACCTCTTCTGAAACTCGCTGCCTCTCCTCGCCAATCCATTTCCTTCGTCCCTCAATCAGGGTTAGTCGGCGCTCAAATGCCTCGTCGGATATTCTCTTGTTATAACGGTCCCGAAGCCCCAATAGCTCCGTCTCCTCGTTAGTAGTCTCATTCTCTTGGCGGTCAAGCCTTCTCAGCTCGTCTTGAAGCCTAGCACTAGTCTCCTGCATAATTCCCTGTTTCCAGCCAAGCTCACGCTCAAGCACGTCACGGCTACTTAGAATCTCCCTCGCCTTCGATTCTACCAGTGCCTCCAGTTTTCGACCGGGCAGATACGGCCTTGGGTTACCATTTCTCTGACCACGGGTGGAGTACCGATATGCCCAAGACTTATGTCTGATGTCTCTGCCATAGTAGCGCAGGTTATCGCCCTCGTAGTAAATCATGCCTCTGAGGACGTAGTCCCTTTTGCCATTGCGTCTGGCGTTAATCCTGTTCTGCTCAAGCCTTTCCAGTATCCAGTCGTGCTGGGCCCTAGTGATGATGGGCTTGTCCACAACGATATTTAGCAGTGGAATGCCGGGCACATTCCTTGAAGAGGTTTTGCCGTAGGTGTTCCCCCTTCGTTGCGTGGGCTCGATACTCTCCCGGCGCAGAGCACGGTATTCCCCAAAGTTTACTGAGTCTTTCAGAATGAGTGAGATGGTGGGCTCTGACCAGTACTCCCTACCCTTGGGACTGGGGACACCCCGCTTGCCAAGTTCCTTTACTATTCCTTTTAACGTAGCTCCTGCCAGAAACTTGTTGACAATAAACGCTCTAGTCTCCCAGTTGGAATTAGCGATAAGCCGGGTGCGGCTCTCATCCCATTCATACCCGCAGGGGGCCTGGCAGGTGGTCGGCAGTCCTTTTACAGTCGCCCGCTCCCTCAGTGCGTCTCTTGAGCCCTGCTGGGCACGGAGCACCTGCCTCTCCTTGCCCAGGGCTAAGGCCAGCTCGACGAGTTGCCCTTCTGGCTTATCTAAGATGGGAGGTCCCTGGCAAATGACCAGCTCCACACCTTTTTCTTTGCAATCGCTCAGGAATATCAGGCGCTGCAATCCGATGGCATTAAGGCGGTCACGGTCAAAGATGCCTAAGGCAGTTATCTCCCTTCGTTGTATCCAGCCTTGTAGCTGTTGGAACTGGGGACAGTGGAACAGGTCAAGAGATGTCCAGTCCACTTTGAGGATACGCTCAGGCGGCACAACGTAGCCCCCGCTTCTCCAATTCCAATTTCGCTCGGGCTACCTGGCTGTCTAGGGACTGCTGAAGCTCGGTCGAGACTCTGGCCCATATAGCCCCGATTCTTTTTTCAGTCATTGTCCACCTCCTGTAACCAATCCTGTCCAGAGATTATCCCAGCACGGGTTAACCTTTCCCTCCCTGATACGAACTCTAGTGACCGGAGACCGCCTAGTGACCTGTGAGACCTGCTTCTCCGCTTCCGCCCACGCAGCCTCACTATCGAACGGGTTAATACCATGCTTTGCGAGCCAGTCATAGTTCATCACCCTGTGAAACACCTGGTTGGCAGTCTCAGACGCCTCATCACAATCAAACCGCCACTCAATGACTCCTGAAATCATAATACACCTCCTTTGTTATATTCTTGTCTTATTCTTTTCACCACTTCTTATTTTTGCCCCTTTTTTCTCCTTCATAACCTCATTCAGGAGCCACAATCCCAAGAGGAACAGGAGAAAATTACCCCAGTCAGTCTCTTTCCCCTGAGCCTGTTCGTATCCCTTCTTGGCCTGTGATAATACCCCAAACTCGCTTTCCCGAATTGTTATTATTTTCCCTGGCATATTTCTTTCACCTATGTTTTTGAACTATGTTAATGCGTTACATAAATATATTAACATAGCCACATGCCGTTGTCAAATGGCATGCAATGACTCTCCGCCGAATTTTTGAGAAGGGATTTGGCTGTTGGAGGTAACAGAACAAGCGTTCGTTACTTCTATGGCTGGTACAATCAAACGCCGCGCTTTACCCGTGGGAAGTGTTCAGGTTTGGGGATAAAGAAATTAGACTCTTAAGCCAAGCACTACTGTGCAGTGTGAGGTGAACGTCAGGTGCCGACCATTGACATTGTAAGAAAAAATATCTAACATTCATTCCCAAAGGGGAATAGACTAGACCTATGTTAGCCTAGCCTGTCACATACCTCGCTAAGAAATGGGTGAATAATGCTAGCGCGATAACCATAAAGAACCGAACAGTAGACCTACCGCACGGAGCATTGCGCAAATTTATGGCGGCAAGATGTTTGGATAAGGGCTGGGCCGATGTCATCGAATCTCACCTCGTCAAAACAACTATTAATATTGTAGCTAGCGAGTTCTCGCAGGCAATGTTTCAGGCTGTGAGGGGGCGAAAAATGTCAGTTAAAGAAGTAACCGCTTACGAAACAGTTAGGAATATCAAATCGGGGGATACCATTTACTTGGGTGATGGCGCTGGCGAGCCGGAGGTGCTCGTCGAAGCACTCATAGCTAATAGCGGTCATCTCAAAGATGTAACGATTATCAGCGGGCATATTTTAGGTAAGAGCCCCTATGCGCAAAAAAATATGAAAAATCATTTTAACTTCTTCACTGTCCTGACTACATCGAGCACTAAGGATTCTGTTAATGAAGGAACGGCAGACTACATCCCGGTAAGGCTGTTTGATATTCCACGGCTCTTTGCCCCTGGTGGTCCATGGCCGCTGGATATAGCGCTTATCACAGTATCTCCCCCAGATAAGAGTGGGTATTGTAGCTTAGGAGTGACAGTAAACTACACGCTGGAGGCTGCCCTGAACGCGAGAATAGTGATCGCCGAAGTAAATAAGCGAATGCCACGGACTTTGGGCCATTGTCTCCTGCACGTAAACCAACTGGATTTTATGGTTCCGTCAGACCGCCCACTATTGCAAATTGCACCGCCACAGATAGATGAAAGGGCGATAGCAATCGCAAAGCATGTCTGCCAGTTGGTTCCCAATGGGGCAACGCTACAGTTCGGTATTGGTTCTGTGCCTCAGTCACTGCTTGGGCTTTTATCTGACAAGAGAAAACTGGGCATCCACACTGGCTTGCTCTCGGACGGGGTTGTCGACTTGATCCAAAGGGGGGCTGTAACCAATATGGAAAAGCCTATCAATCAGGGGAAAATTGTGGCAACGGCGATGTGGGGTACTGACAAACTATACAGCTGGGCAGACAACAATGCTCTCTTGGAAATGCACCCCGTAAGTTATACCCATGACCCGCAGGTCATCGCCCAATTGCCAAATTTCATAGCTATAAATTCAGCTATTGAGGTTGACCTCACCGGTCAGGTAAATGCGGAGTCTACGGGTGGTATGCAGATAAGCGGTGTCGGGGGACAGGCTGACTGGGTAGGAGGTGCCAGACTCTCTATAGGGGGCAAGTCAATAATTACTCTTGCCTCTACAGCCCAAAATGGAAAACGCTCAAGAATCGTGCCTAACCTTGACATTGGAGGTGTGGTTACTACACCTCGACATGACGTTCAATACATTGTAACAGAATATGGGATAGCTGAGCTTCTTGGTAAGACACTGAGGCAGCGGGCTGAAGCTCTCATTGCTATTGCACATCCCGATTTTAGGGATGGCCTCCGCCGAAGTCGCTTCGATTAACGACTGTCCAGAGACGGGCTAAGTAGAAAGCTTGCACATTAGCTGTGGGGGAAAAAGAGGTTGAAAAAATCGTGCAAGTTTTTCTCGGGGTTCAATTCCGAGACGGAGCCGACGTCAAACGCGAAGAGGTACTTGCCGTTGCTTGAACCTTTTTACACACCTATCGACAGAACCTCTAAATTTACTCGCAAACTATACTTTCCTCCTAAGTATAATTTGAATTTCTGCAGTCTATTAGAACTTCTGGCTTTCTCACCTCCTATCTCTCAATTCTTTCGAAGATAGGTATAAGATGTAAGATTAATACTAAATCGCGTGTTGTTAATATTTCGATTCAAAAGGTCCTATGTCAATAAGTGTGAAACCTCTGACCCTTAACCTTTAGCTTACTGGCCAGTATTCTTAGCCGGAAGTTCTGCATTTTGCGGTAGCCATAAGCCATCCCTTCCCTACCACAGACGTTCAACCAATCTTTTGTTGCTGGGTTAATTTCGAATGCCACTTTCAGATATAAATCGTTTTCACATCGTGAAGGAGAAAGGCTAGAGAGTGAGACCTGAAACTTAAAACGAAGCATTAACTGTTACGAATAGAACCGATTGGGAAACCGTGTAAGCCAAGCTAGTTTAATTGAGGCTGAGGATGGTATAATGTGTCGGATAGATAATAACCAGCTTATTACAAAGGAGTTGGTGATGACCCCAAGCTTCTAGGCTCTGGTCACCTTCATCTATTGGGAGGTGCCCAGTTTTTTCGCTTTCTCGCGCTCTTTGAGCTCTTTTCTCTTTACTTTCCCATCCGGGGTCTCAGGAATCTTGTCAATGAATTCTATCTCCCTCGGGTACTCGTGCATACTCAATTTGGCCTTGACAAAGTCCTGTATCTCGCGTTTTAACTCTTCGCATGCCTCGTCGTCAGTTACAATGAAGGCTTTTACTATTTCGCCGCGCTCTTTGTCAGGGCTTCCTACCACGGCAGCTTTTTTAACGGCCGGATGTTTTTCAAGCACGCTCTCGATTTCAAAGGGCCCAATGCGGAAGCCTGAAGACTTTATGATATCGTCGCTTCTACCTTTAGGCCAGAAGTAGCCATCCTCATCGAAATAACCGAAATCACCCACGCGGCTCCATGTGCCTTTCTGCCATAATGCTACCTCTCCAACTGTTCCAGGTGGCAGTTCAATTCCATTCTCATCTAAGACAGCCAATTTAATCCCCAGCATTGGTTTGCCCGCACTACCCAATCTGGGCTTGTAGCCATCAAGTGCATAATCGATGACGATTGGGCCTACTTCGGTATTGCCATAAGCAGAGTGTATATATAGCCCGAGTTTGCCTAGAAAGTATTGAGCTATCTCCACTTCCATTGCAGAGCCAGTATAACTTAAGTGTCTGAGTTTGAGTTTATAATCATCTAGCTTACCGCAATCCATGAGCATGCGGTAGACTCTGGGAATAGCCGATACATTTGTAATCTCGAATTTTTCAAGTCCCTCAAGGAAGACCTCGGGGATAAATTTACCGCTGTACGCGCCTATACCGTTTCCGAATATCATCGGCGCAACATTGCCGTACCAGATTCCGTGCCCCCACGCCGGAGACGAAGTACACATGTATTTATCATCTTCCTGCAGGCCAAGCCAAAATTTCGTATAGACCGCGGTGACAGATATAGCAGCATGAGTGTATAGAACCTGTTTGGGCAAACCTGTTGTGCCGCTGGAGAACTGAATGACGGCAGGGGTCTCGGATGTAGTGTTCGATTTGTAGTGCTCGCTTTCACCTTTAAGCAACGAACTTAGCTCCTCAGCAACAATAAGCCGTGAAACTAGTTTAGGACTTATCAGATTTGCCTTTTCTACACCTATTATTGCCATGTTAGTATTCGACTGGCGCAGCCGATACTCGAGCCCCTCGGAACCGAGAAGTGCGTAACAGGGTACCGCTACAGCGCCTCTTTTCAACGTCCCGAAGAAGCTCACATAGTACTCTAATGAGGGATTTAATATTATTGCTACGCGATCTCCAGCATTTATCCCATGCTTTTCCAGCATATTGGCAAATTGCGACGTCAGAAGAGACAGCTCCCCAAAGGTGTGAACTTCTCGCCTACCATCATCAAATATTAGCCTAATTGCTGTTTTGTCTTCAGGGTGCCTATCAACACACTCATAGGCTATGTTCAAGTTATGCTGATTCCCATCAAGAACGTCCCATCTTTCGCTCCAGCGGAATTTCTTTTTGGCTTCTTCGTATGAGTTATATTGTAATCTCATGCAGTCCGCTCCAATGCGACCTAGAATATGTCTTCTTATCTATGATTAAAAATAGACTCCTTTGCCGGTGCCGCGTTGGTCCTTCAGCGGCAGTCGCTTCTCCACAGGCCAAGTTCCCTTCTCCCTTGATGGAAGAATTACAGTAGCCTGCCCTGGTATAGTATCTTCCCCCCTTTGGTTTACCCCGTGAGTTTCAATATCGACACAATGCTCCCCGTCCTCGTCTATATACTTCCTGGTGACCTGACCACTGAACCACACCGCGTCCGACAGATACACGAACCTGCGGTATTCAGCGTTGCATGACTTAAGCCAGCCTTCGTCCCCCATCCAATTAGTAAGCAGATTGACCAACCAACAATGCCTCTGGATACCCACATCGTAAGCATACCGAGCACCAACTGCCCTGGCAGCCGCCACGGAATAATGTACTCCATAGACTGGCTCCCAAGCGTGAGTTATTGGGTCACGAAAAGCCCAGGCGGGATGTTCTTTATATAGGCGAAGCTGCACACCATGGGCGGCAAGCTGCACTGGACCTGCTCCAACACAGAAGGCGACGATATCCGTCATGCCGAGTGGACCTTTCACCACTGGCTTTAGCTTATCCCCGACATTTACATCTTCCCAATATCGCACCGTAGAACCGCGTATCTCCTCAGAGAGTACGTCTTCATCTACTTTGGTCAGTTGTTCCTCAATCCAGGGATGAGGCACCTCAATATAGTCATACTTGCCTTTACCCTCATCCGACCTGCCCCTCGCTGTCTGTCTCTCGTACCTTACCAGCAGGCAATGTCCTCGGCTGACCAGCTCACCGCGTTGATTCCAGTATTCAAACCTTTGATATTCGAAGGCCGTCTTCCCAGCGAATCTGCTAGTTTTTACGTCATAGCCCACGAAGTAGCTCTTAGGGGTGATCCTGTCATTAACATATATTGGTTTGAGGAACTCCCAATCTGAAGCTGAATGGTCTGCGTGAATCCCGGGCAGCCCCTGGAGTATCCAGTGAGGGAAGACGCTGGCTGTCCAGGCAGGGGAGGCTATCAATGCCTCATACCTGGTCCCTTTGGCATATTGTTCGTCTCGATATAACGGGTTGATATCGCCTATCCCATTGGAGAAATTTCTTATTGCCTCATATGAGACCGTCTGGTTGAAAACAGCCCCGACCCGCAATTCAAGCCCAAGCCTTCTCTGCCAGTCAGTTAAAATGGGGTCGCCTAAGACAGCCTCTGCCAAGCGAGCAACCTTGCCCTTTGCTTCCGACTCTTCTCCCATGCTATATCTCCTTTGCCAACTTAGAATGTCCGTATCCTGGGAAGGAAATTTCCTTCCCGTTCCACGTAAGCCGCCAACACCCTGCCGCACTTGGAGCATCTTCTCTCTATTATGTTTGAGTAATCATTTTTGAGGTGTTCTACCTTGGGCACTGTCATCTCACCACACCACGCACATTTCACTTGTTTACCCATGTATACCTCCTTTCTCGGCAATTTTTCCAAGAAGTCCAGAGGTACAAGCCTGTTTTATGCTGCCGAGCCTAACCCTACCGGAGTGCTGACACTCTTAAAATCATTTAAGAGGCCGTACGCAAAGTGCCGTACAACCTCCTTGTATTAGACCGGTTCGCCTGCCCGTGCTATATATTGATGCAACATACTTATTTCCTGTTTATCCATCGCAATGCCGGGAGCGCGCACGCGGATATTTTGAAATACTCGCTTATAACGCAGGAACTCCTTAGCCACGATTATAAAATTGAGCTGTCTGCGATATGAGATAAGAGGTTCAATTCGTAGCCACTCTTTCCAAGCAGTTTCAGTATCGCCGCTAATATAACTATTAAAGATTCTCACGTAGGCGGGCAGACCGACGCAGCTAGGCATCATGCCAATAACTCCGCGTTGGAGCTCATCAATCATCTGTGTCCCGATACAAAATATTCTTAATTCATTGCTAAGAGCCATTATTTCGCTAGCTCTTTGCCCCGTATTTTGCGGGCGTTCTTCTTTAATATAATGAACATTCGTCAGGGTTTCTGTAATCCGTTTAAGTACAACATCTGATAGGGGAATTAAAAAGTCCTGAACCATAATGGGGATATCAACCGCATCATTAATGGCTTTATAATAGGCAAAAATTGCCTCTGGTGTATTCTCTCCTGAAGGCGGGGGTGCTGCAAAAACAGCGTCGACTCCCCTTTTGCTTGCATGCTTAGCCAAAGAAACCGAATCGGTGATTTTGTTAGCACCAACACCGACGATAACTGAAACCTCCCTCCTAATTTCTGCAAGTACCCAATCAAGTATTTTTTTGCGCTCGTCAAGATTGAGATAATTGCATTCGCTGACCACCCCATTGATACTCAATCCGTGAGGCTTCTGTTCAAGAGCATATTGAACTTCTTTAATCAGGACGTCCCTATCCAGCTCTCCACCCTCATGAAAAGGGGTGCTTAATATGGGAAATATCCCCTTTAATTCTTTCATTATTACCTCCTAATTTGCGATCATTAATACTTCATATCTAATACGAGCGGAATTACTTTGAACAGATTTTGGTAAAATGTCTTTGGTACAAAACCAAAGCTCCAGCCTTTTGTGCTAAGAGTTTAGTGTTTCCCACATTAACGGCCAAAGGTATCTTTTCCTTGAGGCAGGATTACAGAAAGCTGCCGAGTTTCAACTGAACTCCCCCCGCTGGCCCGCCTCCAATAGTTGTACCACTTTCTAAGTTAGTCCGGCGGCATAAAAGCCTCTGGCGCCGGTGGTCGGTATCCGAGAGCACTGTGCGGTCGAATCTCATTGTATCCCTTACGCCATTGCTCAATCAATACCTGCGCTTTGTCAAAAGTCTTGATACAAAGCGAATGGTTATGAAGGTCAATGCCCTACTTGACCTTCAGCTAAGAAACCTCTTGCGCAAGTAGCTGCAAAGCATTCTCGCTCACGATTGAAAGCTAACAAGACACCCATATATCTCGCCGCCCAAACGACACAGCCCAGAGGTTCATAGAGGCACTCAACTTCAAAAGAGACACCTTCCAGTATCGGCTGCACATAGCCCGAACGGTGACCCAGTAGGTAGTCTGCGCTGATTAATTTCGTTCCATGCGTTGCTTTTGTTGAGACCACCCTTATATTACTCGCCGAATCTTATCCTATCAGGAAAAGATTACTCCATATCTTGACACTGCTGTAGGTCAGATGGTCAATTTGTTGCCTCAAGCCCGACAAATCGATGCTGAAACAAACTCAGTAACCGTAGGATGTTACGTGCATTCTTGATTTGACCAACCGTAAAACGGTAACGGAACACTCGATTGCTAAACTTATTTCCTGGCCACCACCTTGTTTCTCAGAATGCCAATGCTCTCTATCTCAACCTCAATTACATCTCCTATTTTAACCGGGCAGGTTCCTCCCCCGGGTGTCCCAGTCCAAACCACATCTCCAGGGCGCAAGGTCATAAAGGCTGAGATATAGCTAATTAACTTTTCAACGTTGAAGATCATGAGGCTAGTATTGCTATCCTGCTTAGTCTCACCATTCACCCTGCCCTTTATGTTTAAATTGTGAGGATCAAGTCCAGTGACTAAGAAGGGGCCCAGCGGACCGGAAGTGTCGAGTGCTTTGGCCCTAGTTAGACGCCCATCTTTCTGGAACAAATCCAAAGCGGTAACATCATTGCCGCATGTGTAGCCAAGGACATAGTTCAGGGCTTCTTCTTCAGGTACGTTGCTTGCTAGACGTTTAATAACGCAACACAGTTCTGCCTCGTAGCAAAGGTCTCGAGTTATAGCCGGATAGATGATATTCTCCTCAGGGCCGACCACCGTGTTAGCCGGCTTAAAGAACAGGCCCGGCTCTTTCGGCACATCCCAACCCATCTCTTTAATATGGTCTATATAGTTCCTCCCACAGGCGACCGTGATGCTAGGTTCCACGGGTGCCAATAGCTTGACATCTTTCAATTGGCACAATTTCTTACCCTTTTCAAAATCGCCATAAAGGTCACCGACTAAGGGAAATATCGTATCATCTTCCACTATGCCCCAGTTTGTCTTATCCTGCCACTGAAAACGCGCAATTTTTACCATTTGGCCCCCCTTTTATGTAATTTTTGATCTAAGGAAAGAGGGTAACGTCCGTAATCTCGAATCGCTTTGACCATAGCTACACACAATCTGCTGGCATTGCTTCTGGCTGGGGTGAC
>Ga0315289_10011908_pt1 | contig 12295 bp, 14 predicted proteins | sample YL17G11_40_MG_FD_203452 | JGI IMG/M metagenome (GOLD analysis project Ga0315289, IMG submission 203452) | Sediment microbial communities from Yellowstone Lake, YNP, Wyoming, USA - YL17G11_40 | ecosystem: Environmental > Aquatic > Freshwater > Lake > Sediment | place: USA: Wyoming | collected...
GAATCCTTAACCCATTGCTCCGTTATTGTGCCTATTCGATTCCATTCTTTCGTGTGTAATTTACTCATTCTGTTTTCACCTTCTTATTCTTTTATTTGGATAAGAACCTTACGCAAAAGTGTAGAAATCCTACAGTCATATTTGGAGCCTAATAGAAATAGTATGCAGAAACCTATAGGGGGTAGGTCCGTATTGGCGCTTTTCTCAACCAAAAAGATGTTAGAGAAAAAGGAAAGCTACCGACAACGCAGAGACCACCAGAGAACTCGAAACAACAAACGAAAGCCACAACTCTTAAATGTTATCGCATAAGAGGCTTTACAAAGGGACACAATTGCCTGAAAAATTACATCCCTATGTAGTATTCCTTCCAACCGAAGAAAAAGATAAAATATTAAGCGCAATTTTCGGGTCAAAAGCAGCCGTTGACCTCTTACGATTCTCACTTAAACAAGGCGTCTCAAAAAACATTTACCAAAGAGACCTCTTCAAAAAACTCAACTACTCAAACAAAACCATCATCGAAAACTTGAAAGCCCTAACAAAACTCGGCATCCTAAACGAAAACATGGAAAAAAACGATAGAGAAGGAAGAATCATCTGGATCAAAGCCTACCAGCTCACAGACGCAGGCAAATGGTTTGCCTTATTGCTCGCAGAAGAAAAAGAACTCACAGAAAAAGAAAAATCCGAAATCCTGCAAAGCCTCTTCCGCACATACGTGAAAATGGTCAAAGACCTCTCAGAAGAAATAGGCATCAACAAAAAAATGCTCGAAGAAATCTTCAAAGAAGAAATGAAATAACGGTGCGCAAATTGAAAACACAAGCAATCGCAGTGGTTGGAAGCAAAAAATCAGGAAAAACAACAACCACAGAAAAACTGATCAAAGAACTCGCAAACAGAGGCTACAAAGTTGCCGCCATAAAGCACATCTCTGAACCAGACTTCACAATCGACACCCCCGAAAAAGACACCTGGAGATATGCCCAAGCAGGAGCAAAAACAATCATCAGCGCAGCAACCAACGAAATCGCCACAATAGAAAAAACCCACTCGAGAAACATATCACTTGAAACATTACTAAAAAAATGCATAGGCAACGACGTAATCTTCATTGAAGGCTTCAAAAAACCCGTAGCCACAAAAAAAAACATACCAAAAATCGTAGTTGTAAAATCCACGCAGGAAACAATGAACGCACTAGAATCCTTTAAGCCCATACTGGCTTTCAGCGGACCTTATTCCACAGAAGCTTTAGACTTGGACCCAAAAATTCCATACGCCAACGCACTAAAAAACCCTGAAAAACTAGCAGATATTATTGAAGACAATCTCCTAAAAAAATAAGATGCGGATTACTTGTTGGGTTGTGGGGCTTGGAGATTATATTGAGGGGGAGAAGGGAGAGCGTGCAAAAAGGATGATATCTCCAAACCATTCCACCCAACCTTTTCAGTTTTTTCGTTTTCCCCTCCAGTTTACAGAGCTTTGAAGGCTTCGAACCATCTGTTGTACAGCGATAGCATTTCTAGCGAGACGCTTGGTTTCCGATCTTCCAGTATCTGCCTGAAATCATTCATCGTTAATGATCGAGGCTTTGCTTCCTTGTCCATGGCTTTGCCAGACTCAAAGAATTCACCTATAAGCTTCAGCTGAGCTGATTGGCAAACATCTCTTATGTCGCTTCCTGAGAAGCCTTCAGAGAGCCTAGCCAACTCGTGCAGGTCCACATCCTGTGCGATCTGAAGATTGCTGATGTAAAGCTTAAGCATCATCAAACGCGTGTGATGGTCAGGAAGAGGAACAAGAATTCTTTTCTGGAATCTCCGTATAAAAGGCCAGTCCAAGTCCCACGGCTTGTTTGTAGCTCCGATAACGTAGACGTGAAGGTTCTTGCCTTTGTCAACGATGCCGTCCATTTCCTTCAAGAACTGGTTTCGAACGCGAATTTCTCCGCCGACCTCGTTTGAGTGTTGCCCCATCAGGGAGTCTAACTCGTCAATGAACACAATGGCAGGCTTGCCCTCATTTGAGGATTTTCTGGCTGAACCGAAAAGCTTGGCAACATTCTGCTCCGCTTCACCCAGCCACTTGGACATTATCGAGGCAGCATCGATGGAAAAGAAAGTCGCGTCTAATTCCGTGGCAACCGCGGCTGCAATCAGAGTTTTTCCGCAGCCAGGCGGACCGAACAAGAGTATTCCTCTTGGCCAGCCTAACGGAAACAAGTCGGGCCTCTGCACGGGGTAGACTATGGCTTCTTTTATGGCTTTTTTAGCTGTGTCTAAGCCGACAACTTCTTCCCAGTTCACCTGCGGTTTTTCAGTGACTATTAGCTCTTCATAGCTTGATTTTCCGCCTTCGGTTGTCGCTTCGCCTTTATTTTCAGCATCCATCTGCTGCATGTCCGCATGCGAAACTGCGCCTTGGAGGGCTTTTATTCTTTCTTGATAGGCGATTGCCCGTTGAATGTAAACTTTGTTAAGGCTGTATTCAGGATAAAGTTGGACAAGCTGCAGAAGATTTTCTATCGCTTTTTGATATAGGGCTATTGCTCTGCCTTTAGCCCCTGTTTTGTCCAAACGCACTGCGTCTAACGCAAAACCCGTTGCAGCTTTTTCAAGCTCCTGTGAAGCGCTCATTGTTTTTTCTCCTCTTACTCAGGCGATTTCAGCTCGATTTTTATTTTCCCCTTTGTTCCCAGATTTTCAAGGGCTTTCTCAATGTCCTCATGCGACGTTTTCAAATCGCTTGAACATCGGGTTAAGTTTATTTCGCCGTTACTTTTTCTCACGTATTCGAGAAGCATATCTTCAAGAGAGGGCTTCTCAACTTTCAAGGAAAATTCTTTAATTTCGGATTTTTTATAAGAAAACAGGGTTTGAGAAGAATCTTCGCCAGTTTCGTCAATGGTTCTGCGCCCGACTACCTGCGAGCAGTTTGTTGACAAGGCAACGAGTTTTCTTACTGGTGCTTTTTCTCCGTGGGGTGAGGAAGCGACGGGCGGTTCGGGAAGCGTGTCAGCCAGTTTTTGCTCTAGAAAGCCCGAGACTTCTTTCAGTATTTCTTCGCCGCCAGGCGTCTTCTTGTTCACGGGTATCAATGACTCATCAGTCGTAATCTTGGTTGCGTAGAGTGTTTCGGCAATCGTTTCATTGACGTTGCTTAATTCGGTGGAGACATCAGGTAAAACTTGGAACAGGTCTTGCGAAACGCTTTGGAGAAGCTTTAGAGCAGGTTTAAGATCGACAACGATTTCGCTTAGTTCCTTTATTGTTTCAAGTCTAAGAATTACACGCTCGATAGCTAACTGCACATTATAAAGAAACTTGATTAGTTTTCTAATTTCGGCAATTTCATTGGCGCAAATCGCAGCTTTTTCTTTGTTGTTCTTCTTCAGAGCGCCCATGCAGGATTCAAACAGCAGTCTGTCTCTCTCTTTTAATCTGCAACTTGCCTGTTCTAGCTTATTTTGCTGAACTTTTAGTGTATATATCGATTTTGAGGCAATTTCTCGGAGTGGTGGAGGGCTTGATTGCATTAGACTTTTGATGTCTTTTTCCCTCCGCCCGCGACTTCACTTTAGGCTATATTCCAGCCTTTCCGATTTCTTTCACATAGACGACTACTGGGGGTTCTGGGAGTTCGGGTGCTTCGTTAATTGGTTCAGCAAGAGTTCTAGTTTTCTGTTCAGAGTGTGAAGAATCGCCTAGCAGTATGTTTGAGAGTTTGCTTTTTGCAAGTTCAATATCGCTCTTTTCCATATTGGCACGCTTTAGGTTCTCTTGAAGCAGTACGAAAACTGATCTGTAGGCTTCGTCGCCAATCTTTCCTATTTCATGCTCTAGCTCAAGATGTACAACGGCATAGTTCAGAGTTCTTATTTCTTCGTCACAACGTGCAATTTCCTTGCTGATTTCGTCTGAGAGTACTTGCGCATCTTTCTTCAGTTGATTCAGGACACCTTCAAAATTGTTGTGAATTTCCTGATAGAGGTCAGGAGATATCTTCCGCTTTTCAGCCAGATCTTTAAGAGCTTGGTCTTTACGCCATATGAGGGGAATTTGATCGCAAAGGATACTTGCCTGAGATTTATTCTTGGAGATTAATGTAACTTCAGCGCCATTGAATTTTAGTTGCTCCATGGGCTGTTTTAAGAATGTCCCGTCACTAAATTCGATAAACACGGCGTCAAACTTTCCGCTAGGAGTCAAAGCAAAAGAGGCAACTTTTCCGACTGCACGACCATATTCATCTTTAAGTGGTTTGCCAATGGAAAGAAAAAGATTGGAGTTGGAGTTTTGAGACATACTTTCCCTCCTTCAGTTTAGAAGCTTTCCGATGAAGCTTTTTCTGTTTGCGTGGCTGAGGCTGCCGGCATGCCTGGTGGCAGTTCGGGGAACTTCTCTTTTATTCTCTGTTCAGCTACGGTTGCGGCTTCCGTGAGTATCTTCGAGGCGTCTTCATTTACGGTGTCGAAGTTCAGCGTCATTCCTGAGCCTGATCCTGCTTCAATCATTATTCCGCTTAGCATGTTGCCGATTTCGCCGAGTTCACTCTCTGCTTCTGGGAATACGCTTACCAATCCCGCTTTGACTGATCTGAGAACGCCGACGGCTGGTCCTAAGGTGGATACTACATCTCCAAGTTCGGATACGGTTCGTAACCTTAATACTATCTGTTCAAGGGCAAGTCTGGCGTTTATGATTAAGCGTTCCATCTTGCGAACTTCTGCTAGCTCGTTGGCGAAAACGTTTGCGCGGGCACTGTCGTGCTTTGTGTAGGCATCAACTATTCTCGCAAAGATTGCTTTGTCTCTCTGGGTGAACCTGTCTGTGGCTTGGTCAAGTTTCTGCACTTGAAGTTCAATGCGCCTTACGGCAAAGTCTAGTCTTGGCCTCAATGGACCTGGTGGGCTCACAGCGTCTTTTATGCGATTCGTGAATGGCTGGTCGTCCCTTTTAGTTTCCCATTTTTTTGCAAATCTTTCTGACAAATTTATACCTCCGAAAAACAAAGGATGCATTAAACTGTCTTATACATTGTTAATATGATCAAATTATGCGCGGATATACGTAGAGATATACATGCTGGCAAAAGCTGTTTTTGGCTTTAATTAGAAAATTAAAGACACTGTGCACATTGTTCGGATATTAGACAAAAACGTGTTAGTTAGACTAAAAAGAAGCGTAGTCTAATGCTAAAACAAAAAGGTGAATCAAATGGGTGAAAGATTAAGAATATTCGGGTTAGTAGCAGTCTTAGGATTCATGGCCGGAGTAATAGCACAGCTGACAGCAGACTACATAATTCCATGGCTGATGGTAGTATTGCCAGCGCTCGTTCAGATCAGGTTCGTAGTTTCAGGATTCGCTGGCGCCGCACTAACGCTTGTCCTTGTAAGCATATGGGCATACTTCACAGGAAACAAAGATCACAGATAAAAAAGCAACTTCCCTCAGCCTCTTTCTTTTATTCATAAATTCCTAGTTTTCACACTCTCGTTATTTTCTTTATTTGTCATTGCGGGGTATTAACCGTGTTTTCCGTTGCCCCAAAACTTTTTAGTGGACTCAGGAGCGGAAAAAGATGTCATCCGTCAAGCGTCTTCGTACCTCGATAACTTACCGATATGCTGAAGAAACTTGGCTAAGTGGACTCAGTAGCGGAAAAAGCGTTCATCAGCCTTAAGCTTCATCGTACCTCGATGACCTCATCGTCCGCTAAAATTCAATGCTTCTGCAGATTTCAATCTTTTGGTGCTCCAATGCGGAACGCTCGTTTATAGATTTTAGGCACTACTTTTCGACACCTTTATTTTCACTTTCCTTCTAAATAAGTAAGGAATGCCAAACACAAACGAACCCAGCAAAGCACCATTTCCGAAACCAGTAGAGCTGATGATAGCAGATGCCTTCTACGTTCGGCTAAACATGAGAAAGAATCATATTTTATTCAAAGACCTCAGCGAGAGAGATGCTCGCTACTCCTTCTGGCAATATCCATCTGCTCTTGACCATCGAAAGAGCATACTCGACATCCACAAAACAATACAGACTTACGGCAACCCTCCGAAACAAATCCCAATTTTCAAGAAGGAATATGAGCAATCGCTCATGGAAAGAATAGCTCAAGAACTTATGACTACCTCTTTAGCGAGCTTCCGAATCGTCAAAGTCAATGACTCTGCATTGCGAGACCTTGAGGTCAAGTTTATTCCACTTCAAGAGTTTGCCGAACTCTTGCAATCCGTGAGGAGAAAACAAAGGTTGTGTTTTGACACGTGTTCTCTCATTAAACTTGAGAAATTAATCCACCAAGCCAAACTGAAAGACATTGATGGGCACGGTTGGGTTATAGGTAACTCCTTAGAAGGCTACACCGTTCTGACAGACGGAGTCAACTGCATCTTCTTGGACACAAGCAATTACCCAAAGATTTTGGAGAAAAACCTCAAGCCCCTTCTTTCTTGACGCTGAAGCCCTTGCAAAGGGTCTCATTTTTTCTGGATTTCAACGATGTCTCTTACTCTTGCCCAGAATGTACTTTGCTACCTCTGAAGGTTGAGCGATACGACGTTTGAACGGTTTTACTGTGTAACCGAGTACACTGGAGCGTCTCTTCTTTCCCTTCCCAAAATCCACGTCTAACTCAACCAATGTAGGAATCTTTGGGAGATTCGGTATCTCCAAGTTCGGTGGAGCAAAATCCCATCTAAAATCAGTGGTTTGCACTGTTTGCAAGGTTGTCTTCAACTTCTGGAGCTGAGCAGTTTTCAAGCCTACTTTCGCTTGTTGGATTGCTTGTGAGAGTCATGAAGCGTATTCTTTCTAAACGACCTTTCGCCCTGAGCAATCCGCTTATGCAACGGTGGAAAGCCCTTCTCTGCTTCTTAGTGTAAGTCCACCGTTTCATGTAGCGTCTTTCGTTGAAATCGAAAACAGCGTCTTCCTCACCATGGAAATGAGAACCGAAAGAACGGCTGCGCTCAATCAAACAGTTTGCCTTAAAATCCCAAGCCTTCATACGCCGAAGGCAAGTAGAGAACCTAAACAGTCACAGCTAGGAGAAAAAAGGGAGTTGTGCGGGAGAAGTTAGGTGGAGTTCCTCATCGTCCAATCTGTTAGGTGCATCGTCCAACTTATTTGTGTTTTCACATTCTTCTTCCTGAGCCTTTGCGGTTTTCATTTGAAACCCATTGTCACTGGTTTAACTTGGTGCTTGGAAAAACTTTGCTGAGAAAAAGGTAGATAAATATGCGGGTTGCAGAATAACTTTTGAAGTAAAAAGTGAGGTTAATTGCTTATCTCCGAAAATTGACACACATGCACAAGAAAGAAACGGGGCTAAATGTTCATAAAAAAGGGTAAGGTGAATAAATGAAGTACGTACTCATTGTGGGGGATGGAATGGCCGATTATCCCGTTCCTGAACTGGGAAACATGACTCCTCTCCAAGCAGCACATAAACCAAACATGGATGAGATAGCAGCCAAAGGCCAAAATGGTCTTCTTAGAACAGTACCCGAAGATTTGAGCCCTGGTTCGGATACCGCCATTCTTTCGGTTCTGGGTTATGATCCTAGGCGATTTTGTACGGGCAGGGGACCTTTGGAAGCTGCTGCTAGAGGTATCCAGCTAAAGGAAAATGATGCAGCATTCAGGTGCAACCTGATAACAGAAAAAGATGGAATTCTAGTTGATTATTCTGCTGGTCACATAACAAGTAGGGAAGCCTTCAAATTAATAGAAGCTTTAAGGAAAAATTTTGAAAAACCTGATGAAATTGAGTTTTTTTCCGGACTAGGCTACAGGCATTTCCTGATTTTGAGAAATTTTCCAAATTCTCATCTAATTGAGTGTACTCCACCTCACGATGTTGCAGGTGCTGATATCTCGATGATTTTGCCAAGAGCTAAGTCGGCAGAAGTAGAAAAAACGGTGACCCTACTGAAAAAATTAATTCGTGAATCTAAGGGGGTTTTAGAGTCTCACCCAGTCAACATTTCCAGACGGAAATTTGGCAAAAGACCTGGAAATATGATTTGGCCTTGGGGTGGGGGCAAAAAGCCATCCATGCCTTCGTTCAAGGAAAAATACGGTTTGAAAGCAGCAGTCATATCTGCTGTAGACCTTGTGAAGGGAATCGGAATCTACGCGGGAATGGAAATTATTGATGTTCCTGGCGCTACTGGCTTGTATGATACAAATTATGAAGGAAAAGCAGAATCTGCACTAAAAGCTCTTGAAGACAATGACATGGTTTTTGTCCACGTTGAAGCACCAGATGAAGCAGGACATGAGAGAGATTATACGCAAAAAGTCAAAACGATCGAAGATTTAGATAAGAGACTGGTGGGCAGGATTCTTGAAGGCTTGAAAGAACCGTATGCTATTGCTATCTTGCCAGATCACCCAACTCCGATTAGAGTTGGAACACACACAAGAGACCCAGTGCCTTTTGCAATTCAGTCTCCCTTTCTAGAGCCTGATGGCGTCCAAAAGTTTGACGAATTCTCTGCAAGAAATGGTGCGTTTGGTCTAGTAGAACAAGAACAGCTTATGTCACTTCTCATTTCTTCCGCTCCAAGTAGCAAACAATCGGAAACATCACACGAAACTCGGTAGAATTAGCAACTCCGCGTGCCAATGAACTTCTGCGAAAGGGCTAAAGCTAACAGGTGCGAAACTGAACAGCCACTAAAACCCGCAGTTCACCGAGTCTGCACCTATATAAAGGCTGAAACGCCAAGAGAACTACAAATTCCCTCATAACTGCTGATTTGTGCCGACGGGTTTGGAATTGCTTGACGAAGCAGAGTTTTGAGCGCATGAGCTGGGGTTACAGTTGGGTGTGGCGTGGCTTCACCAAAACATGGAAACACATTATTCAGGTCTATGGTTACAAAAGCGGGCTTTGGGTCTGGAAAAATATGCTCTGTTTTTTCCCTTAATCTGGTCTCGGCAAACTAATCTTGCTAAGTTTGTGGATTTGGGGTGAGAAGTCCAACTACTTGAACGTATTGTTCTCATACCATTTAGACAAGAGCAGAGCGCACGCTACACTTCCAATAGCAAATAAACCAGAAAAGCTGAAATTATTGAGAACCCAAAGCTGATCAGAAAACCGTACCTCTGTTTGCTTGTATTTCCGAAAACAAAGAAGTATTCTATGGGAAACAAAAACAGAATTTTGTTGTCATTGCGTACTACAAATTCTTTGATGTCATATACAAGTGGGTAAACTAAGCTTGAATTTTTTTGTTTAAGCTCCTGAACACGAGGCGCGTGAATTGTAGCATTCGCCAATATTCCGTATCCGACTAATCTAAAAAGTAGGTAAAACATGGTCAATGCGACTGCAAACACGAATCCGTAGAATATGAACAACTGCCATGTTGCCAAAGGGCTATGGTTAAACAAACTGACTCTGACAGTAAGAATAGTAAACATGAGGGCAGCAAAACCTATGAGGACACGGCCGTGAGTGTTGATCTCAGAAGAGTAGAAGTGAAGCAGAAGCTGACGGCAAGATAATTCACAATCTACTTGCTCTGGATCGCTCATGGAGTCTGTGTTTGACTAAAGGTCATATTTAACAATATGCCAAAGTTGTTCTCGCGTTCGAGCTTTAACAACCTACTATAGCGCATTCTGCGTCTGCGTTCTCTGACATACGGACTACTCGCATCGTGGGAGTGGTGCGGGAGCACCACGACTTTATCTAAGGAGAAAAATGAATGCCGTAATTGGATTAAATTTTAATCCATTCTAACCCAAACCTTCACAACTTGGAATTGAATGCTAAGAATTGAAAAGCTCGCTTTAATCTGTCTCGCACGCGACTTTTGCTTCTTCCTCTTCACTAGTCTGTGGAAACTCTATCTGCCTAGATATTTTGGTGACTGCGCATTCTTCCCCTGTCCACCACATGCATTTGCCAAGCTGACACCCAATTGATACGCCATCACTAAACAGCAAGGGGCACCTTCGTGTATTTCGCTTTATACCATCATCAAAACAAATGTCAAGCGTTTTTCTAAGACGTTTGGGCACTCCGTTAAGTGCATAGCCATTGAGAGCTTCAACAACACCCTCAGTGCGCACTAGATCAGTTAAAGTTACTAATCCCACAAGTCGGCCTTCGTCAACAACTGGCATTTTCTTTATGTTATGTTCAAGCATAATCTTGGCAGCATCGCCAGCACGCATGTCTGGTGAAGCGGTAACCAAGGGCTTTGACATTACATCGATGATTCTTGCATTTTCTGGATGTATTGCTTTGCATATAACCCGCTTTATCATGTCCCTTTCAGTTATTATGCCAAGAGGCTTGTCATCATCAACAATGATAACACAACCGATTTGGTATCTATTCATGAGCATAGCTATATTTTGTACCGTGTCGTCCAATCTGGCGGTTTTAACTTTCTCAACCATTATCTTTCTAAGCTTTTGCGACATGCTCAGCACTAATCTCTTTGAGAGTTTACTGATTAACTCATCTAAATCTTGTGAATTGCTAATTCTTACTTGAAATTTAGACACATACTCGCTATCCGCTCTTCGCGCGCTAAAATTCGTGCGCCGAGGGAGAGGCTCGGAGGACAAGGATTTCCATTTTAAGGGATTGTCCCCGCATCGAGTTTCCCGAGGCGCTTAACCGTTGCTTGCGAGCGTAGCGAGCACTTCGCTTGATAGTTGCTAACAAAACTGTATGCCGAATTTGTTATGGTCGATGAGGGCAACATAAAATTTTGGCAAAATTAAGAGGGCAAAAGAGGGAGTAACGTGTTGCACTTTTTTCTTATGGTTGAAGCAGTTCCTGCAGCTCCTTCCATTTGCTAAGGAATTCATGTCCCTTTTTAGTTGTTGCATATCTCTCTACGCTGTGATGAACTTCCAAAAGTTCAAACCCTAGAAGCTGAAGCAGACACTTCTGAAGCATTTTGTAAGATATATTCGTCTGGTACATTACGCGAGTCTTAACCTGCGGTTCTTGGCAAAAATTGAGTATCTCCACGAAAATCTGTAAATGTCCCCTGTACAAGCAATTACCTTGCATGGACTTTTTCAAGTCCTCAAAAACGATGGTTTCTTTTAACATGTTGGAACGAACGTTGCAATGTGATTTAAACCTTCTCGTCAAAGCTATGGTTTTCCACGGTCAATCTTAAAAGAACCAAACTCTCACTTTTTTTGTTGATTATTTATGACTGGATAGTTACTAACAAAACTGTGCGCTATCAAAAACATTTTTAGATTCATCCACACTATAAGAGGAAATAGCTATGAAGACGTTTAAAGAAACAAAAACACAATTGGAAATGCTTAAACCAATTCTCAAAGAGAGATTCCAAGTGGAAACCATAGGAGTATTCTGCTCTTACTCCCGTGGAGAACAAAAAAACAAAAGCGACGTGGACATTCTTGTCACTTTTACTGAGCCAAATGACATTGACCTTTTGGATTTCATAGAACTTAAGCGCTTTCTAAGCCGGAAACTGAAAGCAAGGGTAGACCTAGTAAAGAAAGACGCTTTAAAGCATAGAATCAAAGAAAAAATACTACAAGAGACGATTTACGTATGACAAGAGACGTTAAACTCCGCTAAAACCCGTAATCAAAGAACTACTGAACCAAAAGTAAACGCCATCGTAACTTGAATTTTCACCTTTCCGCTCCGCTAAGCTGTCTCTATGAGCTAAAAAGTTTCACTGACAAGAAACCGCAAACGCCACTAAGAACGGATGGGCATTTCTATTTGGAGCCTATTAGAAATAGGATGCAGAAACCTATAGGGGGTAGGTCCGTATTGGCGCTTTCCACAACCAAAAGCATGCTGAAAAATAATTCCCAAAAATTCGCAGACAAATTTCCATGCACAGGCAATTAACGCGCACTTCACGCAAAGGTTTCACGCAAATATCGCTCAGACACCACCAATTGGCTCGACACCTTAGGCGGTTGGTGGCCGCAGGCTGAGCTGGTCGACCGAAGTCTTCCAGCGTACACCCCGGCTCCATCAAACCCATCTTTTATGGGAGCCCTCGTCCCGTGAAACGGGAATGGCTGCCTCTTTTCGGGAGAGGCTTCGAGCTTAGATGCTTTCAGCTCTTATCCTCAGCAGCGTGGCTGCCCGGCAACTGCCCTGTCGGACAACCGGTTAACTAGAGGCTACAGCGTCCCGTTCCTCTCGTACTAGGGACCCTTTCCCCTCAGGCAGCCCGCACTCCCAGCAGATAAAGTCCGACCTGTCTCACGACGGTCTAAACCCAGCTCACGTTCCCTTT
>Ga0315289_10011909_pt1 | contig 12295 bp, 10 predicted proteins | sample YL17G11_40_MG_FD_203452 | JGI IMG/M metagenome (GOLD analysis project Ga0315289, IMG submission 203452) | Sediment microbial communities from Yellowstone Lake, YNP, Wyoming, USA - YL17G11_40 | ecosystem: Environmental > Aquatic > Freshwater > Lake > Sediment | place: USA: Wyoming | collected...
TCAGCCTCTACCTTCTGCCCGAATCGAACGCCCTGATGCGGCCTCTCCTCGAGGCCCAGCTCCGGCCCAAGAGCCGGGTCGTTTGTCACAACTACACCATCCCCGGCTGGGAGGAAAAACAGGTCCAAAGCGAAACGGTCAAGGACGAGAACGGCGAAGACCACTACATTTATCTGTACATCCGCTGATGCCGCCCAGGAGGAGCTGCCCATGACCATCGCCGATTGTCCCTTCACGGTGACGGATTTCCAGGCCATCGCGCCCGTCGAGCACAAGGGCGAGACCGGCACGTCCACCTGGCGGGTTTTCGAACGCGGCAACGTCCGGGCCAGGGTCGTCGATTATTCGGCGGGGTACCGCTCCGACCACTGGTGCCCGCGGGGCCATGTCCTCTACGTCCTCGAAGGCGGGTTCGGGATCGTCCTCAAGGACGGCCGGCGGTTCCTTCTCGGTCCGGGCATGGGCTTCGAGGCCGGAGACGACGCGGGGAACCCCCATCTCGGCTATTCGGAAAAAGGAGCCCGGGTCTTCATCGTCGACTGAAGGATGGACCTTCTCCCGATTTCAGGGCCTCGCTTGTACGTAAGCTGACAATAGATATCACCCTTAGCCCCCCGGCCCCCCCGGGAACCAGTCCCGGCGGTTCCCCCATCGCCGGGCGATGGGACCCCCTCCGCTACGGGGGTCATCAGCGTGATATCTATCGCCATCTTTCTATAGCCAGCCCCAAAATCGGGAGAAGACATGAGAAAAAAAAGGCGCCTCCGCCCGGCGGAAGCGCCTTGGTCGTTTCCGAGAATTAACGGCTTAGAATCCGATACCGATGGTCGCGGACCAGACGCCGTTCTTGATGTCGGGCTGGACCTGGCCTTCGATCGTGTCGATGACCTTCTGCAGGCCCAGGCTGTAACGGACGTCGAGCATGAAGCTCCGACCCAAGTTCACGCCGGCCCCGAAGATGGCGCCGTAATCGTTGTTCTTTAACAGCGCTACGTCTACCGGAACGCCATCCAGTTCGGCCTTCTCACTGAGTTTGAAGCCCACGGAAGGTCCCGCGAAGACGAAGGGCTGGATGACCGGCAGGGGGATCTTGATCTTCAGGAGAAGGGGGATCTCGATGTAATCGCCGTAGAGCTTGTCCGTATAGCTGTCGTCCAAAGCGACAAAGGTGGCCCCCTTCATCGTGTACAGGGCTTCCCACTGGATGGTCACGACCTTGCCGAGGTTGAAGGCCAGGAAAACGCCGCCCGTGAAGCCCACTCTGGATTTAATTGTCTCCAGGGGATCCTGGGCGTCGGCGCCCGTCGGCTTGGCCATGTTCCCGCCGACCTTGATGCCGAACTGGACGCCGGCTGCGGCCGGCTGGGGCAGGGCCATGAGGCCCGCGAAAGCCGCGATCACGAGAACCGTCATAAGTCTTTTCATGATACCTCCTAGCGGTTGACGGATATCGGGACGCGTCTATGGCGTCCTCATTCCCAGTCTGGGCGCGGAGACCTTCTCGGGCAATCCCCTCCGAAGAGGATTCGCCAGGGGATTATCGTCCCCCCAGGGGGTGAGGGGAGGGCCGTTTTCTCATCGTTTTTTCAAGCGGCTTCCGGCCGCGCCGCTCTATAAATTGATCAGCTTGAACTTCGCCTTTTCCTTGAGTTCCTTGATGTGGTCCTCGACGGCCGTCCCTTGTTTCCCGTCCTTGAGCCGCGATTCGATCTCGCCGCGGACTTCCTCGAAGGGCCGGGTCTCCTTCTTGCGGTCGACGACCTGGATGATGTGATAGCCGTAGGTCGTCTCGACGACCCCGCTGATCTGGCCGACCGGGACGGAGAAGGCCGCGTCTTCGAACGGCTTGACCATCTGGCCGCGGCCGAAGTTTTCATACAGGCCGCCGTTGTCCTTGGAGCCGGGGTCCTCGGAGAACTGCTTGGCCAGGGCGGCGAAATCCTCCCCCGCCTTGGCCTTCACGAGAATGTCCTCGATTTTCTTCCGCACCTCGGCCTTTTCCTGGTCGCTTTTGCCCTGGGTCAGCAAGAGAATATGGCGCACGGATGCTGTCTTGTCGCCGGCCGTCTCCTCCTGGTAGGCCTTCCGGATGTCCTCCTCGGAAACTTTGGCTCCGGCTTGGACGATACCTTCGAGGTACTTGTTGATGACGAGGGTCTCCTGGACGCTCTTTTTGACGTGGTCGATCGAGATGCCCGCGCTTTTAAGGGCTTCGAGGAAAGCTGGCTCCCCGCCGGCCTGGGCGTATTGGGCCTGTATGGCCTTGTCGAACTCCTCGGCCGGGACGACCGTCTTGGCCGCGGCGGCCGCGGCGAGCAGGAGTTTACGCTCCGCGAGCTGGGTCGCCCCCTGTTCGATGATGCCCTTCAGCCGTCCGGCGTCGACGCCCTTGAGCTGGGCGGTCCGGGTCCCCAGGTTGTCCTGGATGGCCTGGACGACCTCGGCGGCCGTGATCGCCAGGCCCTTGCCCTCGACGAGGATGGTAACCTTGTCCGGGCCGAGCGCGGGCATGACCGCCGAGAGGTCCTTGGCCAGGGTGTAGGCCGGGGTCCCTTCCTTCAGGGCGACCTTTTCGGCTTTCGGGGCGCAGCCGGAAACGAGCAACGTCGAGAGCAGGGCTAAAACGAACATGTTCTTCATGCGATTCTCCTTGGATTCTCGGGAAACATCCCGATATTTAACCACAGATGGGCGGGCAACGCAAAGGATTTCTCGGGCTTTTCAGCCGGCGACGACGCGGTGGAATTTCTTCTTGCCGGCCTTGAGGAGCATGCCGCCGTCGGCGCCAAGGTCCTTGATGGTCAGGAGACGCTCGACCGAATCGACACGTTCGTCGTTGACGTAAAGGCCGCCCTGCTCGATGAGTCTTTTCGCTTCGCGGCGCGAGGGCGTCAGGCCGACTTCCGTGAACAGCTCGGCCGGGGTGATGCCGGTTTCGAGCCGGGCGCGAGGGATAGTAGTGGTAGGAAGCACCGTGATATCGCCCATGACGTCCTTATTCCCGCTCGCTGTGATCTCTCCGCCGCCGGAGATGAAAGGCGAACCATGGCCGCCCTTGCGGCCAGATGCCCTTAACGCGCCGCCGCCGAAAGCCGCGGCAGAGGCGGCCCTGGCCTCTTCGGCGGCCTTCTCGCCGTGGGTGATTTTCGTCGCTTCAAAAGCCAGGATGCGCTTGGCCTCGTTGATCCCGCTGTCCTTGAGCGTCTCCAGGCGCCGGACCTCGTCGAGCGGCAGGAGGGTGAAGATCTTCAGAAAGCGGCCGACGTCCCGGTCGTCGCAGTTGACCCAGTACTGGTAGAAATCGTAGGGGCTGAAGCTTTCGGCGTCGAGCCAGACGGCGCCCTGCGCGGTCTTGCCCATTTTGGCCCCCGAGGCCGTGGTCAGAAGGGGGAAGGTCAGGGCTTCGGCCGCCCCACCATCGACCCGGCGGATGAGGTCGACCCCCGCCAGGATGTTGCCCCACTGGTCGTCGCCTCCCATCTGCAGGGAACAGTCATGTTTTCTGTAAAGCGTCAGGTAGTCATAGGCCTGGAGGAGCTGGTAATTGAATTCGATGAAGGACAGGCCTTTCTCGAGGCGGAGCTTGTAGGCCTCGGCGGCTAGCATCCGGTTGACGCTGAAGTGCCGGCCGATGTCGCGCAGGAAGGCGACATAGTTCAGGGGCAGGAGCCAGTCGGCGTTGTCCACGGCGATGGCGTTCGTCCCGTCGAAGTGGAGGTAGCGGGCGAGCTGGATAAGGATGGCCTGGCCCTGGGTCCGGATGGTCGTTTCGTCAAGAATCTGGCGCATCTCGGTCTTGCCGCTCGGGTCGCCGACCATGGTCGTCCCGCTGCCGACGACGGCGATGGCCCGGTGGCCGGCCCGCCGGAGGTGGACCATGGCCATGATGGGTACGAGGCTCCCGGCGTGGAGGCTCGCGGCCGTGCTGTCGAAGCCCACATAAAACGTGATGGGCTTCCCCTCGAGCATCTTCCGCACGGCGGCTTCGTCCGACACCTGGGCGACGAAGCCGCGTTCTTTGAGTTCGTCGTAAACGTTGCCGCTCATGGCCTTACCTCGGGAGTTATATACCATAGGACGCCCGGCCCCGTCCATCTGCGGCTTTCTTCAGGTTCCTTGTTATACGCTTTATTCACAGCAGCCCTTGCTTGATTGAATAGGTGGGCATGGCACAGAACCATATGAGCAATAAACGCAACAATTCCCTTCTTTGGGCTTCAATCTTTCATTGCACTTTTCACAAACGTAGAAATATTGGCAAGCATCCTTTGGCATTGTTTCTTTTTTTTGGTGCCCGCACTCGGGGCACGTTATGATTGATTCAAGTTTTATTTCCAATATTACTCCTTAACCTTATATCCTGTGGAATTTATTGTCCTGCCGATTTTCTCACCAGTCAATTTTTTTATCATACTTTACGACCACTTTTCCTGTTTTGTAATCCGCCTCTTCAGTAGTTCACATGCCACACAGAGTAGTCGTTTAGCGTCACGTAGTCCGGTGATTTCTTGTCAACACACCTGAGCCACGAGAGTTCCATCTGGAAGGTCTGGCCGTCCGAGACGCGCCGAATTATGGCAATGAGATCGTCGGATTCCGAATCAAGAATGTCGATAAGGTCAAACTTATCCGTATAGGACGGGTTTGTTTTCTTCATTTCCTCATATTCATTCCGGTCCCAACCTCCAAGCACATATGGCTCTTCCCACGGGAAGTCCTCGATGCCGGTTACACGCAGAGGGAGGGAGAGGTGTTTCTTGAGGTGCACAAGATAGCGACGGGCGTTCTTGGGCGTCCGTTCGTTGTCGTCACCGAGTACGGCGTGAATACGCTGCTCCGATTTATCCATATGATCTCTCTGGCTAACGACTCGGCTGAGTTTCGTTTTTGCCGCCCTTGCAAAAACGTAAACTCCAGCCGCTGGTTCGGCTGTTCCTATGGTTGAAAGAGCTGATCCTCCTCGATGATGTTCATGGCCTCCTGAATCGAGAGACCCGCATATGAACCCCTTCGTCTCAAGCGGGATTCTAGATTGGCCCGGCCGGAACGCACGGCCTCTTCGCCCTCGTCGGCGTTCGGGCCTAGTCCAAGCCCCGTTTCTTCAGGAGGGGTTCGATCTTCGGCTCGCGGCCGCGGAAGCGCTTGTAGAGGACCATCGGGTCCTCCGTGCCGCCGCGCTCGAGGATGTTCTTCCGGAACGACTCGGCCGTGGCCCGGTCGAAGAGGCTCGTCTCTTTGAAGGCTTCGAAGGCGTCCGAATCCAGGACCTCGGCCCAGAGGTAGCTGTAATAGCCCGCCGAGTAGCCACCGCTAAAGATGTGGGTGAAATAGGGGCTCAGATAGCGGCTGACGATCTCGGGGATGAGGCCGATTCGGACCATGGCTTCGGCGTCGAACTTGACCGTGTCCAGCTCCTTGGCTTCGGTCCGAGTGTGCCAGTCCATGTCCAGGAAGGAGGCGGCCAAATACTCGACTGTCTCGAAGCCCTGGTTGAAGAAGCGGCTCTTCTGCATCTTCTCGAGCAGGGCGTCCGGGATGGGCTCCCCTGTCTTGTAGTGCTTGGCGTACATCTTGAGGACTTCGGGGTCGGCGGCCCAGTTCTCCATGATCTGGGAACAGAGTTCGACGAAGTCGCGGGGGACGCTCGTCCCCGACAGGCTCTCGTACTTGCAGCGGGTCAGGATGCCGTGGAGGGCGTGCCCGAATTCGTGGAAGAGGGTCAGGGCCTCCTCGTAGCTGATGAGCGCCGGCTCCCCGGCCGTGGGCTTGGAGAAATTGCCGTTGTTGGAGATGACCGGTCGGATGTCTTTCCCGTCCCGGATCGATTGCTCGCGGACGTTGTTCATCCAGGCCCCGCCCTGCTTCGACGCCCGCGGGAAATAGTCGACGTAGAGGACGGCCAGGTGGGAACCATCGGCGTCCTTGACCTCGAACACCCGGACGTCTTCGTGGTACTTCGGGATGTCGGCCCGCTCCGTGAAGGTGATGCCGTAGAGCCTGTTGGCGACCATGAAGGCGCCGTCGCGGACGTTCTCGAGCTGGAAGTAGGGCCGCAGGGCGTTGTCGTCGAGGTCGTACTTGGCCTTTTTGACCTTCTCCGCGTAATACCACCAGTCCCAGGGCTCGAGCTTGAAGTCCTTGCCTTCCTTGTCGATCAACTCCTGCATGTCGGCCGCTTCGGCCTTGGCCCGGACGAGGGCGGGCTTCCACAGCTTGCCGAGGAAATCGTAGACGGCCTGGGGCGTCTTGGCCATGTTCTTCTCGAGGACGTAGTCCGCGTGCGTCTTGTAGCCCAGCAGGCCGGCCCGCTCGACGCGCAGGGCGGCTTCCTTCGAGGCCAGGGCCGTGTTGTCCAGCTCGTTGCCGTTCGCGCCCCGGTGAATATAGGCCTTGAACATCTTTTCGCGGAGCCCGCGCTTCTCGGAATATTGGAGGAACGGGATGAGGCTCGGCTTGTGGAGGGTGAAGACCCATTTTCCCGGCTTGCCGCGCTCCTTGGCGGCATCGGCCGCGCCGGCCGTGACGGCGGGAGGGAGCCCGGCCAGGTCGGCTTCGTTATCGATGACGAGCTCGAAGGCGTTGTTCTCCTTGAGGACGTTCTCGCCGAACTGCACGGCCAGGACCGAGAGCTCCTCGTTGACCTGGCGCAGGCGGGCCTGCTTGTCCGGCGGGAGGCCGGCGCCGCCGCGGACGAAGTCCTTATAGGTCTCGTCGAGGAGGCGGGCCTCTTCCGTCGCAAGGGTGAGCCGGCCCTTCTCGTCGTAGACCGCTTTGACCCGGGCGAAGAGGGCGGCGTTCATGGCGATGTCGTCGCCGTGCTGGGCCAGCTTGGGCGCGAGCTCCTTGTCGATCTTCTGGAGCTCCTCGTTCGTGTTGGACGAGGTCATATTGTTGAAGACGCCGGCCACCTTGTTGAGCAGGGCGCCGCTTATCTCGAGGGCCTCGACCGTGTTGGCGAAGGTCGGCGGCTCGGCGTTAGAGGTGATGGCCTCGACCTCTTTTTTCTGCTCGGCCATCCCCCTGTCGAAGGCCGGCATATAGTGCTCGGGCTTGATGAGGTCGAAAGGCGGGACGCCGAACGGCGTCGCGAATTCGGAGAAAAAGGGATTGGCCATGACCGTTGTTGTCTCCCCGGCCTTCTTGCCGCAGGCCGCGCAAACGAGGATCGAAAGGCAGACGATAAGGACCGCTTTTTTCATGGGAAAATCACCTTGAGTGAGATTTTTTTACGCACAGGAAGGGCCTAAAATATCACAGGGAAGCGACCGAAGTCAAAAAGTCGATAACCGCCACCCCCTTTCGGGGTGACCCGCCCCCGCCCGCCGCGGTGGCTCCCCGGGCCAAAAAATCACCCGTGTTTTCCTCACTTTAAGGGATGGCCGGAACGCCGCCGGCCGGATACGATGGGAACGGCGCGCGAGAGCCTCGGTCTGCGTCACCGGGAGAGAGGGATTCTCTCCGTGACCGCCCGACGGGCTCGTGAGGAGAGGGCGTCGTGGACAAGAATATCGAAAAGGACAGGAACATGCGGGAGTTCGAGGACGCCGCCCGCCGCGTCGAGCGGCACCGGGCGATGCTCGCCGATCTCGTCTCCGCCCAGGAGAGGGCCCTTTTCGAATTGAAAAACCTTGTCGGGACACCCGGGGCGGAGAGGGCCGGCGAAACGACTCTCTTGGACGTCGACGAGGAGATCCGCAGGACCGCGCTCCTCCGCGAACTCGTTACGGGAGGGCCGAGCGGGCCTAAGCGGGCGACGCCCAAAGTCCTCCTTGTCGACGACGACCCGACGACGCGGAACCTCATCTCCCATTTCCTGCGCAAGGAAAACTTCATGGTCGAGAAGGCAGGCGGCGGAAGCGAGGGCCTGGCCAAGGCCAGGAGCGGGAAACCCGACCTGCTCGTCCTCGACGTGGTCGTGCCCGGGATGGGCGGCTTCGAGCTCCTCTCCCTGCTGAAGAGGGACCCGGAAACCGCTTCCATTCCCGTCCTCATCCTTTCTTCGCTCGACGAGGAGGAAGCGATCGTCAAGGGCCTCGAGGAGGGGGCCGATTATATCACCAAACCTTTCTCGCCCCGGGTGCTCGTGGCGAAGATCAAAAAAATCCTGAAGGATGCCGGCGACCATGCTGCCCATCATCGTCCTCTTTAGCTTCGTCTATCTTCTGCTGCTCTCCGCCTCGCTCTTCCTGTTCATCTTTTTCCGGCGCCTGGCCATCGCGGGCCGGGAAAAGAAAGACCAGCGGGTCTACGAGGGGATGGAGGAGGACCTCCTCGAGGTCCTGACGGCGCCGGACCCGCGGCGGGCGGCATTCGCTTTCGCCTTGAAACACAAAGCCCGGCCGCGCGTCCTCAAGCGGATCCTCGTCGCCTACCGGGAAGCCCTCGCCGGCCGGGCCCTCGAGCCGCTCAAGGTCATCTTCGAGAGGACGTTCCGTTGGAAGTGCCTCCACGAGCTGAAGTCGCCCTGGTTGGCGACACGGCTCCAGAACGTCCGCCTCTTCGTCGATTTCTCGAGGCCCGAGGAAGCCGTCCATCTCGTCAGGCTCCTCCACGACAAGCCCGTCGTGCGCCTGGCCGCCCTGAACGCCCTGACCGGCATCGCCTCCCGGGAAACGCTGTCTTACATCTTCGACCTGTTCGAAAGCGACCCCGAGCCGAACCTCTACGCCTACTCGAACATATTCTTCAGCCTGGGCCAGCGGACCGAACCCTTCATCAGGGCATCCCTCGGCAAACCCCTCCCGCCGGAAAAACTGGGCTTGCTCGTGGAAATGGGCGGACGCCTTCTCCTCCGCGGCCTCTACCCGGACATCGCGGGTTTCGCCAGGCACGCCGACAAGGAACTCCGGATCCGGACGGCCCGGGCTCTCGGCTGGCTCCACATCCCGTCATCGGTCAAGGTCTTGACCGCGCTCGCAGCCGACCCGGCCTGGGAGGTCCAGACCCAAGCGGTCAGGAGCCTGGGCAGCCTCCAGGACTGGAAAACGCTCCCTCTGCTGGCCAAGGCCCTCTTCTCTCCCCACTGGCACGTCCGCTATAACGCCGGATACGGGCTGGCCGCTTTCGGCCTCGTCGGCATCCTCCAGCTCCAGGAGATCTCGCGCCAGGGCGAGGACCGCTTTGCCGCCGACATGGCCACGATGGTCCTCGACACCGTCATCATCACGGGAGGCGCGTGATGACGGACCTCCTGCGCTTTCTCGACAACGCGGCCGGCAACCTCATTCTGGTCTATTTCCTGCTCATCAACACGTTTTATTTCCTGTTCAACGTCCTGTCTCTCGCCGGGATCCTCCGCTATCGCCGGATGGTCACCTTCGTCAGGTTCGGTGAAATCTTTCGGATGCCCATCGTCAAACCCGTTTCCGTCATCGTCCCCACCTATAACGAGGAGCTGGGCGTCATCGAAAGCGTCCGCTCGCTTCTTTCCCTCCGCTATCCCGTCTTCGAGGTCATCGTCGTCAACGACGGCTCGACCGACGCCACCCTGGCCAAGCTCATCGAAGCCTTTGACCTCCGCCCGTCGAAGTCCGTCTTCCGGAAATCGCTGGAGACGAAGCCGGTCCGCGGCATCTACCGGTCCGCGGTCCAGCCCAAGCTCATCGTCGTCGACAAGGTCAACGGCAAGAAGGCCGACGCCATGAACGCCGGGCTGAACATCTCGCGCTATCCGCTTTTCTGTGCCGTCGACGGCGACTCCGTTCTGGAGAAAGACGCCCTGCTCAAGGTCGTCCGGCCCTTCCTCGAGGACCCCGTCCGGACGATCGGCGCCGGCGGCATCATCCGGCTGAGCAACGGCTGCGACATCCGCGAGGGACAGGTCGTCCGGATAGGGATCCCCAGGAACTGGATCGCCCGCTTCCAGATCCTCGAATACCTCCGGGCTTTCCTCGGCGGCCGGCTGGGGATGAGCATGATCAGGAGCACCCTGATCATCTCCGGCGCGTTCGGCATCTTCCGGAAAGATATCGCCATGGCCTGCGGCGGCTACCGGGCGGCCTCCATCACCGAGGACCTCGACCTCTGCCTCCGGATGCAGAAGCACATGCACGAACAAAAAAAGCCCTACCGTATCCACTTCATCCCCGATCCCATCTGCTGGACGGAGGCCCCGGAAAGCCTCAGAGTCCTGGCCCGGCAGAGGAGCCGATGGCACCGCGGCCTGGTCGAAACTCTTGTCCGCTACCGGCGGATGTTCCTCAACCCGCGCTACGGGGTCGCCGGTATGTTCGCCATGCCCTTCTACGCGGTCTTCGAGATGGCCGGGCCGTTCATCGAGTGCCTGGGGTACGCCCTGTTCGCGAGCCACGTCGTCCTCGGCCGCGTCAACTATCCCTTCGCCGTGATGTTCTTCTTCGTGGCCGTATTTTACGGGACATTCATTTCTCTCCTGGCCATCCTGCTCGAAGAGCTCTCGGAACACCGCTATCCCAGGCCCCGCGATATCCTGACTCTGACCGCGGCCGGGGTGGTGGAAAATCTTTTTTATCGGCAGTACTTAGCCGTCGTCCGGCTTTGGGCATTCCTGGAATACCTGAGGGGAAAAAACGAGTGGGGCTCCATGGAAAAACGGGGGTTCGCCAAGGTGGGACAGGTGCCATGAACAAAAAACGCATGCGAATGTCGGCGGTCACTGTCGTGATCATGCTGCTGGTCGCGGCCGCGGGAACGAGTTTCGCCCAGGGCCGGGATGATATCCGCCTGGCCCTCGAATCCGGCGCCCACGAAAAGGCCATATCGCTCGCCCTCGAGGCGCTCCGCGAAAACCCGTCCGATGCCGAGGTCCGCTTCCTGCTCGCCCGGGCCTACGCCTATTCCGGGCGGTGGGACGAGGCCGAAGAAACGATCGGCCGTCTTCTCGCCGAGCATCCGGCGGACTCGGACTTTCTTGTCTTCAAGGCGCGTCTTCTCTGCTGGCGCAAGGACCTCGCCGGGGCTGAGAGCGTCTTCCGTCGCGCCCTGGAACTGACGCCGCGGAGCGCCGACGCCCTCGCCGGCCTGGCCGACCTGGCTTCATGGCGGGGAGAATACGACGCGTCGCTCGTCTACTGCCGGCAGGCCCTCGACCTCGACCCTAACCACGCCGGCGCCCTTTTCCGTATCGGCACCGTCTTTCTCTGGCAGGGGAACTACGGCCAGGCCCGAGGTTATCTCGCCCGGGCCGTCGAGCTCGAGCCGAGGAACGAGGACTTCGCCCGCGCCCTCAAGAACGCGTCTCCTCTCTTTAGCCGGCGGACCGAAGTCTGGCTCACGGGGAGGAATGAGCATTGGAGCGACGGCCGGCCTGATTACTCCGACCTGGGGACGTCCGTCCTGTTCAGCCTTTTCAAGGACCGGTCGAAATTCGTGGTCAAAGCCAACCGGTCCTGGAGGGCCGGCGGCCACGACGACCAGCTCGGGCTCGAGGCCTACCCCCATCTCTGGAAAGGCGCCTATGGCTACCTCGATTTGAGCGTCTCCCCGAAGGCCGATTTCGCCCCGACCTCGTCCTTCCATCTCGAGGTCTACCAGTCGCTCCTCGCCCGCTTCGAGGTTTCGCTCGGGGCCCGGCGCATGAACTTCCCGGCTGGAGGCGTCTCGATCTATGCCGCGTCCGCGGCCGGCTACTTTGGGCGCTTCTATTCGAGCCTCCGCTTCTACTCCGCCCACCACGCGACCGGCACGGAGTTCACATGGATGGCGAACCTCCGCCGCTACTTCGCGAGCGACAGCTTCGTCTGGGCCGGCCTGGGACGCGGTTCCCGGTCCTTCGAGGCCGGTTCCATCGAAGAGGTCCTGGCCGGGCCGAGTTGGTTCGCCGAGGCCGGGTTCGATATTTATCTTTTTCGGGACATCAAGCTCCGAGGATATTTGTCCAGGCGCAAGGAATCCGGAGGGCCGTCCAGCACCGCACTCGCCCTCGTCGCCGGCTACCGCTTTTAGCTAGTTCTCCTCCCGAAATCGGGGATTCGCCGGGAGTTAGTTTGGCGACAGATTTGCATCCCTGATTTCGGGAGAAGAACCCTTTTAATGGGCCGGTTGATCCGGCAGCTTGACGGCCGGTGACGGCTCGGCTAGATTGGTGAGGCCGGGAGGGCCACTTATGAGCCGAAAGCCGCAGGACCGTCGGACGTTTATCAAAACGATGGCCGGGGGTGCGGTCGCCTTGAGGTCGTCGCTGGCCGGATTGTTCGGCGCCGGACAGGCGGCCCCGGCGCGGCTCGAGAAGGATGGCATGTCCTATCGCCGGCTGGGCCGCACGGATTTGCTCGTCTCCGAGATCTCGCTCGGCAGCAGTCCCCTGCCCGACCCGGAC
>Ga0315289_10011910_pt1 | contig 12295 bp, 12 predicted proteins | sample YL17G11_40_MG_FD_203452 | JGI IMG/M metagenome (GOLD analysis project Ga0315289, IMG submission 203452) | Sediment microbial communities from Yellowstone Lake, YNP, Wyoming, USA - YL17G11_40 | ecosystem: Environmental > Aquatic > Freshwater > Lake > Sediment | place: USA: Wyoming | collected...
TCTGTATTTTTACGTATTCACCGGTATCATGACGATCAACTCTTTAAGACCTCTTGACGCCATAGTCAAGGTTGATGATAATGAGATAGGTACTACCCCGCTAAAATATAGGCTCCGTTCGGGAACACATAGTATCAGCGCCTATAAAGAGGGATTTGAAACGTGGGCGGGACAGGTAACGATTAGCGGTACTACTCCTCAAACGATCTCGGTGAAACTGCGCTTCCTGATTAAAAGTGAGCCGTCAGGTGCGAAAGTTATGATTAATGGTAAGGAAGTCGGCGTCACTGATATGCCAATTGACCTTCCCGCCGGAGTTTATATGCTTGAGTTCAAGAAAGACGGCTATGGAAGAGTTAAATACATGGCTGAGATCCCGACTAATGTAAGTATGTCCCTTCCTGTTGCACCGCTGGTTCTCATCAAAGATATGAAAGCAACACAGGTAGATATGACTGCGGAGTCTAAGGCTCCGACAGCCACCGGGTATGGATCCATTCAAGTCACGTCGAACCCCGATGCGCAAGTCTATCTTGATGGAGAACTTCAAGGAGAAACCCCTTTAACTCTGGCGAAAGTTTCCGTAGGGAGCTACGTTCTTAAACTCTCTAAAGAAGGATATAAGGATTTAAGGCAAACCGTATACGTGAATAAGGGCGAAACAACCAAAATAGCCGGAGAACTCAAGCCGGGGCAATAATTCTCAATCTTCAACCATCCGAAATTTCTAAGAAAACCTGATAAGAATAAAATGAAACTATCGAAAACAAATCTATTTATTGGTATCATTATAACTGTTTCAATCGTTGCCGCTGTGGCTATCATCCTGCGCACCGCCATGACTACTGATCGGAAAACGACTATTGGAAACGTATTTATATATGATATTAAAGAGTTCTCCAAAACCGATCCGGGCTTGATTAAATATAAAGAGACTGGCAAAATAAAGACAGGATTCCAAAATCCATTCGCTATCGCAATTGATTCCGGTGACCGCATCTACGTGGCTGGTGATAAATCCATCAGGATATTAGATGCTCAAGGCAGAATTTTATCCAATATAAAGCTGATTGAATCACCTCGATGCCTGAATATTGCAGATGATGGCTCTATTTACGTGGGCATGAAAGAGCATCTTGAAGTCTACAATTCCAGAGGGACACGCACCGCAAAATGGGAAAGTTTGGGACAGAATGCAGTTATAACCGCAATTGCTGTTTCTGGGAATGACGTATTTGTGGCAGATGCAAGTGGAAAGATTATCTTGCGATATGATAAATCAGGTAAGCTGAAAACAAATATCGGAAAGCGCAATCCAGACAAGGGTATAACGGGATTCATCGTTCCAAGCCCATACTTTGACGTTGCAATCGCTTCTGATGGATTGCTCTGGGTCGTGAACCCGGGTCTGCATAAGATTGAAGCTTATACTTATGACGGCGATCTTCAGGCTTCGTGGGGTGAAACTTCAATAGAAATCAAGGGGTTCAGTGGATGCTGTAATCCTGTAAATATTGCTATTCTTCCTGATGGAAAGTTTGTAACATGCGAGAAGGGCATACCGAGAGTCAAGATTTATAGCTCAAATGGGAACTTTGAAAGCGTTGTTGCTGGTGCAGAGAGTTTTGCAGACACCGTCGGGATATATAACCCTTCAGCAGGGGCAGAGGATTCAACAAAGGCACTTGACGTCGCTGTTAATTCCAAAGGCCGCATATTTATACTCGACCCTGTTGAAAAGACGATTCGTGTGTTTTGGTTGACCAATAGAAGGACATAAGGTACTACTTATGAAAGAAGAAAAGGATAAATTATCAAGGAGAGATTTCATCAGAAGCGGAATACGTGGGGCGTGCCTGCTGGGTTTGGGCGGTGTATTGGGATTGTTTTACAATCGTGCCAGAGCAAATGATCTCGTCTGGCAGATCGATCCCTACAAGTGCATACAATGCGGTAGATGCGCCGACAACTGCGTGTTAGAAATTTCGGCGGTTAAGTGCGTACACAACTTCAATATGTGCGGGTACTGCAGGCTTTGTACCGGATACTTCAACCCGCAACCCAATGCGCTCAATACCGGTGCAGAAAACCAGCTTTGTCCATTGGGAGCAATCAATCGCACCTTCATCGAAGACCCCTACTACGAATATACGATTGACGAATCACTGTGCATCGGGTGCGGTAAGTGCGTCAAGGGATGCTATTCATTCGGTAATGGTTCGCTGTTCCTTCAGGTAAGGCACGATCGCTGTCTGAACTGCAACGATTGCTCAATTGCCAGAGCGTGTCCTGCTAATGCGTTTAAGCGAGTTCCTTATAGCCAACCTTATGTATTCAAGGAACAAAAGGGATGAAACGTATAGTTTTGCTCATAATCATCCTGCTGATCCTTCCCGGTGCTGCCTTTGGAGTTCAGCGTTTCCCGCCCCCGGAATTTGAGACCGGGCATGAGCTTCCTGTGACGACAGTGCCGAATCCTCGCTCGGAGTTCCTCGAATATCTGGACGTTGTGATGCTGTTAGTGACTTTATCGCTGGCTTCGTATCTGGCATTGAAAAAGCGCTCACGACGAGGGTTATTCTTTTTGGGGATATTCTCGCTTTTGTATTTTGGGTTCTGGCGAAAGGGTTGCGTATGTCCCATAGGCGCCATCCAGAATATGTCGCTTGCATTGTTTGACAAGAGCTACATACCTCCGATCACTGTTATCGCTTTTTTTGTAATACCTTTGGCGTTTACGCTGTTCTTCGGAAGGACTTTTTGCGCATCGGTCTGCCCGCTGGGTGCAATACAGGATATTTTATTGATCCGCCCGCTTAAAGTGCCATCATGGGTGGATAATTCGCTGGGTGTATTGGCTTACCTGTATTTTGGTGCAGGGGTGCTTTTTGCCGCAACTGGCAGTGCTTTCATCATCTGCCAGTATGACCCATTCGTGTCGTTCTTCCGCCGAAGCGGGAGCGTGAGTATAATCGTTATCGGTATTTGCTTTCTGATCATCGGGATGTTTGTGGGTAGACCTTACTGTCGGTATCTCTGCCCGTACAGCATCCTGCTTCGCCTGACGTCAAAAGGTTCAAAATGGCACGTTAGCATCGCACCGGGTGAGTGCATAAACTGCCGTCTGTGTGAGGATGTATGTCCGTTTGGCGCAATAAGGAAACCGACTCAAGTGCAAAAAGACCGAAAAGAAGGCAAAAAAGCTCTCACTGCTATGATTTTGCTTTTGCCTGTATTGATCGCTTTAGGTGCGTTGGGGGGAGTTAGTGCTGGAACACCTTTGTCTCACGTAAACTCAAGGGTGCGCCTTGCTGAGCGTGTATGGATGGAGGACACAGGCAAAGTTACGGATACCACTGAGCCAAGCGACGCCTTCCGGGGCACAGCCCGCCCTAAAGATGAGCTTTACGCAGAGGTAGTCAGGATCAATGGAAAATTCGCTGTTGGTGGAGGAGTATTCGGTGGGTTTGTGGGATTAGTGATCGGGTCGAAGCTGATCCAGTTTTCTCTCAGGCGCAGACGAGTGGAATATGAGGCGGATCGGTCTAGCTGTCTATCATGCGGGCGGTGCTTTGCCTATTGCCCTGTGAAAAAGGATTCTGCTATTGCTGATGCTTAATGATTTCATCGCTTTGTCATTCCAGCGAAGGCTGGAATCCAGTTACTCTAGGTTATGAGTGACACCGATGTATAGTGTTCCATTCGTCTTGCTTGCCATTATGTAAACGTAATACATATTTGTATGTCTCTGGATTCCTGCCTGCGCAGGAATGACATTATAGACTTAGCGAAAAAACCACTTAGTACATTGCACCGTAAATTCTCACCTGGTTAGAGACTTTTAGTTGGGTTTCGTTCCTCAACCCAACCTGCCTGTAACCGAATACATGAGAAGAACCTAATAAAGCATTAGAGTGGAATCTGGACTAAATATCCATAATTCCACTCTATATGCTAACAGTGTGATAACTACTTCTTGAGAGAAGACCAGGTTGTAGCCAGCTTGCCATTACTGGAAACGGCAGTGAGGTTTGCCAGTACGAACTTCAGTTCAGCAAACATCTGTGGATTGTTCCAGCTACCTTCGCCTGTCACCAATTCAACTTTACTCCACGCCAGCTTGTGGTCCCTTCCGCCTTTGTCGTCATCGTCGTTCAACTGGACGTTGAACCCGATCACTTTTCCATCGCCAGCTTTGATGCCGAAATCGGCAAGTTTTACAGCCGCTTCTATTGCATAGCCATCGGATGTGTCAACGACAGCCGCCTTTGTTGCAGAACCGGGACCTGAACCACCCATCTTGGGCTTATTCGGATCACCGCCCACGTTGTCCCTGCCGATGGTAATCTGTGCGTCATTGGCGTCATAAGCGGCGGCTTTTTCGTTTCCACCATCTATGTAGATTTCAGCAGAATCATCCTGCCAAACATCACCGCCCACGTTTTCGTCCACGACCTTCATATCATCCTTGACCAAGATGCCAACGTACAGGTAATCGTTGTCCGCAACACAAGCGAATTCTAAGGATCCATCTGCGTCACTAGGAGGAAGAGGGCTCCACCCCATAGTAGAATCAACTTTTTCCCATGTTACATCAGGCCAATCTACAAAACTACCATCAAGAGCCACCGTAAAGGGATAGGCACAGTTGTATACTACCCCGGACTCACCAGCAGGCACTATGATAGCAGGCACCGATGTAGCGAGATAAAATACGGAAAACACAGCCAGGATTGCAATTGAAAACCTCATTTTCGTACCTCCTTTTTTTCAGAAATGCACTCGATTCAGTTAGTTTTACACTCCTCTCAAATCATATATCACCCCCTCCATCAGTTCGTAAGTTTTTGGTAAGCATGATCTGACAGCTTCAACTATCATTAGTAGAAGCAAACAAGATTACTTTAACAGATTTTTTCCGTTTAGTCAAACAAAATTTCATGCTTGGCTATTGTTTGGCACAATGGGAATACTATGTCAAAAAGGCAAAGCTTGCCACCCGTCTTGAGCATTTGGGCAGATTGCCTGAGTGCTTCGTCTCATCGTACTGCCAATTGTATTTTCGAGTCATATTTCCTTCCTTATCTTTCTACCACCATCTTGTGGGGGATGTGAAATCGCCTGCCTTTATGCTATAAAAGTATGTCCTCACTGGAATTATACACACAGTTTTCTGATTTGTCAAGTTACGCACTCCAAGTTCCGCTTGACATTCCATTGATAATCCTTCATCTTAAATGCGACAGGAGACCCCAATCCTAGTCTCTAGGTTGGGGAGGAATGTCGCCCTCCTTTTTTTACTTGACATACTACTGAATATCTGATACAATAATTAGTATGAAACTATCAATGAAACTCAAACTAATTACAACTGAATCTCAGAAGCAGGCATTGCTTGATACAATGCAACGCTTTAATTCTGCCTGTGATTATATTTCCGATATTGCCTTTGACAAACAAATCTTTGGGCAAATCAGACTCCACAAGATTACCTATTATGATATTAGAGATAAGTTCGGGCTGACTTCCCAAATGGCTATTCGTGCCATCGGTAAAGTCGTTGAGTCCTATAAAGCTGAAAAGAAACACAAGCACTCTTTTTATAAGTACGGTGCTATTGTTTACGATCCACGCATACTCAAATTTAAGTTTCCTGATAAAATCAGCATTGCCACTATTCAGGGTAGAGAGGTAATTCCCTTCCTTTTCCAGAATTACAGGAATCTTGATATGAGACGTGTCGCTGGTCAAGCCGACCTCGTTTACCATGATGGTATCTTTTACCTTGTTGTCTGCGTTGACGTTCCTGAACCACCCGAAGATGATACCAAAGAATTTCTTGGTGTTGACCTCGGCATAGTCAATATTGCAACAGATAATACAGGAACTCAATATGCTGGAAACAAACTGAATAGCACTAGAAACCGATATTTTCGTATCAGAAAGAAACTGCAAAAGAAAGGCACTAAATCTGCAAAATGTCTTTTGAAAAAACGTAAACGTAAAGAGAACCGTTTTGCAAAAGACGTTAATCACGTTATCTCCAAACAGCTTGTTGATAAGGCTAAGGCACTCGGTCTCGGTATAGCTCTTGAGAACCTTCAAGGTATCCGTGACAGGATTACAGTTAAAAAACCCTACAGAAGACAATATGCTGGCTGGAGTTTCTTTGATCTCAGAACCAAGATCGCATATAAAGCTCAACTCGCAGGCGTTAAAGTCGTCTTTGTTGACCCTCGTAATACGTCTCGTATGTGTTCCGTATGTGGTTTTGTGTCTAAGAAAAATCGTCCCAATCAATCTACTTTCCTTTGTCAATCCTGCGGATTCTCCTGTAACGCAGACTTGAACGCTTCTCGTAATATTGCGAGAAGGGCTGTTGTCAACCAGCCAGACGTGGTATGTGATGAAGCCAAAGCCGCTTGAACTTGCTTCAATGTCGGAATTGCGGTCGAGCATAACTACAAGCCCCTTCCTAGTTTCCTGCTAGGGAGGGGTAATTGACAATTCTTTATGCAATTTAAATACTTCTATACTTTCGCACTTTTTAAATCTGATAGACAAAAAACTAGATTTCATGCAGGTTTGCAAATGTAGAGGCGAGGTTACCTCGCCTCTACAAAAACACATAAATACTTGATCCTTTAGTCAGTGTGATCCAAAGAATCTAAAGGTCAAAATGGATATACAGAAGCTTAAAGCAAAGGTTAAAGAGATAAACGGCATACTTGAAAGGCAATTCGGCATCCCGGAAAGAGAAGGAAACGAAAGCCCGCTGGATACCCTGATCCATACGATCCTGTCGCAAAATACAAATGATACTAACAGCGGCAGGGCTTACGATAATTTGATAGCAAGGTTCCCTTTGTGGGAGGACGTTTTGTCAGCAGATGTAGAAGAGATCGCCAGAGTGATCAGAGTAGGCGGGCTGGCAGGACAAAAAAGCATAAGGATAAAGGAATTCTTAAACTGGGTCAAGACCACGTATGGAGAGCTAAATCTGGACTTTATCTGCGACATGGATACAGCAGAGGCTATCCAGCTTTTAACAAAGCTCAAAGGCATAGGATTAAAAACAGCAAACGTGATGCTTTGCTTTGCATGTGGGAAAGAAGTATTCCCTGTGGATACACACATATTCCGCATCAGCAAACGGCTTGCTCTGGTGCCGTCTAACGCTTCGCCTGATAAAGCGCATGAGATAATGGGTCAGTTATTCCCCGAAGGCAAGGCTTACCCCCTTCACGTAAACATGATACATTTTGGGCGCATCATCTGCCATGCACAGAAGCCCGGATGTAAAGAATGTCCGCTTATAAAATATTGTGTTGTCTGGCACGAATTTATTTAATTAAAAGAGGTTTAAAATGAAAAGGCCAGTATTAATCTTGATGAATATTATTATTATAAGTAGTATGTTTATGCTTGGTGCGGGAGCATTTTTTAGAGGCGAAAACCGCATTGGCAATAGCACTTTTGAGGATGATTTTGTTGGAGATTTACCCTTAAAATGGGGTATAGAGAGCGGAGGCTGAGGATGCGACCCGGCAGGCGTGTATCGCCTGATAACCGATGATTCTACTGCTCACAATAGCAATAAAAGCGCAAAGATCACTCAGACTGTAATTTCAGCCAATGCTTCCAACGTAAAAGCATACTACAATAATGTGCCTATTGAGAAGGATACAATCTATACCTTAGCTTTCTGGGCAAAAGTTGACGTTTTGGAAGGAAAACAAAGAGAACTGGATCTATACGTACAGACATTAGATGATACTCCCAAAGTGGTTTTTCTTAGGACTATCACCCTTGATAGTGTTGATTGGAAAGAATACGTCAACGTATTTACTGTGCCAAAGGACATAGAAGGGAACGTAATGATCAGTTTGTTGGTTGGTCTGTCAAACGTAGATTTCTGGATTGACGACTTCAGATTTTTTGAAAGTGAACCCACCGATGAGATAAAGGCAGGTGAAACACCGGTAAATCCAACAAACAAAATACCCGTATCATGGGGACAAATCAAAAGCCTGCGCTAATGGGCAGACAGCATGTTTTGAGTTATCTTGACCATGATTACATTATTTTATTGAAAAAAATAATATTTGGTGTTAAAATATACTTAGGTGGATCTGTGCAAGGTTTCTGGAATTGGTAGCGTAGAAAGAAAAAGGAGGAAACAATTATGAGGAGATTATCTTGTATTCTAACTCTAACTTTCATGGCAATGTTTATTGCTACGGTTGCTATGGCGGCAGACACGTTCGTCTTCCAATTCGGGCTAAAAGGTTATGAAAGCACAATGGACACTCATATTACTGAGTATTCAGGCAATAACGGTAATAATATGGGTGGTCACATTGAAAACGAATGCTGTGAATACGATCCAGCTAACACGGATGGAAAGTCAGTTTTGGTATGGTTTGATGTCTCTTCTATTCTGACGAATGCTGTAATTGGCAAGGCAACTCTGGAGCTTTATATGACCCAAAATCGCAACGGCGGAAATAAGAAAACAGTTGCCGCTCATCGCCTTCTGAAAGACTGGGCAGAAGGTGTTGGCACAGGAATTGACGGCGTAGCGGCTCAGAAAGACGAGGTATGCGGTAAATGGACCGGTAAAGGGGAAGATTGGGCGAAATTCGGTGCCGATGAACCCGATGTGGATTTCGTTGCAACTGCCGACGACTCCATTGAGATTGCCGCCGGAACCAATCAATGGTATGCCTGGAATGTGACAAAGATGTGCCAGTATTGGATCTACAATCCCGACAAAAACTTCGGTGCAATAATACTAGAACCCAGACCTCACGCCAAAACTACCGGCACAAAGGTGTTTGCGTCAAAGGAGAATACCAGCCAAGATATTAACAACCAGGATATTCATCCCAAGCTAACGGTTATGGTGACGGGAATAGCTGTTGATCCCCGTAACGGACTCGCAACTTCCTGGGGAGTGATTAAGTCTGGTATTTAACTCGTGATCGTTTCGCTTATTCGAGTTTTTCAGTTATTTACGTTTTACATGAAATTAAGATTCTTCCCCCAAATCAAGTATGGGGTCAGAATGACATTCACGTTCCGCCGTGCAACGGAAGACACGTTCCGCCGATCTCGTTCCGCCGAGTTACGGAAGAAAAGAGCAACGGAAGGATTGTCATCCTGAACGGAGTGAAGGGTCTTTCTAAGTGGTTTTCTCGCTAAGTCTGTTATGTTTATTTAGGACACGCATCAGCGTGTCCCTACATCAAAAATAGCGTAGCGACACGCTGATGCGTGCCATTTGAACCATAAGGTATTTAGCGAGAAAACCACTAATACTTAGACATAGTAGTTTTTTATAGTATTCTTCTTTTGAAGTGCTGAAACTTGCTTCAGCACTCTAAAAAATCACCAGTCGAATTCGTTTATAACCTCACGGGTAAGTTTAACCCATCTTGCCATGCGCAGTGGTTCGCTTGATAGAGTATGAACGTCCTTCATGACGATCTCTACATTGCAATCCTTTGCAGTCGTGAGGGTCTTGCGAATGTCATCCTTTATAACCTCATCATCAAAATGCTTTGTGCTTATGTATGATGGGTTCGGCTTACGTGAATAGACATAGCTGCGCCCAAACTGTTCAGCCATGTATTTTTCATCACACCACGGCGATATTGATACACTGCGGAGATTCGGAAACTTTTTAAGCACATTCCAGCGACTGTGAACTGGTTCACAGCATCCGTAATAGCACAATCCGAATTTTTCAACAACCGCAAGCTGATAGGGAAAGATGAACTCCTCGAACAAATCAGGACCTACACCCACAGTTTCCTGTGATTCGGACAGCACCCATAAGTCCTTCAATCCTACAGGATCGCCTTCCTTCCAATCAGGTTGAGGCAATTCCCTGCAATGCCCACGACTACCCGAACCGATGTAGTCACTCTCATTATTCAGCGTGAGCAGACCCTCTTTTTCCAGCCATTCCGCATAAGCGATGTGATCATCACGAAGAAAAGCCATTAGCCTGTGAAGCCCATCGGGGTCATCGTACATATACATCATCAGGTTCTGCAACCCGATAAGGTTTATAGCAGGCCACGTCATGCCGACAGTCCACCAGAACCCGCCACGTATACGAATCGGTAAAATCCCATCAAAGACTTCCTCAAGGTGAGATTTCCATTCAAGTGTAGCTTCACGATTGACGGAATACGTACGTGGATGTAATTTATCAAAATCCCTATTTATATCCTTGATCGGCGCATCCCAGCGATAGCTCGAAAGCTCAGTTCCGCTGTCGCCCCATTCCATCTTTGCCTCAACACCGTAATTGCTGGTACCAACGTGCCAGTTGCAGGTGATGTATGGCTCGATTACGTTATCATCGTCAATGTTTTCATAATGATAAATTGTCCTTCGGAACCCGCCTTCAATGCCTTTCGCCCATCCTTCCTGGCACTGGATAACAGAACCCGGAACCAGATCATTCAAAGCAAGCCCTGATTCAATCAGCACCAATGGGCGAGTTTTTTGAAGGGAGTTATGCCTGTACCAGAGTTCCCTTCGTTCCATATTGACAGGTCCATTAGCAATTTCAAGCACACGCTTTGCAAGGTCACGCAAGATATTAAGGTCAGAAGGTATAATTTTCCATTGAGAATTTGCCATAAATTTTCCTTTTTCACACCCCTCACGTCTGCTGACGCAGACGTGTTTCCCCTCTCAAGCGGGGAATTGGCTCTAGCTCCCCTTTTGAGAGGGGTTATGTTGTGGTAAATTACACGAATTTATTTGCCTTTTTTATCAAGTCGTACTTCTTTACCAGTCTCAGCACTCTTCAGGACGGCTTCCATCATCTGCTGGACTATGAGACCGTGCCTCAACGGAGCCTGACATTCCTTTCCATCAAGTATGCACTCAATGAAGTGGCCAGCAATATTATCCCACGACTCTGGACCTCTCGGAACGTTCACTCTTATATCCTGTGGATTACCATATTTTGTAGTATAAAGCGTTACCGGACTTAATTTTCCACCGGCTTCAGTGCCGAACAACTCAATCTGGAATTCCTCCGGCTGATGTGACGCCCAGAAGCTTTCGACCTGTAACCCGACACCATTCTCAAATCTAATTAGCCCACCGGCGTAGTCATCGGCGGCATATTGCTCGTAGACTTCCTTTGATGGAGTGGAAAAATCCCAGTAGCCAAGACCTCTTGGACCGAACTTTGCGCCAGCGACGCCCATAGCGCTGACAGGCTTTGGGAGACCCATGACCCACCATACAGCATCCAGAACGTGAACGCCCATGTCACGGAACGCCCCTCCGCCTTTCTGTATGAATCCAAGATTCCATGCGGGGATACCGCTTCTCCTGATACTTCTGGCACGGGCATAGTATATTTCGCCGAAATACCCCTGTCTCGCTATATTGCCAAGATACGTGCAATTCTTATCAAAGCGGGTAGACAGGGACATCATATTTACAACGCCTGCCGCTTCAGCCGCTTCGACCAGCTTTTTAGCCGCCTGTTCGGAGTCTGCAAGCGGTTTTGTCACCATAACGTGCTTGCCATTCTTGACAGCTTCCAGTGCGATGGGTACGTGCCACTGGTTAGGTGTTCCAACAAAAACAGCGTCAATTTCGGGATCTTTGCACATCTTCTTGTAATCGGTGTAAAATTTAATACCGTCCTTGTTGGGAAGGGAATTTGCAAAATCCTTCATGCGAGATTCTTCAAGGTCGCAGAGCGCAGCGACTTCCCCTCTCGGATTACGGGCAATTGCCTGACCATTCGGTCTGCCTATACCCATTCCAACAACGCAAGCACGCACTTTTTTTGACATTACTTAATCTCCTTTTTTATTTTACGTGTAGCATACCTATGCTTAATTTGATGGGCGTTGCCCATCCTACACTTGCTTCAATGCAAATATAGTTACGAATTAAGCATTAAGTTCCCCCAAGAATGTTTTCCACATTCTGCTTCAAACTTGGAAGTTCATCCTGAACGATGCCCCATATTATCGTAAGATTTATATTAAAATACGCATGAATTATCCTGTTTCTGAGACCAATGATTTGTCCCCACGGGATCCCGGAATATTGCTCACGAAAGGTTTGAGATATATTACGGCTAGCTTCATCAATAATTTCTAAACGGCGTATTATGCCATCTTGTAAGCAAGTTTGAAAAACTATTGTAAAATTATATCATGACGATGTATACTTAAGAAAAAATAACATTTAACCTAAGGAACTTCGCCATGATATATGCTAAGATTGAAAATCCAGAACAGGAAAAACG
>Ga0315289_10011911_pt1 | contig 12294 bp, 15 predicted proteins | sample YL17G11_40_MG_FD_203452 | JGI IMG/M metagenome (GOLD analysis project Ga0315289, IMG submission 203452) | Sediment microbial communities from Yellowstone Lake, YNP, Wyoming, USA - YL17G11_40 | ecosystem: Environmental > Aquatic > Freshwater > Lake > Sediment | place: USA: Wyoming | collected...
TGCAAACTGTAGATCCAAATGCCGTTGGAAGGGTCCAGGCCCGAGCAGCCCTCGTGCCCCGTGTTCGAATGGGTGCTGTTTCCATACCGCCGCATGTACAGGTTAACCGCCATGCCAGACACCGTGATGGGAGCACCGGCTGCGTCTTTTACGTTAAAGAGAAGCCTGGGCCCGGTGTCTCCAGCGACCAGAGGAGTTTCAAAGCATAGATTTGAAGACATAGTCCCCACATAGGCGTCGAAGGTTACGGTGCGATTGAAATAGCCATTGATACTAATCATGAACTTACCTGCCAAAAAGGCGGGAGTTTTAGTTCCTCCCGCCATTCTAAAGTGCGAACTCGAGTTCGCATTTCCTCAGTTAGCCTCGGCAGCCGATAGCTTCTCTAAGGTGTCGCTACCAAAAACGATATTATTACCATGGTCGAAAGCCACAAGCTGAAGTTCCAAGATACGCTCTTGGTGAGACAGATGAGAGCCCACGTTTAACGAACCGCCGCGCCCGGTAATGTCCGAATCCATGTAACTGCGCAGGCCCATGGACAGCGCCGACGAACGTGTGGCGTTGGAAGGAAGCAGACCTAAGGCGTGTTCGATAGCCTTTTCGATGTCGTCTTTTTGAGCCAAAGTCACCTGGAATGTTAGGCGCACAAGCTTGTCCACGTTTTCGTCGGTTCTCTTGTCTGACTCTTCTTCAGACAGCTCCGATGCAGCCACAGAGCAGATGTCTTCAAGCTCACGCACGGTGCAATTTTGGATCTTATCTAGCAGGGCCTGTGCATTGGTCTCCGTCACAACCTGCTCTTTGGCCAGGATGCGAGCCTTAACCCAACCAAGCTGGCGAGCCAGGGTGAGGTAGCTTTCATAAACTTCGGGAGCCGACACCAAAACAGCCTTCAGGTTCGTGCTGAAGTAGTTGTGGATCTGGACGAAGTATTGGCCCTTGCGCTTGTCGATGCGGCACTCTTCGTTCACGTACGCTTCGAAGGACGAGTAGCCCCACTTTTTATAGAGCTTGTCGTTTGCCACGGTAGCAATCGCTTGAGCCAAGTCCCAGTACAGATCGTCAGCCGACCTGATCAGCACTTTGATCTTCTCGCGAAGCTCTGCCCGCACATCGCCGTTGTCTTCATCGTCGTCTGGAGCTTCGATGTCGTTTCCGCGAAGAACAGCCAGCTGGGCCGAAGACCCTGGCTCAAGCGCCGCCTCTGGGTTGGCGAACGGATTCTCTGCGGTTAAGTCTACATCAACGCCACTCTTACCTTTGCGCTTCGTCACTTCCTGGCCCTCCTGGGGAATTGCTGTGGATAAACTTAATGTCCTCGCACCTTATCTCTGTAACTAGATTCTCACGCATCTGGCGGTTCATTAGCTCGCCCTTCACCATCACGCCCAAACCACGGTGCAAATGCTCGCGGCAAGACTGAACCGCACCGCCATACACGTTCACACGAACCCACGTAAGGCGGTCCCTTGCTTTCTCGATAGCCAACACAAAGGTGCAAACCTCGTCTTGACGTTGGGCTGTCTTTGAATATTCGATAGCGCCAACGTTACCGGAAATTGCTACAACGTTCAAACCTCTCATTCCAAAACTTCCCTATTAGCGCTGACGATCTAAACGCTCAAAAAGATTTATCTTATCAAGACAAGACACAGAATTTCTGCGATTGAAATAGCTGTCGGCTACCACCGCAACTGCCAGCGCATCGCTTTCATCTAGATTGGATGTCTTGGGATATCCAGATCGCAAAAGATGAGACGCGACCTTCTTCTTATCGGGGGTGCTCTTGCCCAAAATAAATTTTCTCACACTAGTGCATGGGATGATTAAGGGCATGATACCCATCCCCACCCATAGCTGCACGCGAATATTTCCCCCCAGCTCAGCCGAGAAGGCCAGGGTCTTACTGGCAAAGCCGTAGTTCTCAATGCCAACCTGCTCCACCTTTCGATCCATAAGCATCCCCATCACCTTGTTGGTGACGTAGACCAGCCGTTGTATGCGCTCCTTTTCGCTCGACTTCTTTTTAAGAGAATAGCCAAAGGTGCCGTACTCGGTGGTGCCGTCTGGATTAAGAACGGCAACGCCCGCAGCGGTGAGGGATAGGTCTAGACCAGCCACGCGAAGCAAGCTCAAGCGACCCCCTGAAAACAAACGTCCCGCAGCGGGCACTCCTTTGCACGTGGGCACTTCTTGTCTGAGCACAGACGAGCAGGCAGCACCGTTTGATCGGACTTAAGGAAATCCCTGAACTGGGTAGCCTTGTCGAGCATCGCCCTGGCAAAGGACGGATCGTACTCGATCCAAAAAGTTTCTTGGTCCGAGGTGTTCTTGTTGTAGTACCAGACCAAAGCCTTCTTATAGCCATGCAAGTGCATGTACACCTGCGTCTGGGCAAAGTGAGACTGCATCGGACGGTTGGCCTTTCGGATGCTCTTGAAGCTCCACTCGTTGGCCGTCTTGATTTCTAAGATGGCATAGTCGTCCGCCCACTTGATAAACCCATCGGTATGCCCGCCCACATTGGATGCGTCGTCTACCTTTAGGATCTCCGTGTAGGACCACAGCTTGGCGCCGCAATTTTTACACTTGTCTCTTGGTTTTACCCTGTAGATGGCGCCCGCCAGGTCTAGGCCAGCATCGCGCTCGCACGCAGCGCAGTGCCACTTTCCTATCAGAAGATCGTTCACGCCAAAGATCATGTCACGAAGGTGCCGCTCGAAAACCCGGCCAAAACGAAAGATTCTCGACAGGCGCCCGGAAACTTCGTCCCTAAGCGTGAGCTTCTTCTGCACCCTAAGGGCTTCCATCCGAGGACAGAAGTTCCAAATGCTAGAGGCCCGAATCACATCCGAAAGACCCAGCGGCGGCTTGTCCTCAACCATCAGGTCTTGGTTTTCAAGATAGGCCTTGATGTCTTTAGAACGATCTTTGTCTAAGTCTTCAAGTAGCTCAGAAAAGAAGCTCACGAGTTTGCCACCCCTTTAAATAGGGCCTTGAACTCAGACTGCGGGATAACAACCCAGTCCTTTTCAATCGATGGCTCCGTGTTTAAAAATCGAACGTGCAGGAATGGAACCTTGCCCTTTCCGTAGGCCTCGTATGAGATCTTGGAAAGCCACTCAAGCTTGAGCGGGATCTGCGCGTGCTTGGTCTGCTTGGCTTCGATCTGATACCTGTCCGACGAGGCATCGCTTTTAAGCGTGTCGAATGACCCAGAGCCAGCATGCCGGTGGCCGCCAACCATCGCCGCTGCCTCCTCCTCTTGAGACTTCGTCGTTTGGTAGGTGCTTACGACAGGACCCTGAGAGATGTTCCTAGAACGGAACTCTCTTAGCGGATCATCTTTTTTCGTCTTCTTACGACCAAGCATTCGATGCACCTACTGTTTGGGGACAAGTCTCTTTAAAATATCCTTCTTGAGAAGAAGGTACTGTTGTTTGTCCAAGTAGTAGGCGTCAACGATCTCGCCTTTGCTCTTGAATGGCTTGCCGTACATCATAAACTTATTGGTCTTCTCGTCCTTGCCATAGATTCCGAGCTTCTCGGCAAACTTCATGACCTCTTTGATCTCGTCGATATCCCCGACCTTTAAATCTAAGTCGTCGTCGGTGACGAGCTGCATGCAGTAGGAACCCTGGATTTTTGGCGGGCTTACCTTGTTTTTTTCTATCTTAAACGAAAACTCGTTGTGCTTTGGAAGCGTGGCCTCTTTGCCGTCATAGAAGGTCATCTTCCCCGGAGAAAGCTTAACCTCAATGGTCGTATAGAAGTCTTGCGCAACACCGCCTGGCTTTACTTCCGGCGACCCAAACATCACGCCGATCTTATTTCTAAGCTGGTTAAGCAAGAAAATGGTCGGAGCCGACATTGGATCTTCGTTCGCTGCCGTGTTGATAATCGACTGAAGCTTTCTAAAAAGCTTACTCATGAGTCTAGCCTGGACTCCAACATGGTAATCTTCGATGCCGCCTTCTAGCTCAGCGGCAGGAACCATCGCAGCGATAGAATCTAGAGCAATAACATTTACGCCCTGCTTGAGCAGGATCTCCATAACCTCTGCCGCCTCCTCTGAGGTCTGAGGCCTTGCGTAGAGCAGCGCGTCGTTATCAACGCCAAGACTCGCGGCCCACTCCGCGTCAAAGGTTCCCTCCACATCTATGAAGGCGCACTTTAATGGCACAGCTTTTTCAAGATCGGCGCCCTCTAGCTCAAAAATATAGCGATTGGTATACAGATCGAGCTTCTGTGCGTTAGCTATCGCCCTTAAAACCGTAGTGGTTTTGCTTGAGCTTTTATTGCCCCAAAGCAAATTAATACGGCCCCTAGCCCACCCACCGCCAAGCGCAAAGTCCAAGATGAAAATCCCAGAAGGGATCCTTGGCTGCGACTGGTAGGTCATCTTACTGACCAGGCCAATAGATCCCGCGCCATATTTCTTAGCCAGAGCAGCAACCGCCGCTTCGACATTCTTCTGCCGCCTTTCCACAAACGTGAGCTTCTCGTCCGTAGACCCGGAAACAACGATGCCAGTTCCCTTTTTCTTTTTCTTGGCATCTTTTTCAGGCTCTGCAGCAACCGCCGCACCAACTTCAAGATCACTCATAGGCTAGGCTCCCGCTCTGCAAGGTCGCGCTTGCGCTTGCCCTCTAAAAACTTGTCAACGTCTTTAACCACGACGCCAACCATGGACGTCGCTTGCTTGTGAAGTTCGTTGAAAGTTTCAAGCTTCTTATCGGGTTCACAAAAGTCCTCAACGTACACATCGACCCTGGCGAACTCATAGTTTCCAAGCGACCGAGTCATGCCAAGGCTCACGCCAACCTTTGAGTAGGCGCTTTCAAATGTGCGCTCTGGAAGCGGATACTCGGTCTTGATCTCCGGGTCCTTGTGAGTAGCAGACTTCTCCTGGGCTGCATCAAGCTTTGATCCTGCGCTTGCTACGGTCACGGCCTTGCCGCGCTTCACGTAAGGCTTCGTGCGCGTGTAAGGCTTGCGCGGTTTCTTTTCCAGATGTTCTTTTACTTCCGCAGGAATTTCAGGCACGAGTTCCATATGTCACCCCAGAAAACTGTGAACTTGAGTTCGCTATTTTGCGCCAATAATTTCAAAGCCGCTTCGCGTGTAAAACTTGAGCCTAGACCTGTAGAGAGATCGGAAGTCGTGGATCTCTGAATCAACGTAGTCAACGATCATGGGGCGGTTTTTGCTTGGGACAACCACCGCGACACCATCTGCACCTATGATTGTCTTGGTCCTTCCAATCCGGCCAACTGGTTGAGTCGGGTCGGAGATCGGCGAAACCATGAAAAGCGTGTCCAGGCGAATCACATCGATTCCCTCTTTTGCCAACTGCAGTGTTGTGTAAACAACATCGCAAGTAGAAGCCTCGTCGAGTTCTGCCTGCTTTCTCCCGCCTACATAAAACCCGTGCGTAATCTCGCGATCAAGGTGCTTGGGCGTCATGTCTTTGAGAAATTCGCAGACCGAATAAAGAATATCCAGACGCTCGCTCATAACTAGTGGGTGCCGGTTGGCCTTGAGAGCAAACAGAATATCACTAGCAATCAGCTTATTGCGGTGCTTGCTCACCTTTATGAAGTTGAGAAGAGTTGGCTTCTCAAAATCATTCATATCGAAGACCTTAGTCTTTCCTGTAACCGGGTTCTTCTTCTCGTGACGAACTGCAGCGAACCCTGTCTGGCGCACGTAGATAATTGGCTTTTGCTGATTGGTGGCCTCAGGCTTTGCAAGAACCTCGCCGATCACCCATCGAAATGCGTTCTCACACTTATCGGCTCGATATTGAGTTGCAGAAAGACCAAGCATGAATCTAGCAGTAAAGCGTGTGGCCACCGTGCTAAACGATGCCGCTCCAAATCTATGGCACTCGTCCACGATAACTAAACCAAAATAATTCCACAGTTTTTCTGGGTATTTATCTCCGCCATCTTTCATAGCCGACTGCGCCATGAAAATTACGAAATCACATCCCTCAAACTGACACTTAGGACCCTGAACAACACCGACCTTGGCCGATGGATAGTGTTGATTAATTCGTTCAATCCACTGTTGTTTTAGCGGGTTCTTGTGAACCAAAATCGCCGTCGAACGGCCAAGTGCTTCTGCCATCTTAATGGCATAAACCGTTTTTCCAAATCCGGTCCAGGCATCAAGAAGACCACCGGCAAATGGTTCGTCTTTAAAAGCACTTAAAAACGTATTGAGCACCGGAACTTGGTCGTCAGGACGAAGGACAAGATTGTTTGTGTTGTGCGTTAAAGGCGATCCGTTAGAAACCCGGAAGGTCTCAACGATGCTTGGCTTGCGAAGGTGGGCAAAGTAGTAAGCCCTAGGCACGCCGAGATGCGCAGCAGTCTCGCGCCACATCTCGACGACTTTGGGCGGCTGGTCCTTTTTGTCCTTGGCCGGGCCAAAATCGACAGTCTTAGGGATAAGCGTGAGCTTTTTCTTTAAAAGAAAAGTCTCCACATCCCCAAGCTGGGACTTGTTAAACCAAGCCATGTTCGACACAAGAACGTCCATAAAATCAATGCACCGACTAAATCAAAGGGTCTTAAAAAGGAATGTTCGAGGACGATTCGTCTAGGTCAGACGGCGGCGGAGCGTCTCCACCTGGCAGAGCACTGTATTCGCCCGACGTAGCGCCATCCAAAGCAATCGCCTCAGACTTCTGATCGTTGCGCTGAATGCGAGCGTACAGAATGCGAGCCTTGTCGCGGTGAAGCGGCGAAAACAACTTGATGTAATCAAAGGGCTGGTTGTCTTTGTACTTGGACAGATCAACCACCAGCGGCCTTGCATCGCGCATGAGCAGCTCGAAGTCGTTGCCGCTAGAAGGGCTGGTCTTGCCGGTGCGGCGAATACGCACGGCCTTGCCAGACAAACCACCCCAGTTGGCCTTCTTCTCCATCAGTGCAGCTGCCTGCTCTGGGTAGACGACCAAAAGCTTCTTCTCGTTTTCGTGGACGTTGCCCTTCTTATCAGACCACTTTGATGTGTCGATAATCGAAAACACCGTCACTTTTTGAGCCTCGTGACCATCAAGGCATGCAGGGCAAGCGCCCGCCAAACCAAGGCACGTGAACTCGTCGCTTCCGCCACCGCCTGGGTTCCAGAACTTGTGCTCGCGAAACGAGATGGCGCGTTCGTCCAGGAAAATTACGTCGGTGTAGGTGTCTGTTTTTACCCAAAACCTTCGCGCACTGTTACGAAGCTGCTGATCTTTTTTCTCTTCAAGGTCACTTTTAGTCGTAGCAAATCCGTCAGAAAACCAGCTCATGGCATTCTCCAATTCAAAATAACTCGTGGTTTCAAAATTCAGATTAGTCGGTCCGACGACGATATCTGAATCAACATCACGCGCAACAGTTTTTTTGAATTTGTTTTGGCCTACTCGCCGATCACTTCAAACTCAGATGCTTCAAAGTGAAACTCGCGTTTATCACCGCCAGCAATAATGGTGATCACGCCAAACACTTGTGGAGGCAGTCCAATCAGGCCCAAACCCTTCTTGCGGTCGGCCTTCACGACTTTTACCTTCTTGAGAACAAAGTCCGTAGACCGTGCGTTGTTCATCATCCAGCAAAACTCTTCGAGCGATAGATCCTCAAATCTAGCCATCGAAATCGTCCTCTCCGACTTGGTGCTTTAGATGCCCATCGGCATCAAATTTTAGATCAGGGTTCTTGGCCTTTACCTGAGCGATCAAGCGCAGCCGAGTGAACACCTCCTTGTCGACCACCGCCTGCGTCGGCAGAATCTTGTGGATGGCAGGATCTCTGGCCACCATCACCATGGCCAGCACCCATCCAAAGCCCGCGCCCAGAGAGCCGCACGCCGCTCCTACCGCCACAAGTTGCCAAGCCATTAGACGGCCCTCCCCCGCAAAGAGGCGCGAACCGCCTCCACCACTGTGTCCGGATTAATCTGGCTGAGACAGATAAAGTCTCCGCGCCGGCAGTCGCAGTACACGACGGGAGCAGGCTCGTTGTGCAAGCACCCAGCGCAAGACACAGAAGGCACCAGGGCCTTGCAGTTTGCCCCCATGATGCCGCCTCGGTAGGGCAGGCGCAGCTCAGGCTTGGCCGAGGTGAACAGCCCAACGATCGGGGTTTGCGTCGTCCCTGCGACGTGAATCAGAGACGAGTCGTTGCCTAAAAAGCAACCTACCTTCCCTATCAAGGCCGCCACTTGAGCAATGCTAAGCTTGTTGGTCAGGTCAATGATCGGGCCAGCGCCAGGGAACTTTGTAGCCAGAGGAAAACTAATGTCCCCGCCAGCGCCCAACTGAACCACACCAAGCCCATAGCCGCGCAGCTTGCACAGCACTTGGTTCCAGAATTCTTTAGAAAAGGTCCGGTTTTTCCACGTCACAGCCATATGCACTGCAACCGTGTTTTTTAAATCAAAGCCCTGCACAGCATCCAAGGCAATGGCTAGATCATTGGCGGAGACCGCCAGATAGGTGCTCTTGTCGAAAATCTTGTCGGCCAGCTTCACGCCAAAGGCCGCCTCGGCATAGGCATCAATAATGTGGAGCTTTGGCCGCCGCTCGTAGGCCAAGTCTAGATCGACTACTTGGTCGCCCTCGCCGAGCGCCACGGCATCGGTGGAAACCACGCGATTTACGTCAGGGTTGCCCACATAGGCAGCCGGGCTGTTGGTCGCCACGTAGATGGTCGCACCAGGGTTGTCGTGGCGAAGCTTGCGAGCAATAGGCGTGGTAAGAAGCACATCGCCGAGAGCCCCGGTGCGCTTGAGCCAGATCCGCTTAGGATCCGCAGAAACAACCTCCTGCTCTGCTGGCTTGAAGGCCTCGACCTGAAGCTCCCCAGAAGAGAACACCGGCTTAATCTGCAAGCGAGCCACGTCCGTAAACCCAATGCGCTCAAAAAACGCCTTGATCATGTCAAAGTCAAAACACATGAAGTGGTAGTTCGAAGGGTAGTCCTGGCCAGCATAGAGCTTGAGGTTGGCCCACCAGCCCGGCGTTATCTCAGAACTGAGGTTGTCCGTCAGGTACTGCTCGTCGCCAGGCCACTCGGGGGTGGTCTTGCCGTCTAGGTAAGAGCGAGCAATGTACTCCAGGTCCGGCGTCCTTAGAAACACCCTGCCGCCCGGTTTGAGGGTCCGAAACCACTCTCCCACCACAAAGGGAAGGCCGCGCCAAGATATGTGCTCGATCGAATGGTTCGACAAGATCTCGTCCAGAGAATTGTCTTCGAATGGCAGGGGCTCTTTAGAAAAGTCGCAAACGTACTCGACGTCCGGAAGAGGCCGCACGTCAAGGTGTAGGAAGCCTGGCTGGGGATTGTATCCACAGCCTATCTCCAGCTTGATGGGCTGAGAATTAGCTGCCCTGATCGAGCTTGGCAACTTAGCGGGCGATGCCGTCTTGGGCTTCGAAGCCTCGACCAATACGTGGTTTAAAGACCGGATGCGGTCCTCAAACTTCTCCACCTCATAGTTGGCAAAGTCCTTTAGGAACTTAGCGATGGTCTCGCGCTCTTTTAAGAACCACTCCGGGCCCTTCTTGAGCTTGGTGCTGTCCGTGTTGCCACGGGTGCCGCCTTCTTGGTGCGTTGCCTGGATCTTGTGGCTAAAAAACACTCGCAGGTTGCTGGCCCAAACCCGAAGGCAATACTCCGTGTCTTCACAGGCCACGAAGTAGTTCTCGTTGAGAACCCCCACCCGTTCGTAGGCCTGGCGGCTGATAGCAAAGAGAGCGCCCGTGACTGAAATATAATAGCGCGACTGACAGACCACCGGGTCGTTTTGTAGAACGCCCTTGTGAACGTGCAAAAAGTCTGGGCTGTTTGGCCGCCGCACTACTCCCGCATGCTGCACAGATCCGTCCGGATAGAGCAGCTTGGCTCCCACCACCCCGATCTTGTTGTCCGACGCAAAAGCCTCGAGGAACCCAGGAAGGAAGCGGTCCTTGAAGGTTATGTCGTTGTTCACCAGCACAAGGTAGTCGCTCGTGCTGTTGGCCATGCCAAAGTTAACGGTGTGTGCAAAGCCACGGTTTACGTCCTTGAGCAGGATTCGCACCCCCAACGACGTGCACAGGTCCTTTAGCCACCGCTGCACCGCCTTGTCGGAGCCGTCGTCTACCACCAAGATCTCGTAGAGAGACTGGTCGGGCTCGGCCTTTAAGATCGACTCGATGCACTCGCGCACCATGGTCGTCTGTTTTACAGTCGGGATAATCAGTGTGAACTTTTTAGACATCGGTGCTCTTTCGGACGCTTAGCTTAGCATTGAGAAGCCGCGTGAAGAATTTGATGTAAAGCTCGCTGCGAGCCGAAGCATGATGACGTTCTCGAACATAGCTGTGGTTAGCCGTGCGCCAACTGTCTGCGACAATCGGGTCCTTAAGATCAGAGGCCGCCTGCAAGATGGCCTTAGACCATGCACGATTCTGGTATGGCACCAAGGTGCCGTAGCGATCTCGGTACACCTCGCCCTCCCAAAGCAAAGCCTCCGGGTCTAGCTCGTCCTCGTAGGGGTCGAACTCGGAGCAGATTGGATAGGCGCCGATGGCCATAGCCTCGTAAATCTTGATGGCCGATTTGCTTTGGTTGAACTCGCACGGGTCCAGCGGAGCAAGCATGATGTCGATCTTAAGGCTCTTAAGTAATCGGTAAAACTCATGGGTTGGATAACGTCCGCCAACCGTGAACAGCCTGCTGACCGGCACACCCTTAAGCACGTTGCCCTGAATGTAGCCGACAAATAGAAACACGATGTCAGGATTAACCCGGCAAACCTCAGCCACCGCCGAGGAAAGATAGTCCAGATCGACATAGTGAAACCGAGATCCAGCCCAAGCGACAACCGTTCGATCTCGCATCAGCTCGTTAAACTGCTCGTTGGTGATCGGATAAACATGCTCCGCGTTGCCGTCCTTGCCCAGAGTGGTGGCCTGAACGTAAAAGGGCTGGCACGGCTCGAGGCTGTCGAATAACTCAAAATCAAAACCGTTCGCAATCACTTCAATTGGCGTTTGAGTCTTGGTCTCAAGCTTTTCCTTAAGCGGAAGCGTCGAAGCCACAATGCCGTCATAAAGCGCTGGCATCCTAGTCCACACCGGCTCGTGCGCCTTCACGAAAGTAAAGCCAGGGTTCCAATCGGGAACCGAGTAGTAGTCGTCGTCGTAGTCTCCGACCAAAACTTTTGCTGGATACCTTGTGCGGATCTGCTGCAGACAGTTGAGGGCAAACCGAGTAAGAGGGCGCTGAAAAACAATCACCTCCGCCCACTCAACGTCGGCGGTCTGAATGCCGGACCCAGCAAGCTTTGGCTGTTTTTCTAGGTAACACCTGCGAACTTCGTGGCCAGAAAGCTCAAGATATTTTTGCGGTATTTCGCACCGATAAAACTCAGTGGCGTCTGGAGACTTCGACAAAAAGAGAATCTTCAAAAGAAATCACCACCCGGAATGTAAAGGCTAGGACCTAGCAATCATACGCACGCGGTAAGCATGGTCTTTAGAATCCAAAAGACTTCTAAGGCACTTGGTTCTCTCTTCACCGTCTGGAACCATCGCACAAATCTCTGCTGCAAAATCAAAAAACATTTTAGCCAAGCAACGAACGCCAGGATCAGAAATGTGGTCGTAAGAGAAGAACTGCATGAAGTAATCACAGGGATTCTTAGCAGTCTCGACATTCAGGGTCGTGGCAATTGGATTCACCATCATTCTCCTTGGGACCTTCGATATCCTGCTCGAGTTCTCCGTCGTTATGCAAAATAGCCCAGTGATCATCTCGCTCTTCGGTTCCATCAACAGCGTTTGCCGGAACCTTGCAGGTTAGCACCGTAAAACTAAGCTGGTGGTGGATCGAAAACCCAGTGTCTAGCGTCTCCAACACGCCAAGATTAAGGTCGCCGTACTGCTCCTGAATAGACTGCAGCTGAGCTATGGCCTGGCTGATGCTAAACATGACCAACCTGCTTGCCGACCTTAATTCCAACGCACTTGATTTCGATTTGAAGAGTCTTGCCAATTAGGTCCTTAAACGTAAAGCCCTGGCCAAACACAACATCTAAAACCCGCTCCTCTCCCACGCGCATGCCAATCATGCCGCGCTCGCACGACAGGGCGTTAGACCCCATCTCGTAGAGAAGCGGAGCCGCCGTCTGGTCGTCCACTAGCTCGCCGCCGTGCAGAAGCTTGAACTTAATCGAAACAGCGTCGCCCATCTCGACGATGCCGTTTGGCTTGTCGACTAGGCCGAGTGCTTTTTCCTGAAGCTCCGTGGCCCG
>Ga0315289_10011912_pt1 | contig 12293 bp, 15 predicted proteins | sample YL17G11_40_MG_FD_203452 | JGI IMG/M metagenome (GOLD analysis project Ga0315289, IMG submission 203452) | Sediment microbial communities from Yellowstone Lake, YNP, Wyoming, USA - YL17G11_40 | ecosystem: Environmental > Aquatic > Freshwater > Lake > Sediment | place: USA: Wyoming | collected...
AGATATCTTTTTGACTTCTCTAAGAACTTCCTCGTCTTTTCCCGCCTCAACCTTTGCCAAAACATACGCAACTATCAAGTCCAAGACACCAATACAGTTGAAGTTTTTTCGACTTAATCAACTTTTCGAGAGCACGCACATGGATCTTTCTCTGGACGGCAGGTTCACCACATTTTTCAAGAGTGCATTCCATTCATTTCGCTTTCTGAACCCTGCCAAAATTCATCACGTTCCAAGCACGCTCATGAAGATAATAGATGACTATCTTCGAAAGTAGCTCCGTCAAACCAACACCTGTGCTCACGACCAAGTTTCCCGTAAAAAGAAACACCAAAAGCATCGTGGTTAGAGTTGCAACGATCCTCCAGGATACCGCCTTTGTTATGCTTCTTATGTGTGTCTCCATATGCGAACACCTGTTCCTGTTGAGCTGCTATTTCGCACGCCACGCACATATAGTTAACGGGCGCCGATCTTCTTCAAGTTCCCAGTGCGTTCAGCGTTTCTGTTCAGGAAGCGCGCTGCCTTGTCCCGAAATTGGTCTAAATTGGTCATAATTCCTATTTTCGGGTTCAGGGACAGTTTTGAGGCGTATATCTGTTTTTAGCCCTCCTCTGTGCCTTGAAGTCCCAGACGGACTAGATGTAGCTTCAACAGCTTATGGGAAAGCTCTACTTCCATCGAGCTTTGATGGAACCCCGTGATTTGCCATCTTTCAACGCGGTCAAGATTACCCGTCAAACAAGCCTAAATCAAGCTCCAATAGACAAAATAAGAATTAAAACCATTTTTAACCATTTTCGGAACACGCATGCGCGCCAACCTATTGCTGATTCGATGAAACCAAGTCTATTCCGTTTGCTTGAAAACGTTTTCCAAAATACCAAAAGCCTCTTTCGCGTCTCTGCAATTCAAGACCATCTTCTCAAAAGGACAAACGTCGGTTCTTTCCTTGTTGAGCACATTTGGAACGGTGTTCCGGAATTCGGCAGAGACATGGTTCTGTTCTAGTAATTTCAGTCCTTTCTCGCTTATGGTTACAGCGAATACAGAATTGGCACGTGAGTAAACAAAAAGGAATGCGGCGGCTTTTCCGACGATCTGATCAGCTATCGAAGCATTTCTGAGTGAAGTTCCAAGTTTGTTAACCGCCCCAAATAGATCCTTCAAACCGTGCGACCTGCTCTCAAAAAGGATCTTTCCCTCTTTGACTATTGATAAGGAAACACGGTTTTCTGTCAACCTTTTCTTGGCAATCTCTAGGTCTGTGTTCATCTCTTCCCCTCTTGGGGGCTGGCATCGCTTGACGATAGTCATTCATTCCACGAGAGCTTTAAACCCCGTGCTGTGAATCGCAAACTTAAACGCGCGAATTGGGTGTGCTACGGTTCAACTATTCAATCTTCTCGATTATTATGGCTTTGACAGGACAAGCCTTAACAAGCTGCTTAACGCGATCGTATTTATCGTTGGAGAAAACTCCAATACAAGTGCCTCTTCTGTTCTGGTTCAGCAGTTGTGATAGAGTCTTTGCGTGAGTGGGGCATTGTCCAGTTGATACGCCGCAGTCGATGCATCGCGTTCTATTGATGATCAGTCTATATTTCGTCATACAAATCTCGTCTATTATGACTGGAATCTAAGAGATATACCCAACTTCATTCGGAACGAAGTGCGCGCAACTTCTGTGGCTTTTTGTTTGGCGATTTTGATCTTCCCTTTCTCTCTTGCGACATCGCTCTATCGATTATTGTGTGGTAGAATTTGCATTTTTCTCTGCCGCGAATGCAGTCTCTTATTGCTTTTATGGCAACCTCAACCCAATCTACTTCAGGATGCGCGCTCATCTCTTTCTCAAGCTCATTATCTATGTGAACTATCAACTTCCGAACCAAACTGCCGCAACTCCACATTAACTACCTTCAGGATGCAAGATTAGTCTTGCGGTCAGCTGCATAAAGGAATGCGCATGCACTGGATAATTGAGACTTCTTACTCGCTAGCGCACGCGATGTGCCCAGCGATATTTGATGCCTCATGAGGGAGCACACGAGAACTTCTCAGTTCCGATCAACTGATCACTAAGAACAGAAGCTGGAACATTACGTCCGCAACGAAAATAAGTTAGAAATCAAGAATGATAAGACCAGGTGGCAGTTTGGAAACACTGACGATAGTCATCAATGCAGCCCCATATGGAGATGAAAGACTATACAATGCCTTGAGACTGGCAAGAGCATTGGTTTCTGCTGCGGTCGGAGTCAAAGTGAACATTTTCCTTCTAGGAGATGCTGTGGTGGCGGCAAAGAAGGGACAGAAAACTCCAGAAGGGTATCCCAACTTTGAAGAAATATTGTGGGAACTCATAAAAAAAGGCGCAGAGGTTGTAGCATGCAGCACCTGTGCCAGCGCAAGGGGGCTTGCCCACGAAGACATAATTGAAGGTGTCCAAAATGGAACTGTAATGCAGCTTGCCCATTGGCTGAAAGAAAGTCAAGGAGCACTTTCGTTTTGATTTATGCCAGCCAGTAGACGCGCGATACAAGACGACACTAACAGCCATCACGGCCGCCTCGGCAATCCATGATTCTTGAGGCAAAGAAAACATCAAACGAAACAACTGAGAAGGCCGAGTGAAGGAATTATGGGATAGAAAGGCACTCTGAATTTTGTCGGAGGGGGCATTTTCTTCCTAAGTCTTATGGCAGAGAGATGTACCGTCAGATGGACGCAAAGAATAGTGCGCGTGTGTTCCCAAAAGCGCACGCGTACGCAGCGATTTTAGTCTTCATGAGCATCTGTTTTCATATCATGAACCAGCGCAAGCAATAACAAGGTTTGAGAAGACATTGCCCGCGTTATAAGTCCTGTCTTGGTTGAGACAGTGAAATTAGCGCAGTGTTTCGGGTACTGCCAGCCAGAGAATGAGCAGTTTTGAGATTTCAAGTCCGATTATGAAGAAGAAAACATAGCTAGGGCCAATTGTACTCCAAATGAACCCTCCAAGTATTGGAGCTGAAATGTTTGCTAACCCTCCAAAAAGATTTAGAATCCCATACCATTTTCCTAGAGATGAGACAGGCACTAATTCCGCAGTCATCGCCCCTTGGGTCACGGCTGATAGCAGGAAAAATCCCTGTAGGACTCCCGAAACTAGCAGCATTGTTGTGTCTTGTGCATAAACAAGAAGGAAAATCGACGTGCAATATAGCGGTATCGTCAAGTACAGCACTCTCTTTCTGCCGAACGTATCCGCGGCTCTGCCGAGCAAGAGAGCGAGTAGAAGAGGCAAAACCATTGAAGCAGCAGTCATGCCTCCTATAACAAACTCGTCTCCATGCTTTATCTCTGTAACGAAGGCAGGCAAATAAGTCATACTCACAACGTATGTGCTGGAGGATAGGAAGGAGTAGACTATCCAGCGCTTTGCAGCGGTTCCCTTTTCGAAAACTTGCCGAATGTCCTTACGGAAACTAGAAGAGTGTGAAGATGTGTGCTTGTTCAGGGTGTCAAAATAGGATTTGTATGTGAAGACGGCAACAAGCAAAAAACCTCCTGCTTGCAGGAAATAGAGCGGCCTAATTCCTTCAGCGTTCAACCCTCCAAAACTCATTATCAACGTGGCAGCTATGATTGGAGCAACTAGAGTCGGAATTGCTGCAACAGTGTCGCAAAGCTGTTTCCCAGTAGCTCTCTCTTCGTTCTTCAGGTAACTGCCGCAAACCATTGGACATGCTATGTTAGCTAGTTGACAGGCAAGCATGGTAAGGAACATGGCGGGTATTGTCACCGTCCAATCAGAAGCGATGGCGAAGAACAGAGATCCTAGAGCCAAAATGGGAGTTGCTAACAAGAACATGTTCCTAATGCCTCGTCTATCAGCTAGCCAGCCAGCTGGCAGAGCGATCGCTGCACTAGCGATTCCTGCAATGCTGTTCACTAGTCCGAGTTGAAATGCCTCAGCACCAAGTCTCAGAATGTAAATTGATTGAAATTGATCGGTAAGCTTGCTGAGGAAAGCATTGCTAGACGCTCTGAGCATGTTAATCTTGAACGGTTTGGGTTGCCTCTTGATGAATTCGACAAATCTGTTTATCGCATTCTTCTTCAAGACAATCACCTGCAGTGCGTGCCACTCAAGCGCTTTCCGAGTCAGATAATACTCGACTTTGAAGACAATTGATATTTAACCTAATCTTTCTGCGCGCGCTAACTCATACTGAAGATAGTATCAGCCGGTTGGGGAGTCAAGTCGCTAGTTATCGAGTGTTGCATTTGCCCTTAGCCTTGGAATCCTGCAACTCCTTGTAGCTTGCGATAGACTTTCTCAGCGCGTCTACGGCTAGGCGGACGCAGTGTAGCTTTGGTCCCGGGAGTTTTTCTAAATCTCTTGCTACATCCTGTTCCGTTATCCTTTCAGCGACTCTCAATGTCTTTCCTTTAACCATTTCGGTAAGGGCGGAGCCTGATGCAAATGCTCCAGCGCATCCAACCGCTTGAAACTTTGCATCTATTATCAAGCCCTTCTCAATCTTCAAGTACACTCTCATGCTGTCCCCACAGAGACCCGTGTGCGACTCTGCAGCTTCAGCACCTTCGATCACGCCCACATTCCGCTTCTTTATGTAATGATCTATGGCTTTTTCCGAATATCCGGCCTTCCTCAATAATTCCCTTAATCCTTCTTCATCAGACATTGACCAAACCCCTCAACTTTCATTCAATCCGCTTTGTTGTGCTACGCGTTTGACGCTCACCCTTCATCTTTTTTGCCAGAGAACTTTCGCATGTAATACGTGTTTCCTTCAAACTCGATGCGCTTGATTTTGTTCTCGCGTAGGAGCTGGGTTATCACCTGCCAATCTGCACCTGCCGCCTGCAAAAACTCCTTTACCGCTTCAAGTCGCATCGGGTGAACTGATGTAATCCCTAGTAGGTCTGCCCGAGCGTTCTCGGTGTGAGAGAAAGCATGCCCTTCATAATCCACCAGACATTCGACTCTATCGGCGCCGAGTTCCTTTTCGAAGACTTGAAAAGCATTGTTCACTACTTCTTCGCTCGCCGGTCTTACCCACTTCTCGGCAGGCGGTCTTGTTGGAACAGCGACGTAAGCTTTGGACAGTTTCCTCAACTTTGAAAGGAACGCTGCCATCCTTCCGAATTCATGCCCACAATCTGTACCCTCGACTATCATTGTCTCACTCAAGAGTTTTCCTTTGAAAACCTCAGCAAAACGCGAAATGCCTTCCAGAATCATATCTAATCGCAGTTTCTGACAAGGCCTATTGATTCTCTTCCAGGCTTCTTCACTCACTGCGTCCAGTTTGAAGCAGACCAAATCCGCATTCAGCAGGTCCTGTCTCACACTGTCAAGCCACAACAATGAAGCGTTAGTTATGACGGCTACAGGGACGCCGGTTTGTCGAATGAGCGATATTTCCTTGCCTATGTTGACGTCCAAAGTCGGCTCTCCATCAGGAACGAAGGTCGCGTAGTCTATTCTCTCCCCCATCTTTCGTGCGGCTTGTATTCTCCCGCTGGCTGCTGAGACAAGCTCTTCGGGATCATAGAACAATCTTCTCTTTGCAGTCGTCTTCTCGGTTCTTCCCAGTTGACAGTAGATACAGGAATAAGAGCATGTTTTGAATCGAACATTGTTCACTCCCAGACTCCTTCCAAGACGCCTAGAAGGTATAGGACCGAAAGCAAGCATCTTCTTGCCTTGCATGCTAGTCTCTGTCCAGCTGCAAATTACGTCGTGTAATATCCCAGACGTTCTCTATTTCCTTCGAAACCTCGCTTCGAGGCGAATATTCAACCACAGTTTTGCCACACACCATAGCTTCTGTCACGATCTGGCTGAAAGGAATTTTCCCTACGACGTCGATTCCATTTTTTCTGCAGAAGTGTTCAATTCTTGCAGTATTGTCTTTGTTTATGTCATGCATGTTTATGCTAACAAACGGCTGCACATCGAAGTGCCTCAGCAAACGCAATACTCTCTCAAGGTCGTGAATCCCGGACATTGTCGGTTCTGTAACGACTAAGGCAGCGTCTACTCCAGTAACCGAGGCTATAACTGGGCAGCCTATTCCAGGCGAACCATCTATTAAGATAAGATCAGCATGTTCTTTTTCAGCTAACATTTTGGCGTTTTGCCTCACCAGAGTCACGAGTTTTCCAGAGTTCGATTCGCCTGGACTTAGCAATGCGTGAGACATAAAACCATACTTCGTCTTTGAGATGTAGGCGTGTCCAGAGATCTTTTCAGTTAAAGCTATGGCGTTTAGCGGACAGACTATGGTGCAGACACCGCAACCCTCACAAGCAAAAGGGTCTACTTTGATGTTTTCTGTTATTGCGTCGAAGTTACATTTTTCTCTGCATAAACCACATCCCGTACATTTTGTTTCATCGATCACGGCTAACTTTGAGCCCTTGAACTCCTTCGTTTCAATGATTTGCGGGTGCAGAAGCATGTGCAGGTCAGGCGCATCCACATCACAATCAGCCACGATCGCATTTCGAGTCAAAGCTGAAAAAGAGGCGGTTATCGTTGTTTTGCCCGTTCCGCCCTTTCCACTCAAGACAGTGAGTTGCTTCATTTGCCAACCAGCTTCATTACGTTGTTGAAAAGGGTCTGGAACTTTATCTTCCACTCTGGCATTTCCAAACTGAAAGGTATGCCTCTGGAATAGAGTTCGGCTATTCGTCTCTGATAAGGAATTTCAAGCAATATCGGAATGGTTCTTTCTTTGCAGTATTCGTAGATTTTCATGTCGCCTATGCCTACACGGTTGACTATGACGCCTAGAGGAATTTTCATGTTTTCTAAGACTTGAACGATTATTTTCAAATCATGAAGACCAAATGGCGTCGGTTCCGTTACGAGAACGCAGAAATCGCTGCCGCTAATCGTCTGTATGACCGGACATGAGGTGCCTGGCGGCGAATCAAGAATCACGTTTTTGCCGCTCTTAATGTGCCTCTTGACTTCTCTTATGATTGGAACGGCCATTGGCTCGCCTACCTCAAGTTCTCCATAAACAAGCTCCAAATCGCTTGATGAGCCAAGCGTCAAAGTTCCAATTCTGTGCTTGTCTTCGATTATTGCCTTCCTAGGACAGACGAGAAAACATCCACCACAACTGTGGCATAACTCCGGAAAGACTAAAACCTTGTCCGAACCAACAAATAGAGCATTGTATTGACAGAAATCGCCGCATTTTCCACAATGATCACACAATTTCTCATTTACGAACGGAACAGAAACAGTGACTGGACGAGTCTGGTTTGTCTTTGGATTTAGAAATAGGTAAGCGTTTGGCTCTTCAGCATCGCAATCTAAGAGTTGAACATTTTCTATTGAAAGTGCCATGTTCACGGCTACTGATGTTTTTCCTGTTCCTCCTTTTCCGCTGGCTACTGAGACTATCATGAAGTCACTGTCGAAGATCTTGGATTGAATTCACTTTCTTTCCTGCGATTCTATTATGCCCTTGTGGTAGTTGCTGTAAAGAGCAATGACTGGGTTGTGGCCCAGCAAACGGTCCTTGACTATGAGAGTAGTGACCGGCGCTTTGGAATTCATGGTAAATAGCATATCATGTCCCAGACAAAGCCCAACGATCACGTTTATGTCTGTTTTAGCATCGTTCAGAAGCTGAGCTTGAAGAACGGGATTGCAGCCAGCCTCGAATCCCAAGGGATCATCAATCTTGTATTCTTTTTCGACATGAAGCCTTGTCTTGTCGATTCCGCCACACTTGCACAGGACTGAAGCAACAGAAAATCCAGATTTTTCAAGAAATTCCACTATTCTTTTCGCCTCATCTCGCATTCCGGCGCAGAAGGCCACTCCAATCTTGTTGACATGCATCAATTTGCCAAACTCTATCAATTCTTTGATTCTGGGTCGTACCGCCATGCGCACGCCTCTGACACATTCGTAGGCCTCTTTTTCCGTGATAGTGGCAGGAACATAGACCCTCTTTATGTCATCTTTTCCGTATCTTTCAATCACTTTCTTGATTGTTTCCTCGCTTGTTTTCATGGGGCAGAATTCAGGCAACGTATCTTTGTTGATTCTCTCAAAAGGCATGTGCTGGCAATAAGCCCCCGGACACTTGGCGCATTGAGGCATAACACTCATTCTATCGTTCTCCACTATTCCTTTGCACGAACTCTCTTCTGCTCATTCACAGTAATTGGTTTTTGCATTTCCACATACTTGCAGTGTCGGGTACCTCGGCAACCCCTTTATTGATGGTGCTCTTGATGGTGCGCCTCATGGCAGCCTTCCGTGAGTTCCTGTAGCCTATCTTCGTTATGAGCAGCAATTACTTCTCTGACCGTGTTTCCATCAGCTCTTAGCACTGCCACTCCAGCATCTTGAAACGTCGTCAAACCCCTTGGGCCCATTCCATAGACTACTATTGCATTTGGTTTTAACTTCAGGATGTTGTCATGAGCCTGTCCCTGTCCACCACAATGTTCACCTGCATTTGGCATTGTCTTGACATTTGAAACCGCGCCCTTCTCGTCCAAGTCGACAACTGCGAAGCAGGGTGCTCTTCCAAAATGTTCTGCAATCTGTGAGTCTAGACCGCTATCGCTTACTATTGGAACCACAATTCTAGTCGTCATTCAATCACCTCCTTCTCAAGCCATTTTGCCCAGATCCCCACGTCCCCGACCTCGTCCTTTGCCAGCACCCATGCCAAAATGCCCCTTGACAGTAGGTGCGCCAGTCTCGCTCAGTTCCGCTCTCTTGTATTTCTCAACAACCTCCCTTACAGTTCCAGAAGCACCTGTCACGATTTTTATGCCCGCGGCTGACAAAGCTTGAAATGCGTTTGGACCGACGTTTCCAGTTATGAGCACTTTGACACCTTTGCCTGCTATGGTTTGAGCTGCTTGGATTCCAGCACCGACTGTTGCGCCAGAAGCCATGTTTTGAATGACCTCAAATTGCATGTTTTCAGAGTCTACGATCACAAAGTATGAGCATCTGCCAAATCTTGGATCAATTAAGGCGTCTAGAGTGTTTCCCGACGCAGTCACACATATTTTCACTCATTTTGCCTCCATTTTTTTCATTCTTTCTTTGCTCTTCAAGAAGCCCTCAACCTTCTCGACGATTTCCATGAAGGACTTTGATGCCGGAGAATCGGCATGTTCAACTATGAACGGGGCGCCTCTGTCCGCGTCTTGACAGACCCTTTGATCTATTGGTATGGATCCGAGAAAGGGAACTCGCAACTCTTCAGCTATTTTTCTCCCGCCTCCGGACTGGAATATGTCGGCTTTGGACCCACACTTTGGACAGACAAAGCCGCTCATGTTTTCCACTATGCCTATTATGGGCATTCCAACCTGACGTGCAAAAAAAGCAGACTTCTTAACAACAATCTGTGATACCTCGGAAGGAATGGTGACTATCACCACACCGTCCATTTCGGGGAGAAGCTGAGCAACGCTGAGAGGCTCATCGCCCGTGCCAGGAGGCAAGTCTATGAGCAAAACGTCTAGGTCTCCCCAAACGATGTCTGACAAGAACTGGCGAATAGCCGTCATTTTCAGAGGTCCGCGCCAGATGACTGGCGAATTTTCGTCAGGCAGCAGAAAATCCATGGAAACCACTTTGATGCCCAGCGGCCCTGAAGCTGGGAAGGCACCTGAAGGTCCAACTTGAAGTCTTTGACCTGCTATTCCCAGCATCTTGGGCACACTTGGTCCGTGAATATCCGCGTCTAGGATGCCAACGTGATTGACATGCCCGTGCATGGCAAATGCCATTGCAAGATTTACAGTCACTGTGCTTTTTCCAACGCCGCCTTTGCCGCTTATCACGGCTATCTTGTGTCGGATTTTGTTCATCCTTTCCCTGACTTTTTGTTCTTGTTCAACCATCTCCTTTCTTTTTTCAGGGACTGCATGTATGGTGCTGGTCATTTTGACATCTCCAGTTCTGGAGAACTGAGTTTAATACATAAACAATATTAAATAGTTTATGTTTAGAAAATAAACCGAGGCTTGCCGTTTGGATGATGTAGACAGAAAGATAATCTCGCAGCTTCAGCTTGATGGCCGGACAACGCTTGAAAAGCTTGCGAAACTTACAGGATTGACAAGCATGGGAGTGAAAAAGAGATTTGACAAACTTCTTGGAAAAGACATTCTGAAAGTTTCGGCATTAGTCAATAGCAAAAAACTGAGTCTCCACGCAGCTGTTGTCCTCATTGAAATTGAAAGTTCTGAAGCAATGCAACGACTTCTTGAAAGATTCAAAGACTGCCCACGAGTGGTTCATATTTTCACAGCATTGGGCGGTTTCAATCTAATCGCTATAGTAGTAGCAGAAGACAGCGACACGTTAGAAAGTATATCCGTAGAAAAATGCTCTTTGAGAAGCAGTGAAGGCATACGAAGATCTGAATTCTACCCCATCGGCAACATTCACTATTCACAGTTTCTGCTCGTCAGAGAATATCTTGCACACAAAGAGATGACGCATACGCCCTGCAATGTTGACTGCAGCACCTGCAACAGATATAAAACGGAAAAATGCGTCGGATGTCCAGCCACAACCTGCTATAGAGGCATACTTTAGGACCAAGTCAAAAATGTGAATCTCTATGGTGCATTGAAATGAATTGCAATAATGTTTCGCCCAGAGAAGTTGATGGCGTAGAAATTGTGAGCTTGGTTGATAACTCTGTTGATTTCGCGTCCTCCATTGAAAGAGGAGACGTTGAACAAGTTCGGAAATGGGTAACAAAACACTCTGGAGAAGAATGGGTTAAAAAACATTTCCAGTTTCCATTTGCAGAACACGGGTTTTCCATGCTAATTCGCATTTTTGTTGATGAAAAATCTCATAGTGTTCTGTTTGACACAGGCCTAAGCAAAGGGGGAGCCGTAAATAACGCAAGGAGAATGGGATTAGACTTAACACAGGTTGAGGCTATCGCACTATCGCACGGACATTACGACCACTTCGGCGGTCTGCAGAAAGTAGTCAAAGTCATTAACAGGAAAGACTTACCGATAGTCGTGCATGAGGACATGTTCAAAACTAGGGGCGTAGCCAACCCAGATGGAAGTATAAGAAAATATCCCAACTTCCCCGAAGAAGGCCAAGTTGAACCCGCCCAGCTTGTTAAAACAAAACAGCCATGCTTACTCGCAGAAGACACAGTACTAGTTACAGGAGAAATTCCTCGCAAAACAGACTTTGAAAAAGGATTCCCACAACACAAAGTTCGAGTCGAGGGCGAGTGGCTACCCGATCCGTGGATTTTGGACGATCGAGCACTCGTGATAAAAGTCAGGCAAAAAGGCTTAGTACTAATATCGGGCTGTGCACACGCAGGCATAATAAACACTGCCCTCTACGCACAACAAATCGCAGGACCCAACAAGATGTATGCCATAATCGGCGGTTTTCACTTGGCTGGAAAAGCGTTTGAATCTAGGATTGACCAGACAGTTAGAGAACTAAAATTGATAAATCCCTCAATCCTTGTGCCTTCACACTGTACTGGTTGGAAGGCTATTTGCAAGTCTGCCAGTGCAATGCCGAGAACTATAGTTTGGAACAGTGTGGGCAACCTGTACAGATTCTGAGTGCTCCGTCGGTCATGATGTATCCTGCTGACCAAGATCATCGAACTCTTGGGCCCCGTTTGCGAAAAACTTGTCAGACCCTAGCTTTCACCCACCCCTACCCCCTACCTTTTTTCTCCACAGAGCCCCCAGGAGCTACTGCGGAAAAGGCTCCAGACAGATGCCACGTGGCATAACCCAGAAACCTCAACAGGGCCCTAGAATGCTCGTAGTAAGCCAGAGAACATAGAAAAAAGGGGAATGTGCGGGAGATTTCTCCACTCTGTTTACATTTAGCCACTTTCCGAATGATCAGTAATTAGCAGTCATTCATAGTTGGGATTCAGAATCCATAAGCGCAGGAGGAAGACAATACGGAAGCATGAACATAAGGAAAGCAATAAAACGTCTCATCATGGCCCTGCTCAAGCGCTCTTGGCAGGACGCGACACGGAACTACTAGGACGGTCTCTTCAACCGTCTGTCTTTTCTACAAAAAGCAAGTCAAAAATGGGATGAGGCTTGGTTTCAAGCCTTTACGATTCTATTTTGTGCCGAACGTTTTCTTGACCCATGCTCTTGTCTTTTCCATGTCTTCTCTGAAACGCTTCAGCTCTTCCGGCGTTCTCTTCGGAGCCACAGGTTCTTCTGCAGGAGTCGCGTAGACGTCAAGCAGGTCACCCTTC
>Ga0315289_10011913_pt1 | contig 12293 bp, 15 predicted proteins | sample YL17G11_40_MG_FD_203452 | JGI IMG/M metagenome (GOLD analysis project Ga0315289, IMG submission 203452) | Sediment microbial communities from Yellowstone Lake, YNP, Wyoming, USA - YL17G11_40 | ecosystem: Environmental > Aquatic > Freshwater > Lake > Sediment | place: USA: Wyoming | collected...
TGTTGCTGTTGCATCTCTTGTTGTTTCTGATTAGTCTGTTTGTCCTCAGATGCCTTAAGAGCATTATTAAGCTCAGCAATTGAATCAGACTGAACAATCTTACCTAGATCAAAAATGGATGCGCCTGTGGTATTATTTTGCATTGCCATTCCTTTTAACTGCTCAAGAACAGATCTATGGTTTGCAGTTGTACTACAGAATATATTAAGATCTCTCATTAAAAGATCTGTTCCATTTATCTCAAAATTAACTTTCTCATCTGCAGATGTAGTATAAGATAATCTTGCAGATGGTTTAGTAGCATTATAATACTGAGCTAAGTCCGTTCTCATTTGATGAACTCTTGGCATTAAGTAATCACAATGCTGAATAAAGAATATTTCTGTTTGAGCATATGATGCTGCAGTTGCTTGTTCAACACCAGTAGCAGTCATTTGAGATAGCTGCTGACCCATTCTTTGTTGATTAACACCAATTACTTCATAAGCCTGTTGCTTAAAGTGATTAGCTAACTGAATCCTAGACATTAATCTTTCTGTCTGAGATAGATCTAGTTTTTGAAAATGCTGGAAGTTTAATGCATTCTCTGTATTTGCAATAGAAGTATCTAATGGTAACATCTGGAAATTCTTCATTGCAACATATGCCTTAGCATAGTTTCCTTTACCCCAGTCTTCACCAAGTGAATGTTTAGGTAAAGTATTCTGATCTAACATGATAATGGTACCAAGCTCATCTACTAAGATGTCTGCAATCTGATTGTTTACAATATTATATCCAATCTGATATGGCTTCATTAAGTCTATTAAAGCTGTAGACTTTGTATTTCTATCTGAGAATACTGCGCCTTCTACTGGAAGCTTGCATCCATATAAACTCTGATCTCCTTTAAACTGAAATTTTAATGCCCCAATTTTATTTTTTTGGATGCCAATATAGATAGGTGAGAACCCACCAGGATTATTCATACCCCAGAAAGATGGGATATTTGGTCCAATTTTTATACCTCCCCATACTTCATTGATCCAGATCCAGTCTATGTGTTCTCCAAATGCTAAATTATCTTTTGTTTTATTTTTAAATAATCTAGTATCATAAATGGGCTTATCTGTTACCTCATAATCTTCTGTGATTATTTCATTAGTAACCTGACCATCTTCAGTTATTTTAGTAAGGTGACCCACTTTTCTTTGAGACTTCCAATATGCTTGAGTTACTCTAAGCAAATATGCTGTGCCTTGATCAAAGTAATCTTCTCCCTGTGATAATATTTGATTTATAATATCACCACCATCAGTAATTGAGTTTGCTCTAGCTGTAGTAAATTGTCTATATGCAAGAGAAGGCATATTAGTATTCCAATCATGAGACTTTGTTGCATCATAATATGTACCATCATTTTGATAACCACCAACTATATAACCACCTGATCTAATTGGATAAATGGCCTCACAAGCTTTTAACTGTTCTTCAGTCATAATGTAACCATACTTGTCTATTACATCTGATACAGTTAACATGTCTATTTTACCTGCCCAGTTTCCTTGAGAAATATATCTAGCATCCGGGGACTTATGATAGAAAGTAACTACAGGGTTCCATAGTTCTACCTGATAGTCATCTTCCATCATATGAAAATGCCAGAACTCTCTATCTGTGATTAACATATCTCTGAAGCCTCTTTCCTCAAGCTCATCCATCTTAAACTTTTCTACATCAACTTTATGTTGGTGAGAAGCCCACTGTTCTATCATTGATCTATAATCTTTCTTAAAGAAAGCTTCTATCTCAGGAAGTGTTTTAAGATTTTCTGGTGAAGTTTGTTGTTGTGCTTCTTCAGAGTTTGGATCTAATCCTTGCTCTAACAATGCAGTAACAATTTTCATTTGAGCATCTGCTAGAAGAGTTTCTTCTACCATCTTTCTTTTTTCTTCTAACAACTCATTATATGAAAACTCATCTACTGCTCTATATGTGAGCTTGGTTGATCTCTTAGCAAATTCAGCTACAAGAACATTAATAACATTTGGAATAATAGGATAGAATTTTAACTCTAACGCAGAAGCATCTTCTGCTGTAAGCATTTCTACAATATCCTTGTACTCATTGTTTTCTTCTACAATATAATCTGTTCTATCTATAACACCCTTTGCAAGTTTATAGTTTTTCATTAGTCTTCTTGCATTTCTTCTGATTTGCTTAAGACCATTCCACTCTAACCAGTCTAAGTTCCAAGCAGCCCATTCCGGATCTTTATCTTTTTTAGATAAAAATTGTAAGGGTTGAGTAACACTACCCAACCTATTTTGATCTACCTTAGCTCCTTTCTTTAACTGTAATGCGTTATATACTTGCATAGTTACTTTATATTTTTAAATGGTGATTTTTTAAATACTGAACCATTTGTTAATCCACGAGTGCTGCCCATATGTCTAAATGGACTACTATTTAATTTAAACAAATTTTCTGACTTTTGCAAGTTTTTAGCAGCATCATCCATAATGGTTATTCTTGCATATCCTCTATTTGATTGCTGAACTCTCATAAATGCAACTAATGCTGTAAATGCTACAAGTCTATCCACGTTAACTCCATCTGCATATTCTTGCATCTCCTTGATCAACATGGGGTCTGGAATTCTTTCTATTCCATATTTAGTTTTTACAATTGTACCATCAGATTTTGTTTGAACATCTAATTCTTCTTTGCAGTATTCAATAACATAGCTTAATAAATGTCCTTTAAATAATGTGCCGGTATTTCTCCAGCCATACTCTTGGTAAACATTAGTATTTGCACCAAGATCTTTTAAAAACATTATCTGTCCTTTTGGTACAAGATATCTTTGTTTCTTTTTAGATATCATATATTGTATAAATAAAGACACGTTACTTTCTATAAGTGCCCATGCATTATACCATTCTATTATTAGTTCTAATCTTTGGTGAGTTTTATTGATATCATCAAATCTACCACACCATGCAGCTACTATCCTATCTTGTTCTATATATGTCTCTGATTCAGTACCTGAATGTTTAGTTACTTGAATTGGAGCTTTCATTACATATATAGAACACAGTGATTCTGAGGTAGTTGTCTTTCCCTCTGATACAGGGTCAATAGATGCATAGTACTGTCCAAACTGAGGATCTTTAATTGGTCTTTCCCATACAACAAGAGTTCCTGTTTTATCTTCTAACTTCTTAGATACAGGGAACTGCATGATAGGTAATTTACTAGTTTCCTTTACTGCAGGTTTTCCATTCTCATCATAGAAAATATCTAGGAATTCATATGCATATTCTTTCTCAGTTATTCTTCTTTGTTGTGCTGCTACAAGATGTGGTGGAAATATAGATACTGATCTATGTGCAAATGCTTCTTCAATATTTCTAGGGTGCTGAGATATTCTTAACTGATAGTCTTCTGGGGATAGATCTTTTTTCCATTCTTCAAATTGTCTATCTAAAGCTTCTAATGAATCTTCTACAAGTGAATTACCATATTGATCTATATATGGAGGCATGGACCATTGCTCAGGAATAAACAACCCTGAGAGACCTTCTGTACCATTCTTATCAATAAGATTTGTTTCTACTGCATAGATATCTTTTGAAGTAGGATTTAGGATCATATCTTTAAGTGGATTACATTGAGATAAATCTCCCACAGATCCTGCAGCTATAAACATACCTGTTGTCATTAAACCAGATCTCATTGCTGGTCTCATATACTCATATGTTTGATCCATCTTTGGTGCAATACCAGCCTCTTCATGAAAGAAGAATTTTACTGGACCCCCTACACCATTTGTTGGATCTTTCTCAAATGACATGCCTTGCATAGTACCTTTGAGACCAACCTCATTTTTTCTATCTCCTTTTCTTACTTCAATCTTCTGTTGCCACATCATTACCTTATGTGGAGTCATTGGTCTATACCATGCAGTATGCTCATTTAAGAAAGCGGCATATTCATCTAAGAACTTCCATGAGCCTTTCTCATTTATATAGTCTTTAAGACTTGCTCCTATCTTTAAGGTAACTCCAGATTCAAACCATATTTGATTTAATAGTTTAGCCATGTGAAAATAAGAAGAAGCTATCTGACGTTTTTTAAGAATAGCTACATGCTTAAAGTTGAGCTCTGCCAATAGTTCATAGATGGCCATGTGATACTGTGCATCCCGTATTTTGGCAAAGTCAAAAATTTGCTGTTCTTTATCAAATATTGGTAGGAAGTTAAGCCACATGTAGTAGTCTCTAGTAAGGTACCATATGTTGTCTCCTGATTTATAGATAACTCCTCTCCTACATCTGAGTTTTTGTTCATCCCAGTAATTGATAAAATCTTTGGATTTAAATGGAGAGTCGCAGTAATATCCATTGTCTCTGAACTTTCTTGATTCAGAATTAAATAATAAGCTAGTTTCATCAAATTTATATTTACCTGGTTCATCAAAAATATCTCTTACAAACTTGGTAAACTCTTCTCTTGAGGAAAAGTCTGTAATAGTCCAAGTTCCATTATCATAGGTTGGTATGTTTTCAAATATCTCCATTATTGATCATATGCCATTCCAATACCACCTCTTACTCTACTAGATTGTTCTTCTTGTAGATCTTTATATACTCCTTTAAATGAAGCTCTAATTTGATCAAAGTTTTTGGCTGCAGCTACTAGTGAGTTTATATTACCATCTCTTCCTGCAGTTATTGTTGTAGTCTCCATATATCTAGCTAATCTATCTAACATAGATGCCATACCTTTATAAGCTCTATAGGTAGGTGTTTCAAACATCCTCTGGCAAAATTGTAATGCTATAAACACATCTTCATCTTCAGTAGAGAAGTCTGCTTCTATTTGATCTAGAATTAAAGACTCTTTATCTACTTCCGGTGTATAGAAAAATGGATTTAAGTCTGGGTTAGGACATGTCATATAAAATAAGTACTGATAGATTTTAATGTAATTATCAGGATAGTTATCCATCACTATCTTAAGTGCCTTTAAAGTATAGCAATGCTCTGTGGGAATTACTTTACCATTCTGTATGTCAAATAGTTTTACAATCATTTCTTTTTAATTTTATTTCTGTTATCATGCAAGTAATGCATAATAGCTGCTACTTCATCTTTTAAATAGGGTATCTCAATTTGTGATACATCTTTAACAATAGGATCTTCATTGTGATCATAACTTGTTAAAGGATACCCATATCTATCTTCTCCTTCTGTCTCAAAAATGATATGATGAATAAACATTTTCCCAGGTTGTAATTTAGGATTGTGTTTTAATATCATATACATGTAAATGCTTAACTGTAAAGCATAGTGATTAAAATTACAATCATCTAAACTAGATACAGGAGAGAGCATTTTTTCAGATACTCCCTCCCAATCTTTGTAAGATTCAGTCTTAATCTCTTTATTAGTTTTATAGTCAATAATGTTTACTTTACCATTAACTACTTCTACGAGATCTGACTGACCACAGATGCCTGTTGATTTAAGATAAACCATATGCTCTGGATACACGCCTGGTTCTAATTTTTGTAAAGGAGCTGTCTTAATTCCATTTGTTAAATCATTAGGTTTAAACACTGGAACTGTAACACCTTCTCTTTCTATTGAAGCTAAAGAACATAAGTCAGCTTCTCTTTGATTATGATAATATGTACCAAGAGTAATTGCTCTTTGAGATTCTGCATTCCAAATAGATATAATATCTTTTGGTTCAAATCCATGCCACTTAGATCTCTTATTCTTAGAAACCTTCTTTGCTATTTTCTCAGCATCAAAAGATTTTTTAAAATGAGATACTAGTGTAGTAACACTTACCCAATTAATTTCTGACCCATCATTGCTTTTATAGCTATGATCTTTGGCATTAAATACTATACTCATAGCTTTTCTAATTCTTCTTCTTGTTCTTCAGTAATTAAAGAATCCCATTTACCCAATGGACATGACGCTGCTAGAGATCTAGTTTTAAAAGTAAGAGAACAACCACATTCATTGCAACATGGAGCTGTGCCTTTTACTGCACACTTCTTACCTTTTTCTGGACACTCATCACAGATATCATATCTTAGTCTAGATATTTCTTCTACTGTTTCATCTCTAATTACAGAGTTCTTAATTCCCTCAAGAATTTGGGATCTGTTTTGCCAAATAAGATTAAGTACGTTTTTCATCTTTTTTAGTTTTTAAAAATTGCTCTCTTCTATTATTTACCACTTTTAACTTAGAGCTTAACTTTAATAATAGCTCTAGTTTATTTTCCATTGCTTTTTTATTATGGTATGCTTTGAATGTAGAGGTATCATGATTATCAAGTGATTTACTTATTTTATCAATTGTTCCTTCTACTGCTTTTGTCTTTGCTACAAACTGCCCAAGACCATCTATATTTATTCTTGGATATTCTAGATTAGTAAGTAGCTTTCTAACATCTTTATAATAAAACTCTACTAAGTCTTCAACTAAATCTTTTTTAATATTCAGATCTTCAGATACTACATCATAGATTCTTTTAGCCTTTCTTGGATTCATCTCCTAAAAATTTGTAATCTAAAAGAATAGTGCCTTCTGTCTGAATTTTTAAATCTGGATTTAGTTTAATTAACTTTTTGTTAGATGCATCTTTAATTACCAGATTATTTTTCTCAGCTTTATTTACACTGTTCCTAACAGTTTGCGGAGATTTAAATATTGGCTCTTCATCTGAAGATGCATCATAACAAAAGTCTGTTAATTCTATTGGTTCATTAAAACTTAGTAAAGTCAAGCAATTAAGATCTGAATCACTAAGATTAATTCTCTTAATGTAGCAGTGTGTAAGAATCTGGAATTTAACTACATCCCATTTAGGCATCCTTACTTTTTTTTGTACTTGATTTACTATGGCCATGATTACCCTCTCTTAAGCTTTCTGCCGTCAGATTTAGCTGGCTCAGAAGATTCTTCTTGATCTCCTTCTTCTTGTTGAGGATTCATCATCATGGCAAACTGATACTGAATGCTAGATCTTTTAAATCTTGTCTCATCAATATCTAAAAGCATTTTTTCATAATCCAATTGAGCTTTTAAATATGGCATAGAGTTTCTATAAAACTCAAGCATCTTTTCTTTCTGCTCTTCTAATTGTTCTGGAGTCATCTCCATTTCTGGTTGTTGGTTTGTTGTTTCCATAAGACATTAATTTATATTAGTTTACACAAATATATATAAAATAAGTTTAAATCAAACAAGTTTAAATAAAAAATCCAGGCATACTATATACCTGGATTATCTTACTTAGAGAAGATTAAGTATTATCTGATTCTTTTTCTTCCAGATGGTCCTGCTTTATGCGATTTAGTAAACAAACCTTTAAGACCTGATTTTATTTTAGAACCTGTTGTTTCCATACCACCGCCTATTGGAGCTACAGAAACTTTACCACATTTTCCTTTTGGACATTTTCTTGCTATAGTTGGATCTCCACCCATTTGCATTTTAGATATCTTCTTTATTGCACCACCTTCAGCCATACTTGACATCCAAGTTCTACCAGGAGAGGGTCCTGTTTTAACTCTTTTAGTTCTAGCGCCTCTTATTGTTTTAGTTTTACCACATCCTGGTTTTCCTGGCCAACATGAGTCATCTGTTGCACCACCCATTTTCTTAACTGGAGTTAATGTGGTTGTGCTTTTAAGTTTTCCAGCTCTATCAAACTTTTGTTTTTCTTTCTTTAAAACTGTACTACCACCCATCATACCACCTTTTGGTGTATAATAATTTGCGTAGTCAGTTGTAACAACCTTCTTAGGTGTTACTTTATCTCTTCTGTAAACAGTTTTAGTTTCTGTTCCTGTTGTAGATTTTTTATCAGAGCTTTTAATGTCAGTTTTTTTGACTACTCTTTTTTTAGATGGATTAATTGGATCTGCCATGGTTACCGATTTTTTATTGTGAGATTAAATATAGTTACTAAGTAAAAGTTTCTAGATATATCCATTTCAAATGTGAAGAAGTCTAATGATGAGAATCTAATTCTAATCATTATTTTATCCCATTGTTTTGTGGATGATTTCCAAGAGTTTCTAAATTTCATATTATAGGTTTTTTAAGATGTCTATTACTTTAGGATCTGGATACATATCACTCTTGTCTCTTCTTACAGAGTTGTGTGTGTAGATTCCAGGTACTCCTTTAAATGCTTCTTTGTCAATAGCCCAGATTTCTGATCTATAAGTCTTAGGAATATCATATGTATCACATAAATACTCTACTAGTTGTCTTAAAGATTCTATCTGTGCATCTGAATATTTATACCAATATTTGGTACCTTTAAATGGTGTCTCAAGAGTTGTTACATTCTCAGGTTTAACTACACCATTTACATAGTTATAGTATTTGCCATTGCGGAGTTTTAATGGACCCCAGTTGCAAACTTCTATACCTACAGAAAGTTTATTAAGGTTCTGATACTTTGCACCATTCTTAGTAAAATCTTCTGAATCAACACCTAAATGCCAAGCCCAGTGTTTAGATGAGAAACATTGTACAATGTCCCCATTCTCACCAATAACAAATGCAGTTGCTATTCTTGTATCATTACTATTCCAGTATCTTGATACAGCTACTGCATTGCCTCCACCTGCTGTATGATGCAGATAGATTTGTGTCTTCTTAGACTCTTCAGCATAAAACTGATCTTTGTCTAATCTTGCTTGAACAATCTTATTAATATCTAGTTTCATTAATTCTTAATGTCTTTGTAAGTATCAGATACGTCTTTTAAACCTTTTCTTAGTTTCTTTACAGTGTCACAAGTTTTTCTAAGTACATTGTTTCCTGTAATATCAAACCAGTTCTCATTGATTGAAGCTAGTTCTATAATTGAGAATATACCAAGTAGAATATTTGTAAGTATTGCCGGTACTGCAATTACAAAATCAAAGTTTAAAAACTTTAGTAATCCATTGATAAATGGAGTTAATGCATAATAGTCTAATGGGAATACTACACCGGCTGTAATATAGTATCCTAGAGATTTGTATATATAGCCTTGTCTAAGAATTCTAGATTTAAATACATCTCTGTATTTTCTCTTAGATTCTTTAGCAATTTTTCTAAGGGATATGAGTTTAACTACAGTGTCTACAAAGATTATAAACATTAAAACTATAGCCATAATTTCAATAGGTGCAAAGAAAGATGAGATTGTCAAAACTGCCAATGTTATTTTTGTTTTCATATTGTAGGTATTTGAGCTTTAATCAGACGGTATATAATATATAATATAATGATTATTAACCATATACCACCCAACCATGCAAGGAAATTGACCCAACCGGGGATGTATTTTATTTTTTGTGGTTTTTGAGTTTTAGTAATCAGTTGAGTTTTATAAACAGTGTTGCCTTTTATAGTTCTATAAATAGTATCTATACTAGCAATTATTTTGTATTTGTTATCTCTTACTCTTGATTGTAGTTTAATGATAGTTCCATCTTTTTCAGCAAGTCTAGAAGCATATACATTACCTAGTGAATCACAGAATAATGTGTCTTCTATATATACAGTTTCTCCGGGGATATTAATTGTAGTATCTCTAATTTGTATTACAGTTACTGTACTATCTTTTTGTGTACAAAGTGGACAGTATTTAGCAAGTTTCTTTTCAAGAGAACATGAAGATAAAAGTATAAGTAGTACAACTAAGTATTTCATATACTAATTTTAATACGTTTTGAATACTGTAAACAATTCAGAATAAATAGAATTTCCTGCATTAGTAGTATTCCATTCAGCTGTAATGATAAGTGTAGTAGCTATTGTAGTATCAAAAGTGGTATTGTTTATTATGCTAAAATTTACTCCTTCAAAATTAAGTCCTGAATTTTTAGTATATGCAAATAATCCTCCTGATGCTATAGAGGCTACAGTTGCTGCTCCTAATTGCCTTACAGTAAAATCAACATTTAATTTCCAATGCTTATTTGTAGTAGCACTCATTGCCATTGCTCCTGTATCTGCTAGTAATACTCCTGATGTAGTTTTAACTCTAATATGTAAAGTAGCTGTACCTACACATGATAAGTGACCTATTAATGAACCACTAAAGCTATCTCCTACTTGAAATCCATTTGCAGGAATAGTAAGAGTTCCTACACCACCATCCAATAAACTAGTTTCAACTGTAGTAGCTGTTACAGGTGTACTAGAACTAGTCTGAGTAAACAGTCTATTTATAAACCCTGAAGGATTTGAAGAATACCGATCTATATTTATCTCAGTACTCATTACTTATATTATAAAAGTAATTAAAAATGCTGTACCTGTTGCATCATAAGGTAAGCCGGCTATAGTATTGTTTACTCCAGGATCAAAATTAACTGTTACTCCTGCTGGTAAAGTGTTTCCATCTACAGTACCTGCTGCAGCTCCTACATTTGCTATAGAAAATCCATATGTACCATTAGGTATTGAACCTGGATTAGTTTTATATTTTATGACAGAAGTTCTGTTTTGTGGTGGGCAACAAGCTGATGTTGTTAAAGCATTAATGATACCTTGTAATCCTTTTAGCATTTGTAATTGCCACGGGAAGTTATTTCCTTTGTTTCCGTAGTCTTTTAAATTTCCTATTGACATATTTTCTTATTTAATCAATTATCATAAAGTGTATGCGAACAGAATCATTTAATGCATTAAGAGTATCAACATTAGATATAACTAATGTAAGTGACCCTGCAGATAAATTACCAAAACTAACTACTGGAAAACCAGTACTAAAATATTCAACAGTTAAGAGAACAGTTGAATTATTTGTAATATTAGTATTGTTAAAAATAAATGACTCTTGTCCTGTTGCTGCTGTAGTAAGTGCTACAGTTTCAATAACTCCATTTCTTGAATTAAGAGTTACTGGATTAGTTGAAACAATTGCCTGAGTTACTGTTCCTTTATCATATAATGATTGTAAAGGTGCTGCGTTTACTGCCATTGGTAACCAAGCATCATCTCTAGTTACATCTCTAGACCCAATTGCTAAAAGATTAGGTACATCTGTTGGTAAAGTGGTTCTATAGTTACCCGCTTTAATCCATGATATAAAATTTAAAATATCCATTTTACTTTACTTTATATATAATTATTAATTTAAATTCTAGCTACTGAAAGAAATCTAGCTCCAATAGAAGATGTTCCTCCAACTGATTCTACAGTAACTACAATGTGTGTATTAAGTGACCAGTTTATAGTTCCAAATGACAGTGCATTTTCAAAAATTCCAGAATTGTATGTTGCTCCAGCATTACTTCCAATACCTGAATCAGAGAATGCTTTATTTGTATCTGTACCATTATTTAAAAATTGGCAAAGATTATTAGTAAACCAAATATCTCTTTCAATTTTTACAACTCTTTGATTCACACCTGCTGTTGCAGTACTTGTATCTGCAATAAGAGTTGCGCCAGTAGCATTAAAAACAGTTCCTTGAGTGGGAGCTGTATTAGTTATATAAACTTTTGTTTTTAAAGTTGTTGCTGCTGCTACTTTTTGTAATGCAGTTTTTATGCAAAAAATAGGCCAAGAACTATTATTATAAGTGTTAGCAGGTATTGTACTAAATGTAACTACTATATTAGATCCTGGTGCTATAGAAACTAATCCTGATGGAACTTTACTAAAACTTGGTGTAGCAGTACCAGCTGGACCAACAGGACCTTGTATTCCTTGTGGTCCTTGTGGACCAGGAGAACCTTGAGATGCTAATAATGCCCAATTAGTTAGATCTGAAGCTGGATCTGTAGGAGATGGCCCTACATTGCCAATACAAAACCAAGATGCTCCACCAAAACCTACTGCATCATCAACAACATATGTTCCTAATGCAGACCATGCTCCTTGCCAATTCAGACCAGCAGGACCTACAGGACCAGCTACTCCTTGGGGACCCATTGGTCCTTGTGCTCCAGCAGGTATGGTTGCTGCAACTTGTGTTGTAAAATTTTGTACAGTCATAGTGACTGATACATAATCATCATCTCTTGTATTAGTTTTTACACCAAGAGGAATAAGTGTTTTTTGTGTATCTACGGTAGATACAAGTTTACTACCCTTAATCCAAGAAATAAAATTTAAAATGTCCATAATTTTTAGTTTATTAATTAATTGTGTAAAGTTCAAAATATACATATAACTCACCATCCCAGTTATTAACACCAGCTACTGCAGGATTAGCATTATAAAGATTAAATCTTAATCCAGTTGTAACTCCAGCAGAGATTAAATATGGAATAA
>Ga0315289_10011916_pt1 | contig 12289 bp, 7 predicted proteins | sample YL17G11_40_MG_FD_203452 | JGI IMG/M metagenome (GOLD analysis project Ga0315289, IMG submission 203452) | Sediment microbial communities from Yellowstone Lake, YNP, Wyoming, USA - YL17G11_40 | ecosystem: Environmental > Aquatic > Freshwater > Lake > Sediment | place: USA: Wyoming | collected...
CTAAATAACCGCATAATTCAGAATAATTGGGTGCCCCCCAGTAGTTATAATCCATAGGGCTGCCAAAGATATTGGGGAAGACAAAACTTGCCAGATGTAAAACGGAAGATAAATCAAAAAGATTAAACCCCCAGGGAAACTGCGTCCTTTGGCAAAGCCGAATCAGTTCCCACGTAGGTAGCCACTGAACGGCGCCCAGGCCGAATCCGAGTATAAACATTGATATTAGCCCTAAAGAATAGGGCAAGTAGCGCTTGGGCTTTAATTGCATAATTCTCATGAAAGCGTAAATTAACACGCCTAAAATAATATAAAAAGAAAGTTGGATAAAACCGCATAAGAACTGTATCCCAAAGAATAATCCTGCCCAAAGAGAGTAAATGAACTTTCGGGTGCGTAAAAATTTTTCAATGAAGAAAAGGATTAAAGGCAACCAAAGCCCCACCGAGATAATGCTTAAATGCCACATCCAGATAATAAAAAAACTATTAAACATATAAGTAATCGCGGCGACGAGAGAACCAAAACGCCCAATCTCTATGCCTCTCATAAAAATATACATAAATAATCCCGCAGATAATACCAGAAGCATGCTCACGTAACCAAAGGCCCTGGGGGGAGCAAGGATATAAAACAAAATATAAAATGGATTAAATAGCGCTGACTCATTATTGGCCAAAAAGGGCGTCCCGCATAACATGGTAGGATCCCAAAGGGGCAGGATGCCTTTTTTGACCGTCCCTGAAGCATAATATCTCATCGGATAGCCTGAATCCACGCTATCGCTAAGATTAGGATTATGCGGTTTACTCTGGTAATCAGGATATAATCTCCACGGCAGATATTGCCCAAGCGTATCGGCAGCAACTAATACGCGGTCAGTGAAAATAATCTTACAAAAAAATATAACAGTTATGATGAATAATAAGCATACAATACACCAAGCTTCTTTTTTTCTCATTTGCATAACTTCAATCTTATCTCAACATTAGTAATAATTTATTTTTTAATTCTTGATCTCTTTGATCCTATTTAATAACTCATTTACTTTCTCTGAACGATAACTTAAATAAGATTCATTTTCCCTTTTAAGAATTTCTATAATATCCGGCTTTAATCTCAAGGCCTCTTTAAAACAATCTTTTGAATTGTTAAAGTTTTTCCTTTCAAAAAATAAAAGGCTTAATCCTAAGTAGTCATAAGCATCGGGATCTTTTATAAATTCCGCCTTAAATTCGCCGGGAAAGTTAATATATATATTAGAGAGGGCATCTAAAAATACTTCTTGTGCAGGAGGATAAGTATGAAGTGCCCTCCTTATGAGCCTGATAGCTGAATCTATGTGGCCAACACTTAACTCTACCGACCCAATCCCAAAATAAGCTTCGGCAAAATCAGCCTTATCATAATCACCGAATACAACATTTTTATAAAAACCGTTCTTTTTCAACTCTAAAATTACTTTTTGATCATTGAAATAACATTCTACAAAGAGTAGATGAATATAAATTATAATTCCGCCTGCTAAGTAAATAGCTACTCTTTTTAAGACTATGCTAGAAAATTTTATCCTGCCAAATAATCCTTTCAATAAAAGTATTATAAAAAAAACAGGAATCAAAAAAATAAATTTTGGTAGGAAGAAGTTCCATATCCAGCCTCTGCTTTGGTAATAAATAAAATGAAAAACATCGTGAAAAAAAACTGAATAAAAAAAGGAAGATAAGCCTGCATAATCCAGACTGGTTCCGAAAAGAACTAACTTAAAAGTAATGAACCACCAAAGGGCGCTCATAACTGTAATAATAATCTGGTTTCTCAAAGACAAGCGTTCAAAACAAGCAGTAATTGATAGAATAAATAGGGGCATAAATATCAAAAAATGACGAGCTCCATACGGCCTAACTTGATGATGAGTTAAAGACATAAATCTGCCTATCCCATAAACTATGGCTAAAAAAATTATAATTGAAGCAAAAGCTAATATTTTTTCTTTTTTATAAAGATAATATAAACCGATTAAAAAGCATACTGCTAGAAATGGCGAATAAACAAAGAAACCTCGGGAAGGAGAAAATAAAACTCCTAAAAAGCCATTCCCTAATAAAGGGATAGATTCTCTGTAGTAAAAATTAAATATTTTTCCAAAGATAATTTCCCGGAATATTATCTGAGGTGAATAAGTAAATAAGAAACCTAAAATAAAAATAGAACCGTAAATGAGAATAGTCTTAAATTTTTTATCTTTTGTGTTTCTCAATAAAGCAAACATTGGAAACACAATATAGAATAGTGTATCCACCCTTGTCATAAGCATAAATCCGAATAAACCCCCGAGAATAAACCAATCAATTTTTGACCTTTCCTTATAAGTATAAAAATAGAGAAGAAAAGCAGAGGTAAGAAATATGCTCAATACATGGGAAGAACCTGAATATTGAGTAATAAAATTAAAAAGATTTGTCCCAAATAAAACTGCCAAGATACTTAAAAAAGCGCTTCTTTTATCAAAAAATTTCTGTGCTATTTTAAATATAAAAATTAAAGCCAAAATACCTAAAAAGTATTCAGACAGGTTAATAACTATTTCTAAGGTATTATTAATATCAGTAAGCGGAATACTTTTTAAAAAATTTATAAAAAACATCCATAATAAAGCTACGCCAATTTGATGTTGCTCTACGATATGATAAGTAGGGCTGACTGTCATAGGATATGCGCAAGATTCAAATTCATTATTAAACATAAGATTCCTATCAAAACCTAGACTTTTGGCTATAGACATATAATTTACTGTATCAGGCCCCCCTACACCTGTTTTAATTTGAATCATACTAAATAAAAGAATAATAAAAATTACTATTAATCGTAAATAAGATTTACTTATACCCATACATTTGACCCCATAAATCCGATTATACTACCTATCATTGTAGTGGGTTTATCCACGTCAACTAATAAAAATATCTGTCGGCTGCCTCAAAACCATCTCTTAGCTTAAGTCTGCTTTTTTAATATCATCGCTGGTAAGGAAAAAGTTTAACATATTCAATATCAACCTGTGATAAATCATTGGAAAATGAAAGTTCTATTTTTGTAATAAAAACATTTCCTGTCCAGTCTGGCCTATAAATAGTAAAAGGTATGTAGTAGTTATGAAACTCCCCATCCAGCTCTAAGAAAAATGACCTACGCAATTCCGGACCATTGTCTTTTCTATACCAACAAATAATCATCATATCTTGAGATCTTTTCTTTCTATATCGTATTCTCGCCTCTATGCCGCCTATAAAATATGCCGGTATATTGGGAAGTTGGCTGATATAACTGGATACGGCAGAGCTCGATAAAATTAATTTAGGTATCTCTAAACCCTGGAAAGAATGGGAATATTCCAAAAGGTTTGATTTTATAGATAATGAGAGGTCTTCAAAAGCTTTCTTATCCTCATTATAGTAGAAAAAGAAAATCCGTTTCCCTAAACCCTGCAGTATATCTGGCCGTCTTAAATCAAAGTCATTTCCCCTGTAGGCAGGATCTGTCTCATGGCCATCGCCCAATATTACTACGGATTCAGGGCTAAGCGGCGCAAAAAGAGGATCTACAGTGTATGGCAGCTCATTTGCAAATACACATGCCCCTTCCCTAGTAGAACCGGGGATCAAAAAATAACATCTTATATCAACGCCGTATCTTTTAGAATAGTCTTTGGCTATTCGGGTAATACTCCTGTTAATTTCTCCGGCAGAAATCCATACAGAATTATTCTTGATTGTAATAAAGATATAAATAATTGATACTAGAGTAAATATAATCAATGGAAGATATCTTTTTATCCCTTTTCCTTTAATTGCCATGATGATAAAGGCCAAGCCAATACAAAATCCTGCCGATGGTAAATAAAGAAGCCTTGCGCCCTCAAGAACATTACTTTCTCCTATAAGATTATGTGCCGGAATTAAGGTAACCACCATCCAAAGAAAAGCAAATAATATTATACGGCTCTGTTTTAATATCTCCTTTAACGACAGGACAATCGCTACAAGTACTCCTGAAACAAGCGTCATAGTTATCAGTTGAATAGAAGCACTGCTAAATACCGCTGGATTTATAGGCACAAATAACTCGGTAGGTATGTAATAAAGTACTTTGCTCATATAATCTATTATTTTAAAATTAAGGATACCTGGTCCCCCTGTAATAGGATCGGGGTAGCCGCCGAGACGTCCAGTAAATATTAGCCGGCTGACAATGTATAAAACAGTAATAGCTATATAGGGAATATATAAATTTATTCTCCTTATGCATAATCTTAAAGAAAATTTCTTCATTACAAAAGAATCATAAAGGATAATAGTTAAAGGTAAGGTAATGGCCGTTTCTTTAGAGAAAATGGCCAAAGGGTAAAAAAGAATAGAAAGCAGATAAAAAAATCGATGCCTTTGATTGTATAATATATATAAAGCAAAACTTATTAAAGACAATAAATAGAATATACTGCATATCGGATCAGTCCTTCCTACTATGAATGAAACTGCTCCGGAGTGAATCGGATGAATAGCAAATAAGAAACCCGCAGCTAAAGCTGCTTTTTTATTATGCAACAGAAAGAAAGCCAAAAAAAATACTAAAATTGAATCCATACTGTGCATCATAAGATTAGTCACTCGATAGCCTATCGGATTTAAACCCCATAATCTGTAATCTAAAAGCCATAGCATATCCGCTATGGGCCTAATAAAAAGCATATCGCCTCGGCCGATAGGTATGAACAAACGCAACACATTAATTAATTTTCCAGTTCTGCCAAAATAAATCTCACAAAAATCAGGTCCTGTAAAAAAACCATTTAATGTAGAAAAATATGTAAGAAAGGATATGGTAATAATAATTATACTTGAGATACCGAAGAATCTTACATTATCTTTAGTTAACATATTATTAATTCTCTTTATTTTTTACTTTTATCAAATATCCATATCCGGATTCCTCTAATAACCGGAAGGTAACGCCGTACATCTTAAAAGATCCGCCCGTCTTAAATAAACGCGTAATATTTTCCCTGAAAGCATCTTTCTTCCACTTCACCATCTCCTGATCGTCGATCAAGAAAAATGTTACATGGCCTAATTTAGAGATATAAATAAAATCGATATTCTTCAGGATCCTTTCCTGTTCTTTATTATCACACATATTAAAAAATGGCAACGCGTACATTTTCTTAAAATAATGCGGCGGTAAATTAGCGACCAAAGAATATATAATATCGTCTTCCGTAAGGACCCTGCTTGCTTTAGGAATCAAGTTTCTATCTATAATGTCGCGCGCGTTTACCATAAAAGCGTATTCCTCGGGCGCGATTTTTTTACTAATATAAAGCTGATCAAGCCTTTCGATTAAGCCCTTATTAATTGCAAAACCGATAATTAGCATATAGATTAAAATTATAAAATAGAACCTGAGTTCCTTTGGGATGACTCTGTTTTTAAACTTTTTTAAAAAGTAGAAAAAAGAACCGAAGCCAATAGCTATACTAAATGAATCCAGCATTTCCATATAGCTACAAGGCCCGCCGAAAAAGATAACAAATAATAAATGCCCAATAAATAAACCGATTATGCTGGCATATATGCGTATTTCTTTGATAAAAACAATACCGATCACAAAAAAGATAGCCAGGATAACGTCATGGTTCAATGAGCTAAGATACAATTGCCAATTTTCTATATAGCATCGTATTGAGTTATAGATGTTTAAAAAGTTTATTTCTTTGTGTTCAATATATCCCACTCCTACGCCTGAATCCATTCGTTTCAAATCACCTTGAACAGTATAAACAAACCCTAACCATAATGATACGGCTATACCCAAAGACAATGCTATCAATAAACTTTTTTTATAATTTCGTTTTAAAAATTCAATAAAACAAATCAATAAAACTATAAATGACGACTCTATGCGGAAAAAAATACTTATTATAAGTAATAAAATACCTAATTTCTCTTTTTTGTTGGAATATAGCCACAGCCCGAACATAATAAATGGCAAACAAAAAAGCATTGAACTTCCCAATTTATACCAATCAAAGAACGTCGGAATGGCAAGCGCGTATAAAAGAGCGATAAAACCAGCGCCCCGTCCCCCTATTTCTGAAGAGATTCTCGTAACTATCCAAACCAAAGAAGTAATAAAAAATACAAGTACTAACTTAAATGGCAGATTAGATTGCCCGAGAAGATTATAAAACTCATGGCATATACCAAGAATTATTGCCCATCCCGGCTTTGTTGCTGATGCGCCGGTGCTTCCTCTTAAATTTACATCAAAAAGTGACCTCCAATAGGCAATTTGGCATACCCCGTCTCCGCAAAGTTGGCTAAAATTGAAAGGTATATAATATGTAACATAGTAGAACAGAAATAAAGCTATAAAAAAAATAAACCAAAACTTATTCTCAGATATTTTCATTATCTCGTTCCTCTTAATGGCAATCAGCCTATTTTAAAAATGGCAACAATCTTATATAATCTGCTTCTAAATCACAAGCCTCTTCAGGCTGAAACCTCAACTCTTCCAAATACACCTCATCTAACCAATCGGGATTGAAGAGGTAAAATGGTATATGATAAATATGAGACTCTCCATCAATCTGGATAGGAAAATAGATATGTTTCCTAAAGTCCCATTTTCTATCTTTATTAGATAACCAAAATATCTCCAGCCTAACCCTCTTAGACTTTTTAGATTTAATGCGCATTTTCAATTCAATAGCGCCAATAGTTACAATAGGAATATGCACATCCTTAATAATAAGCGAACTGTCTGTAAAATGGTATGTCTTAGGCAATATAGTATTTTGTCTTGGATTATTAAGTTTAGATTTTAGAGACACTGAAATATCTTCTAATAACTCTGTTGCTTCGTTCCATTTTAAAAAGAAACTCCGTTTACCCAGGCTTGAACGTAAATCAGTTTGTCTTAAGTCAAAATTATAAAAAAGATACTCCCCCGTATCGCCATAATTTAAATCACTTATTACCACTACCTCTTCGGGTTTTACAGGTAAAATAAGCGGTGCCAACGTCTCAGGGATATAATGTCCATACGGAGAAGTCCCTTGTATCGTATCTGGAATAAAAAAATAAAATTTTATTCCATTTGAAAATCTGTGAGAATATTCTTTGACTATTTTGGGTATCTGACCGGTTATTCTACCCGCCATGTTCCAGGGTTGATTGTTCTCAAAAGTAATAAACGCATAAAGTAAAGAAAAAAGAATAGTGATAGAAAGGTTAATTTTTTTTATGGCAGCGCCAGTTTTGTTGTTGCCGAGAAGAGAATGGGCAAAAACAATGCAAAACCCAAGCGAAGGCAGATACATAAGCCTTGCTCCTTGTAAATCCTGCCCCACCCAAACAATATTATAAATGGGTATCAGATTAATCATTATAAAAGACACCCAGAATAACAAAAGAGATTTATTCATCTGCCGCCGATTAAAATATAATGCAAAGGCTATCCCGATAAAAAATATAATGATAATCAGGGCCCGGACCTCTTGTTTTATTACTTCTTGATGCATCGGTAAAACAAAACTCATCGGAATGTTATATACCATTTTTTTCAAAAAAGTGCTGAAGCCAAACTGCAAAAATAAAGGCCTTCCTTCAAAATCCCGATAACCACCAACGTCACCTATACAGATAAATCTTATTGTTAAATAGATAAGCGTGATAATAAAATATGGAATATATAATTTTAACCTTTTTCTTCTTCGCTTGAATATAAATCCCCAAAGAACCAAAATAAAAGGTAGAGTAATTGCCGTCTCTTTAGAGAGAAGCGCTAACGGATAAGAAAGAATAGAAATAATATAGGAATATTTTTTCTTTGAGGTATTGCTATAGATAATAAAGGTAACTAAGGATAAAAGGTAGAAAAAGGCACACAATAAATCATACCTATCAGCAAGCCGGACTACTGCTTCAGGATGTAAAGGATGGACAGAAAATAATATACCTGCAAAAAGGCTAACCAGTCTGTCTCTTATTAAAAGAAAAGTAAGTATGAATACTAATACAGAAGTTAAAGCATGAAGGGCGGTGTTAGTGAAATGATAGCCAAAAGGGTTAAACTGCCAGATCAAATAATCTAATTTCCAAAGAATATCGGAAACAGGCCTGATAAATATATCTCCTTTTTTGGGAAGGTCGTTTTTGATTATCTCAATAAAGGATGCATTTCTTACGCCGCCTAAAGGACCGTAGTCATCTGAGGTGAAAAAGCCATTTAAGGTATTAAAATATACTAAGAAAGTTAGGGCAAATATTAAAATACTGGAAATTATGAAAAATCTAATCATATTTTAAAAATTCCTATTGAAGTTTTCCTTATCATTATATCTGAGCCAATAACCTTAAACCCTTTAGGTAGTGTTTTAGATCAGTAAACGAACGGATAAATTTAAGATGGTTTCCGACCATCTGCCATCTAAGATACACCTCTTTATATGCCCTATTAAAAGCATCCAGAAGATATTCTTCCGTCAAACCATTAGGAATAAAATTTACACTACTTACTGATGTTTTTTTAGAACCAACTAAATTTATTATTCTGCCATATTTTGGGAGTTGGTTAAACATCTCTGTTCCAGGAAGAGGAATATAGAGTTGAAAATAGGGAAAATGAAAACCAGGGCTTTTGGCAAAGCTAATTGTTTTTTCTATTGTCTCCTTAGTATCGCCAGCTAAACCAATAATAAAGCTTACTTTTAAAAAAATCCCTACGGAGTCGGCCATTTCTCCTACAAGACGCACCTGTTCTGTGGTAACGCCTTTTTTAATCAGTTTGAGTATCTCGTTAGAGCCCGATTCTGCTCCAATCATAATCCCCCAGCAACCCGCCTTTTTCATTTTCTTCAGCATTTCTATATCGCTAATATGTGCCTTAAAATTGCAGGTCCATTTTATGCGGATATTCTTTTTCAGAATAGCCTCACAAAATTCTAATATCCTCTCTCTTCTAAAATTGAAGGTATCGTCTACAAATATAACCTCACGAACTCCGTATTTTTCTTTTAAGAGCATTAATTCATCGCATATCCATTCAACGCTGTGATATCTTATCTTTTTATTATATAAAGAATTGAATTTTTGAGGCGTAGAGCAAAATGTGCATTGAAAAGGACACCCACGGCTAGTGATAACTGAAAACATAGGTAATTCTTTGTAGGCCAGAATTTTCTCATGATATAATTTTACATAGTCTCTGGAAATAACTTCAGCTGGATGACCGAAGATATCCAAATTTTCAGGAATGGAAGCTACTTGAGTTGTTACCATATTTCCATTTTCTAAGTAACTCCAACCCAACAATTTTTCCTTAGATACTTTCCCACTTAAATAATCCAAGAGAGATTCAAGGGCATATTCTCCTTCACCATAACAAACAAAATCAAATAGCCCAGGGTATTCACTTAAGATACTTTTATAGTCTCCCTGAGCATGGACCCCTCCTATAACAAGTTTAATACCGGCTGAAGCCTTACGAATATTCTCGGCAATTTCAACCGCATAGGGATAAGAAAGCGTAGTTACTGAAAAACCTACGCAGTCAAAATCATTTTGAAAAATATATTTTTCTACATCTGCAGGTCTCTGTCTTAAGGCATTGGCATCTAATACTTCCACATTATATTTATCTTTTAAATAAGAAGCCAGATATAAAATGCCTAGTGGCGGAAGAACAACGCTTTGGGCGGCAAATGTCTTTCCATAAATAACCTCAACAGGAACATAAGGATTAATTAATACTGCTTTCATAGCCTAAAATCATCTTTAAAAATTTACGTATAATCCGATTAGCTTATTTAACTGTTTCCCTGCCAGACACTTCCTTATAAGCATAATGCTGAAGCGTCTTTAGCCTTTGGCTGTTTATTTTGGATAAATTAGCTACCGGCTGCTGATACCACATAAATTGTGAGAAGTCTTTATCTATGAGATTGCGCTCCTTGGCAATTTTATAAAGTTGGCTACCGGGCAAGGGAATAGTCAGATAAAACCCTGCCCGGGTAGGGTTTAATTCTTTGGCTAGCTGTATTGACTGCATAACTTCCTGTTCCGTCTCATCCAAATGCCCAAGCATAAAATTTGCCTTGGTATCAATACCGACTTTATGCGTAATAGCAAATGCCTCTCTGACCTGCGCAATAGTAATGCCTTTCTTTAACATATCAAGAATCCGCTGACTTCCTGATTCGACACCGTAAACTATAAATCTACAACCTGCTTCTTTCATTAACCTAAGCAAATCCTCGGATACAAGATCTACGCGCGTATCTATCCACCACTTAACATTTATTTTTCTTTCTATCAACATCTTGCATATCTGAGCTGTGCGCTTCTTGTCAAAGGTAAAGACGTCGTCCACAAACATCACTGCTCTTACTCCCAAATCAGAATATAGGTACCCTAATTCCTCTATAACGTTTCCCGCCGAGCGAAACCTAATCTTTGTGCCGGAGATGGCGCGGACAGAACAATAGATACAGCGAAACGGGCAGGAACGGGAGGTAATCACCGAAGCCCGACGCACAGGCTTTTCATTATCCTTAAAATAAACATCAAAGTAAGGACTCATGCGATAAGCATCACGGGGAACTAGATGATGCGCAGGATTAACCAAAGAATCCAAATCATCAAGGGGTTTACGCAGAGGATTAATCACAAAACTGCCGTTTTTGGCAAAAGCAATGCCTGAGATTTCATCATAAGGCCTCTCTTCCACTATTTCCTTAAAAGAATATTCCCCCTCTCCGATAATCGCCGCATCTGCCCCTGATTCCTGCAGGGCATTCAAGGGCAGACAACTGGCGTGCGCACCGCCGATTATCTTTTTACAATCAGGCAGGATTGTTTTTACCAGCGTAAATATGTGTCTGGCGTCAATAAGCATCGGCGTGGAAGCAGTCACTCCCACATAATCCGGCTTTTCATCCGTAAGAAAATTTTTTAATCCCTTGGTATTAATATTTATAATATCTAAGTCTAAGATTTTTACTCTATGCCCGTTTTCTACCGAAGCAGCGATATACTCTAATCCCAGCGGCTCATCCCGGCGGGGATTATCGGTTTCATAGAGCTTGCGGTTTGCAGGCCGGATAAGTAATATCTTTTTCTCTTTCATCTTTCAATTTTATATTTACGGAGGTATATCCGTATTGCTGGAATCTGTTAGTTTTTATTTTTATATCACAGGGATGGCAACGGCCAAAGAAATAACACATTCTATAATCGTCTATTATGCTAAAATCCTCATCCAGAATATAACCGATAGGCATCCTTTCTGCATAGAGATCGCTATGGCAACGGTAAATGTAACCGTCAGGCCCCAGGATTAACTCGGTAGTTTTGCAGGAAACATCCTGCATAACTTTATTCTGGCAAGCCCCTGAATATCTATAAGTGCCGTAGAGTTTACCATCGTATCTTCCCAAGAACTCTTTAGTTCTAAAGTCAATTCCGTATTTTTCGCAGATGAACTTTGCTTTTAAAATCGCCTCTTCGTATCGGGGATGTAATAACCCCCATATTCCGATACTAAAACCCGCGTTTAACATCTTCAGGGTTTTATTAACGGTTTCTTCCAGATTCATCGCTTCAGGATGAAAACTTACCCTTATGGAAGCATAGGGAGCGTTTCTTCTTAATCTAGCAGGTTTTACCTTTCGGATAAATTCATCTATATCAAATTGTAAATTGGTTAAGATGTCTATATTTAATTCGGGCTTTAAATGATTGATAATATAAATGAAATCCTTATGAAGGCTGGGTTCCCCGCCTTGTAAGGTTACAGGCAAATCAGCGCGGGTAACAATCCTATTTAAACCCCTTACCCAATCCTCTCCGGACAGATGCCTATCATGAAGTTTGAACTCACCAAAATAGTTAAGACAATAACTGCACTGATAGTTGCAATGAAGAGTAAGAAATAAGGCAATATAGTTATAAGCACCGGGAACGATTATCTCCTGCATGAATTTTGAACCGTTTTAGATGAAATTAATATGCATCGGCGGCTCTCCTTCCGGCTCTGCCATTGCCGTCTCGCCGCGTTTTAAGCCCCACAAGAACTCATTGACCTTTTCTGCCAAACATAATGTGCCGCACATAGTTTGGGCATCGAACTTATCTGAGGAAAGTAGATTAAGCACTTCCCAATAGCGCCGGCTCTCGTAGATATCTTTAAAAGATGTCTCCACAATGTTACCAATGTGATATTTTTTATA
>Ga0315289_10011917_pt1 | contig 12288 bp, 14 predicted proteins | sample YL17G11_40_MG_FD_203452 | JGI IMG/M metagenome (GOLD analysis project Ga0315289, IMG submission 203452) | Sediment microbial communities from Yellowstone Lake, YNP, Wyoming, USA - YL17G11_40 | ecosystem: Environmental > Aquatic > Freshwater > Lake > Sediment | place: USA: Wyoming | collected...
TAATTAGATTCCCCATCACTTTCTTTGTTTCAGGGAAAAGGCCAGCAAAAGGCTCATCCAGGAGAAAGAGTTTCGGATCAAGGGCCAGAATTCTACCTAATTCCAAGAGCTTCCTCTGGCCATGGGAAAGCTCTTCCCCGAGTTTGTCTTTTTTTTCAATCAATCCTACAAATTTCAATAACTCTTCGGCTTTAAGTTGATTAATCTTATCTTCCATCTTCATCTTTTTCGTTTGTAGCAGGGCCGAAAAGAAATATTCACCCGTTTCGTATTTAAATGCCAACATTATATTATCCAGTACCGATATTTGCGGAAAGAGACGGATATTCTGAAATGTCCGGCCAATTCCTAGGCGGGCGACCTTAAACGGTTTCAGAGAAGTTACGTCTTTGCCTTTATAGATGATGCTTCCCTTATCTTTCTCTATGAATCCCGTGATGATGTTAAAAAGAGTCGTCTTGCCGGAGCCATTCGGCCCGATTAGGGCGACAATGGATTTCTCTTCTATTTCAAAAGAAAGATCATTAACAGCTTTGATTCCATCGAATTCCTTAAAGAGGTTTTGAACTTGCAGGATGAACATATTATTTAAATCTATATTTGCCGATAAGCCCCTGAGGTCTCCAGATCATGAGAATAATAAGAAGTAGTCCATAGATCATTTGGCGAACCGGCGCGCCGATTGAACTAGGCATCCCAAGGAATCTCAGCAACTCAGGTAAGATCACAAGAACTGCAGCACCTATAACTGAACCGGGCAAACTTGCCATACCGCCAAAGACGACCATCAGAAGCACGGTTATCGATTCCATAGCCGTAAAGCTTGACGGGTCGATAAAGGTAATGTAATGAGCATATAAGCTTCCGGCGATTCCGGCAAAGAAGGCCCCAACCACAAAGACGATGATCTTATGCTTTACGATATTCTTCCCCATCGCTTCGGTAGCAATCTCATCCTCTCGGATTCCTGTAAGGACTCGACCGAAAGGCGATTTGGTAATATTGCGAATCGCTAAATAGGTTATTCCCACAAAAACGAGAACAAGGCAGAGAAAAATCCACACATTATTGAATTCGAGGCCGAAAAGAGAAAACGAGGGAATCCCGGGAAGCCCCATCGGGCCTCTCGTCAAAAAAACCCAGTTTTTGGCGACGGAATAAACGATTACTCCAAGGCCGAAGGTTGCTATAGCCAGATAATCGCCTTTCAGCCTTAGGGATGGGTATGAAACCATAGCTCCAAGAACAGATGCGAATACGGCTCCTATTAAAAGGCCAATCCATGGGGAGATCCCAAGATTAAGGGCAAGCAAGCTTGAAGTGTATGCGCCGACAGCGGCAAAGGCGATATGACCTAAAGCGGCCAAGCCCGTATAGCCGACTATGAGATTGAGGCTGAGAGAAAGGATAGTATATATTCCCGCGATTATAATGATGTGGGCAAGGTATTCCATAAATCAGATTTTCTCTTTTTCCGTTTTAACACCCATAATCCCTGAAGGTCGAAAGAGGAGAAAGAGAATCAAGATTCCAAACGCAATCGCGTCCTTCCATCCCGCTTGAATCTTCCAAATACCTATATTTTCGGCCATACCTAAGAACAACCCGCCAAATAAAGCTCCGGGAATGCTTCCGATTCCGCCGACTATGGAAGCGATTATTCCTTTGAGAATTGCGTTCATGCCCATTGTCGGCTCAATATTCGTTTCAAGAGAAACAAGAATTCCAGCAGCTCCCGCAAGAGCGGAGCCAATGGCAAAGGCAATCATAATTATCTTTTCTGAATTGATACCAACAACTCTCGCGCCTATCGGATCGTCCGATACAGCGCGGATGGCTTTTCCGATTTTTGTTTTCTGGATAAAAAGCCAGCAGAGGAAGAATAAAACGAGACTGGATACGATGATAAGGATTTGGATATCTGTAAAAACCGCTCCGAGAAAATGATGGCCTTCCTTCACTGGACCTGTTCTCAGCGTCAAGATTTGAGCTCCGAAAATCAACTGGAGGAGGTTTTGGAGGAAAATAAAAACGCCGAAAGAGGCGAGAAGAAAGACTAAATTCGATGTTTTTTGCTTCCGAAGGGGATAATATACAAACCTATCAATAGAAATGCCTAGAAGAGCAGCGATAAAGACCGATAAATAAAAACAGATAAAGGGATTTATGTCGAGGAGAATAAAAAAAGTGTAGGCTAAATAAGCTCCGGCGGCATAGACAATGCCATGGGTGAAGTGAAAGAATTTAACCGTTCTATAAATTATAGTGAAGCCTATAGCTATTAGGGTATAAACGCTCCCCGCGATAAGACCATTAATTAATATTTGAATCATAATAGAGTTAATAATTAAAACGTGCAATATCCCTATAGTTATTAATATAAATATTATTTTGCTTTTCAGTTTTTCAATTCTTTTGCTTTGCATTATTTTCTAGTATTGTTCTGAGGTTTTCCAATGGATGATATTTTACCGGCAAGGACAGCCATATTAGCATGTAACACAAAGTTAATATTGCAGAAGCGGTTCTATCATGATTTACAGAAGCACTTTGGTCATAGCATTTTAGCATTATTGTAGACAAAACAACGGGTATTAATCCGAATAATGTGGAAATCGATATGATTATCTTTTCACAATGTTCTTCATGTTCTTCAAAATATTCGCTCTTTATATAAATACCAAGACCTATTAGGTAAACAAAATTAATCCATTCAATATATTTGCCTAATATGATTTTTAGAATCTGAAATATCAGAAACATTGCCAGAGCCTGAAGAAAATAGCCACTATAGCTAATAAATGCAGAAATCTTTGTTTTTTCATCACTGTCAGGACTCTTTGCCACTTGTTCTACAAGATTCTTTGAAAAAGAAAACATCAATGGGATGAAAATTGATAATATCACTAAGAATATCTGGATAATGTCCCCCTTCTCCATTTATAAATCTCTCCTCATTTTTTCTCCCAGAGCCCATGGGAAATAATGTAATATCCAACCTGATAATCTATTTACATAATTAATCATTGACAATATCATTGCCCGAAGATCAGATTTATCCTCGATAAAAGGTACTATCCTGCAATATTTCTGATAATATTTCTTTAACTTTTTAAATCCGCAATATTCAAGAAAATCGATAACAACGTTCGATATAGAGTCTTGAATGATTTTTTTTATATATGAGCATCTTAAAGTCTTGTTATCCAGCATTCTTAGAACATCCGAAAAGGTCATTATTCCTAGAGACCTCATCAATCCATCCGCGAAAACTATTGTATTAAGATAGTAGCCAAAACTCCCCGTTGGACATTTGCTCTTGCCGTTAAATAAATAATAAATCTCTCGAGGCGGTTTTAACCAAATCCTTCTACACTCAATATCGATTTCATTTATTAGCTTTCTTGCATTTATATTGTTAATTTTATTATGCTCCTTCTTATTTCTTATTAATTTTCCTTCTGGAAGCTTTGATATTGTGAATTCTATCAGTTGTTTATTCCTGAATGTACTTTCCCATGTCCGTCTCCCAACTTCTTTTATTTTTTCTATATCACTTTCTATAATTTGCGCAACTGGCGTCGCCTCCAGATATTCATTCACACTTCCGTATTTAATAGAAAAATGCTGAAGTGTGCTAAGGTTTATTCTGCCAACTTCTTGTTTATCTCTAGGCTCCTTTTTTTTTGCATTATAATGACATATTGACGGCAGTTCCGGCATCGGTATGTACCCATATAAATATTCACCTGAGATTAATGCGTGGTCTTGAATACCTTTCATAGGAAGCTTTTCCCACAATCTATTGCACAATATTGGATTCATGTCTTCAATCATAACTGCTTCTACTGATATTCCGAGCTGTCTCCACGAGATTAACAACCTTTTCATTTTAGTATTTTATAAATTCCCCATTTCTAATAGTATAAATCGCAATATCCTTTATGACATCGCCATTTTTTTCGAAAGATGTTTTTCCCGTCACTCCGGGGAATTCTTTAATCTTATATAATTCGTTCTTTATTTTTTCTCTATCATATCCGGCTTTTTCAATAGCATTAGCGATAATATTAATTGCATCATAGCATTGAGCCGCCGCAATTCCCGGTTCTTCTCCAAACTTATTTTTAAATTCTTCAACAAATATTACGTAATCAGGGTCTTGGAAATCTATATATGTTTTTGTGTAGATTAATCCTTCTGCGGCATTCCTTGCAATTTCTAATAACTTAGGATTTTCTATTGCTGATGTTGCAATGAATTGAGTATTTAGTCCTAATTCCTTCGACTGCACTAATATCTTGGCTATATCCTCATAATTACCAGGTAGAAATATAGAATCGGGATTAAGATTTTTTGCTTTGCTTAAAATCGTTTTAAAATCGCTAGCCCTTGATTCATAACTTTGACTTAAAATTACGCTACCACCTAATTCTTTAATTCTTTTTCCGAATATTTCGCTTAAAGCAAATCCGTTATCATTATTTACGAAAATTACTGCGTATTTTTTTAATTTTAATACATCAAAAGCAAATTTAGATATTTCACTCGCCTCATAGATATCAGACGGCCAATTTCTAAATACATATCCATTTTCCGTAGTAAGTTTTGGATGAGACGCAGTAGGAGAGAATAGAATTACTCTTTTCTCATTTGCTATGGGAGCTATCGCTAGGGCAACTGAACTGGTCATGCCCCCCAAGACCACTTTCACCTTATCTAAATCCACAAGTTTTTTAAAAGCAGCGACTCCAGAAACTGGGGTCATTCCATCATCCTCAAATATGATCTCTATCTTTCTTCCAATAATTCCACCGGATATATTACGGGACGACACTGCAAGTTCAATACCTTTTTTTGCGTCTTCGCCATGTAATGCTATTTCACCTGTCAATGGCAATATTACCCCGATTTTTATCTCGCCTTGCTCTTTCTTTGTCTGTGTAACGACAAGAACGATGCCCAGAGCTATGATGAGACTGATTACAATCCAATATTTTTTCATATTTTTTCTATTCTTAGTTTAAAATATCTCGACCTTTTAATTGACGAGGGAAATTTATCCACGCGAATGCGTATAATGAGCTCTTTGGATTTAATAAATCTGTTAACGGCCATAACAAAAGGCTCCTCCTCCCTCTCTTGGTTAAGCCTAACAAAATGACGGAATAAGTCAAGAACTAGATTTTTCAACCATCCTCGCCAACGTCACCGCATCGAATATATTCTGATGAAACTCTTCCTTATTTTAAAAGAGACGGCTTCTTTTTATTTAAAGCTATGTTGGGCAACGGGGAAAGAAGTATAATAGTCAATGTTATATCAAGAGAAGGAACCATGAACGGAAAAAATACTGCCCTCATTTTCGGCGCAGGCGCTTCTGCCTGTTATGAAGATGGGGTTCATCGCATCCCAACACAATTCGAAATTCTAAAGAGTCTTTCTTACCCACGATTATCAACGTCATCAGGATTTGGCGCTCCCACATTTATCAACACGAGTGGAATGAGTCATTCATTTCCTCTTGCACAATATTTACATAACAAATTTGGTATTCCACAAAAAGATGGAGGGGAAGCTACAACATTTTGGGAAGAAATTGTAGAAAAACAAAAATTGTCGCTTGAATCTTTATACGATATTCTTGAAGACGATCATTCTGAAGACGGACCATATGCATGTCAAGATTTTCAGGCCATAATACGTTCTAAAATCGCAGACGGAACCGGAGATAGATCATCAGATAAGGTATGTAGATACCATCGTAAATTAGCTAAAGCATTAGAGCCGGGCGATTATATAGTCGACTTTAATTGGGATACTGTTGTCGACGATGCATTGTTATACGAAAGTCCTTACTGGTTTCCGACAACTGGATATGGCGTTCCGGCTTTTGGTTGGCAAGGAGAGTTCAATAATAAGCATTTCCCAATAAAATCCCTAATTGAAGTTTTCCATATACATGGATCTGTTGTTCTTTTTGAACCGTTAGACACAGGGCTACGGGATAGATTAAAAAGGATTATGGTCATCGGACCAAAAGGGTATAGCACAATAAACGTGTTAACAGATTTAATGGGAATCACTCAAGAAGAAGTTGCTGAAGCTGGAAAGGGAGAAAAACAGCCCACACCAAAAAGAGCGACAAGCAAAGAAGAAGAATATTATATTGGACTTGGGTATCTTTGGATCCCAGGAAAAAATACCTGGCTCCGGCCGATATTTATTCCGCCGAGCAAGACAAAACCGGAGTATAAAAATTGGTATGCGAGCTTTCTGAGAAAAAACATTCTCAGCAAACTCCCCTTCACAGAACAGTTTTTTATAATTGGCTACAGCTTTCCGCCAGCCGATTTCAGCCATCTACATCAGTTTTTTGTGCCAGAAATAATCTCTGAAGATGCTAGGTTTAAGTGCATTAATCTTGAGAATGAAAATAAAGAATATAAACAAAGAGCAAAAACCCTATTTCCTAATTGGGAAATTGATTTTTCGATCACTGATTTTAAACAATTTTGTAACTCCTTATAAAATTTCCTTATTTTCTTTTTAAGGACGTTATTCCTAATGCTACCGCATCAAACATGTTCTGGTGGTAGAGCTCTTTCCATGCCCTATCTTGGGTGAGATAAACCTTAAGCTCAGGGTATTTGGAAACAATGACCCTTGCCACCTCCTTTTTCGTTGCCCGGCCATTGCCGCAGATCGCTTTTTTAACCGTTTGGCTAATCAGGATTTTCCCAATCTCTGAGAGCAGGCCGAGGCTAAAGCTACCGCCTCTAAAGATCGAATATAATACGCGTTTTTTTGGCTTCTCTCTTTGCTCAGATCATGATGAAGTATCGGATATAGATTTGCTATCGCGTCGATCAGATTTTGCTTATTCAGCTTCTCATCCTCGATAAAGAAACTCTCGATCTCTTTAATTGAATATTGATAAACCTTCAGCTTTTTGCACTTTGAGAATTCTTTGATTTTGTTGGCTAATCTCAACAGATTCTCCGACCTCCTCGAAGGATGGAGCTTTTTTATTACCATTACGGTCGGTTCGTATTGATAGAAAAAATCGGATAATATCTTTATAGCTTTCTTGATTTTCTCATTCGACCACTTCCCATCCAGGACCTTTATTCTCCAATCCATAAGTTCCGGTCCTACGAAGACCGCAATTCCTAAATATCTCGTTCCGGGATTAATACCGATTATTTTCAGAGGTCTTCGGTTCATACCTTTTTATTATTTGGCGTAGAGGTTTTAAATTATTAAAACTGTTCGCTCCGCTATCCTTATTATTTATTTTTATATTTATTATTGTTTGATTTCCCTAGTGTCGTATCCCACATGTCCCGTTTGTCGTATAGCTGTATCTCTTTTGGCGTATCGACCTTAAGAAGCGAATAAATACACCGACCTGTTATTTTATTGGCTTTTATTATCTTGAAATCTTTAAGCAGCCGGATTTTTCGGTTGACCGTCCTTATACTAAGCCCTAAATGTCCGGCTATTGATTTCTGAGTCGGAAAGCAGGTCTGGCTTTTTGAATTCGCGTAGGAAGCCAAGACGTTATAGACGGCAAGTCCTGAACTTTTGAGAATTCGACCATAACGTTTCAGTATGTCTCGATTTATCCAATACCAACCCTTTACTGAGAGACTTCTAATTTCGTTCTTTTCAAAAACGTTCATAAATTTAATAGAATTTCTTCCCCCAGACGTGTTCGCAGATGACTTGGGCGACGAGACAAAGATTCCGCCTCATTTCATCTATAGATTTACGAGACAACCTCCGCATTTTAAGAATGCGGCGATATATTTCATATGTGTCCGGGCGTTTCTTTCTTTTAGGCATGCTTTCGTCTCAGAATATCTTCTTGCCTTTCGATGATCTTTCTCTTTATCAGTCGAATCAGAGGGAAAAATAAAGCGTCCACCAGTACACAGTACGAGCCCGATAGCTTAATCGCATTGATCAGGCTCGGCAGGCAGACGCCTTTCTCCCAGCGGGAGATCATTCCCGCGCTCTTAAGATTCAGGATTTCGGCTACATCCTTCTGCTTCAATCCTACGGCTTTTCGGTATTTCCGCAGGCAATTAGGGATTTTCTTAAACTCGACTTTTTTCATACCCTCCTTTGAATTAATAATTATTCTTTAAGAATATTCTGAGGAGCAATCTTAAACAAGAAAGGAAAATTTGCCTTTTTAAGCAATTTTAGGCTTCAATTGTGGAGAAAATGTGGATAAAACAAAAAACCACCATAAAGGTGGTCCCACTAGCTTGACTCTTGTCAAACGATTTTATTAAAATATGTTTTGAATGAGGAACCAAGTATGACAGAAGAAGAGTTTGAAAACTTAAGTATCCTCCTTGAGACTGCCGAACGAAAACACGAATCTATTCTTTCAAATATTCGCGCTTTAGATATAAAAATATCTATAGTGCTGGCTTTCTTGGGCGTACTATTTCTTCCGGCAATCGAAATTTATAGTTGGCGAATGAAAACCGGATTTCAGATGCTAAAATATGTACCTGGAATTAGCGTGATTATTGGAATTGCATTATGTTTATTTGCTTTTTTCCCTCAAAAAAGTAAGACAGTACCTAAATTATCGACCTTGCGAACTATCTATAAAGAAGGCAAAAATCCAAGTCAACTTAAAGCCGAGCTTTTTTCATATTACGAAACAGCATCAGAAGATAATAATAATTTGTCAAAGAAAAAAGTCATTACCATCAGTATTGCTTATATTTTATTAATCATCTCATTCGCTTCTATCGTTATTCTCTATATGTTGAAAGGAGACATCGATGCCTGATAATAATCAAAGTAAGCCCACAGAAAATCCTGTTCAAGAGCCTCAAAACAATTCTAATAAGCCGACAACGCCTATCCCTCCAAAACCAAGGCCGGAATTAATCGACATCCAGACGGAAGGCTTGAGGCCCGATATTGAGGAGAAGAAAAATAAAAAATAATTCAGAAAAGCAACAAAAAAATATCCAATTTCAGCGAGTTGCGGGAATCAATACGCTTCATATGAAGATTTAACTGCATTTGGGAATCATAAATAAGATGATATAAATGCGAGTTTCATAAGCGGTAAATAATGACTCTAACATTAGAAAGGCTCGAATCAATAATCCAAAGTGGTGATTTTATTAACTTGTTAGGAGAATCTGAATCAGGCATCTTTGATTGCAAAAGCGAAATATATACTCTTACAGACGAATTTTCTAAATACGAATTAGCTAAGGATGTATCTTCATTCGCGAATGCAAATGGAGGATATATTCTAATCGGATTAAAGACTACTAAGAGTGAAAAAAGGCATTGTGATGAGGTTACAGAAATTCGGGCATTCAATCAGAAATTATGCGATCCTGACAAACATATAAAAGTAATCTTCGATTGGCTATATCCTAAACCTATAAACATTGAGGTAAAGTGGTATCCTACAAGAGAAGACCAAAATAAAGGAATATTTGTCATCAAAATTCCTAATCAGCCTGAGATACATAAACCTTTTTTGATAAAGCATACAGTTCAAGAGACGGGGAAGATTTGTGAGGTCTTATTTGGATACTGCGAGAGAAAACAGGAAAGTAATAGTCCGAAGAACGTTATTGAGCTTCATCAAGCATTGAGGGACGGCCTTTTCTATAGTGAAATTATAGAAACAAGGCTTCAAGCGATTGAATCAGCTTTGCTGGACATATCAAAATTATCACAAAAAACAAATAACGAATTTAAAGATATTGAAAATAGAATAGAGCTGACTTTATCTTCAGTTAATATGCAAGAACAAAGATCTATGGTTCTAACTGGCTATCCTGAAAATCCTATAAAATTAAGGACGTTATTTAGCTCGGAGCCAGGAAGTTTAAAATCAACTCTAGAATCTCCACCCAAAATAAGAGAACGTGGATTTGGGTTGAGAGTTTTAAACAGAGCAAGAATCATAAAGGGGATGTTTTGTAGAGTACCTGGAGGAGAAAGAAAAGCAATTGATCTTTATAAAGACGGGGTTTTAATTGCTGGTCTAAAGGCTGATGAAGATTTTTTATGTTGGGCGATGAGGGATTTAATTTTTAATCCTGTCGCTTTAATTGAGTCAATATATAACTTTGTCCAGCTATATGAATGTGTAATTCGTGATATGACTGAAAAGCCTAAAAAAATTTACTTCAGAATTGACCTGAAGAATCTTCATCTGAATAATAAAAAAAATAAACTGGCTACCGGAAATTTAAGAAATATCAAATGTCTCTTCGATGATGAGGTACAGTCTGCTCCTGAGAACAATTGGTCAGGTTTTCTGGAAGTTGAGAAAGAAAACTTTGAATTATCTGAGGTAGCTTATCATATAACAGAAATGATTTACCTATATTTTGGATTAGGCATTGAAGATATTCCTTATATAAAAGAAATCGGCGGAAAGAAATATATTGATATAGAACAAATTAAATCAATATAGATGTTTATCTCACTCTCTTTGTCATTTAGGCTCGGTTGTCTTAAATAACAAGATAAGATTCTATTTTTTCTATCAAAATCTCTACTAAACTCCGTTCCTCAATATACTGTTCAGAAATACTAAATTTTACAATTTGTTCGAAAACGTCCTGTTTAGTGGGCAACGGAGGATGATTATTGAACGCCCTTTTGATGCTTTCCTCACTCAAGCCCCAAGAATGCTCATAGGAAGTAATTTCGAAACACTTCCAGATGCTGGCTGTTAGCAAAAGGGGGTTGATGGGAACCATATGGGCGGGAGTTCTCCCCAGCCAGCGAAGGAAAATTTTAATTATTATATCATAATGATCAACCTTGTGAAGGAGGGAGACCGCGTTCCTTTTCCCTTTTAGCTGCAAAGTCAATTTTCATCCTTTTCTTTGAATTCCACCCCTTGCTGGATCCTCAGGGAGTCTTCCTGGGTTAGAGTCGAAAGATACCTTAATACCATGGAAATTGAGGAATGGCCGAGGTGGTGTTGGAGAGCCTTTGGATTTCCAGTTTGCCTCAATCTTTCAATCGCGTCAGAATGTCTCAGAAGATGAGGAAAAATCCTTTTTTCAAATCCCGCCTTCCTGGCTGCCTTCTTAATTATCTGCCAGCCTCTAATCCTATTAAATGGGAAAAATTGGTCATGAGAGTCAAGATTTTTATGGCCGGCATAGGTCTTAAGTTTGGCGACCAAGTTCTCCGGACAGGAAACGCGTCTTAGCTTTTTGCCCTTCCCCATGACCTCTATAACGGGCTTTCCCTCGAACTGCCCGATCTTGGCTGGAGTCAAAGATAGTGCTTCTGAAATTCTGAGGCCGGTTTGATATAGAAACAAAATAAAAAGATAATCCCTTTCCCCGTTCCTTTTTGTTCTGGCCCCTGCTGCAAGCTTTTGAACTTCCTCAGGCAATAGATAAAGGACGATGCTACTTGCCTTTGAAAAAGACTTTTGACCAAAGCGCAGTTTCTTCTTCATATCATAGGATGACAATTAAATTAATGTATATGTTTGATTTAGGCAGTATTAAAAATGCTTGACATCCGCCTCGATAAGGAGTAAATTAAATTTGGTTTTTAAACAAAAGTATTCCTTTTGTTTAGTATTTTAAATTCAATTAACCTCCGACTTTTCTCTTCTATCCCCACCTAACGCCTTAAGCCTGATGTTTCTCTGTGTGTATATTTAAAAAATCTATAACGTATTCCCCCGATTCAAGCCTAAATCTTGAAAAATTAAGCTGTCAAGACAAATAAAAGAGGGTCGTTTTGTCAGACAATCGATAGCTTTATAAGCACGAGAAAGGGATAACTTTTTTCAGCAGTCCCTATTTATTCTCCGTTTCCTTAATTTTTGCTGCAATCAATTCGGCGTGTTTTTCCATCAATTCTCTTCGATAGTGCCAAGATGCGTGTCCAATGGCAAGGATCCAAAATATAAATCCGATGAAGAAAAAGAATATTGTCACTCCAGCAAGAACCATTAGGGCAAGGTTTAGGATAAAACCTCCCCATTTTCTTCTGATTAAAAAATACAAAGGTGGGACAAAAATAATGATAAAATACATTTTTTATCTCCTCTCAGATCTTCTTGCTTGTTAGGCAGGGTTTAATCATGGAAGTTGTTTAATCAGGCTTCCTGTGCTTGCAATACTATGCGCACGCTAAAAAGCCACAGCAAAAGTCACGGCATACCGTTTTTCTCCGGGATTAATATTCACACCTAAGATATAGCCTTTGATCATCCCCTCTTCTAAAATTTTCCCAATCTTTTCGCTTTTGCCGTGA
>Ga0315289_10011921_pt1 | contig 12286 bp, 9 predicted proteins | sample YL17G11_40_MG_FD_203452 | JGI IMG/M metagenome (GOLD analysis project Ga0315289, IMG submission 203452) | Sediment microbial communities from Yellowstone Lake, YNP, Wyoming, USA - YL17G11_40 | ecosystem: Environmental > Aquatic > Freshwater > Lake > Sediment | place: USA: Wyoming | collected...
TGCCCACAGAAGCCGAGCGGTGAAAAGGGAGATACGGCAGCGCGCTCCGCGCGCGGTGCCTATTGATAGAGTAAATTATAAATCAGGTGTGCTTAAAAATAGTTCGTACGCAACGATATGCACACCGTAAAAACTAAATTTGCGCCCATAGCTCAATTGGATAGAGCATCAGCCTACGGAGCTGGTTGTTGCAGGTTCGACTCCTGCTGGGCGCATTTAAATCGTGATAAAGAAACATATTTTATTTATGAAAGAGGCCTTGAAAGAAGCGCAGAAGGCCTTTGAGGAAAACGAGGTTCCTGTCGGTGCGGTTATTGTTTATAAAGATAAGATAATTGCCCGCGGCCATAATCAAATTGAACGCCTCAATGACCCCACTGCCCACGCAGAAATGCTCGCCTTAACCTCTGCCAGCAATTTCTTAAAGACAAAGTGGTTGAATGGTGCAAGCGTTTATGTTACAATTGAACCGTGCAGTATGTGCGCAGGCGCATTGGTGCTTTCGCGCATTAAAAATTTATACTTTGGCGCCAAAGACCCCAAGACCGGCGCCTGCGGCTCAGTGGTAAATATTGTAAATCATAAGAAATTAAACCATCGAGTAAAAGCCGTAAGCGGTATATTGGAAGAAGAGAGCAGCTCTTTATTAAAAGATTTTTTTAAGAAGAAGAGGAAGAGGACCAAGTTTTCCTAATTTGTAATAACTTGAAAACTTGGAGAGGTGGCTGAGCGGTCGAAAGCGAATCACTGCTAATGATTCGGCTGGGGAAACCTGGCCCCTGGGTTCGAATCCCAGCCTCTCCGCCAATTATCAGCGAGGTAAAACTATGGAAAAAGAAAGAATCGAGATTGAAAATGCTATGTTAGATAATTTGGGAGGGAAGATTCTTTTATTACAGGATCCCACCCGCAAACGGGAATTTATCTTTAAGGCATTTCTGGAAGTTTATAACTCTCCTCAGGTCCAGCGATTCATTAAGAGATATAAAGACCTGAATGTGGATAAATTTTTTGAAGAATTTTTATCTTACGGAGTAATCGAAGAATTTTTGGCTGAACCTGATGTCGAAGATATTATGATAAATTTCCTTTCTCCTATTTATATCCATAAGACAAAGGCGGGCATGGTTAAAACAGATAAAAGGTTTTCTTCTCAGGATGAATTGGATTTATTTATAAAGAAGCTAATCATCTTTTCGGGAAGAAAAACAATAAGTAAGATAAATAATGTCGAGCTTTCAGAAATAAAAGGAAGGGTCAATATTGTATATTCTCCTTTTGGTCCGCAGATAACCATAACTAGGGCTAAAGAAAGGCCGTTAAATATAATTGATTTAATTAAAAACGGAACCCTCAATCCGGAATTAGCCGCACAATTCTGGCTTTATGTAGAGGGCCTGGGGATTAAGCCGGCAAATATTATCATCTCCGGCGGCCCAAGCAGCGGTAAGACTACTCTATTGAATGCGCTTTTTAATTTTATGCCGCCAAATCAAAGGGTCGTAGTTATTGAGGATACGTTAGAATTAAATACGGAATTAGAAGAAAATTGCTCGCGCCTGGAAAGCGATGAACAAATCACCTTGGCGGATTTGGTAAAAAATTCCTTGCGCATGCGTCCTGACAGGGTAATCGTGGGGGAGGTAAGGGGCAGGGAGGCGCAGGATTTAATGACCGCGATGAACATCGGTAAATACTGCATGGGAACCCTGCACGCCTCAACTGCGCGGGAGACAGTAATGCGTCTTGAAAATGAGCCGATGAATGTGCCGGAGGTGCTTATAAATTTAGTGGACGTATTTGTGATTATGCGCCGGTATAATATGAATGGCAGGATTCAGCGCGTGGTCGCAGAATTAGTGGAAACTGCGGGCATGGAAGAAAAGAAGGTTTTATTATCTTCTTTATGGTCTTATGATTTACCCAAGCTTGCATTTGTTGAGACGGCGGTGAGCAGTATTTATCGGGATAGGATTGCCCTGATAAGCGGAAGGTCTCCCAGAGAGATTATGAATGAATTAAAATTGCGGGCAAGGATAATTAAAGAGCTTTTAGACAGAAATATAAATGATTCTAAGAGAATAACCGAATTGTTTCGTAGATACAGCAGTAATCCTAAATCAGTAATTGAAGAATTGGATTTAAAAGAGAAGATTTAAATGCCATACACTGTTTTTGCTTTAAAATGGCGGCCTAAGAATTTTGACGAGATTATAGGTCAGCCCCATATCGTTGCCACTCTTAAGAACGCTATTCAGAGAAACAGGCTCGCCCATGCTTATTTATTTGCAGGCCCCAGAGGCGTGGGCAAAACTTCTACTGCCAGAATATTAGCCAAGGCGCTTAATTGCAAATCCGATCCCACTATAAATCCCTGCTCAGACTGTTCCTCCTGCGTTGAAATAAGCGAAAGCCGCAGCCTCGATGTCATTGAGATAGACGGCGCTTCAAACAGGGGTATCGATGAAATAAGGGTGTTGCGGGAGAACGTTAAATTTGCCCCTACCTCAGGTAAGTTTAAGGTATATATCATAGATGAGGTGCATATGCTCACACAAGAGGCATTTAACGCGCTCCTTAAAACCTTAGAAGAGCCGCCTGAGTTTGTTAAGTTCATATTTGCTACAACTCAACCCCACAAGGTAATCCCCACAGTACTGTCAAGATGCCAGCGCTTTGATTTCAGGCGGATATCTGCGATGGAAATTACCGCTCAATTAGAGCGCATTGTTTCTTTAGAGAAGATAGACGTGGATAAAGAAGTTTTATTTGCCATTGCCAAAAGTAGCGACGGTTCTTTAAGGGACGCGGAATCTGTCTTAGACCAGTTGATTTCTTTTTCTCAGCAAAAAATCTCCTTAAAAGATATTGTTTCCGTATTGGGCCTTGTTGAGCAGGAAGCCCTATTTGAAATAACGGATAAAATAATTCAAAAAGATGCCAAAGCAGTATTAGGATTGCTCAATAACCTTATCGACAGCGGCAAGGATATCAGCGTATTCCTGCCAAGCCTCATTGAGCATTTTCGCAATCTTATGATTGCCAAAGTAACCCGCGGCGATTCGGAATTAATAGACTTACCTCAAGAGATTTGCGAAAGATTATTAAGGCAGAGCGAAGCATTGGGCCTTGAAGAGATATTCAGCGCCTTTAATATACTGGTCAATACCCAGGAGATGTCCAAGAGATTGGAGTCCTTGCGCATTCCTTTAGAGATAAGCCTGGTCAGATTAGCGCATGATAAGAAAGGTTCATATTCTCAAGATACAAAACACCCGCCTATAAAAGAACAACCTGTGCAGGAAAAAACTTCTCCTGTTGTGGATTCACCACCTCAAGTTGTCTCTCTGGATAACATAAAGGACGCCTGGCAGAACATCATCAATAATGTCGGAAGGATTAAGATGTCGGCGGCTACATACCTGAATGAAGGCAAGCCCCTGAAGATGCAGGGAAATATCTTAACCGTATCTTTCCCGAAAAATTATTCGCTGCACAGGGAATCCCTGGAGAAAAAAGATAATAAAACAATTGTTGAAAAGAGCATTTCCGAATTATTTAATACGGATTTGAGGGTTAATTTTATCCTTTCTGCGCAGAACCTAGAGAAAGAAGATAAAGAGAATAGCACCTTTATCAAATCCGCTTTAGAGATGTTTAACGGAAGGGTGATTAAAGAAGAATAATGGCAGCTTACACTGATTCGATAGAGAAACTGATAGACAGTCTGATTAAGCTGCCCGGTATCGGCCGGCGCAGCGCCGAACGTATTGTCAATTACATCCTGGGCGCTTCCAAAGATGAAGTAAAGAATCTATCGGAGGCAATAACCAGAGTAAAGGAGAGCGTCCGGTTCTGCCGTATCTGCAATAACCTTAGCGAATCAGAACTCTGTAAAATATGCCAGGATAGCCGCCGTCAAAAAGATATAATCTGTATAGTAGAAAATCCAAGCGACGTTACGGCAATAGAGAAGGTAGGAAATTTTAACGGCGTATATCATGTATTATTGGGCTCTATATCTCCTTTAGAGGGCAAGGGGCCGAGTGACTTAAAGATTGAAGGATTGCTTCAGAGGATAAAAGAGAATAATGTTAAAGAAATAATCATAGCTACGGATGCAGATACAGAAGGCGAAACTACGGCAATATACCTTACCAAATTAATTAAGCCATTGGGCGCCAGTTTAAGCCGTATCGGTTTAGGCCTGCCGGTCGGCTCAAATTTGGAGTACGCAGATTCAACCACCCTTTCCAAGGCCTTAGAGTCCCGTCGCGCTATTTAACCCATGATTACCATCGCCAATCTTTCCAAGGCCTACGGCAGGAAAACCCTTTTTGAAAATATCTCGCTTAATATTAACCGCGGTGAAAAGGTCGGCCTTATCGGGCCGAACGGTTCCGGAAAAAGCACGTTATTTTCTCTGATTCAAGGCGAGATAGAGCCATCGGCAGGCAATATCCGGGTGCTTAAAAATATTCATATCGGCTATCTGCCTCAGGAGTCAAGTTTTAAATCCGAGCGCACGGTTTTATCCGAACTTACTGAAGGTAACGACCAGATTACCCGTTTAAAAAAAGAAAAAGAAGCACTCGAAGAAAAGGGCGCAGCTGATTCCATGCGCTACGGAGAAATTTTGCACCAATTAGAGGCGCTGGGATTTTTTGAACTGGAACATAAGGCCAAGAAGATTTTAATGGGCCTGGGTTTTAAGGAAAGGGATTTTAACCGCCCGATAATTCAAATGAGCGGCGGCTGGCAGATGCGCTGTTTATTAGCCAAGTTGCTTACTTATCACTACGATCTCTTGCTCCTTGACGAGCCGACCAATTACCTTGATTTAAATGCAGCGTTATGGCTGAAGGATTTTCTTACGGCGTTTAAAGGGACATTTATTATTATTTCCCACGATAAGGCATACTTGACTGAAGTTACCAAATATACGCTCGTTCTGGAAAACGGCGCAATTACCAAGATTCGCGGTAACTACGAACAGTATGAGAGGATTAGAGAAGAGAGGCGCACCTTTCTTTTAAAACAATTCAGGGAGCAGCAGAAAAAACAAGAACAACTGCAGAGATTTATTGACCGTTTTCACGCCCAGCCAAATAAGGCCTCCCAGGTGCGCGCCAAGCGCACGGCTCTGGAAAAAATGCAGGAAATAGTTATCTTGCCTGACCCAAGCGAGAGCATAAGGGATTTTAATTTTCCTGCGACGCAGAGAAGCGGTTATCGGGTAATGACCTTAGAGAAGATTTCCAAGTCCTACGGCGATATCAAGGTTTATCAGGATTTGGATTTTGAGGTTTTACAGGGCGAGAAGGCGGTTCTCATGGGTGAAAATGGGGCAGGAAAATCCACGCTCCTTAAGATTCTTGCCGGGGTTATTGATATCGATGGCGGAGTGCGCAGCGTCGGGCACAATGTGGGAATCGGATATTTTTCCCAGACCCGTATGGATGTCTTAAATCCCGAGAACACCGTGCTTAAAGAAGCGTATTCGGCTGCGCCGGGTTTTATGTCGGAAACAGTTGTCCGCACAATTTTGGGGGCGTTTTTATTTACCGGCGATGATGCGGATAAAACGGTTAAGGTGCTTTCCGGCGGCGAGAAGAGCAGGTTAATTCTGGCAAAACTCCTGATTAATCCGCCGAATTTTCTTTTGCTCGATGAGCCAACCACACATCTGGATGTGGATGCGGTAGAGGCCCTGATTAAAGCCCTGACTGTATACGAAGGGACAATTGTATTTATCAGTCATGACATTTATTTTGTGCGTTCCCTCGCTAATACAGTTTTTGAGGTTAAAGACGGCAGGATTAGAAAGTTTCCCGGAGCCCTTGATTATTATTTAAGCAAAAAAGCAGAAGGCGAAATACCTCTTGAAGAACCCAAGCCCAGACCTAAAATAGAACGTCCGAAAAAAGATGAGGATAAAGAAAGGGCTAAAGAACAAGAGCGAAAACGCAGGGAAGAAGAGAAAAGACGCAAAGCCCATAATGCAGCGCTGCGCGAGGAAATAAATAAGCTGGAAAAAGAAAAGGAAAAGTTGCGCCTGGAAAGCTATGCCAAGGCGCGCGCCTTATCCAACCCGCGCATTTACCGCGACGAAGACACGGCTCGGGAATACGGCAGACGGATGAAAGAGATTGAGAAGAGAATTTCTGAAATTGATAGTGAGATTAAGAAGTTAGAAGAACAGATTATTTAATAGAGACTGTCCCCGCAGGGGACTGTCCCTACAGGTTATTATTTACTTCTTGATTTTAATAACTTTTTTAGTTACAATAAACTCCACAATTCCCCCGTAGCTCAGTTGGTAGAGCGAGTGGCTGTGCCCAAGCGCAGCTTCCACAGGAAACTGTGGTTGAAAAAACAGGAGAATTGCTGGAAGCCCGAACATAAAATGAGGGTAATCAGCAGCCGAGCTCTGGCGTAATGTCGGAGAAGGTTCAGAGACTATGCACCTGTTGCCTAAAGGCAAAACCCAAGGCAAAGATATAGTCCGCTTCCGAAAGTAATTTCGGGTTAAGTGTAACCACCAGGTCCGAGGTTCGAGTCCTCGCGGGGGAGCCAATCTTGACGATTACCCCTATCAGTACTGATAGGGGTAATTTTTTTGTCTGCGGCCGAAAATGAATTTCGGCCAGCGGCTGCCCCCACCCAGCCGCTGGCCTTAAAGGATGGACTTTCTTCTTCAGAACTGCTTTTATAATAAAGAGTTATAGAGATTTCCTCTTTTGAATAATCTATCCTTTTTATAAATTGTTTTGCCCAGAGATTCTTTTCTATTCCTTTTGTTTTAAAGAGGCCTTTGACGAAATGTTGGAGGGTTTGCGCGAAAATTTCAGGAGAAATTTTCGCAGACTCGAAGCATACTTGCGATGGTTCGAGTCCTATGCGGTCACCCGCTTGAGAGTTGTTGAGCTTGAATATCAAACTATCAATATAATGCCTATCGAGTGAAATTCTCTCTAAGTTTTGAGAAACATAATTCTCTAACCTATTAGCACTTACTTGTCTTGTCGTACAGCTATCCCAGTCTCTTTTAAAAGTTTTTGTACAACGATAGTAATAATAACGTTCTATTTTGCCACGTTTCTTTTTATTGGTATGGCAAGGCGTCATGCTTGAATTACAATCTTTGCATTTAATCAACCCCGCTAATACATATTCTTTATACATTCGCATCATTCGTTTTTTCTTCTTGCGTGTTTCTTGCACTAAATTAAAAGTATTTTCTGTAATAATTGGATGATGTAGTCCTTGGTATAACTTCCCAGCATATTTATGTTTTCCAAGATAAACGATATTTCTTAAGATATAGTAAATTCTACTTTTAGAGAAGTGATTTTCATCTCTGTCTTTAAGGTCTTTGTATTTAAGTTCATTATAAACACTCGAAAGAGACTCAGAAGAAATATAGGAGTCAAAAATATTTCTTACTATTTTGGCTTCCCTTTCATTAATAACTAACTTTTTATTTTCTAGCTTATAGCCAAATGGAATTACTCCACCGTTCCACATCCCTTTGTTGGCTCTTTCTAACATTTTATCTCTTGTTCTTTCGCTGGTAAGCTCACGCTCAAACTGCGCAAAGGTAAGCATAATATTTCTAAGGAGCCTACCCGAAGGGGTTGAAGTATCAAACCTTTCAGTAACAGATATAAAATCGACACCGTATTTATCAAATAGCTCTATAAGCTGGTAAAAATCTCTCGGCGAGCGGGTTAGACGGTCTATCTTATAAGAAATGACAAGATTTATTTTACGTTCTTTTATGTCATTAAGCATTTCACTTAAGGCAGGGCGGTTAAGGTCAGCGCCTGTGAAGCCTGGATCGGAATAGCTCTTAAAAACTTCCATATTCTCCTGACTGTTGATGAACGATTTAATCTTTGCTTCTTGTGCCTCGCAGGAATTAAACTCAACCTCAACCTGATTATCCGTGCTTACCCTTGTATAAATAGCGCACTTCAATTTGCCTTGCATTTCGACCCCCTTTGAATTAAAATAGCCTTACAATATAGGGTATTTTAATATAGTATTACGATATTGTATTCCAATACTATAAAGGAGTCAAGTAAAATATGTATCTCAAAAACTTAGTCAAAATCAGAAAACAAAAAGGCTGGTCGCAAGAGAAGTTAGCCGTAGAGTCAAACATTTCTTACAACACCATTATAAAAATAGAAAGAGGCGGAATAAAGAACCCCAAAATTGAAACGGTTATTAAGTTAGCCGATGCATTAGGGATTAGCATAGATGAGTTGGTGGGAAGGAAAGCGAAATAAGTTCAGTTATTAAGTTATCACACTATGCCTTAATCCTTAGGGTCTATAAAGGAGCGCGTTAAGCGAGGTATAGATATGAAAATACAGAAGATTGAAATAAAGAACTATCGTTCTTTACGCAATGCAATTATTTATCCAAAGAATATTTTAGCATTGGTCGGACGAAACAATAGCGGTAAGTCAAACTTCATCAAAGCCCTTGAATTATTTTTTGAAGGTTCGACTCGACTTGTTAATGCTGAGTGCTTTTACAATCATAAAACTGAAGAATCTATTAAAATATTTATTACCTTTGATCAGTTGAGCGAATGGGAGAAAGAACAATTTAAAGCATGGATGGACGAAGATAAGTTGATTGTGGGCAGAGAAATCGTTTGTGATGATGTAGAGTCTTTTACAATCAATAATCTGGCTATTGTAAAGATTCCAGAGCCTGAGTGGCTTCAAGAAGATATGATAAGTGGTGGAAAAATAACTGAATGGTGGTCTAAGAAAGATGAACTGCGAATAAACGAGTTAAACTTTGGAGTTGAGCTCGGAACTTCAAAACCCACAGTTGGTGAGTGGAAAAGTGCAGCTAAGAAATTTGTAGATGAACATCGCGATGAAATACCTAAGATAGAGGAAAAACTAGAAAATCCTAAAGGTTACCCAGGTGTTTTAAAGGGGGCACTACCAGAATTTATACATATTCCTGCCGTGAGAGACATTTCGGAGGAAGCAAAAGTTTCAAAAACAAACCCATTCGGGCAGCTCATCAACTCTGTAATTGAAAAAATATCTGAGGAGCAAAAGGCTATTGTTTCGCAACAATTAAAAGAAATAGAAAAGCTACTAAATCGTAGCGGAGAAGGAGAACGGATTCCTGAAATTAAGAAAATAGAAGCGCGTCTAAATAGGTTGATGTCGGAGATTATGGATTGTGATATCGAAATTGAAATGGCCATGCCTCAATTGAAAGAGGTCTTTGGAGGCGCAAAGATTTACGCTAATGATGGCTTAAGAACAACTATTGAAACGAAGGGACATGGTTTGCAGCGTTCCATGATTTTTACAATCTTACGTGCCTACGCAGAATTAACGCATGTCAAGAAGGCAGGGGAGAAAGCAGAAGAAAGAACTACAATTTTTGCAATTGAGGAACCCGAACTTTATTTACACCCTCAAGCACAACGAACTCTAATGTCTGTATTTCAAGAAATAGCTAGTGGGAAAGACCAGGTTATTTACAGCACTCACTCTAGTTTATTCGTCGATATCAATTATTTTGATCAGGTTTGCATTATGCGCCGGGAAAAAAAAGATGAAAATTATCAAAGCTACCCCACGCAACTCTCAATGGCAAGTATGATTGAAGACCTTAAGGTAAGAAAAGGAGTTAATGCTACCGAAGAAGGTATGCGAGAACAATACGCCCATGCCTTTAGCTCAATGATTAACGAGGGTTTCTTCGCTGACAAGGTGGTAATAGTAGAAGGGCCATCAGAACAGTATGCACTATCCATTTATGCAGATATCCTTGGCTACAATTTCGATCGAAATAATGTCTCTATTGTGCATTGTGACGGAAAGGGTCAAATGGATCGCTTATTGCGAGTATTTAATGGGTTTAAGATCCCTACATACCTGTGGTTTGACGGGGACAAAAATAGTGAAGATACAAATGTCAAAAACAAAACCTTAGATCTCTTGGGATTACTTGGTGATCCGGTTGAGAAAATAGAAGATGTTGAAACGAAAGTAACAGACAGATATGCTGTTCTGGAGTACAAATTTGAGGAAACAATAAATAGTGAAATAGAAAATTATGAACTACTAATTCAAGAGGCGGTAGAAACTCTTGGGCCTATCGGTAAGCCATTGAAACATAGATTTGTCGCTAATAGACTTAAACAAAGAATCAACAATGGTGAAGCCCCTGAAGAGATCTTACCAAAAACAATAATCAAGATTGTTGAGAAAATAAAGGAGTTGTCCTGCTCTGACAGTATCCTTCAAAAGTTGGGAAAGTAACATTATGATGGGAATTCAACGTAAGAGTATTCAGTATATGAATTTAAACTTGGCTGGCGTATAACAAAGCATATCTGGTTTCGCTATGCTCCGTCCAAATTTAGCCTAACGGCTGGATTTCAGATATACTCGGACATTAGATGAAATCACCAATAATTTTAATATTATGAATTAAAAAAATAAAAATGGGGGGGAACTATGGCTTATAAAGAGAAGGTTCAAAATGAAATAAAAAAAGACGAATTGAGAAATCTCTGGCAAGAAATATGCGAATCCTATGAACAAGGTGGAGTTGAGCAGATAAAGTCGACACTTAACTCTCGAATAGGTAAAGTCAAAAAGGATTACGAACAAGTACTTGAGAATCTTAAAAAAATGCTATGACGGAGGTATGCAATGTTAAAGATTAAAAAGGTAGAAATAGAAGGATTCAGAGGATTTACTCAAAAGACCTCTATCGAATTTGAGAATCCCATTACTCTACTACATGGGGGAAATCACCAAGGCAAGAGTAGTATATTAAATGCAATTGAATGGTGTTTGTATGGAGATGAGTGCGTTGGTGAAAAATCTGGAATTCGTGAACGTGTGGGCGTAGGTGAGATGGCTTGGAGAGTTGTGAATGATAATTCTGAAAAGGCCAAGGTAAAGTTGGAAATCGAGGGGGAACAGGGGTGCTTTACTATTACCCGAGCCGAAGCCAAGGGAAAAGGCAAAAAGGGGAAAAGTATAAAAGTACTTTTGCCAGATGGAACAGGGAAAGAAGGGGACGAAGGTGAACAAGAAATAGCAAGATTAATTGGGGTTTCATTCAAAGACTTTGCTACTACCGTATATCAACACCAAGAGACCATCCACGACTTTGTGATGCAAAAACCAAGTGAACAGGGTGATGTAATGGACCGCCTCTTAGGTTTATCTGATTGTCGGAATATCCTTGATGGTATTAAGAAGTCCGACATTTCAAAGGTCCAGAAGGAGCTTTCAAAAGAATTTAATGAGTTTCAGGCCCGTATACAACAAGCGATAAAGATAAGACAAAAAGACCTGGATGATAAAAGAGGTAAAGCCAAAGAGAAGAAACTGAGCGAAGAAGAATTAAACGAGAATAAACTGCTTGAAATGGCAGAATCGACTATAAAAGATATTGGTGACTTTGCTCGACTATTGGGACTTACAACAACGACAGTCTCTCCTCCTTCTGATTGGAAAAATACAGAGTTATTTATTACTGATATTAAAAATGAGTGTAGTCGTCTTTGGGCAGAATCTCCCGATGTGAAAGAACAATCAGAAAAACAAAAGAAAAGAAGCGAAATGGTTTCTCTCAAAAGTCAATATGAGACTCAATATCTGAATCTTAAATCAAAGAGTAAAAATCTTCAAGATTTTGAACGAGGAAATGGTAACAGAGATGAAATCGATAGTAAAATAAGAAAAGCAGTTGAAGAGATTGAGGCTGTTGATAAAGAAATTAAGCGAACAAGTCCCAAGGCGGAATTGATTGAAAAAGGTATTTCTATCTTGAAATTAGCTGCTCCCTCTGACGCTGACATTTGTCCCTTGTGCGGAGAAAAGGTGTCCAATTTGCTTGAACATTTACGGAAGGAGTGGGAAGAAAAAATTAAAACTCAAGTGCAGGAATTAAAGAAACAACAGGGAGAATGGGATAAAAGGAAAACCGATTTTGAAAGATTGAAGAAGGAACATGTTCGCTTAGATGAAGATACTCAGAGAGAAAAAGAGAGATTAAAGAAGGCGATTAATAATATTTCAGGATTTCTACATAAAGAGTTGGGTGAAGGCGATGATCCCACTGTAATATTATCCATAGAAATAAAAAACATTGATTCAGGTTTAAAAGAGACTGAAGATGCTATTAAGAGTAAGCAATCTACAATTGGTACCATTTTAGAAAAAACAGATGTAATGAATTTACTTTATGATATTTTGCTATTTAAGAATAAACTCGAAGGAAT
>Ga0315289_10011922_pt1 | contig 12285 bp, 12 predicted proteins | sample YL17G11_40_MG_FD_203452 | JGI IMG/M metagenome (GOLD analysis project Ga0315289, IMG submission 203452) | Sediment microbial communities from Yellowstone Lake, YNP, Wyoming, USA - YL17G11_40 | ecosystem: Environmental > Aquatic > Freshwater > Lake > Sediment | place: USA: Wyoming | collected...
TGCATAGTGCCGGACTATCCCTTCGAACAGACCGCCGTCACTTCCGAGTACGAGCACCGACTGTATCGGCCGCGCACTGTAGCTCCAGAGGGGAATCAGTCGAGGTGACGAAAAGAAGACCAGAAGCGCTAAGGACACGAACACAATTCTCACGGCTACCCCAAGAAAAACGGCGATTCGAACTGTTTGGGGCATCCTCTTGAAGCACAAGAAGAGGAGTGGAATTGCGATTGCCAGGTTTGCGGGACTCGGGATAAACCAAGCCCATAGGTAGCCACCTACAAAGCCCCCGACACATCCAGCGAATCTAACCCACACCTTTGTGTTCACAGCAGCCGGTTCCTTGTACTCGCGTTCATTTCGGGAAGCAAAAGAGTTGGAGGACTCTGACTTCCCGAACTCCCGAAGATTGTGCCTGTCTCATTCTCAATCATTCTCCGCACCCCTGCGCCTCCGCGCGAGGTCCCTTCTCTTCTCTCTGCCTCTGCGTTCTGTCCTTCATCTCTCATTTCTTGTGTTCATCATTCATCTTTCACATTGATCCTTGATTTGTCGCGCCCCTCCAGGGCGCACTCTGTTGATGGGCCTGGCTTTCCGGGGGTTCCCTTCGGTCACCCCCGGCTATTCATATTGGACCGCTCCGCGGTCCCAATCGTCTGTCTTGTACGCGACCGGATAGCCAAACACCAGTGGGCTGCTCCGCGGTCCTCCGCTCCGTGCTCCTTTTTCCGAAGGAATTCGGTTCTATCACGGACGCCGTTCTCACCATGAAGAATCGAGGTCATTCATCATCCGCCATTCGTCATCCAGTATTCGTGATTCGATATTCGCCATTCATCATTCGTCATTCGACATTCGTCATTCATCCTTCATCCTTCATCCTTCCCCCTTCATCCTTCTTCTCGATGTCCCCCCATTCCCCGAATCGGCGGAACTCGGCCAGGCCCATCGCGATCGCGGCCCAGATGATGAACGGCACCGCCACCGTCGCGCACGCCAGCGCCACGAGGTACTCGCGGCTGAACGATAGAACGCTCCAGGCGATCCCCAGGAAGACAAGGCCCGACACGAGAATAGCGAGACTCGACAAGAAACCATAGAGCGCGAGTCGGCAGCAACCCTTTCGCCGGCTCCAGAACCGGTCCTCGAGCTCGTTCTGGATGCCATAGCCGATCAACACAAAAAGGAAACACGCCAGCATACTCGCCACCAGCGCCCCGCCCGCCACCACGGCGGCAAAAACGAAACGCTGCATGGAGTCGTGCTTGACGAACCGCATGGCGAGCGTGATGCCCAGCAGCGGAACCAGGCACACCACCAGCAGCGCACCCACGCCCCCCGTGAGGCGCAAGGCGTGGCGCACGACGGATTCCCGCGGCCCGCGGACGTGCGCCTGGGCCACGGACCGTCCCACGCGCCGCAGCCAGCCCTCTCCCGCCACCCACTTGGGACAGGAAAGCCCGCAGAAAAGAATCCGCTCGCGCAGCGGCACCGTGGCCTGCATCTCGCGGCGGATCTCGTCGGGGTCGCCGAACCCGTCCAGGGCTCGGCGAAGGGCCTCCTCCTCGCTGCATCCCTCGGCGATCTCGGCTTCGTAGAGGTCGGTCAGGCCCGCCAGAAGTTCCTCGCGCATCTGGTCCTTGCGCGCGAAGTTGGCGCCGATGGGGCGCACGATGCCTTCGATGTGGGTCCTCAATCTCTCCCGGATCATGGCCGGCCCTCCACGATGCGTCCGATGGTGGTGGTGAACTGGCGCCACTCCTCGCGGCGCTGGGCGAGGTCCTTCTCTCCTTTCGGAGTGAGGGTGTAGATGCGGCGGCGCGGCCCGCGCGCCCGCTCCTCGGATTCCCCTTCCCAGTTCCCGGCGATGCATCCCATCTCTTCGAGACGGTATAGCGCGGGATAGAGCGAGCCCTCCTTGAGGTTGAGCGCGCCGCTGCTTTCGTCCTTGAGACGGCGCAGGATTTCGAATCCGTGTGCTTCGCCCTTTTCGAGGATGGCCAGAACCAGGGTTTCGAGGTGACCGCGGAGAGTGTTTCCCGTGATGTCTTTCATGGCTATATACTAAGACAGTCTAAATAGTATGTCAAGCTGGATTTTCGGCTTTTTTTGCGGGGGGTGCGCGCTCACGAAAAAGGACCTTAACGACAATAAGGACAAAAGGGACCCTACGGCGCTATAGAGCGGCTGTCAAAGGAAATGTTGTTTTGGAAACCGTTCCGAACCCAACAGAACGCTTGATATTCCCAACCTGGCCAAGCCGGAGCCAAAGAGGTGGGAGTGAATTGCCAGGTCACAACTACACGAGGTCCCGTAGGGTGCTGGTGAGCGAAGCGAACCGCACCAAAACCGTATGGCGGGATCAGGAACGGTGCGGTTCGCTTCGCTCACCAGCACCCTACGTTCTGGCGCGTCTGAAAACATTGTGACCCTTTTGAGCTCAATATCACCCGTAAGGGACTAAGGATAGATGCCTGATGTTTGCATTTGATTTGAACGCAGGTATTGGCAACCCGTATAACTCGTCCATTTTCATTCGTTTCGGGGTACCGCAAGGCGTCCTGAGAGACTGGATTCAGGGGGTGAATCAGCGGGCGGGCTGATTCAGAATCCTGGGTTTGGATTTCAGAGGACGGGTTGTTTCTGAATCGTTTTTCTGAGGCGCGACGGGGTTCGCTTTTACTCGGGGCGCGATGCCCCCCTCTTTTTCACGCAGCGTGGTTTTCTTCGAGGGAAGTGGGGAGGTTTTCGCCGGCGGGGCGGGCTTCCGAATTATCTTGCCGCTTGGTTTGCTTCCCGCGTCTGCCGCCGGTTTGCTGCGCTCGGCGGCGGAGGGGCGCTCGGCGGAGGAGGGGCGCTCGGCGGAGGAGGGGCGCTCGGCGGAGGAGGGGCGCTCGGCGGCGGAGGGGCGCTCGGCGGCGGAGGGGCGCTCGGTAGAGGTTTCGCTGCGAGTCGTCCGTTGTGCGTGCAAGGCCGCAAGCCGGTCGAGTTGGCGGGAGACTTGTTCGATCTCGCGCTTGTTGGCCTCCATGCGCTGTTCCAGGAATTCCTGCTCGCTCTGAAGTTTGTTGGTCTTCTCGCGGAAACGCTGATAGATCGTGAGGAAACTGGGGCGTTCCTCGTTGCGGAACAACGTCATTCGCCGGACCTCGCGCAGAAGGGCTTCCGCCGAGTTTTCCGGGGAGCGCTCGATCTCGTTCAGAAGGTCCATGCCGTCGTCGAGCCAGGGGATAACGCGGGCCGCCATGCGGCGCGGCTGTTGCGTATCCGCCCCGCCCCTGGATTCCCATTCCTTCAGGCGCGCTTCCCACTTGTCCTTGAGACTCTGCATTTCCCCGCGGATGCCGGGGGCGCGCGTGACCATTTCCTTGGCGCGGGACTTCAGCGTACCGCGGATCGTCTCGATTTTTTGCTCGTTGGCGTGCAGCGCTTGGATCAGGTCGCGGATCCTGCCGCGGGTTTTGAGGGTGAGAAGAGCCTCCTGGAGGGATTTTTCATCGCGCCGCGCCAACTCGATCTGGTCGAGGAGTCCGGATTGGCCGGTGTAGAGGGCATCGAGTTCGCCGGCCAGGTTCTGAAACTCCTGGAGCATCTGGAACCACTGGAAAACGGGCCGTTTCTCGAAGGTCTCATTCTCCTTGGTTTCGGGATACAGAAAGCGGAATACGGCCTGGGGCACCAGGGGGACCTCGGCCTCCGGCCGGCCAACGGGGGCGGGACCAACGGGACCCGGCGTCTGAGGAGGAGCAGGAGCCTGAACGGAAATGGTCGGCGAGGTGGGTGAAGCAGGAGTCTGAACGGAAATCGTCGGCGAGGTGGGTGAAGCAGGCGCCTGAACGGAAATCGTCGGCGAGGTGGGTGGAGCCGACGTCTGAACAGAAGGCGCCGGCTGGGTAGGCTGCGCCTGGGCCGGCAGGCAAGGAAGCCGCTCCCATCCCGCGAGCGTGAGTAATCCGAGGCAAAGCGCCCGGCTATATGTTCTATTCCACTTCCACATCTTTCTCCTCGCTTTCGGGCTCTTGATATTCTTCCTTCCCCACCGCTTCGCCGGCTCCTTCTTCCACAGCGCCTTCGTCCATTTCCTTGCGGTACAAGCCATATTTCCGCAGGCGGTATCCCAGCGCCCGGCGGGTGATGCCGAGCTGCCGTGCGGCGCGGGTCATGTTGTTGTTCGTGCGGCCCATGGCGGCCTCGAGCATGCGCTGCTCGGCCTCGGCGAGGGTGAGTTTCTCCAGCCACCACGCTCCAAGTTGCCCTTGCTCCTTGTCCTGGTAGCTTCGCAACGACATGGGCAGGGAATCCACGCCCAGAACCGAGCCCTCGGAAAGAACCACGGCGTGTTCGACGGCGTTCTCCAGTTCCCGCACGTTCCCCGGCCAGTTGTAGGATTCCATCAGTTCGAGAGCAGCTTGGGAGAAACGGTAGTCCTTGCCACCGCTATAGCGGTCCAGGAAGAACTCGATCAGAGGCTGGATATCCTCCCATCTTTCCCTGAGCGGCGGCACATAGAGGGGGACCACGTTGAGCCGATAGTAGAGGTCGATGCGGAACAGCCCGGCCTGGACCATTTTCTCGAGGTTGCGGTTGGTGGCGGCGATAACTCGGACGTCCACCTTGATGATGGCGGGATCGCCGACCCGCTGGAATTCGCCGGACTGCAGGACGCGCAGGAGCTTCACCTGCATGGCGGGGCTCACCTCGCCGGTTTCGTCCAGGAAGATGGTTCCCTTGTCGGCGGCCTCAAAGAGGCCCTGCCTGTCTTCCCCCGCGCCGGTGAAGGAACCGCGCTTGTGGCCGAACAGCTCGGCTTCGAGCAGGCTTTCGGTGACCGCCCCGCAGTTCATCGTCACAAAACAGCGCTTGGCTCGGGGGCTGGCGGCGTGAATCGCGCGGGCGAGGACTTCCTTGCCGGTTCCGCTCTCGCCGGTGATCAGGACGGTGGCGTTGGACTCGGCGACCTTGCGCGCCCTCTGGAGGACCGATTGCATCACCTTGCTGACCGAGATGAAGTTCTCGGGGCGGAACTTCTCCTGGAGTTGATCCTTCAGGAAGGCGTTTTCCTGCCTGAGGACTTCCGTGTCCAAGCAGCGCTGAATGAGAATCTTGAGTTCATCCGTGGAGAAAGGTTTGATCAAGTAGTCGTATGCCCCGCGCTTCATGGACTCGACAGCGGTTTCGGCGGAGGCGTAGGCGGTCATCATGATGACATTTAGGTCCGGTTGCAGCCCCTTGGAGCGTTCCAAAACGTCCAGTCCGCTGAGGCCGGGCATCTTCAGGTCACAGAGCAAGACGTCGTATCTCTCGCGTTGCAAAAGGGCTAGCCCTTCGAGTGGATTGTCGATTGCCTCCACTCCATAGCCCTCTTTGGCGAGAACGTGCTTGAGAGCTTTCCCCATCTTGATCTCATCGTCAATTATCAGGACTCTGGCTGGCATCCCCCAGGACCTCGCTTTTCCGGGAGTCTACTCCCTTTCAGTGTAGGGAGAAGCAAGAACCGTGACAACCTTTTTGAGGAGGGCTTCAGGAGCGGAAAAATGCTCAGAGTCTGCTGGATTTCCTCTCCAGCAGCCGCACGAGGGTTGCGAACACCTCGGGGTCAAACTGGGTGTTGACGTGGTGTTTCATGATGGAGAGGGCTCTATAGGGGGTAAAAGTGGGCTTGTAGGAACGGTGGGCGGTGAGAGCATCATAGGCGTCAGCCACGGCGCAAATGCGCGCGTAGAGGTGTACCTTGTCCCCACACAGGCCGTGGGGATAACCGTCGCCGCTTATTCTCTCGTGGTGCTGCAAGACAACGATGCTCACTTCGGGTGAAAGAGCCTTCTCGCTTTCGAGTATGCTGTATCCGTAAACGGGATGGTTGCGCATCTCCACCCATTCCTCCTGGGTCAGAGGGCCGTTCTTGTTGATGATATGGGGGGGGATCTGACTCTTGCCGACATCGTGGAGGAAGAATCCCACCACCACCTCGGTCAGGCTGTGGCGGCGCTTCTCGATCCTCTCAAAGTGCTCCGAAGCGATGGTCAGGGCGTAGAGCCCGACGTTTACAGAGTGTGTGTACGTTTGGTAGTCGTGGTGGGTAAGGGTGAGGAGGCTGCGGAGCGCGGCGGGTTCACGCAAGGTGAAGTCAACGAGCCGGGAGACGTTGTCGCGCTGGCGCTGGATGGCGAGGGCGTTGGGTTTCTCGAACAGTTCCTGCGAGAGATGGGTGGTCAGGTTCAGGAGAACGTTGCACTTCGCGCTGACGGGGATTTCCTCGTCCGCCAGGATTTCGGGGATGGCTTCCTCCTCGAATCTCAGAAACGCGTCTTTCTGGTCGAGGGACACATAGAAACGCTTTGTCCTGGCTCCCGCGCGCTTCAGCTGGTTTCTCAGGGAGAGAGGGGCGGCGGTGCCCGCCGAGATCAGCATCTCGAGATACTCGTCCTTGGAACGCTGGTAAACGTCGAACGGGAGCGGACGGCTCGTGACGAGGAGATCCGCCGGCAGTGGCTGGTAGAGGCGCGCGGCACCGGTTTCGCGGCCGGTGTACCGAACCACCCGGACGGCGGGCGTGGGGTCCTTGGCCTCGCTGGAGGGTGTCATGAGGGTCCTTCCTGACGCCGGGGAGGGAAAGCGTCCCCTCCTGAGTGCGCGCGGCTTACGCGAAGTAAAGCGGGGGCGAGAAATACTTGCGCTGCGCCTCAATGAGTTTTTCCACTCCCTCCTTCAGATCCATGGGAGGGTCCACAAAGCGGACTCCGGTGGCATAAAATGTGGGCCAGGCCTTGACCCAGCGGATCTCCGCAACAATATCGCAAAAAGGAGCCGGCGAGTCAAAGGGAAGGTCGAACTCCATGCGGAGTTTCTCGCCCGCAATGAGATAGGCCCCCAAGCGCTCCCGGAGGTAGCAGGTATGGACGCTGGGAGGGATATCCTTCGCGAAGGGCAGCGGTTCGAATTCCCGGTTGGAGGGGTCGAGGATCGGAACCAGAATCTGACACCCTCCCTCACTGAGATCCGCCAGTCGGGCGCTCAGCGACAGGCTTGGGCATCCCGGGACGAGCTCTTCAGCGGTTCTCTTCTCCGTAGTCGCCCCTCCGGCGTGGGAAGCGTCCCCCGCGGCCTGCGCCGCAACCTCCGCATCCGTGCCGGGTTGTTCCTCCTGCGTCGAGAAGAACTCCAGACGCGCGCGGATATTGCACTCCAACCGCTGGGCCTCCCGCACGAGCACTTCTTCGCAAGAGGAAGGATACCTCAGGACGGCGAGGGGAAGCGGATTGCCGAGGACACTCAAGACGGCGGCACGGAAGCCAATCGCCACACCTTCGTGCAGGTAGCGCACTATGCAGTATCTGTCTGGTTCGCAGAAGAAGAGCTTTCCGCCTTCGGGTGGGTTGTGGACGAACAGATAGTGGGGTTCCATAGCTCCGACGATCTTGCAGAGCCTTTTGGAACCGGCATCCCGAGCGTTTCCGCATTTCTCGATCAGAACGTCCTGTCCGGGCGGGAAATGGGCGAGAGTCAGGCGCTTGCTCACGAGGATACCTCCCAGGGGCAGTCACAAACAACTATGTCCCTTGCACCACCCATTTCAGGAGATACCACTTCTCGGCCCGCGCGTCAACCACAAAGTCTCTTTTTTCACCTCCTCAAAAGAATTCGTGGGTTGATTCCGGCTCGGGTAGATTCCCAAGCGTATGATACAATGCCACTTGCAACATTTTGAACGTCTGAAATCCATGCGTTTTCCCGGGGCCGGTTTCACTTCGTTGTTCTGTCCCTCCCCCATGCCGAGGAAAAGGCCCCTCACCCTACCCTCTCCCCCAGGAGAGAGGGAAAAAGAATGCCGCTCGCTTAGGAGGGGGCGGGATAGTCCAGGAGAGTGTGGCTTGTGACAGGAGAACGGAGGGGAAAAGAATTCCCTCTCCTGGGGGAGAGGGAAGGGTGAGGGGCCTCTTGACCCAGAGTCCGGAGGAATTCCCGAAAGGCATGTAGCTTCACCAAGATGCGCCCCTTTGAGGAAGCAATAAAAGAAACCCGTTGAAACGGCGCAAGGAATGTGTATTCTGGTGTTGTTCAGAGAGCTCGTCCCGAAAGGAGCGCGAAATGGTCCGGCTTGGAGTGATAGGCATAGGGAACGTGGGGCAATTGCACGTGGGCAATCTTCAGAGCGGAAAGGCCGGGGACTGCAAGCTCGCCGCCGTGGCGGACGTTGATCCCAGCCGCCTGGCGCCGTTCCGGGGCATTCCCGTGTTCGCCGATGCAAGATCCCTGGTCCGATCCGGGAAAGTGGACGCGGTTATCGTCTCGACACCTCACTATTCCCATACCCCGATCGCGATAGAGGCGCTGAAGGCGGGGCTGCACGTCCTGGTGGAGAAACCTCTCGCGGTGCACAAGGCCGACGCGGAGAAGATGATCGCGGCCCATACAAACAAGAAACTGGTTTTCGCTCTCATGCTCCAGATGCGCACGGACCCTTTCTTCCTGCGGATCAAACGCCTGATTGACGAAGGGGAACTCGGCGAGATACAGCGCACCCAATGGACCATCACCGACTGGTTCCGCACCGAGGCGTACTATGCTTCCAGCGGTTGGCGGGCCACGTGGGAAGGGGAGGGTGGCGGGATTCTGGTCAACCAGTGTCCGCACAACCTGGATCTGTTCCAGTGGATTTGCGGCATGCCGGTCCGCGTTCAGGCCCATTGCTTTTTCGGAAAATACCACAACATCGAGGTCGAGGATGAGGTGACGGCCTTTGTGGAATACGCCAACGGCGCCACGGGCGTTCTCATCACCACCACGGGGGAGGCCCCGGGGACCAACCGCCTGGAGATCGCCGGGGACCGCGGCAAGGTGGTCTATGAAAACAACAAGATCACCTTTATCCGCAATGAGATTCCGGCCAACGTATTCCGCCGCACCTCCAAGGGCCTTTGGGACACGCCCTCCACGTGGGCCATTGATATTCCGGCCGGGAATCACGGCGAGCAGCACATGGGGATTCTGAAGAACTTCGTCAAAGCGATCCTCGAAGGCGAACCTCTGATCGCGCCCGCGGAGGAAGGGATTCGCCAGGTTGAATTGGCCAACGCGATGCTCTATTCCGCCTGGACGGGCAAGACGGCGGATCTGCCGCTGGATGGCAGAGCGTATGAGCGGCTGCTGAAGCGCCGAATCGCCGAATCGCGGAGCAGGAAAGCGCCCAGGAAAAAAGTGGTGAGGGTCGAGAACCCGGACATGAGCAAGTCCTTTAGATAAGAAGGCGGAGAAGGAGAATAGCCGGATGAACACCGCCCCCGTGAGAGTGTACGCGGACACGTCGGTGTATGGCGGAGCGTTCGATGAGGAATTCGCGCAGGCTAGTCGGACGTTTTTCTCCGAGGTAAGGCAAGGCCGATTCGAACTCCTCGTTTCGCCCGTCCTCGAAGAGGAATTGGCCGACGCGCCCGAATCGGTCTCCGCTCTCTACCGCGAAATGGCCGCATCGGCCGAATCCGCCGTTTCGCCAACCGAAGCGGTCCAACTGCAAGAAGCCTATCTGCGGGCGGGTATCGTCGCGCCTAAGTGGGCGGACGATGCATTGCACGTCGCTTTTGCGGCCGTCAACCGCTGTTCGATGCTGGTGAGTTGGAACTTCAGACACATTGTCCATTACGATAAAATAGCTCTGTACAATGCCGTGAACCTTGTGCAAGGGTATGGGAAGATCGGAATTCATACACCCCAAGAGGTGATCGAATATGAAGACCAAGACGTTTGACTGTGTCGAGATGAAACGCAAGGCCGCCTTGCGCATCTACGAGGAGACAAAGGATTTATCCCTGGAGGATCGGGAGGCTTATTGGCGGCGGAAAAACGACGCGTTTCTGGCAAAGCAGGAAGCGCGAAAACGAGCTATGCACAAGACTGCGGACAGAGGAAGAGAGTAGCCGCGACGATGGCAACGCGAATCCTAAGAAGCCGGCACGAATCATCGAAATCCATCTCGCGGAGGGGTTTTCTCAAGGGCATGGCCGCGGCGGGCGCGGCGCTGAGCCTGCCCTCGATCATCCCCGCGCCGGCGCTCGGAGCCAACGGAACCGTCGCGCCCGGCAACCGGATCGTGATGGGGTTCGTCGGCGTGAACAGCCAGGGCAGGGGCAACCTATCGAACTTCATCGAGTATCCCGAAGTTCAAGTAGTGGCCGTATGCGACGTGGACCGGCAAATCCTCCAGAAGGCGAAGGAATTCGTGGACGGGAAATACGGCAACCAGGCCTGCCACGCCTGCGGCGATTTCCGGGAGCTCACGCGCCGGGGGGACATTGACGCCCTGTGCGTCTGCACGCCCGATCACTGGCATGCCTTGGTGGGATTGGACGGAATACGGCATGGCAAGGACATGTATATTGAGAAACCCCTGACACTGACGATCCGCGAGGGGCGTCTTCTTTCGGATGAGGCAAGGCGCTATGGGCGCGTGGTGCAGACCGGCTGTCAGCAGCGGTCGGGGTGGGAATTCCGGAAGGCGTGCGAGCTGGTTCGCAACGGCCGCATCGGAAAGATCCAGCGGGTCATCGTGGGGATTCCCGGCAACAACAAGACGTGCGATCCCACCTGGTCGCCGATGCCGGCGCCCGAAGGCTTCGACTACGACTTCTGGGTCGGGCCCGCGCCGTTGGAGCCCTATCACATCCAACGCTGCCATTACACCTTCCGCTTCATCCTGGACTATTCCGGCGGACAGGTGACCAACTGGGGCGCCCACCATCTCGACGTCGCCCAATGGGGTTTGGGGATGGACGATTCCGGACCGGTGGAGGTTTCCGGCCGGGGGGAGTTTCCAAGAACCGGCCTTTTCACCACCGCCACGAACGTTGACTTCGACTGCGTGTACGCGAATGGGGTTGTCTTGAGCTGCCGCACCGGCGCGAAGGGGGGCACGACGTTCATCGGCACGGAGGGAGAGGTGCACGTGGACCGGGGGGTTCTCCAGACGAAGCCGCTTTCGCTGGCGAAGGATCCCATCGGCGCGAACGAGATCCGGCTCTACGAAAGCGCAAACCACCATGAGGATTTTCTGGGCGCGGTGCGCACGGGCCGCAGACCGGCGGCGGACGTCGAGATCGGGCACCGGTCCGCCACGGTATGCCACTTGGGGAACATCTCGATGCTGCTGGGCCGCAAGCTGCGGTGGGACCCCAATACGGAGCGCTTCGCGGGGGATGAGGAGGCGAACCGGATGATATCGCGTCCGGCCCGCGCGCCATGGAGATACTGACGGGGCAGACCCGGCGCGAAGACTCAGGGCCGCGGAACGCGCAGAAAGGAAGTCTCTCGCTCCCCTGATACTCTCTCAGCCCGTGGGTCCTTTTGGTCTCTTGAGTCCTTTTGGTCCTTTGAGTCTTTTTGGTCTCTTGAGGCAAAGAAATAACGCAGGAAGGAGAAGAGGATGAGCGCGACAAAGATTGCCAGGATGATGTGTGCGACCGCCTGCCTGGTGGTTCTAGCGGGATGTGTCAGGAATCAAACGGAGCCGGCAAAAGGGAGAGAGCCTGCGTGGACGCCTCTTTTCGACGGCAAGACCCTGAAGGGCTGGAAGCAGCTGAACGGGACCGCGAAGTACACGGTGGAGGACAGCTCCATCGTGGGGACGACGGTCGAGGGCTCTCCCAACAGTTTCCTCTGCACGGAGAAGACGTACGGGGACTTCATGCTGGAATACGATTTCAAGGTGGACCCGCGCCTGAACTCGGGTGTTCAGATCCGCAGCGAGAGTTACCCGGAGTATCAGAAAGGGCGCGTGCACGGCTACCAGGTGGAAATAGATCCTTCGGACCGCGCGTTGTCGGGCGGGATTTACGACGAGGCTCGCCGGGGCTGGCTGGCCGACCTGAAAGACAACGAACCGGCGCGCAAGGCCTTCAAGCGGAACGAATGGAACCACGTCCGGGTGGAGGCTGTCGCCGACTCGATCAAGACGTGGATCAACGGGGTGCCCGCGGCCAGTCTCAAGGACTCCATGACTCCCAAGGGCTTCATCGGCTTGCAGGTGCACGCCTCCTCGCTTCCCGAGCCGCTCCAGGTGCGCTGGCGCAACCTTCGCATCCAGGAGTTGGGGCCAGGCGCCAAACGGGCTGAGGTCCCCGCTGCGAAATAGGGAACCTGCACGTCCGCGTCCAAGACCTGGGCGTATCCTGATGGGGCTGCCAACTCCCGGCGCCGGACAGAGGAGGGTGGGCGTCCTCCGCTCTTGGGCACATCTTGACTCCGCTGCCAAAGTGTGGGGGCGGACAAAGTAGGGCGGGGGGGGGGGGGGCC
>Ga0315289_10011923_pt1 | contig 12284 bp, 13 predicted proteins | sample YL17G11_40_MG_FD_203452 | JGI IMG/M metagenome (GOLD analysis project Ga0315289, IMG submission 203452) | Sediment microbial communities from Yellowstone Lake, YNP, Wyoming, USA - YL17G11_40 | ecosystem: Environmental > Aquatic > Freshwater > Lake > Sediment | place: USA: Wyoming | collected...
TTCCGCGCGCCCCCGATGGACTTCTGGCCCTGCAGATGCTGCCTCAGGACCAGCTCGACCCGCTGTTCGAGGCGGCAGCCGAAGCCGTCGAGGAGTCGATCTTGAACGCCCTGGTGGCTGCCGAGACAATGACGGGGCGCGCAAATCATGTGGCCTATGCCTTGCCGCTCGACGAGCTCCAGCGGGTGATCTCGCGCTACCGGCCCCGGCCGTAGGGGCGGCCCTGCGTGGCCGCCCTCTGCTGCGTGGCCGCCCTCTGCGTGGTGCCGTGCGCCGATGGGCAGAGAGCCCGGCGCGCGATAGATAAAGAGGAGCCCTGGCTTCTTGCAGAAGCCAGGGCTCCTCGGTAGATCCATCGTCCGCATGCGACGCACACTTCAGTTGCGCCGCATGCTACGGGTCAGCCTCGACGAAAGTCGGGCCTAGTACATGTCGGGGTTCGGGGCCGGACCAGCCGATTCTTTCTTCTCCGGGATGTCGGTGACCAGGGCTTCCGTGGTCAGGATCATCGCCGCGATGGAGGCCGCGTTCTCGAGCCCGCCGCGGGTGACCTTGGCCGGGTCGATGATCTGGCGGGCGACCATGTCGGGATAGTCCTCGGCCATCACGTCGAAGCCGATGCGCTTGCTCTTCTTGGCCTTCTGCTCACGCTTGACGTTCTCGACGACCACTGCGCCATCATAGCCGGCATTCTCGGCCAGCGTCTTCATCGGCTCAAGCAGGGCCAGCCGCAGGATCTTGACGCCGGTGAGAATGTCGCCTTCCACGCCCTTCTCCACACCGCTCAAGACCTCGATAGCATTCAGCAGCGCCACGCCGCCGCCCGGCACGATGCCCTCTTCCACCGCGGCGCGGGTCGCGCTCAGCGCGTCCTCGACGCGGTGCTTCTTTTCCTTCAGCTCGACCTCGGTGCCGGCGCCCACGCGGATGATCGCCACACCGCCGGCCAGACGGGCCAGCCGCTCCTGCAGCTTCTCTTTGTCGTAGTCGCTGGTGGAGTTTTCGATCTCGACGCGAATCTGCTCGATGCGGCCCTTGATGCCACTGGCCTCACCCTTGCCACCGACGATGGTGGTCTCGTCTTTGTTGGCGAAGATCTTGTCAGCCTGGCCCAGGTCGCTGATCATGGTGCTCTCGAGCTTGCGGCCGAGCTCTTCGGTGATCACGGTGCCGCCGGTCAGAACGGCGATATCCTGGAGCATCGCTTTGCGGCGATCGCCGAACCCAGGGGCCTTCACAGCCAGGCAGTTGAACATGCCGCGCAGCTTGTTCAGCACCAGGGTCGCCAACGACTCACCATCCACGTCCTCGGCGATGATCACAACTTCGCGCTTGCCAAGCTGGACCAGTTTTTCCAGGATCGGGACGATGTCGGTCGCCGCGGAGATCTTCTTGTCGGTGATCAACACGTAGGGGTCGTCCAGGGATGCTTCCATCGCCTCGGGATTGGTGATGAAGTACGGGCTGATGTAGCCGCGATCGAACTGCATACCCTCGACGTACTCGGTCTCGAATTGCAGGCCCTTGGCCTCTTCGACCGTAATAACGCCGTCTTTACCGACCTTGTCCATGACCTCGGCGATCAGATTGCCGATTTCCGGGTCCTGGGCCGAAATTGCGGCCACGGCGGCGATTTCTTCCTTGGTGGTGATGGTGATGGCCTGGCTCTTGATGGCCTCAGAGAGCGCAACGACGGCCTTCTCGATGCCGCGCTTCAGCAACATCGGGTTGGCGCCTGCAGCCACGTTCTTCAGACCCTCGGTGACGATCGCCTGGGCCAACACGGTCGCGGTGGTGGTGCCATCGCCGGCAATGTCATTGGTCTTGGTGGCGGCCTCTTTGAGCAACTGGGCGCCCATGTTCTGGAATGGTTCCTGCAGCTCGATCTCCTTCGCTACAGTCACGCCGTCATGCGTGATGGTGGGTGCGCCCCACTTCTTGTCGAGGGCCACGTTGCGGCCCTTAGGCCCGAGGGTGGACTTCACGGCCTGTGCCAGGGTATCCACACCGATCTTCAGGTTACGACGAGCTTCCTCAGAGAAAACCAACTGCTTAGCCATGTCTGACTACTCCTTGTGCAAGGTAAAGATGCGTCCTATTCGATGGTCGCCAGAATGTCCGATTCGCGCAAGATCAGCAGTTTTTTGCTATCCTGCTTGATCTCGGTGCCAGAGTACTTGGCATAGAGCACCTTGTCGCCGACCTTGACCTCCATCGCGACGCGCTTGCCATTTTCATCTATGCGACCAGGTCCGGCAGCGATGACCTTGCCCTGTTGGGGCTTTTCTTTCGCGGTCTCGGGCAGGATAATGCCACCGGCAGTGACGTCTTCCTGCTCGATCGGCTCAACGACCAAACGATCAGCGAGCGGCTTCATGTTCATGGTCCAACAACCTCCCTTGGTGTTAATGCTGCCCCTTGGCGGGGCAAAATCTGGAAACAGGGAAAACTGCCTGTTAGCACTCTCGTGACCTGAGTGCTAACAAGCAGGATGATATATCATGTCCTGGAAATCGTCAAATCCGGGGGTGGACTCTCGAAAGGCGGGCAGAGGCGCGTGCCCGGCCCGCTCACCAGCGCCATCCCGAAGGACACCCTCAGGTATCGCGGGCGCGCGTGCCGCGCTTTTTTTCGGCGCGCTGTTCCGGGCCGCCCCGGTAGCTGGAGGCATCTATCGCGAAGACCGTACACCGCCTGCTGTCAAGCATGCGCGAGCGCAGGCGTGGCTCGGTCTGGTCGATGCTATTGGATGTCGTGATGATGGTTGGCAGCCGCGCGACGTAGCGATGGTTGAGGAGCTGGAACAGTTTCTCACGCGCCCACGGGGTCGCGCTTTCGGTGCCCAGGTCATCCAACACCAATAGCGAGGCCGACTTGACCTGTTCGAACAGACGATCCAATGTCGTATTGCTGGTGGGGCTGAAGGTGGCCCGCAGGTGATCAAGAAGGTCGGGGACGACGACGAAGACCGGCAGCGCCCGCCCAGCCGTGACCTGGTAGTTAGCCACCGCCGCCGCAAGATGCGTCTTACCGCAGCCGTACCCGCCGGTGAGAACCAGCCAGCCCGAAGGGCTCTCAGCATAGGCGCGCGCCAGGGTTACCGCGCGCCTGAAGTTCTCACGGTCGCTGGCGGGCAATTCCGTAGAGCGCATGGAGAGGCTGTCGAAGGTCTGGTCCCCGTGCAGCGAGAGTGTGCTCAGGCTGCTGGCGCCCCGCTCGGCGCCGGGCTGGCGGTAGTCTGGCGCAAGGATCTCGTACACCTGGCTCAAGTCCGGGTCTACCAAACGCGAGGTCACACGCGGGTCCAACTCCTCCAGCCGTTGATTGGTGGTGATCACGGTGGGCAGCCGGCCATTGTAGCGATGATTGAGGATCTGGAACAGCTTCTCCTGCGCCCAGGGCGTACTGCTATGGGCCCCCAGGTCATCCAACACCAACAGTGGCGTCTCCCGGACCACCTCCATCCGTTCGTCAAAACCGATGCTGCTGGTGGGCGCGTAGGTGGCGCGTAGGTAGTCCAACAGGTCAGGCACCACCACGAAGAGCACGGGATGGCCCAGCGCGATGCGGTAGTTGACAATGGCAGCCGCCAGATGAGTCTTGCCGCATCCATAACCGCCCAGCAGGACGATCCAACCCTTCGGCTCCCTGGCGAACTTCAGGCTGAGCTCGTAGGCCTCGCGCAGGTTGAAGCGCGTGATCTCAGAGAGACCGACGCCATCCGGGAGGAAACTATCGAACGTCATGCGGGCGAGCGCGCCCAGATTGCTCGCCTCATGCAGGGCACGAACCCGCTCGTTGACGAGGCGCGCCTGGGTGCAACGGCAGGGTACGACCTTGCCGAAGTTCGGGTCGCCGTAAGGCACGTCATAGGCCAGGTACCCCATGCCCTTGCAAATGGGGCAGACCTCATCCTCCCGGCTGCCGGGCGTGGCCGAGTTCAACGGCCGCCTGGGCTGGCCCTCGGGCGTCAATGACGACCCCAGGATATCACCCACTCGCTTCATCCTCGCGTCCCTTGGCCCTCAATGTTCAACCAGGTCCTCATAGCCTTCCGGCACGTAGTGCCGTCGCCGCTCCTTGCTGTCGGCCGGTATCTCGGAGCGCGTCCGCGGAACGTCCTTACCCTGCGTGCGCCAACGCTCGAGGACAGCCAGCACATAGCGCCAGTTGCGCTTATTCATGGCGACGGCCTCGCGAAAGGCATCGGAGATCCATTCCATCGGGAAGTGCTTCTCCGCGTCGCGCAGCTCTTCGGTGATCATGGGGGTCAGCATCCCGACATTCTGTTCATAGAGCACAAAGATAGTCGGGCGCTCGACCTGCAACTGCACATCCTCAGCTACATCCGCCTTGAGGTCTAGCTCACCGCTGCGCAGCTTCTCCAGCACTTCACGGCCGCTGGGGCTGTTGACCATGTACCACTCTTCGGCCGCCGCGCCGCGCTCCACAGTCGCGTGAAGGAGCGTCCCCCGCGCCACAGCCCGTTCCAGCGCATCGCGTAGCACGGCTTCCCCGGTCTCTGGGGGCGCCGTTAGCCCTTGCAGCAACCGTTCGTCCTTCAGAAGCTCTCCCAGGCGGGCATAGCGCAGCGCGCCGCGCTTGCGCCCGATCAGCCAGAACAGATGCAGGGTGACCTTCAGCTCCGCCAGGTCATCGACAAGCGGCAGCAATTCACTGAAGAAAAGATTCGGGATGGACGTCGCTGGCAGCTTGCCCGCCGGGAAACCGGCGAAGCCATGCATCTTATCTCTCATGAGGCATACTCCAGCGGTTCCCGGGTGATCTCCAGGTTGGCGAACTTGGTGATCTCCTTGTTGAAGTAGAGCTTCACCGTATCCGTGGGGCCGTTGCGATGCTTGGCTACGATGATGTCGGCGATGTGCGCCTTCTCGGCGTCCTCCTTGCCCCCGTCCTCGCGGTAGATGAACATCACGATATCCGCGTCCTGCTCGATCGAGCCCGATTCGCGCAGGTCAGAAAGGATCGGCTTGTGGTCACTGCGGGCTTCGACGGCGCGAGAAAGCTGCGAGAGCGCCATCAGCGGCGCCTCAAGCTCGCGCGCCAGGCTCTTTAGCGAACGGGTGATGTAACTGACCTCCTGAACGCGGTTTTCCGAGCGCGTATCACCGCGCATAAGCTGAAGATAGTCTACGATGACGAGATCGACGCCGAACTCGGCCTGAAGGCGGCGCGCCTTCGTGCGCAGCTCAAGGGCCGACATCGCCGGAGTATCATCGACAAAGAGCATGGTCTCAGAGAGCACGCCCGCGGCCTCCATCAGCATCTGCCACTCTTGCTCTTGGATGTCGCCAAGCCGCAACCGCTGCTGGTTGATTCCTGTCTCCACCGAGAGAAGGCGCTGGACCAACTGTTCCGCGCTCATCTCCAGGCTGAAGAAGGCCACCCGCTGGCCGTGGCGCCGCGCGGCATTCAGGGCGATATTCAGCGCCAACGACGTCTTTCCGACGCCCGGCCGCGCCGCCAGGACGATCAGATCCGACTTCTGAAACCCTCCCAGAATCGCGTCGAGCCCGGAAAAACCGGACGGAACCCCCATGAGCTCGTCGCGGTGCCGGTGCAGGTAGTCGATCCGATCGACCACGCGGTGCATGATCTGGCGAACCGGCGTCAGGTCGCGGCGTATGCGCCGCTCGGAGACGCCGAAGACGACCTGCTCGGCGCGATTGACGATCTCTTCGACGTCATCCGCCTCTTCGTAGGCAAGCGCTGCGATCTCGCTTGCCGCGCCGATCAGGCGGCGCAGGGTGGCGGCGCGTTCGACGATGTGGGCGTAGTGTTCCACGTAGACCGCAGAGGGGACGTTGTTGATAAGAGAGGTGATGTACGCCGCGCCGCCGGCTGATTGGATCTGGTCGCGACGTTCTAGCTCCTCGACGACCGTGACGTAGTCCGCCGGGTCGCGCCGCTCGTGGAGATCCAGGATGGCCTGATATATCCAGCCGTTGCGCTCGCGATAGAAGTCATCGGCCCGGAGGAAAGACGCCACCTTGATGATGGCGTCCGGGTCGATGAGCAATGCGCCCAGCACGGCCTCCTCGGCTTCTGGGTTGGCCGGTATCGTCTTGTCAGGCCTATCCATAGTCTTCGGGGCACCAAATCTCGCTCACTCGAGCCCGCTGAGGTCCAGCCCTTCCAGGAACTCGCGAAATGCCTCCGGCGGCTCCGCCGGAGGCGCGCCGCCAGCATCCTCTGCGGCCTCGCCGGCGTCCAAATCCTTTTCCGGCGTGATCGCCGCCTGATCCATCACCTCGTCAGATACGAAGACCGGCACCTTGGAGCGCACGGCCAGCGCGATGGCATCGCTGGGCCGGGAATCGATCTCCATGCGACGGCCATCGACTTTCAGCAAGATCTGGGCATAGAAGGTGTCGTTGCGTAGCTCGGTGATGGCGACCTGCTCCACCTCTGCGCCAAGCTTGTTGATCAGCGTCTTGAGCAGGTCGTGAGTCAGCGGCCGTTGGACTTCCACCCCCTGCAATTCGATCGTGATAGCATCTGCCTCGAACGGCCCGATCCAGATGGGCAGAAAGCGCGCTGACGCCATGTCCTTCAATACCACGATCCGGTGTTGCGACATCAGGCTCACGCGCACACTGTCAATCGTCATTTCCACCAGCATCGCTATGCCTCCATCGTCCCGATCCCGCATCCTGCTCTGCCTGGTGCTGCGAGGCTAAGCAAGCGCACCACGTGATTATACCATACGCACGGGGAGGCAAGCAACGCAGCGTCTTGGCCGACTCGCCTCCGGCGGCGGGACCTGACTCGTCCAGGAGTTTCCGCAGCTCGCCTTCCAATGCCTGTTCGTCCAGGCCTTCGCCAGCCGCCGGTTCCCCGGGCAACCCTACCTCATCCTCGATGGGTGTCATGTGTCAACTCCTTCTCACGCCCGAATGCCGGCTAGCGCCTGACGCGCGCTGGCTGAGATCTTCCGTAGCTCGCGCAGAAAACCCTCAGGATGGCTTGGCGGCCGGTAGCTGGCAAGGCGATCCTGCCACTGCTGGCGCGCTCTCTCCAGATGGCTGGCCTCCTTGCCAGACTCGTCCGCCATCGACAGCCAAGGGGTCCTTTCGTAAATCCTCGAACGCCACGTTTCCCGCATGTGTTTGCGAGTGTGTTCGTGGGCAAGGTATCCGGTACGGTCCCAGCCGATCTCAACGATGGCGTCGACCCCAAGTGTTTCATCGTTCACAGCGGGCCTGGCGAGGTAGCGCGCCAGAAAATCGTGCAGGTCCTGGTCGAGCATCATCTGGGTCGGCGAGAAGACCTTGCCCTGGTCGAGGGCGCCGGAGAAGCCCGTCATCCCCGAATAGAGCGCCGGCCCAAGGGAACGGAAGAGCTTCTCGCGCACGGCGCGCATCCCCGGCAGCTTGGCATCCACATAGCCGCCGTAGGCCTGGCAGGGCAAGCCGAGCACTCGTTCCATGGTCTCGCAGATGGCAATGTCGGCGTCCAAAACCTCCGGGGCGCAAAAAACCATGTGGCCTTGCTGCATGTCCATGAGGGCGCAGAGGGCCAGCGCGCCCACTCGCGTCTCAGGGTTGAGTGACTTGGCCAGCACATAGCTCCCCAGGATCTCCGCCACCCCCACCACGGCCGTCCCCGCCGGCGTCATCGGCGAGTTAGCCCCCATCACCGGCATGGGCGGCGCGATATAGCTGCGCGTGGAGTATGGCGCTTTGGCTACGGCCAGGTCAGCGATGGTCTTGCCGATCGTCAGCGGGCTGGTGATGCAGTTGGCGCCCGGCAGGAACCACCCGGGATCATTCCTATAGAGCCTGCCCAGCTCCACCACAAAGGGCACCTGCTCGGGGAAGAAGAGGTCGGTGCCACCGATGACGGTGTGATCCAGCGTTTCGATCGCCAACTCGAGGCAACGGATCGCCTCGTACTTGTGCCCCACATCGCCATTCAGCGTCGGCAGCCCTGAGTGGGTGACGCCCGACGCTTCGACGATCTTCAGCGCCTCGATGCAGTCCGCCTCCGTTGCCCGGCGGCGGTCGCCGTTTCTCTCGCTGTAGTAGAAGGGGCACGCGCCGTCCCCTCCGCATTCGTAGCCCGGATCCAGCAGGCGGAAGCCCCTCCGCCAGGTAGGGTCTTGTGCGCGCGCCATATCCAGCGCCCGCTCGATCACCTCACGCGGAAAGATCGCGCGCTCCCTGGGATAGTCGACGCGAGCCCCGAAGCGTTCCATAGCCTCCAGGCAGGGACGGTTCTCGACGCGCATTCCCATCTCGCCCAGGACGCGCAAGGCGGCGCGGCAAATGCGCTCCAGCTCTTGTTCCGAGTACAGGCCGCGAGACGTCGGTGTGGTCATGTGTGTCGTACCCAGCGTCGCAGCCACAGGAGGAGGTAACCACCTGCGGCGCCCAGTCCGATCCCCAACGTCACGCATACCGCCGTGGCGAACCGGTCCGCCCAGGAAAAGGTGCGGCGCCACTGCCAGATACTGCCATCCTGCGTGATGATGTGCTCGCTATACGTGGCAGCCTCGAGGCACCGCCCCACAAGGATCGAGTCGACGACCGGTCCCGGCGCCTCGGGAATGTCGCTGGGGGGTGAGGCGCAGGTCAGCCATTGCGCGGGCGCCCTGGTCACCGGCATGTCGCGGGCCAGCACTTCGCGGCACCCCTCGCGCCACGAGCTGCCGCAGCGGTAAAGATGGCCATCTGCCGTCCGAACGTAGACATTTAGCAGCCGGTCAACGGCGAAGATCTGGACCGGCTTCCCCACGGGCGGTGAAGCCACCCTGATCCAGCGATCCTCGCGGTTCGTGTACCACGCCATCAGCAGGGCGGAGACGAGCGCCGTGGCGAGCGTTGTGGCGACCACGAAAAGGATCTCACCTCGGCTGAGCGGTTGCGGTTTCTTCGGCATGGCGCTTACCTCGCTGAAAGTGCATCGCTCGACCTATATTTCGATTATACCACGATGAGAGCCCGGGCAGCAGCGCTCGATCATTTCATCCCCCGCATTTCCTCGTGTATCATGTGGCCGCCACATCGCCGCACCGGGAGCTGCCACATGCGTCTCCGCCAGATCGATCCTGATTCGCCGCGCGACGTCGGCCGGTTCATCCGCTTTCCAGTCGAACTCTACCGCAGATGCCCCCAATATGTGCCCCAGCTCGAAACCTCGGCGCGTCTGGCTCTCGACCGCCACCGTCACCCCTACTATGCCCATTCCGAGGCCGGCTTCTTCGTGGTCGAGGAAGGCCGCCAGGTCTTGGGGCGCATCGCGCCAATGCACAACCGCCTCCACAACTCGTATTACGACGTGAAGACAGCCTTCTTCGGCTTCTTCGACGCCGTGGATGACACGGCTGTCTCACGGACCCTGTTCGATGCTGCCTTTCAGTGGTCACGCGCCCGCGGCCGTGAGGATATGCTGGGGCCGCGCGGCCTGCTGGGGCCGGATACCATCGGCGTGCTGGTGGAGGGCTTCGAGCGCCGTGCTGCCATGGGGGTTTCCTATAACTACCCCTACTACGAGCGGCTGGTGCTCGATGCCGGCTTTGTGAAAGAAGTGGATAGCCTTTCGGGCTACCTCCCTGGCGACTACCGCCTGCCCCCGCGGCTGGGCGAGATCGCCGAGAAGGTGAAGGCTCGCCGTGGGCTATGGGTTAAGGAGTTCACCTCGAAAGAGGACATGCGCGCCTGGGTGCCGCGTGTGATCCGCGTTTACGAGGAGGCCTTCACAGGTACCCGCGAGTTCTTCCCCATCAGCGAGGGTGAGCTTCGCCTGATGGCCGGCGACCTGATCGCCGTTTCCGATCCTCAGCTCATCAAACTGGTGATGAAGGGGGATGAGATAGTGGGCTTCGTCTTCGCTTACCCCGATGTGGGCGCCGCGTTGCACCGGGCGCGGGGCCGCCTCTTCCCGCTGGGCTGGCTTTGGCTGCTGCGCGAGCAGCGCCGCACGGAGTGGGTCGACGTGAACGGCATCGGGCTGTTGCCTGCCCATCGCGGGGTGGGCGCCGATGCCCTGCTTCTCGCCGAATTGGAGCGGTCACTACATGCTCGTGCCTTCAAGCACGTGGATGCCGTGATGGTGGGGGAAGACAACGCCGCGAGCCGCAGCAACCTGGAAGCCATAGGCGTGCGCTGGGTGAAACGACACCGCAGCTACAGGAGACGGTTGTAGCCGGACTCACAGGTACAGGAGTTTCCATGACCTCAACCGATGACGCCAGGCTCACCCGTCGCCAGAAGCTCTTCTATGGCGCCGGGGACTTCGGCTTCGCCCTCACCGACACGACAGTCAGCGTGCTGTTCGCCATCTTCCTCATCGATGTGGTGGGCCTGGCGCCCGGGCTGGCAGCGCTGGCCGTATTCCTCGGGCGGAGCTGGGACTATGTCAACGACCCGCTGATGGGTTACCTTTCGGACCGCACGCGCAGCCGATGGGGCCGGCGCCGGCCCTACCTGCTCTTCGGGTTTATCCCATTCGGCATCGCCTTCGCCCTGCTGTGGTGGCGTCCGCCCATCTTCGTGCCGTGGGGACTGGCACTCTACTACGCCCTGGCTTACGTGTTCTACGATGGCGCCCTGACAGCCGTCTCCATGCCCTATTATGCGCTCACGCCCGAGCTGACGCCCGACTACGACGAGCGCACAGCCCTCACGAGCTACAGGATGGCGTTCTCCATCCTCGGCGGCCTGATCGCCTTCACGGTACCGCTGCAGGTCATCGGGACGATGCGGCCCGAGAACGCCGGCCGCGTGTGGGCGGTGGCGATCGCCTTCGGCGCCGCGGCGTCGCTGCCGCTGCTGCTCACCTTCTTCAGCGCGCGCGAGCGGCCTGAGTATGCCTCGGCGCCACAGTCCAGCCTGCGCGAGTCACTGGACGCCGCCCGGCACAACCGCCCGTTTCTCTTTGCGGCAGGCATCTTCCTCTTCACCTGGACGGCCATAGAGTTCGTGCAGGGCATGCTGCTCTTCTTCCTGAAGTACCGGATGAACCTGGAGGACCAGAGCGACCTGGTGGCCGCCGCCGTGTTCGTGACGGCGCTGGTGATGTCCCCGCCTGGGAATGGGCTTCGCGCAGGTTCGACAAGCGCAAGGCCTACATCGCGGGCATGAGCTTCCTGGCGGCGGTGCTGTTGGTCCTGATCACCGCCGGCCCGAGCTGGGGGCTGGGGGTCGTGCTGGCGCTGGCGGCCCTGGCCGGGGTGGGGGTGTCGGCGGCGCACGTCCTCACCTGGGCCATGATCCCGGATGCGGTCGAGTGGGACCAATTGACCACGGGCCAGCGCCACGAGGGGATCTTCTACAGCCTGGTAACGCTTCTCCGCAAGGTCGCCACCTCCATCACCGTGCCGTTGGCGCTGCTGGCGCTCGGATGGAGCGGCTACGTGGCAAACGCCCCGATGCAGACCCCTGCCGCGGTGACGGCCATCCGCCTGTTGATGGGACCCGTCCCGGGCCTGTTCCTGCTGGGGGGCATCGCCTTTGCGGCCGCCTACCCGCTCGGGCGCGAAGCACACGCCGAGCTGCGCGCCCGCCTGGCGGCCAAGGCCGCGCTCGACGCGGGCAGCACCGAGCCGTGAAAGGGGCGACTTGACATCTGACCGGCTTTAGTAGGTTCACGCAGCATATCGCGGGCGATCTTGGGATCTCATCGATCACCGTAGCCGAGCTGCAAGACGGAGTGGAAAGGAGCCAACGACCTGAACAGAATCGCGAGGCACTGAACCAGTTCCTAATCCCGCTGGCTATCGTGGATTTCGACTATGAGGCGGCCCTGGCTTATGGGCGGATCAGGGCTGATCCGGAAGCACAAGGGCTGCCGATTGGCTCGCTGGATCTGTTGATCGCGGCCCAGGCCGTTAGCCTCGGCCTAACGCTGGTGACCCATAACACGCGGGAGTTCTTGCGGGTTCCCGGGCTGCGCGTCGAGGACTGGACAATCTATACGAGCCCGCTTTGATGACCAGTACCCCCGACTGGATTCGAACCAGTGGCCTAGGCGTTAGGAGTGCCTCGCTCTATCCACCTGAGCTACGGGATTGCAAATCTGACGAATGCCTTGGCCTGCTTTCCGTCATCCCTGAAAAAGCAAACGGCCCGCATCCCCTTTGACGGGCCATGCGGACCGTGATAGACTCCTTCGCGGTCACCGATGCCACAATCATCGGGAGCCAAGGCCGGCGGGTGTTCCTGCACCTGTCAGCCACTTCATTCCATACTCCATTTTACTCCGCGAGCGCTGCCAACGCAAGGTCCAGTTCTGGTGGCGTGTTACTTCTCAGCGGAGTCTGG
>Ga0315289_10011924_pt1 | contig 12283 bp, 3 predicted proteins | sample YL17G11_40_MG_FD_203452 | JGI IMG/M metagenome (GOLD analysis project Ga0315289, IMG submission 203452) | Sediment microbial communities from Yellowstone Lake, YNP, Wyoming, USA - YL17G11_40 | ecosystem: Environmental > Aquatic > Freshwater > Lake > Sediment | place: USA: Wyoming | collected...
GACCCGTTGGGTCGCCGCTCGGTTTTTTTCACCGCGGCCGTGCCGGCCGCGGCTAAACCCCGAGGGGTCGGGGCAGGCGGTGGACGGCATCCCCCCGCATTGCGGGGGGCTCGTATTACCGGCGTTTTCGGCCGAGGAGGAGGCCGAGGCCGCCAAGACCCAGCAGGGCCAACGTCGCCGGCTCGGGGGTAATGAGGATCTTCTTGTTGACCGTATCGTGCTCGAAAACGTACGGCCCCGGGACGTTCGTGGCGGCAAAGAAGGTGTCGGCCGTCGAGGGGGTCGACCCCGGCAACACCTTCGTCAGCGTGCCGCCGACCGAGTAGTCCACCAGCACGTACTTAGGTAGAACGGCGGCGCCGGCGAAGTCGATGGTCAGGGTGGAGATGTCCAGCGTGCCGCCCGTCATGGTGATGAGGTCCGGGGACGTGCCCAAGTTGAACGTAATCGTGCCGCTGCCGCCCGTGAACTTGCCGCCTTGGACCGTGATATCGCTGTTGGCGAGCGAGCCGGTGACCTTCAGCGTGCCGGCGCTGACGGTCGTCGGGCCGGCGTAGGTCTTGGCGTTGGAGAGTGTCAGGCCGCCTGCGCCGGTCTTGGTCAGTCCGCCGCCGCCGTCAATCTGGCCGCTGAGCGTGAGGACGCTCGCGGCCGTATCCACCTGGAACGCGCCGGTGCCGCCGGTGGCCATGGTGAAGAGCCTGGTGCTGGTGACGGTGCCGCCGGTGTATTCGATGGCGCCGGTCTTGCCGCCGGTGCCGCCCAGGACCACGGGGTTGGCGCTCCTGCCGAGCGGCCCGTTGGCGCTGATTTCGTTGAACGTGGCGACGTTCAGGACGCCTTCCTCGACGGTCAAATCCCCGGTGAAGGTGTTGGCGCCCGTGAGGTTCAGGACGCCGGCGCCCTTTTTGGTGAATCCGCCGTTCTGGATGACGGAACTGATGGTCAGGCCGTTCAGCGGAGTCAAGGTGTTCACGAAGTTGCCTTCGGGCAGGGCGGCGACCGTGATGTCGTGGGTGGCCGTGTTATTGAGGTCCAAATAGCCGGAGTCGATAAGCGGAGTCACCGCCACGTTGGTCGGGGTGGAAGTAATATAGCCGGTGGCGGCGAGTTTGAGCGTGCCGGTCTTCGCCCCGTAAGTAGCCAACGCATTAGAAGTCCCCGCCGTAATGGTGATGTACGGGGTGACTGTCGGCACGACCGTGCCGCCGTTAGAGTTGAAGACGATCCCGGCCAGTGTATTGGTGCCCATCAGGTGCAGTTGTCCGCCGCCGTTGATGGTCACGACGTTGTTCGGGTCGATCTGGCCTGCGAAGCCAGTCATGTCCACGAGACTGTTGTTATTGATGGTCAGGCCACCGGCCGGAATAGTCACAATGCCTGAACTGGTGGCGTCGAGCGAGAGGCCTGCTGCGGTGACGTTCAAAGGTCCAACGTCAACAAACGTCCCACCGCTGTACAAGTTGGGGGCGGTCAGATGCACATAGTAGCCTCGGTCTTGTCGCTGGGAATGAATGACGAGGCTGACCTTGTCGGCCGGGTCAACCGCAGTGCTCCCGTTCTTATCCACGATCACGGAATTGACCACGGGGTCCGGGGTAACATTGGCGTCTCTCTTAAAAAGGAAGAGTTCATTCGTTCCCGAAGTGATCCTACCGCGTTGCGTCGTGCTGCCCCACGTGTTGGTCGCCAAAATCGTCATGCCGCTGGCAAAAGTCAGAAGGTCAGTGCCGCCGGTCGAGGTTCCGTTCGTAAAACTGAGGTTGCCTTGTTTGAGAGAATTGATGGTCTTGTTGGCGCCAACCACGCAGGGGTTCTGGGTGGGGTCGGAGACGTTGTCGGTGGCGCCAGCAGTGATGAAGTTGTTGGTGGTCGTTCCCAACTGCTTGAAGCCCAGGGTCGTCGAGTAGTCCACGAAGTAATAGTTATCGGTGTTCTGCATGTAAAAAGCGCCCGGGACGACGCCATTGATCGGGGCGAGGTTGCCGGTGAGCGGGCTGTTGGTGGTGTTAGCAAGGATGCGAGAGGAGTTGCCGGCCGTCCCAAAGTTCGTCATGCCCTGGTTGAAAAAGATCGTAGCGCCGGTAGTTCGGGCCAGGCTGGTCATCGTCAACTGGGCACTTCCCGAGGTGCCAATAGGCGCATAGAATATCGAGGATCCCGTATTGGACGTCACCGCACCGAGAGTCTCTGTCGAGTTGGTTGAGGCACGGCCGTTGAAGGTGATGCTGCCGCTATTGGAGGTGATGGCCTTGCTGTTGTCGACGCGGTTGCTGTTGTCGGCCGTGCCCGTGTTGTCGAGAGTGAGCGTGGCGCCATTGAGCGTGATGCCACCCGTTGCATTGGACAATGCACCGCTGTCCTTGAGGGTCAGGCCGCCGCCGATCACCTTGACCGTTCCGCTGGTGGTGTTGTCGGCCGTCAGGGTGAGGGTGTTCGCCCCGGCCTTGACGAAGTTGAGCGAACCCTGGATGGATCCGGCATAGGTTCCGTTCGCCGCGTTGGTCGTGAACAGTCCGCCGGTGCCGGTGACGATGCCGCCGGTGCCGGTGAAGTTGCCGACATACTGGTCGTTGGCGCCGAGGTCGAGCGTGCCGCCGGTGTTGACCACCATGGGCTTGTTGACCGCCAGGGTATGGTCGCCGCCGGCGAGGGTCAGGGTGCCCCCGCCGACCGTGGTCGTGCCGGTGTAAGTCTGGGGCGCGGAGAGGGTCAGCGTGCCGAGGCCGATCTTGGTGAGGGCGCCGGTGGTGGCAGCGCCGGTCGCGCCTGGAAGGGTCAGGGTGGTGCCGCCTTGGGTGATGTCAAAGGTGCCGGTGGTGCCGGCGGTGATCGTGAAGTTGCGATCGATGGAGGCGTTGGCGCCGGTGTACTGGAGCGTGCCGCCGTTGAGGACCAGGTTGGCCGCGGCGTTGGTGGATTGCCCCAGGTTGCTGGCCACGCCGCCGTTGGCCAGGCTCGATACGCTCAGCACGCCGGTGGAGTTGATCGTCGTGATGCCGGTACCGGTGTTGGCACCGGAGAGCACGAGCGTGCCGGCGTTCACGTTGGTCGGGCCGGTGTAACTGTTGTTGCCGCCGAGGGTAAGTGTGCCGAGACCGTTCTTGCTAACCCCGACGAGGGTGGAGGTGCCGGGGTTGGCGATGGCGGTGTTGTAGGTGAAGGCTCCGCCCGTGGCGTTGGTCGTGTCCAGGCCGATGATGGAACTGGTCTTCAAGCCGGTGGTGGGCGTGCTTGCGCCCAGATGGGTGACGTTCAGGAGGGTATCGAGGTCCGTGGTGTCAAAATACCCGGAAGCGTTGTCGCCGACGCCAATATTCAAGGTGGCGCTGGCGGCGACGCTGATGTTGGTGGTGTTCCAACTTGCGGCGTTGTCGTTGTACAACGCCGACCGCTTGCCGAACGTCAGGGTTCCGGCGCTGATGGTGTTCGCGCCGCTGTAGGTATTCGCCCCGAAGAGGGTGACTGTTCCGGTGCCGGTCTTCGTTGCGCCGATACTGCCACCCAGATTGGCCCAGGCGCTGCCGGCCTGCAGGTCGTAGGCGCTGGTGCTGGTGAGCGTGCCGCCCGAGCCGTTGATGAGGCCCCCCACGGTCAATTGCACGCCGTTCACGGTGTCAGAGAAGGCGCCGATATCGAGCGTGCCGCCGCTGACGACGACGTTCTTGGTGTTATCGATCTGGTTGCTCTGCAGGAGTTTGGCCGTGCCGCCAAAGACGTTCAGGTTGCCCGAGATCGAATTGGCGCCCGTGGTGTTCAGATCCAGCCTGCCGGCGTTGACGCTCGTCGCGCCCGTATAGGTGTTGTTGCCGGCGAGAGTCAACGTGGCCGTTCCGGCCTTGATGATGCCGCCGCCGGGGCCGCTGATGTTCCCATCGAACTGCGCGTCGCTGTTCACCGTGATGGTACGGATTGCGGTTCCGAGGTCCGCGTTGGCGCTGAAGGTGAGTTTGCCGTTGTTCGTGGCATCGCCGAGGGTGGCGTTGCCGGTGAAGGCGACCGCGTTCAGGATGGTGCGTACCGCCGTGCTGTTGGAGGCAAGAGCGCCGCCGTTAAAGACCAGTACGCCCCTTCCGATCGCGCTAGAGGTGATCGAGGGGACCGTGCCCACAGGGTCAACGCCCATCTGCACCGCGCCGGAATCGGTGAGGATGGTGTTTCCGGTGTAGAGGTTTTGGCCGGAGAGGACCTGGACGTTTGATCCGGTCTTGGTGAGGGTCATGCCGGCCGTGGCGCTATTGAGAATGCCGGAATAGGTCTTCGCCGCTTGCGGGTTGAGCGTGAGGGCAAGGATGTTCGCGGGCAAGGTGAAGTTGGTGCTGCCGGTAAGGCCGCCGAAGGTGGGCGTGTCAATGCCGGTGGCGAAGGAGAGCGTGCCGGCGCTCGCGGTGTCGTAGGCGCTGTTTTGGAGGGCGCGGTTGTTGGCGACGAGCAGCGTGCCGCCGGAAATCAAGGTGTTGCCGTTGGTGGTGTTCACGCCGGAGAGCACCAGAGTGCCGTTTTGAATCTCCGTCACGCCGGTGTAGGTGTTAGCGCCGGAGAGCACCAGCGTGCCGGAGCCGATCTTGGTGAGAGCGGTGCCACCGCTAAGCACGCCGCTGTAAATGGTGTCCTGATTGTTGTTGCCAATGGACAACGTGCCGCTCGGGCCAGCCATGCTCTTGTTGCCCTTCAATCCGCCGAAGGTGATATTAGCGACATTGAAGAGGATCAACGCTCTGCCCTGGTCGTTGGGCTGATTCGTCAAGTTGTAGTCCAACGTGGTGTTTTGCAGGGCGAGGGAATTGCCCAGCACGATCCCTGGGTCCTTCTGCCCCGCATACGTGATTAGGGTGTCGCCGGAGTAGGTGTTGGCGCCGGAGAGCGTTAAGCGTCCGCCGCCGCCGCCGTCTTGATTCCACGCGGTGTTATCGCCGAAATTCAAGCCGCCGCTGCCGCTGATGACGCCGTTGATGGTTGCCGATTTTCGGGTCCACTTCACGATGTTCTGGATGCCGGGGCCGAGAACGATATTGCGACCGGCGGCCAACGAAGGTTGATTGCTGGCATCGCCCAACAACAGGGTTCCGCCGCCGTTGATGTTGATGGTGGCGGCGGTGCCCAACTGGGCCTCGTTGGTGATCCACAGCGTGCCGCCGTTGATCACGGTGCCGCCGGTGTAGTTGCTGGTGGTGCTGGTGAGCGCCAGTTGTCCGGGGCCGAACTTCGTCAGGCCGGCCGCGCCGGTGATTTGGCTGGCGATCGTGCCGTTGCCTGCGCCCGATCCGACGTAGATGACGCCTTCGGATGAGCCAAAGGCCAGCGTGCCGCCCGTGATCGTTGACGCGGTGGCGGTGGGATTGAGGATGACGCCGCCCAAGCCGCTGTTGGTCGGGCCAAAAACCCCACCGTTGACGGTGGTCGTGCCGCTGTTGGTCAGGGTATAGGGGCCGACGCGCAGGGCGTAGGGATTGCTGGTATCATTGATGGCGATGCTGCTGGTGACATCCGAAATGGTACCGGCGGGGATGGTGGTGCCCGTAACCGCAACGGTGTAGGTGGCCGGCCTGAAACCGCCGTTGGCGACGGTATCGGCGACGACGAAGGTGCCGATGCCGGTGTTGCCGGTGCCTTCCTGGGCGACGAGCGAGGCATCGTAGATGCCGGAACCGGCGGCCGCGCCGTCCTTGTTGGAGGCGGTGGTCTGGCCGTTGACGAGGAGTCGCTCCGTGCCCGCCAAGCCTCCCAGGTTGGCCAGCGCCGTAACGCCCAGGACCATGGCGCCTCGGGTCCCGCGGACCACCACGCTGTCAGCCGCCGCGCCCGCATTGCCGATGGTGTAGTCGAGGCTGGAGCCGCCGGCGCCGTTCTTCGTCAGTTGCAGCGTGCCGGAAAGATAGGTGAGGGTGCTGCCGGGAAGGGCATTGACGCCGGTGCCGGTATAAGCGCCGGCGTTAGGGGGGGCAATCTGCATCGTGCCGCCGTTGAAGATGATGTTGCCGTCGCCGAACGGCGTGCCGCCGGGCAGCGCGGGGCTATAAAGTGTGCCGGAGCCGTTCTTCGTGAGTGAGTATCCATTGCCGGTAACAGGGCAGAGCGAGACCACGACGTTGCCAGAAACCGCACTGGCGGCGCTGCCGACTGTGGGATTCCAGGTGTCGAAGGTCGAATTGCCGTTGAGGGTGGTCGCCCCGAACATCAGGCCGGCCGTGCCGCTGTTGACGTTGCCGCCGCGGACGGTCAGGGTATAGGCGCCGTTCATGTTGAGCGTGCCGAGCCTGTAGGTGACGCCCGCGCCGGCCGCGTTTTTCTCGGAGATGATCGTCGCGTTGTTATTGACCGTCGTGTTCCGGTCGAAGTTCAAGGCGGCGCTGTGGTTGAGGTCCAGGTAACCGCCCTGCAAATCCAACGTCCCGGCGCCGAGCGCGCCGGCATTGGTGTTGGCGGCCAGAGTGCCAATGCCATTTTGAATGGTGACGGTGCCGGTGAAGGTGTTGGCCTGGCTCAACGTGGCCGTGCCGCGATAGGAGGAACTCAGGGTCAATCCGCCGGCGCCGGCGCCCCAAATGCCGGACTGGGCAAGGTTACCGCCGCCTTGCAGGGTGACCGTGTTGCCATTGTCGGTAATGGCGCCCAGCGTGAGCAAGGTGCGGTAACCGAGATTGAGGATGGGAGCGCCGGAAAGCGTTGTCGCGCCGAAAGTCACGCCCGCCGTGCCGCTGTTGACGTTGGCGCCGGGCGCGGTGCTGAGCGTCTGGGCCCCGATGGCCAGCGTGCCGAGGGTGTGCGTCTGAGCGGCGCCGACAGATGTCCGATCCGAAGTGATTGTCGTGTTGGCGGAAACCGTGGTGTTGCGGGCAAAGTTCAGACCGCCGTCGTTGGCCAATTGCAGCGTGCCGCCGGCCAAGGTCAAGGTTGCCGCGCCCGTGCCGAGCGCCTGGGTGCTGGTTGTGGCCCGCAGGACGCCGCTATTGAGCGTGGTCACGCCGGTGTAGGAGTTGGCGCCGGAGAGGATCAGCGTGCCGGCGCTGTTCTTGGTCAGAGACCGGACTAAGGCGTCCTGGGAGATCACGGAGGATACCGTCGCCGTCAGCGCCGAGGCGACGTCCATTATGGAGTTCGAGACGAGGCGGAGCGCCGTCCCGCCCGAAAGGGTCACCGTTCCTTCCTCGAAGGTCAGGCCGCCGATGTCCTGCGTGCCGCTGACAGCGACGGTGTAGATTCCCGTGGCGTCCGAGCCGGCGGCGAAGACGGCCGTGTCGCCGGGTGCCCAGGCGGCCGGGACCCCGGTTCCGTTGGCGACGCCGTTCCAATACGTGTTCACACCGTCCCATGTGCCGAACGGGGCGAGGCCGCCCGCGCCGGCCGTGGCGCCGTTGATGTCCCAGTAAACGGTCGCCGCCTGAACGGGCTGGACGGTGACGAGTGCGAGGACGGCCAAGGCGCAGAGAATGAGGCCCGCCTTCGGCGAGGTCTCGTCCGCCGAAGGCGAGATCTCGTCCGCCGAAGGCGAGATCTCGCTACGCGGACTACGCGGACTACGCGGACTACGCGGACTACGCGGACTTGTTCGCGTTTTCATCACAGGCTCCTTTGAAAGATGTGAAAGGATGCTTTTTCCACGTTCGCTCCGGCGCGCCGGGACTTCCGCCTTCGCCGAGGTTACGGCGGACACGATGGCGGACAAAAAGGAGTCGTTTCGAATCAAGTACTTGATTCGGCCTTCCTCCTTCCCGGCCCCGCGCCGGGATCCGCCGATAAAACTTGTCCCACGATGCTAAAGGCCCGAAGCCGCCCAAAGCGGCTCTCCGACCTCTAACTCACCAGAAGTATACCACAAGAAATGGGCGGTGTCAAATCGGGGGAAGGGTTTTCTTTACGACATCCGGAGGGCAAAGTGCGTAAGTGGTTGATGGGGAAGGGGTTAGCACGATTGCGGATTGCGGATTGAACGGCGAAAGTTTTAACCGCAAAGGGCGCCAAGGATGCAAAGGAAGAATTGGGGAACGACAAACGGCGCGAGGCCAAACCACCGAAAGGACGCAGAGGGGGGATTGGGGAACGAGTCGATTGCGGATTGCCCTGCGAGAGCCTCAGGGCCCTGAGCAGGGTCGAAGGGCGGATTGAACGTCGAAACGGCACAGCAGTTCAACGGCGCGTGATTTTGGGGGCTCGCTCAGTCCTCGATGATCTCCGGCATTCGCCGGATGCGCGGATCGGTGAACACGTCGCTTTCATCGCGGCTGGTGCTCGAAAATTCCGAGACGATCGCCCACTCGTCGCCAGCCTGGAACCAATGAAGCGTGTCGGACGGAACGGTGTATTGCCGGCCGGGCACTACAACGCCCCTTGTCAAACACGGAGCGCAGCGGGTCCGAAGACCTGCAGCGCCAATGTACATATTGCGTTGTAATACTATTTCATCTCGCCCTTTGTGGGCGGCGTCTCGATCGAGCGTTCCTTCTCCGCGGCGGGGGATGACGCGCCCGGGCTGAAGTGCCGCATCAGGGCGGCGGCCAGTCCGTCGATGGCACCGGTCCCGTTGCCGCCGGCCACCAGGATCTCCGGGACGAATCTCAGGTTCTTGTCCGAAAGGGCGGTGACCGCATTGACCAGGGCGGTCGGCACGGCCCCGAGAGCGGCCACCTGGGCGCGGTACGCTTCGGCCCGGGCCAGGCCCACGGCCCGGACCTCGGCGCCTCGGGCGGTGCCCGTCCGCTGGATGTACTCGGCCTCGCCGTCGGCCTCGGCCTTCCGGGCCGCCGCATTGTTTTCCTTGATCGCGATCTGGACCTCGGAGGAGGCCAATTGGGACTGCATGTCGGCCTGGCCCTTGGTCTTCTCCATGGCGATGCGCTCGTTCTCGGCCTGCTGCTGCTTCTTGAGAGTCTCGATTTTCTGGTTGGCAATCTCACGCTGTGTGAGCACTTCCACCAACTGGCTCGGCAGAACCACGTCCTGGATATAGACGCCCTTCGTTTCCACTTCATATTGGGTCAACTGGCTCTTGATGTGCTCGAAGGCCTCGTGCTGGACCTCCTGGCGGGTCTCGATGAATTTGACGGCCGGCAGGCTTTGAAGCTTGTCGCGGAAGTGGTTGCCCACCGCGGCCTGCAACACCTCGGTGACCAGGTTCTGCATGGTGCCGACGATGGAGATGACCCGCGGCGCCTTGGTGTCCGGCACGTGGATCTGGACCTGGAGGTCGATGTGGAAGATGAAGCCTTCACGGCTCTTGGCGTCGATGGGCTTGAGTTCCGCGTCGAGTTGGTGGGCCCTCGAAACGGCATCGGCCCAACTCAGGGTCAGGATGAAGGTGGGCACAATCTCCGCCTGGTAGCACCGCGGATTGATCGCATACTTGCCCGTCCGCAGGGGGTCTTCCCAGATGCCGCGGTGGCCGGGCTTGACCAGCGTGCCGAACTTGAACTCCGTCCCCGAGACATCCTCGCTCGGCAGTCCCACGTACGACTTGATGACCGCCACCTGTCCCTGCTCGACCACCAGCATCGGCACGATCTCGACGCTCACCAGGAACGGGTTCAGCGTGTAGGCCCCATAGAGAAGCGGGTCGTGTTGGAGGCCGATCTTGCCGCCGCCGTCCAGGAACTTCTGGAAATCCTGGTAGTTGTTGTGCCGGTCGTTCTTGACGCCGAGGACCCGTTCGATCAGCCTCGGGCCGCTTTCGCCCACCTTTTCCAGTTCCTCGATGTCTCTGAAACCTCCTATGCGGCTGGCGATATCGCCGCCCGGCAAAGGCTCGCCCTCAAAGGCCGTGACGATGCCGATCATATCGGTCATCTTTTCGCCTTCGGCCTTCAACTGGGGGACCGGCTCAATGCGGGTCACTTCCAGTTGCTGCGGCGAAAGCCCGAAGGCCGCCGGTTCCAGCGTATGGTGGCTGGCGGCGTATTTCTTCAAGTTAGTTGAGATCGGCACGCCGTAAACCCGCGCCCGGGTGATCACCAGGAACGCCACCGGATGGATCGGCGCCAAGGTTCCGGGCGGCAGCACCGGGCGCTGAACACCCTTCTGGCCGCCCTGTTCAACGAAACTCCTCAGGCGCGTGAAGTTGCCGAACTCCGGTTTGTAGACGGCCGACTTGGCGCCGACCGGCAACGGCGCCCCGACCTGGCTGATGACCACGCCGATCTCTCCCGCCGGGATCTGGACCCAGGGGTATTTCTCCACCCGGTACAACACCCAGAACTTCCAGCGCAGACCGGGCATCAGCAGGTCCGCCTGATAACCCGGCTCCCCTTTGAAAGCGATGAGGTTGTCTTCAGACAGTTTCTTCAACGCAAAACGTTTGATCACCAACCCGATCTGGGTCGGCCCGATCACTCGGATAGACGGCAGCACAACCAACAGCACCAGTATCGCTGCTAATTCCATGTATAGGTTCATTCTTGTCTCCTCATGCTAACGCGTCGAGGCCGGCCCGGAACTATCGTTAGCCGGGATTTCCTGGATGACCCTGCCCACGACCGCCGTGGGCTGGTCATGTAGGATTATACCCCGCTTCCGGGGTTCAACAAGGTTTTTCGCCACATCGAGAACGGTGCCGCGGTCAGGTGGTTGAGGGACAGGCTGCTGTATGTCTTCAGCGTAAATGGCACAATGAAGCCCTCGGCGTAAGTGAGGGTTTTCCGGTCGGGTCGGTTCCCTTCGGTCCGGGCTTTCCCTGGTTCTGACGCCGGCGACGCGCCAGTGTCTTTGCTTTGAGTTCCTGCCGACGGTTCAAGATGCTTTCCTGTCGGCCGCAGTATACATTATCCGGCGTGACGTTGCCAAGCCTCTCGTGATACAACCCCTTGTGATACCACTGGGAGTTGTACCACGCCACGAATCCTTACCCAAATAGCGATCCCAAAGCACCCAGGCGGCGCGCATGAGACACGCGCCTCAACAGAGCTAACACCGAGGAGTTTCGGGTTCTTGGCGCACGGGGGGCGAAAGGCGTCCCGGGGATTCATCCCGGCGCGCCGGGATTCATCCCCGGGCTTTAACGGCATGCGGGGCGGGGATTGCTGCGTCATGCTTCAACCGGGACCTTCAGTTCGTCCAGGGTCTTGCGGAGCCACGCCAGGGACCTCTCGATCATCGGCCCGCCCTGTCCCTCGCATTCCATGCTCAAGAATCCCGTGTATCCCGAGTCGCGCAGGATCTCGATACACCGGCGGATGTTGCCGGCGTTGGCGCCATCGCCCAGCGCGCACTGGCTGACGGCGATGCCCGTCTGCCGGCCGCGCGTCGCCGCCGCCAGCGACTCCGAGACGTCCTTGATGTGCACGTGCCGGACTTTCTTCAGGAACCGCTTCAGGAACGCCACCGGGTCCTGCCCGGCGATGAACGTGTTGCCGGTGTCCATGTTGAGGCCCAGATACGGCGAGTCGACGAAGGCGAGCATCTTCTCCATCATCTCCGGCCGCGTGGTGAAGTAACCGTGCGGCTCGATGTTGACGGTGACGCGGTGGGCCTCGGCGACCTCGAGGATTTGCTCGTACTCGTACTTCATGAGGTCCATGGCCTCGACGTCCGAGAGGCCCTCGGGCTTGTGCATGCCGTCGGTCGTGTCGACGTTCGCGCATCCGATCTGGTGGGCCCAGGCGATGGCCTTCATGACGTACGGCACGCCGCGCACCGGGCCGTCCTTGCCGGAGAGGGGGTAGGCGGCATCGACCTGCGAGAACTGCACGCCGTAGCCCTCCATCTTACGGGCCAGGAGGAGCGGGTCTTCGTACAAGGCGACGTGGGGCTGGTATCCCAGTCCGTGAATCCACGAGACGCCGTCGATCAGGCCGCACTCGATGTAGCGGACGCTGTTGGCCTTCGCCCACGCCAGGCACTTTTCGAAACTGAAGTAGGCCGAGTTAAACGCGTCGGTGTGGAATCCGAGTTTCATCGCTTTGCCCTTTCGGACCGTGTCTCGTACCTGTATTTGGGAATCCGGCGCCCCCTCCCCGAGAACGGTCGGCCCGCGGGGGAGCCCCAGGCCGGCCGCGCCGCCGGCGATGGCGGCCGTCGTCTTCAGGAAGTTGCGGCGATTGATACGTTCGGCCATGTTCGTTCCCTGTCCGTCCGGGATTTCCCGGATGGCCTTGCCCACGGCGGCCGTGGGCCCCCCGATCTTTGATTGTCTCTCGCTGCCATGATCCTGCAAGCCTTTTCTCGGATTGCGGTCCGAAGGGCCATTGCGGATTTCGGATTGCGGATTGAAAAGCGAACCCGGCGTCGTCCCGGCGCGCCGGGACAATGCCGTGGCAAGCGGCGCGCGGGGGGAAATGCCACGGTAGGGGGCGTG